>Ga0126376_10000687_pt1 | contig 17116 bp, 17 predicted proteins | sample PanSoiMetPlot_15_FD_92760 | JGI IMG/M metagenome (GOLD analysis project Ga0126376, IMG submission 92760) | Tropical forest soil microbial communities from Panama - MetaG Plot_15 | ecosystem: Environmental > Terrestrial > Soil > Tropical forest > Bulk soil | place: Panama | collected 2016-02-17
CCGCTGATCGACCCTGCCGGCATTGCGGTGGCGGGATCGATGACGCCGGAAGACAGCGGGTTGCGCGAGCGCAGCGGATCGAACCGGCCGGCGCTCGACGCCAACGCCGCATTGCACAGAGCGACGCGACAAAGCGCACGGTCTGGCCGGCGCGGATCGCGAATGTCGACGACATGGCTGCGCGGTCCGAAGGCCCGAAGGTCTCCGCCGGCGTTGACGAGCCCTTCCTTGACTCCGTGATGACGCAACGCCTCTACGGCACGGTCGACTGCAAATCCCTTTGCAATGCCGCCGAGGTCGATTTTCATGCCGGGGTCGGCAAAGCGGACCTGATTTTCGGGCAGAAGTTGGATGGCGTCATGGGCGGCGCCGAGGGTTTCCTTCTGCCTCTCCCGGCTTGCGGGGAGACCCTCTCCCCGCAAGCCGGGAGAGGCAGCTGCGAACCCTGGCACGCCCGACAGCAAGCCCAGCCGCTGCAAGGCAGGTACAACCGATATGTCGAACACTCCGGCGGAACGGCCATGCAGGTCGCAGGCGGCTTCGAGCACCTGATAGGTCCAGTCATGAACCCGAACCGCAGCCGACGCTGCCTCGCGATTGAGGCGGCTCACGTCGCTGCCGGCCTCATGGAAGCTCATCAGGCGATGTACCGTTGCGACGGCAGAGAATGCCGCCTCGACTGCAGCTTCCATCGCATCGATCGTCGCCCTCGCGACGGTAATCTCGACGAATGCGCCGAGCAGCGGACGTGCGCGGCGCATGCTAATGTGTGCGGCTTCCATAGGTGGCCAATATCCGTTTTACGCCCTCGGTGACGTGCAACGACGACAGGGTCGCGCCGGAGATGTTCCGGATATCGCTGCCGACCTTGAGAGGACTGCCGCTAGTCTTGCCAACGAATTGCGCCAGCCAGCTTCGCTCGCGAACTTCGCCTCCGTAAGACTCGCGGTATTGCAGGATGTCGACGCGCATTACGCGTCCGCTGGGGTCGAGCGCCACCGCGTAGTCGATATAAAGGTGCTTGCCGATAACGTGATCGACCACGAAGAGGCCGAGGAGCTTGTCGCCGGCCTGTGCTTTCCAGGTCAGACCGCCGTTTTCAACAAAACGATTGGCCGACGGAAAGGCGAGCCTCTGAGCGGCATCGACGGTCAAGTACTGGACCGCAAGGGTGGGCGACGCGATCGATGCAATGACCGTGGCCGGTAATGTCAAGCGCACCCAACTGGTCATGTGCGGCTCCTTGTTATCTAGACCGCCTCCTCCCGGCATGCGGGGAGTGACAGGGAGGTGGAGAGGGCTGCGGGCGAGACGCGCCAGCTGGTCCGGTGACACCTTTCAGAAGAAAAACCCGACGCCGCCGAGTACCGAGTCCGAATTGGCGCCGGCCGGATCGCGATTGATCACCTTCTCCCACGTCGCCTTCAAAACGAGCTGGGGCGAAGGGAACACCGCGATGCCGACGTCATGGAATTGCGTCTGTCCGGCGCCGATCGGCATGTTCAAATCGGTACCGGCGAAGCCGCCCGTCTGCGCGTTCACAAACGTGTAGCGATAGAACGGCACCGCCTCCCAATCGCCCGACAGGATGTTGCCCAGCGGGAAATGGTAGGCGAGCTCGCCCGAATAGCCGTACATGTTCTTGCCCACGTTGTTGGTCGGATCGGAATCATTGTTGGCGCGCAGATTGGCGGGATTGCCGAAGCTGACGAACACGTACTCGCCGCGCGCCTCAAAACCGGTGTCCGGCACCCTGTAGCGGAACTCGGCGTCGAGCAAGGCGAGGCTTGATCGGCCGAGCAGCATGCCGTTGTCGGCATAGGCACCGCGCGGCGTGGTGTTGGGAGTGTAGTAGGCGCTCACGCTGCCGTTGAAGCCGGGAAGCGCGGGCGGCGAATAGCTCAGCTGGCCTGCAACCGCGACATCGTTTGAGAGCTGCCGGAAATCGCCTTTCACCGGCTGCGCCAAGCCGAGCGCATTCAGTCCGTCGATACCAGCAGGGTAGCCGCCCGCCGGCACTGTGTTGGCGTCGGTGCGGGTAGCGAAGTCGCCGCCGAAATCCTCAAGGCTCGAGCTCGCCTGGAGCGAATAGGACAGACCGTCGGCCAGTCGGCCGTAAACGCTGGTCGCCGGCGCCTTCCAGGTCGACGGAATGAGGCCGTTGTATAGTGGCGGCCGATTGACGCTGTAGAACGCGGTCGGCTCGTGATGCTCATTGATATAGCCGATGGGGATGAGGTCGATGCCGGGCGCCCGCCAGTTAAACTGGTCCATAATCTTGAAGTCGATCCAGACCTGCTCGATCTCGGCTGTGCCGTGCAGCTTGTCGTCGGCATCGAAGCCGATGCCGGCGTGCTCGAATTCGATTTCCGCATTGAAGATGATATTGGGCGTAATCAGATATGTCGGCAGCAACACGAGACGGCGGGCGTCGAAACCGTTCTGCCATTGGCCGTTGGCTGCCGGGTTCTGCTGCAAGCCGAACACCATCTCGCCGTAGGCCCCGATGCTCATGCCGGTGACCGGAGAATCCGCAAGGGAGAGGATGCTGTTGGACGGATTGATCGGGGCCGTCTTGCCAGTAAGGTCGCGCGGGGCCGTCATCGCCCAATCGGGTTTTGCTGCGCCAACTGAGCCTTTTTTTTCCTTCGGCTGGTTGGCATCCTCGGCGTCCTTGCGATCCTTGGCCGGCTTCACGTTTGTCGGCGAAGTGGTGGAAACAGCGGCCTGCCCGTGCGCTCGCTCGCTCGTCCTGGCGTCCTTCTGCTTGAGCTGACTTTCGAGGGCGCGAACGCGTTGCTCCATCTGCTCCAGCTTCTTCAGCAGTGCCGCCTCGCCTGACGGGGCAGCACCGGCGGGGTCACGCTCCTTACCCCCATCCTGGGCGTGGGCGACGCCGATACTGAGCGCCGTTGCGGTCAGCACCGTGAGGATGCCCGGTCGAATTGAGGCAAGCGGCGCTTCATGCCATCTCCAGGCGAGGTCGGCCGGGCCAGGCGTCGGCAACGAAATGCGGCGGCGATAACGGGGCATTGCGGCTCCATGCCATAGGGCCGCGCCGATGGGGCGAGGCATGCGGGAAGCCGTTACGTAACTCTGCGCAATACTTGGAAGTCAACGGGAAGATACAAATCTAGAATTAGTAAAACTAAGGTTGCTCCCGATTTATGTTAGAACGATTATAGTTTAGAATAAATACAGTCTCAATTAATGTCGAACCGGGCGTTGCCGCAGGTCCGCAGGCCCCGCGGGCGAGCGGCGCTTGTTCTCTCCCGGAGTGCGCTCTACATCGGCGCTGTCGATACGGCATTCCGAAATGTCGGGAGTCAGGATGGCGGAGAAGAAGGAACGGCCGCGCAAGATTGTTGCCGACAACCGCAAGGCGCGCTTCAACTATGAGATCGGCGAAGTCGTCGAGGCCGGCATCGCGCTGACCGGCACCGAGGTGAAGTCGCTGCGCAATGGCCGCGCTGCGATCGCGGAATCCTACGCGGACGCCAAGAACGGCGAGATCTGGCTGATCAACGCCAACATCCCAGAATATCTGCAGGCGAGCCGCTTCAATCATGCCCCCAAGCGCCCGCGCAAGCTGTTGCTGCACAAGCGGCAAATCCGCAAGCTCGCGGCCGCCGTGGAGCGCGAGGGTATGACGATCGTGCCGCTGCGCCTGTTCTTTAACGAGAAGGGCCGAGCCAAGATCGACATCGCGCTCGGCCGCGGCAAGAAGCTTCACGACAAGCGCGAGACTGAGAAGAAACGGAGCTGGGATCGCGAACGCGGGCGATTGATGCGGGTGAAGGGGTGAAAGGCCTCGCCCGTTATCGTAGGGTGGGCAAAGTCACCTGCCACAGCTGGGCACATGAAGCACAGAACTCGCGCGACTTTGCCCACGCGGTCAAGCGGAGAGAGCGGGCGGCATGGGCAAAGGCGCGGGCGATGCTGCACAACGTTTGCAGGGCACGGATGCGCCTTGGCACCCCTACGGAGACGCGCCATGACTTTGCCTATCAAATTCGACCACTGTGTGATCCACGTCTCGGACTGGGAGCGTTCCAATACTTTCTATCGCGATGTGGTCGGCGCTGAAGTGGTGCCGCGCGGGCAATTTTTCGCCTATCGGTTCGGTGATGCCCAGCTCAATCTTCACGGACCCGGCATGAGCGGCATGATCGTGGCGCGCCTGCCGGTGCAACCCGGCAACAGCGACATCTGCTTCGAGTGGAAAGGTCCGATCGCCGACGCCGTCGCGCATCTCGCCCGTCATCAGGTGGCGATCGAACTCGGGCCCGTGAAGCGTCAGGGCGCCAAGGGGGAGGGCACCAGCGTCTATTTCCGCGATCCCGACGGATCATTGCTTGAATTCATGTCGTATCAGTGAAGGGCTACGATGGCCTCGACCCATGATCCAAACATTATCCCGGCGGACCTTCCGGTCCCCGAGGACGACGGCGCGGCACGCCATCTCGCTGGAATGCGGCTGCCCTCGCTGCTGTTGGCAGCCACGGATGGCACCGAGGTCGATCTTGCGAAGCTTGCCGGCCGCACCGTCGTCTACATTTATCCGCGCACCGGGCGTCCCGGAGTTGCCTTGCCGGACGGCTGGGACGCCATTCCGGGCGCCCGCGGCTGCACGCCGCAATCCTGCTCATTTCGCGATCATTTCGCCGAATTGAAATCGCTGGGCGTTGCCCACCTGTTCGGGCTCTCGACCCAGCGCACCGATTACCAGCGCGAAGCGGTCAGTCGCCTGCATCTGCCGTTCCCGATCCTGTCCGATGCCGATCTGCGATTTGCTCGTGCGCTCAGCCTGCCGACCTTTGAGGTCGCTGACATGACATTGCTGAAGCGCATGGTGCTGATCATCGATGGCGGCCTCATCGCCAAGGCGTTCTATCCAGTTTTTCCGCCTGACGAGAGCGCTGCGGAGGTTATCGACTGGCTGCGCTCATCGAGGTAGCGGCGCACGGCGGCAAAGACTAGGTGGAACATCTCCTCAGTCAGCACGCGCGTGTTGGTATTGTAACGCGAGCAGTGATAGCTATCGAACAGCATGAGCCTGTCGGTCGCATGTTGGGCGCCGTGGCCGAACGGCAGTGCGGCAAGGGGGCGGCCGAGCGCCGCCACAGTGCTGTCATGGGCGATGCGGCCTAAGAGAACGAGCGCCGCCAGGTTGGGCATTTCGGCGATCGCGCCGTTCAGGAAATAGCGGCACTGCTTGACCTCCTCACCTGAGGGCTTGTTGTCCGGCGGGACGCAACGCACGGCGTTGGTGATTCTCACATCTACCAGGCGGAGGCCGTCGTCCGGCCGCGCGGCATATTCGCCGGTGGCGAAGCCAAAGTGCAGAAGCGTGGCGTAGAGCAGATCGCCCGCATAGTCGCCGGTGAACGGGCGACCAGTGCGGTTGGCGCCCTGCCGGCCGGGTGCAAGCCCGACGATAAGCAAACGAGCCGTTACCGGTCCGAATGATGGCACAGGGGCGTTGTGCCAAGTCGGTTGCTTGCTCCGCAAGGAATGGCGAAACGCAACAAGGCGCGGGCAGCGCGGGCAATCCCGGCCGACCTCGTCGTCGACCGCGCGCACCGGCAGGGTGCGGGCGACCGGCGCGGCTTCATTCCTCGTCGAATTCGTCGTCATCGCCGGCCCCGACCGGCGCACGCGGTGCAGCCGGTCCCCGCTGCAGGAACTGTGGGGTATGCTGGCGCGGCTCCCTGGGCTCGCGTGGCGGACGTTCGACGCGCTCGCCCGGATCACGGCCGATTTTTGCCTGCAACTCGGCGATATCAAGGAAGATGTCAGCCTGCCGTCGCAGTTCGTCCGCAACCATGGGGGGCTGGGTCGACACCGTCGAGGCGACAGTGACGCGCACCCCCCTGCGCTGCACCGCCTCCACCAGCGACCGAAAGTCGCCGTCGCCCGAGAACAACACCATGTGATCGATATGACCGGCAATCTCCATGGCGTTGACGGCGAGTTCGATGTCCATGTTGCCTTTTACCTTGCGCCGACCGGCCTGATCGACGAATTCCTTGGTGGCCTTGGTGACGACCGTATAGCCATTGTAATCGAGCCAGTCGATTAATGGCCGGATCGAGGAATACTCCTGATCCTCCACCACGGCGGTATAATAAAACGCCCGCAGCAGATAACCGCGGGACTGAAACTCGCGCAGCAAGCGTTTGTAGTCGATGTCGAATCCCAGCGACTTTGCGGTCGCGTAGAGATTTGCTCCGTCTATGAACAGCGCTATTTTCTCGCCGGGTACTGTCATCCGTGCTCTCTTTCAATAAAATCTGCCAATCCGTCTACTCGCCCCCGCACGTGGTCCATGTGCCGAAACGGCGCCGACCTGCGGCAACGGAATTCAAGCTTGGAAAGCGGGTGCAACGCGCAATCGCTCGCCAAGTGGGTCCGTCGCGGGGGATATGGCGGCCCCATCCGCCATAAAGGTCAGCTAACAGACGTTCGCGGCTTCGCCAAGCCCAATGTAAGGCAGCTGTCATGCGAATAACAACTAACTTATTCTTGCGCCGCCACAAGGTAAGCTATAAAAACGCGCTAATCGTTAGAATTGTTGCATGACGTGACAGTCGTCACATTCGGAGCTGCGCACTATGGCCCGCGTTACCGTCGAGGACTGCATCGACAAAGTCGAAAACCGATTCGAACTCGTCCTGCTTGCCAGCCACCGAGCCCGAATGGTCTCCGCTGGTGCGCAGATAACCCTTGACCGCGACAATGACAAGAACCCGGTGGTTGCATTACGCGAAATCGCCGAGCGGACAATTTCTCCGGGTGACCTCAAGGAAGACCTCATTCATTCGCTGCAGAAATATGTCGAGGTCGATGAGCCCGAGCCTGAAACGGTACCGTTGATCCCTGGCTCGGGCGGCAATGTGGAGGCCGACGACGTGGAGATCACGGCCGATCGCATGACCGAAGAGGAATTACTCAAGGGTCTTGAAGGCTTGTCACCGCCGGAGGTGCGGCCGGAACCACCGGAGCCGGACGACGAAGAGTAGGACAAGAGTAGGACTAGTCGATCTTGACGATGGCGGTTCCGCCTCGATCACGATGACTGTCAGTGGCGACAACCTTGGTTGATCCGACGCGAGCGCAACCTTTCCGAGTTCGACGCGCCTGAGACCGCAAACCGCATAGGCTGGTGCCTAGCCGGGTGTCGTTCAAAAGCCGCGTCAGATTGTCCGCGATCCATGGCGGGGCGCCTCAACCAGCTTCATGGTCACGGCGGGTCGCCTGGAACAACCGGAATTTTGCGCGACGTGATCCGGTGGATGATCACCTGGGCGGTTTCAATCGCCGTTAAGCTCGCCTCGAACCAAGCGGCCCGCTGAGATTACGAACCGCAGATTGGCGGTGGATCCTATCGCCCAATTTGCAGCGCCATTCGAACGTCAGCCCGAGTCTTGAATCATTTTAGCTGTAAACTATTGCTGCACGATTTACTCGCCATGATATCTTAAGTGATCCGCCGGGCGCCGCGCTTTGCTGCGCGGCGAGGAGACTTGATGGCACAGTCCACCGATCTTCCAAAAACCGATCTTTCACGAATGGAGAGCCAGGCGAAATCCCGAAGGGCGCCCCGGGTGGTTCCGGCCGTCGTTGCGATCCAAGGCTCGGCGCCAAAGCGCGCAAAGCCGTTGATTCGGCAGTATGATCTCGTTGAAAAGGTACGCAAATACAATCCCCATACGGACGAGGACCTGCTCAACCGCGCCTACGTTTATGCCATGAAGGCCCATGGCGAGCAGAAGCGGCTTTCTGGCGACCCGTACATCTCCCATCCCCTTGAGGTCGCCGGGATTCTCGCAGATCACCAGCTCGATGACGCCACCATCGCGGCCGCACTGCTGCACGACACCATCGAGGACACGGAGGCCACGCGCGCCGAAATCGATCAGCTGTTTGGCAGAGACATCGGCCGGCTGGTCGAAGGTCTGACCAAGCTCAAAAAGCTCGACCTCGTCTCTCGGGAGGCTAAGCAGGCCGAGAACCTGCGCAAGCTGTTGCTGGCCATTGCCGAGGACGTACGCGTACTGCTGGTCAAGCTGGCGGACCGGCTGCACAACATGCGTACTATCGGACACATGAGGCCGGAGGCGCGGCGTCGGATCGCGGAGGAAACCATCGATATCTATGCGCCGCTCGCGGGCCGCATCGGCATGTACGAGCTGCGTGAGGAGCTTGAAAGCTTGGCGTTCCGCGAACTCAATCCGGAAGCCTACAAGGTGGTTGGCGAGCGTCTGGAGGCGCTGGAGAAGCGGCATCTTGGGCTGATTGCCGAGATCGAGACGCAACTCACGCGCAAGCTTGCCACTCGTGGCGTCGCCTCGACCGTCAAGGGTCGTCGCAAGCGCCCCTATTCGATCTGGCGCAAGATGGAGCGCAAGGCGATCGGCTTCGAGCAGTTGTCCGACATTTTCGGCTTCCGGGTTATCGTGAAGACCGTGCCGGAGTGCTATCAGGCGCTTGGAGTGGTCCACACAACGTGGCCGGTGGTGCCAGGGCGCTTCAAGGATTATGTCTCCACCCCCAAGCAGAACGATTACCGCTCGATCCACACCACCGTGATCGGGCCTGGCAACCAGCGCGTCGAGCTGCAGATCCGCACCGAGGAAATGCACGACATCGCCGAATACGGCATAGCGGCCCACACGGTCTATAAGGACGCAGCCGGGGCGCCGGCTGAGTTGCTGTCGCGGGAATCGAACGCTTATGCATGGCTGCGCCGCACCATCGCGCTGCTCGCGGAAGGCTCAAACCCGGAGGAGTTTCTTGAGCATACCAAGCTCGAACTTTTTCAGGATCAGGTCTTCTGCTTTACCCCCAAAGGCACGTTGATCGCTCTGCCGCGCGACGCTACGCCGATAGATTTCGCATATGCGGTGCATACCGATGTCGGCAACCACACGGTCGGTTGCAAGATCAACGGCAAGATAGCGCCGCTTGCGTCCGAACTGCAGAACGGGGACGAGGTCGAGATCCTTACCTCAAAGGCCCAGGTGGCGCCGCCGGCTGCCTGGGAATCGCTGGTTGCTACCGGCAAGGCGCGAGCCGCAATGCGCCGCGCCACCCGCCAGGCAGTGCGTGCGCAATATGCCGAGCTTGGCCGGCGCATCGTTGAGCGCATGTGTCAGCGCGCCAAACGCGACTATTCCGACGATAACCTGAGCGGCGCGCTGCCGCGGCTTGCCCGTCATTCAATCGAGGACGTGTTTGCGGCGGTTGGGCGCGGTGAAATGAAGGCTTCGGACGTGATCCGCGCGATGCATCCCGACTACAAGGAGGAGCGCGCCACCGCGATCGCCGCGCCAACCGCCGAGCCCGGTTGGTTCGGTCTCGCTAAAGCCAAAGCAATGAAATTCAAGGTGCCGGGTGGCAGAGACAAGGGCTCCGCCATTCCCATCCGCGGGATCAACACCGATCTACCGGTACGTTTCGCGCCGGACGGCGGCGCCGTGCCGGGTGACCGCATCGTCGGCATCCTGACGCCCGGAGAGGGGATTACCATTTACCCCATCCAATCCTCCGCGCTAAAGGAGTTCGAGGATACGCCCGACCGCTGGCTCGACGTTCGTTGGGACGTGGACGAAGGGGTCCCTCACCGGTTCCCGGCCCGCATCGCGTTGCAATCGGTGAACGAGCCAGGTTCGCTCGCTCAGATTGCCCAGGTGATCGCCGACCACGACGGCAATATCGATAACATCCGCATGAGCCGGCAATCCCCGGATTTCACCTCGGTGACCATCGATCTCGAGGTCTATGACCTCAAGCATCTCACCGCGATCATTGCTCAACTGCGGGCGAAGCCAGTGGTCGCCAGGGCAGAACGAGTGAGCGGATAGAGGCATGGCAAGCCGGACTGCCATAATCTCAGTTGACCTTTCCGCGTCGTCGTCGCGGCGACAGGCATGGCCCGAACTCCGTGCCGGTTGTGAGGCGGGGCCGATCCGGTGACCGCCTTCTCCAGGCTCCGTCTCGGCGTCAACATCGATCACGTGGCGACCGTGCGCAACGCGCGCGGCGGCCGACATCCGGACCCGGTTGACGCGGCCGACGTCGCCATTGGGGCGGGCGCCGACGGCATTACGGCCCATCTACGGGAAGACCGTCGCCACATTCGTGATGACGACATCGACCGGCTCAAAGCGCGGATCGACAAGCCGCTCAATCTTGAAATGGCGGCCACCCGCGAGATGGTGGACATCGCCATCAAAGTTCGGCCGCACGCTGTTTGCATCGTTCCCGAGCGGCGCGAAGAGCGCACGACCGAAGGCGGCCTTGATGCTGCCGGCCAGCACAATATGCTCTATTCCCTGGTTGGAGAACTAGGGGCCGCCGGCATTCGGGTGTCGCTGTTCATCGCGGCCGAGCGTGCCCAGATCGAAGCCGCCGCGGCCTTACGCGTACCGGTCATCGAGATTCACACCGGGGCGTGGTGCGATGCGCAGGCCGCGGGGCATGGCGACCGAGCAGCCGCCGAATTCGATCGCATCCGTACTGGCGCGAGGCTCGCCCATCAGTTCGGCCTCGAAGTCCATGCCGGCCATGGACTCGACTATGTGACCGCTTGTATCGTCGCGAGCCTACCCCAAGTGGTGGAACTTAACATCGGGCACTTTCTCATCGGCGAAGCCATCATGGGAGGCCTCGCGCAGGCAGTGCAGCGCATGCGAGCCGCCATCGATCGCGGCCGCCGCGACAGGTTTGCGGCCGCGCCCGCAAATTCGGAGCCTGGAGCGTGATTCTCGGCATTGGTACGGATCTTGTGGATATCCGCCGCATCGAGCGCACAATTGCGCGCCACGGCGACCGCTTTCTTGACCGCATCTTCACCTCGACCGAGCGAAAACTCGCCGAACGTCGCGTCAACCGGGCCGCAACCTATGCAAAACGCTTCGCCGCCAAGGAAGCCTGTGCCAAGGCGCTGGGAACTGGATTTCGCGGTGGAGTCTTCTTTCGCGACCTTGGGGTGGTAAATTTGCCGTCTGGACGGCCCACCATTGAGCTCGCCGGCGCGGCGCTTTGCCGCCTCCGCGCCATTGTTCCGGTCGGCTTCGAACCCCATATCGACGTGGCCATCACGGATGAATATCCCATGGCGCAAGCATTTGTGGTGATTTCGGCTGTGCAGTTGCGCAATGGCTGATCGCATAGGGGGCTCGCCGAGTGATTGCGCGCCAGGCGTCGAGGGGTTAAAAGGACGAGAGATTTAAGGGCGTCCGGGGGCGGCGCGCGTGAGTCTGGTCATATAACCTACTGAAATGTGGGCGGTTTTTGCTCTGTGCGCCGGTGAACGCGCAGTCGCAAAGGAGGCGGTTCTTTATGAGCGCACAGGATCGAAGACGCGCGCAAGAGGTCGCCGACAAAGCGGGCGAGAAATCGATCGGAATTTCGAAAGACAGGAAGTCGATGAGCGTATCCACTGAAGGAAATCGCAGTGAAGGCGGGCTTGTGGAAGGGGGCCGGGTCGTCATCCACGCTCTGCTTATCGCTCTCGTTATTCGCACCCTGCTGTTCCAGCCGTTCAATATCCCATCCGGGTCCATGAAGGCGACCCTTCTGATCGGCGATTATTTGTTTGTGTCGAAATACAGCTACGGCTACAGCCACTATTCCCTGCCTTTCTCTCCGCCGCTGTTTCCAGGCCGCGTTTTCGGCTCGATGCCGGAGCGTGGCGATGTGGTGGTGTTCCGCTTGCCGAAGGATGATACCACCGATTACATCAAGCGCGTGATTGGCCTGCCGGGCGACCGCATCCAGATGATCGACGGACTGCTCCACATCAACGGCGTCCCGATCAAACGCGAACGCGTCCATGATTTCATCGATGATGAAAACGGTAACGCGGAGCACGTTCGGCGCTGGCGGGAAACTTTGCCAAATGGGGTATCCTACGAGACGCTCGATCTTCAGGACAATGGGTTCCTCGACAACACCCAGGTATACGAGGTTCCTCCCGGCCATTATTTCATGATGGGAGACAATCGCGATAATTCGACCGACAGCCGTGTGCTGGCAGCCGTGGGGTACGTGCCGTTCGAAAATCTCATCGGCAAGGCACAGATCATTTTCTTCTCCATCGGCGACGGCGAGCCCGCCTGGCACATCTGGAGTTGGCCATGGTCGGTGCGTTGGGGCCGGCTTTTGACGATTGTCAGATGAGCCGAAGGACGGTCACCGGTAGGCGCGAACTTGAGGCACGGATCGGTTACGAATTTGCCGATAAGTCGTTGCTCGAGAGCGCGCTCACGCATATTTCCGCCTTAAGCGGCAAGAGCCGGTCGAGCAGCTATCAGCGCCTCGAATTTCTCGGCGATCACGTCCTCGGTCTCGTCGTTTCCGACATGTTGTTTCGCGCGTTCGCGAAGGCCGACGAAGGCGAATTATCGCGCCGGCTCGCCGACCTCGTCCGCAAAGAGGCCTGTGCCGAGGTGGCGCGCAGCGTCGATCTCGGCGGAGCCATCAGGCTCGGGCCGTCCGAAGCCAATGCGGGCGGACGTCAGCGCACGGCAATCCTGGCCGATGTCTGCGAAGCCCTGGTCGGCGCGGTGTTCCTCGATGGCGGTTATGCGGCGGCGGCCGCCCTCATTGAGCAGCTATGGGGGGAACGCCTGCGTACCCCGGCGGGCCCGTTGCGCGATCCCAAGACAGTGCTGCAGGAATGGGCACAGGCGCGGGGCCTGCCGACGCCCTCCTATCGCGAGATCGCCCGCACCGGGCCCCACCACGATCCGGAATTTCTGGTCGCGGTGGAGCTCGCCGAATTCGCGCCGGCAGAGGGGGTCGGGCGGTCAAAGCGCGCCGCCGAGCAAGCCGCCGCCGCCGCCATGTTGACGCGCGAGGGTGTCCAGGAGGGCAGCCAAATGGGCGTCCAAAAGGCTATCCAAGTGGCAGCAACCGGCTGAAATGGACGGGCCTTCCAACGAGGCTGCGCACGACTCCGGGTCGCAGCGTTGCGGGTTCATCGCCATCATCGGGGCTCCCAATGTAGGGAAGTCGACACTCGTCAACGCGACGGTCGGCAGTAAGGTTACGATTGTCACTCCCAAGGTGCAGACAACACGGGCGATCATACGCGGTATCGCGATCGAAGGCGGTGCCCAACTTATTTTCGTCGACACGCCCGGCATCTTCGCGCCGAACCGCCGACTTGAACGGGCGATGGTGGCGGTCGCGTGGAGCGGCGCCCATGATGCCGATGTCGTCGCGCTCATTGTCGATGCGAAGCGCGGGCTCGATGACGAAACCGCGGCCATCGGGGCAAAACTCGCGGATATCTCCGCAACCAAAATCCTCGTCATCAACAAGGTCGACCTTGTTGCCAAGCCGAGCCTGCTTGGCCTCGCCTGCGAGGCGAATGAACGCTTCCGGTTCGCTGCCACATTCATGGTGTCGGCGCTAAACGGCGACGGCATCGGGGAGATCAGACACTGGCTCGCCGCCCACGTGCCGGCTGGACCGTGGCACTATCCGGAGGACCAGATATCCGACGCGCCGATGCGCGCACTGGCGGCGGAGATAACGCGGGAAAAAATCTATCTGCGGCTGCACCAGGAACTGCCGTACCGTTCCACCGTCGAGACCGATGTCTGGAAGGAGCTGCGCGACGGTTCGGTACGCATCGAGCAGACCATATTCGTCGAGCGCGAGAGCCAGCGAAAAATCGCGCTCGGCAAGGGCGGCCAAGTCATCAAGGCGATCGGATCCGCGGCGCGCAATGAAATTGCGAGCCTGATCGAAAAGCCGGTGCATCTTTTCCTGTTCGTGAAGGTGCGGGAGGGTTGGGCCGATGACCCTGCGCGCTATCGCGAGATGGGGTTGGAGTTTCCGCGGGACTGAACGGGCCGCGCGCGCGGCGTCCCCGCGTCGTAGGGGCGGCCCCCATAGCCACTAACTCTAAAGCGTTTTCGTTTTCGGGAAAATGCAGGACCGCATTGATCGCTCGGCTGGAGCCGGCCGGCGTGAGCGAGACACGATGGCGACTGGCGGAATGAGGGCCAAAAAAATATTTTTTCTCACTCGTTTAATTTGGCCAGCCGAGATCGTCTTAAGCGGCGGGGCTCCCGGAGAGGGCCGTTTTGCTCGATCGTCGAGGAGTTCCAACGGAGACGGCACATGCGTGTGAGCAAAACCAAGCCCGTCGCGCGGGCTCTCGATGCCTCGGGCCTTCTACCCGGTGCGCTTGGCCTCCTCGCGGTGCCGATGAAGAGTCAAAGCGGGAGTCAACATATGGAAGCGACAATCCGAGCCGACAGGAACGTGACGACACTGGTCAACATCCTTAACGTCGAGCCTGACAATCAAGAGGCGCTGGTCGCTGCTCTGAAGGAAGGCATTGAAGCGTTTTTCAGCAAGATGCCTGGGTTCATTTCATCCTGCGTTCTCACGGGCGAGAATGATCGACAGGTGATCAGCTATTCACAATGGAGAAGTAACGGTGCCATCGACGCTTTCCGGCAACACCCCAGTTTCAAGCCATACATCCAGCCGATAGCGGCTTTGCTAAAAGGCGAGGCCATCTCCATCACCTGCGGCGTGGCCTTCGTCCACGCCTCCTGAGCCTGCACCGAAGCCTTGCGGAAGCATGGCTTCGGCCGCTTCGTGAGCGCCCCGCCGCTCCGGCGGGAACGCGGCGCTCACCAGCGCTAGGGTGAGTGGGCAGCGCCCGAAGACGTAATATTAGACGCAGCGGCGCGCGCTTCGCATACACAGGAGAATGAGCGTGGCAGAAGACAGGGTCACCAAGGCGGCGCAAGATATGGCCGCCCGTGACACGGCGGCCCAAAACTCAGCGGCGCTTGACACGGCGGCCCTGGAGCGGCTGATCGAGAAGGTGCGGCCCCAGCTGCATCGCTACTGCGCCCGCATGACCGGTTCGGTGATCGATGGCGAGGATGTACTGCAGGAAGCGCTGCTCAAGGCGGTCGAGGCGTCGCCGCAGATGTCGCTGCCGACCAATCCCGAAGGATGGCTGTTCCGCGTCGCGCACAATGCGGCGATCGACTACCTGCGCCGCCGGGCACGGCACGTGGCAACATATGCCGAGGAGGACTTGGACATGATCGCCGCACCCACCGACGCGGTGCATGATCGTCAGGTTGCTGCCACCAGCTTGTACACATTCATGCGCTTGCCGGTGAGGCAGCGCAGCGCCGTCGTCCTGCGCGACGTGCTCGGCTATTCTATCGAGGAGATTTGCGATATCACAAGTACAACCATTCTCGCTGTCCGGGGCGCGTTGCAACGGGGCCGCCTGCGGTTGCGTGAGCTGGCACAGGAAGGCGACGATCGTCCACCGCCAACCCTGGCTGAGCCCGAGCGGGCCCGCCTCATGGCCTACATCGACAGGTTCAATGCCCGCGATTTCGACTGCGTCCGCGACATGCTGGCCGAGGATGTTCGCCTCGATCTTGTCAACCGGCTTCGCCTCAGGGGCCGCAGCGACGTGGGTCAATACTTCCGCAGATACGCGGAGGTGAGCCACTGGCACTGCGTTCCTGGATTGGTGGATCGTCGACCGGCGATCCTTATTTTCGATCCCAACGATCCCACCGGACCGCCGACCTATTTCATTCTTCTTGAGTGGACGAACGGGCACGTTGCCATGATTCGAGATTTCCTCTTCGCGCGCTATGCCCTCGAAGGTGCGGAAATCATTGCGCTGGGCTGACAACATCGCTGCGCGAAACCGGCGATGCGTCGCCTCAGCCAATCTGAAAGGATCGGAGCAGTAAGGGCAACCCTTGTGGTCGCCCCGCCGACGGCCGCGGTTTGCGATGAGCACCCGATCGCGACCGTTGGTACCGTCGCCAGTACGCCCAACCTGCAGGACCGCAGCGCGCGATGCGCTAGGTTATGTCGCGCTACGGGCTTCATGCACATCACCGACGGCCAGAACGAGCGCGTGCGCGTCGCTCAATCCCATCTTATACTGATCGTCAGTTGTTGCGAGGACACTTACCCGTGCAATGGGCCGACATCGGTGTCGTGCTCGGCGCCCGCCGTCATGGCGAGACGAGCGCCGTCGTTGAGTTGATGACGCGGGAACATGGGCGTCATCTCGGTCTTGTGCGCGGCGGCGCCGGGGCTCGCCAGAAGCCGGTGTTGCAGCTCGGCAATCTGGTGAGCGCCGCGTGGCGGGCGCGGCTTGACGAACATCTCGGCTATTATGTGATCGAGGGGCTCGATCTGCGCGCAGCATCCTACTTGTCGATGGCGCACGCTCTCTACGGCCTCAATCATCTCGCCGCACTGTGTCGGTTGCTGCCGGAGCGCGATCCCCACCAGTCGGTGTTCGCTCTCCTTGAGCATACGATTGCCCATCTCGGCGATCCGTCACTCGCCGCGGCGCTGGTGGCCCGGTTCGAGCTTGAGCTGCTCGCGCAACTCGGTTTTGGCCTCGACCTCGATTCCTGCGCCGTCACTGGTAAGGCGGCCGAACTCGTCTATGTATCGCCAAAGAGCGGGCGGGCAGTGTCACGGGAGGCGGGCGAACCCTGGCGGGACAAGCTGTTGGCGCTGCCGGATTTCCTTAGCGTCGGCTTTGAAGGAAGCACGCCGTCGCGCAGCGCGTTGCGGGATGGCTTTGTCCTCACCGGCTTCTTCCTCGCCCGCTACGTCTACGAGCCCCGCGGTGAGCCGCTGCCGGCGGCACGGCATCATTTCATCGAGGCGGTCGTGGGGGGCAGGGTCGGGCCAACAAGCGCGAGATGATAATGACGATGCACGATAGGTAGTCTTGCCGGGCGGTCGTTTTAGGGATCCGATTTGCGTCCGCGGGTCGAACGCCGGAATTCCTTCTTGGAGAAGACCCCCATGCCCGACTTTCTGAGCAGGATCCTTTCTCTCGCCGAAATTCAATCTCTCGAGCAAGAAATCTTCGCAGCCAGTTGGGGCGGCAGCAGATCGCATGGCACAAGTTGCAGCCGTTGCGCAAGGCTCAGCCCCACCAGGACGAGATTGCGTGGTCTTTGCTGCGAATCATTCATCAGCGATGCCTGCGGGGAAGCAGGCTGCAACTCGATAAGGCGCTCGCGAGCCAGGGCCGGTGTCAGCTCTATGCGCCCGACTGGTCTGCGGCGGCGGGATTTAG
>Ga0126376_10000689_pt1 | contig 17101 bp, 17 predicted proteins | sample PanSoiMetPlot_15_FD_92760 | JGI IMG/M metagenome (GOLD analysis project Ga0126376, IMG submission 92760) | Tropical forest soil microbial communities from Panama - MetaG Plot_15 | ecosystem: Environmental > Terrestrial > Soil > Tropical forest > Bulk soil | place: Panama | collected 2016-02-17
CGAGCCGGATCCCGACGCCGTCGATCCGGCCGCCTGGCTCGCCGCCGGCGCGCCAAGCTCGGGCACGGCCTCCTGGAGCGCCTCGATCTGGTGCTGGAGGTCGTCGTCGGCGCCCGAGCGCGACGAGTCGAGCGCATGGAGCTGGCCGAAGAAGTCGAGCCGCGCGCGGTCCAGCTCGAGCTTGTTCTGCGCGGCGGTCGCTTCGCGCGCGAGGGCGGCTCGCTTCGCGGGCTCGGCCCGGACGCGAGCCCGGAGCCGCTCGACGGCCTGCTCTTCCTCGCGAACGGTCGCCTCGAGCTTCTTCTGCTCTTCGGCGCGCTGGTCGGTTGCGCCCGAGGAGGCCACGCTGTCGCGGGCGAGCAGCGCGGCTTCGGCGCGCGCCACGTCGAACGCGCGGCCGACCAGGCGCAGCGCGGTCTGCTCGTCGGCGTGGCCGAACACGCCACTGCCATCCACGGAACGCATGACGATGCGCGCCTGGCGATACCAGGTCATCGCCCGATTCAAGGAGGCGATCACCTGGTCCGGCGAGCGCGCCGTGGGGACACGCGGATTGGGCTGGTCCGCCGGCTTGCTCTCGGGCGCCGCGGCGGGCTTCGGCGGTGACTGCGCGACGGGCTTCGGCGCCGACTGCGCCTCGTCGGCGCGTGCCCGCAGCGGAACGCTCGTGACGAGCAGGATGAAAAGCACGAGGTGTGTCAGCCGGGCGCGGCGTGGACACGTCCGCATCGACCCCATTGGCTCAGCTTACGACCTCGACCGGATCGCGGCCAGTTGACGCGATCCGTCGCTTTGCGGGCGCGCGAGCGCGCCTAGCCCCGACCCAGCCTCGGATCGAGCGCGTCGCGCAGGCCGTCGCCCAGTAGATTGAAGCCGAGTACCGAGAGCATGATCGCCGCGCCCGGAAAGCAGAAGACCCACCAGGCCCCGCTCGTGAAGTACTTGTACGAGTCGGCGAGCATCGCGCCCCACTCGGGGGTCGGCGGCTGGGCGCCGAGTCCCAGAAAGCCGAGGGCGGCGGCCTCGAGGATCGCGAACGCGATCGAGAGCGTCGTCTGCACGATCAGGGGCGGCAGACTGTTGGGCACGATGTGGCCCGCGAGCACGCGCGCGGCACTACAGCCGAGGCCCCGGGCGGCCACCACGAACTCCTGCTCGCCGAGCTCGAGCACGGAGCTCCGGCTCAGGCGCGCGTAGGCCGGGATCGACACCAGGCTGATCGCGAACAGCGAGTTGCGCAGGCCGGGGCCGATCATCGCCACGATCGCGATCGCGAGCAGAGTCGCTGGGAAGGCGAGCACGATGTCCATGCAGAACATCACCACCAGATCGACCCGGCCTCGCAGATAACCGGCCAGGAATCCGAGCGCCGAGCCGATCACGGTCGCGACCGCGACGGCGCTGATCGCCAGCCCGAGCGAGACGCGCGTGGCGTGGAGCACGCGAACGAGAATGTCTCGGCCGAGGCTGTCGGTGCCGAACGGGTGCGCGGCCGTGGGCGGCTTGAGCCGCGCGGTCAGGTTCGCATCCGTCCGCGCGTCGTAGAGGTGGACGAGGGGCGTGACGAGCGCCACCAGGACGAAGGCGGCGACCATGACCAGGCCGGCCCGCGCCGCCGGGCTCGCCACCAGGCGCCGCCACGCGGCCGCCGCCGGGCTCCGGCCGGGCCCCGACACCGCGACCGCCGGGCGATCCACCGCGACGTCGAGCGCCGTCATCACTCGTACTTGATCCGCGGGTCCACCGCGGCGTAGAGCACGTCGGTCACGAGGTTCACGCCCACGACGATGACCGCGATGAAGAGGCTCACGCCCTGCACGATCGCGTAGTCGCGCGACTCGATGGACTCGTAGACCCACAGCCCGATGCCCGGCCAGGAAAAGATCGTCTCGGTGAGGATCGCGCCGGCGAGCAGGCGGCCCACCTGGAGCCCGACGACCGTCAGCACCGGCAGGAGCGCGTTGCGGAGCGCGTGTCTCAGCACGACCGCCCGGCGCGACAGCCCTTTCGCTTCCGCGGTGCGGATGTACTCGCGTGAGAGCACCTCGAGCATGGAGGCGCGCGTCATCCGCGCGATGACGGCCAGCGGGATCGTCGCGAGCGCCAGCGCCGGGAGGATCAGGTGCCGGACCGCGTCGGCGAGGACGGCCCAGTCCCGCTGCAGCACGGCGTCCAGGATGACGAAGTTGGTCCACGGTACGAACGAGGTCCCGCTGGCGAGGCGAAAGCCGGTTGGAAGAATGCGCAGCTCGACCCCGAAGAACCACGCCAGCACCAGGCCGAGCCAGAAGATCGGCATCGACACGCCGGTGAGCGCGCCCAGGCGCGCGAGGCTGTCGAGCGGCGAGTTGCGCCAGACCGCGGAGGCGACGCCGATCGGGATGCCGAGCGCGATCGCCACCACGATCGCCGCCGTCGCCAGCTCGACCGTCGCGGGGAAGCGCCGCAAGAGATCGCTCGCGACCGGATCGCCGCGCACGATCGACACGCCGAGGTCGCCCCGCACCGCGTTGCCGATGTAGAGGACGTACTGCTGCCAGATCGGGCGGTCGAGCCCCAGGCGCGCCCGCACCTCGGCGACTTTTTCGGGCGTCGCCCGCTCGCCGAGCATCGTCAGCGCCGGGTCGCCCGGGATCAGATGGATGAAGCTGAAGACGAGGACGGAGACGCCGAGCAGCACGGGGACGATGGTGAGGCCGCGCCGGAGGGCGTATCGCCTCACGCCCGGTCCCCGTGCCCTGCCCGACTACTGCATCTCGACGGTGTTGAAGTACTCCGAGCCCGTCGGGTGCGGCACGTAGCCCTTCACGCGCTTGGCGAACGCGAGCGGCGGTTGGTTGTTGGCGATGAAGAGCCGGCCGGCGTCGTCGCGCAGGAGCTGCTCGGCCTGTCGGTAGAGCTTGGCCCGCTCCGATTGCTGCGTGAGCTTCTGGGCGCGCAGCAGCACGTCGGCCAGCGGCTTGTTGCCGTAAAAGCCCTCGCGCGCGGCGCCGGGCTGGCAGAAGAAGTAGCAGAGAAAATTGTCGGGGTCGCCGTTGTCGCCCGTCCAGCCGAGCATGTAGAGCGGCATCTGGCCGTTCTTGCGCTTGTCGAGGTACACCGCCCACTCGGTCGTCTGTAGCTGCGTCTTGATGCCGACCTTCGCGAGATCGGCCGCCATCGCCTCGGCGATCTCCTTCGGGTTGGGGAAGTACGGCCGCGAGCGCGACATGTACCAGAAGACCAGCGGCTCCTTCTTGCCGTCGTCCCACGTGATGTCGGAGAGACCCTGCGCGTGGCCGGCCTCGCGGAGCAGGGCCTGGGCCTGGCTCGTGCTGTACTCGTAGTCCTTCAGCTCACGGTTGTAGCCCCAGAGGGCCGGCGGCTGGAACTGGCTCGCGACGAGCCCGGTGCCGCCATAGAGCGCGTCGACGATGGCGCGCTTGTTGATCGCGTGGGCGAAGGCCTGGCGCACGCGCTTGTCCTGGAACTCCTTCACCTTGTAGTTGAACGCGATGTAGCCCGTCGTGTTCGTCGGCCGCAGAAGCAGCTGCAGATTCGCGTCGCTCTTGACGACGCCGACGTCGTCGGGGTTGAGCCCCTCCATGCCGTGGATCTCGCCGGCCTTGAGCGCGCCCAGGCGCTGCGAGTTGTCCTTGATGTTGCGCACGACGAGGCGCTTCACCTTGGGCTTGACGCCCCAGTAGTCGGCGTTCGCGTCGAGCACGACTTCCTGGTTCGGCTTCCACTCGACGAACTTGTAGGCGCCCGTTCCCACCGGGTGCTTGCCGAACTCCGTGCCCCAGCGCTCGGCGGCCTTGGGGCTCGCGATGTCGAAGACGAACATGGCGAGATTGGCCAGGAAGGGTGCCTGCGGCTCCTTGAGCGTGATGCGCACGGTGTGCGTGCCGACGGCCTCGATCGCGCTGACGATCGACTTGTCGTCGAAGCCGGCAAACTGCGCCTCCCAGTACTCGAAGGTCTGCCCGGCCTTGACCTGGTTGTCGTGCTGGGGATGACCCGCCTTCCACCAGCGCTCGAAGTTCCACACGACCGCGGCGGCGTCGAGCGGGTTGCCGTCGTGGAACTTCACTCCCTTGCGGATCTGGAAGGTCCACACCTTGCCGTCGCGCGAAACTTCCCACTTCTCGGCCAGCGCCGGCTCGACCTCGGTGGTGGCACCTCGGTATTTCACCAGGCCGTCGTAGAGCTGTCGCGTGATGCGCGAGGAGATGCCGTCCGTGATGACCGCGGGGTCGAGCTGGACGGGCTCGCCCTGCGCGCCGAAGACGAATGTCTGAGCCGATGCCGGAGCCGCGAAGGCGAGCGCCGCGACGACCAGGAACGCGAGCGTGTGAAGGCGCATGCGATGAACCTCCTTGAGAGGGCGCCGGGGCGCCCTTCGGGCCGGCTCATTATCGCAGGGTTGCTCTCTGCGTTGACCCAAATCGCGAAAAGCGTTGTATGGTCGGTCCACCATGACCGACTCGGCGGATGCGCGGCGCTACCTCGAAAACTGGCAGGACGAAGTCGACAGCGCGGCGGAGTACCGCGCGATGGAGGCCAGCGAGCCCGATCCAAGGCTGGCGAAGGTCTACGCCAACCTGGCGGCGATGGAAGAGGGCCACATCGGTTTCTGGGAGGACCGCCTGCGGCGCGTCGGCGCGAAGGTGCCGCCCCGGCGCGCCTCGTGGCGGAGCCGGGTGCTGGCCGCTGTCGCGCGGCGCCTGGGTCCCGACCTCGTGCTCGCCACGATCGCGGCGAAGGAGACGGTCGACCAGAACAGCTACGTGAAGCAGCCGGAGACCGCCTCCACCGCGATGCCCGGCCACGAGCGCTGGCACGCGAAGGTGCTGCGAGAGCTCGTGTCGACCCAGCCTCGCGGCCTGCAAGGGAGCTTTCTCGGCCGCCTCGAGGGCCGGCATCGCTCGGTCGGAGGCAACGCGCTGCGCGCGGCCGTCCTCGGCGCGAACGACGGGCTCTGCTCGAACCTGAGCCTGGTCATGGGCGTGGCCGGTGCGTCGATCGACAGCCACGGCATCCTCATCACCGGGCTCGCCGGGCTCCTGGCGGGGGCGGGCTCGATGGCCCTCGGCGAGTGGGTGTCGGTGACGAGCTCGCGCGAGCTGGCCGAGCGCGAGATCCGCATCGAGGCGAGCGAGCTCTCCGAGGATCCCGAGGGCGAAGGCGAGGAGCTCAGGCTGATCTACGAGGCCAAAGGGCTCTCCCCGCGCGAGGCCGAGACAATGGCCCGGCGTCTTTTGGCCGATCGGACCACCGCCATCGACGCCCTCGCCCGCGAGGAGCTCGGCATCGACCCCAAGGAGCTCGGTGGCTCCGCGTGGGAAGCGGCCGTGGCCTCGTTCGCGCTGTTCGCGCTCGGCGCGGTGGTGCCGATCCTGCCGTTCGTGTTCCTGCGCGGGATGCCCGCGATCGCGGCGAGCGCCGTGGCGAGTGCCTTGGCGCTGTTCGCGCTGGGCGCCGCGATCACGGTGTTCACGGGCGCGCCGGTGTGGCGCTCGGGCGGGCGCCAGCTCTTGCTCGGTCTGGCCGCCGCGGGGTTGACCTTTGGCCTCGGAAAGCTGATCGGCATCGCGATTGCCGGCTGAGGAGCCCGAGACTGTGATCAAGGCCGTCATCTTCGACGCCTACGGCACCTTGCTTCAGAACGACGGCCTGGCGCTGATCCCCCGGCGGATCGTGGCGGACCACGGGCTGTCGGCGGGTGCCGAAGAAGTCCAGCGCGTGTGGTCAGAGCTCTATTTCGAAGCGACGCAGCGTGAGCCGTTCCAGAACCTCCGCCAGATCGAGGAAGAGAACCTGCCACGCCTGTTAGCACGGTTCGGCATCCGTGCCGACGCCGCCGCCTACGTGGACCTCTTCTTCCAGGTGACGACGCAGATCGAGCTCTACCCGGAGGTCCGCCGTGTGTTGGGTGAACTAGGACACCTCCGGTTCGCGATCGTGTCCAACGCCGATCACGAGCACGTCGCGTCGTGGAACTTCACCTTGCCGGTCGAGTTCATCCTGATCTCGGAGACCGTGCGCGCCTACAAGCCGCATCGCCTGGTCTTCGAGCGCGCGCTCGAGCGGCTCGGGCTCTTGCCCCACGAAGTCCTGCACGTCGGCGACAGCGACGTCGACGACGTGAAGGGCGCGAAGGAGGCGGGCCTGCGCGTGGCGTGGGTCAACCGCGACGGGCGCCGGCGCCGCCCCGACGCGCCGGCGCCCGACTTCGAGATGCGCGATCTGAGCCAGCTGCCGGCGCTGCTGCGCTGAGCGCCGCGGCCGGCGTCGGTTGACAACCAGGGAGCGGCCACCGACACTGGCGGCGGCTCGAGGCGAACCCCTCGGCCCGAGGAGGCCAGCATGCCCGTCTCGTTCGAGCGGCGTGGACCCATCGGCATCGTCACCCTGAGCCGCCCCGAGGCGCGCAACGCGTGGGGCGCCGATTTCAACGAGGGGCTCGCGCGGCACTTCGCCGCCATGGAGGACGACGACGAGATCCGCTGCGCGATCCTGACGGGCGACGACGCGGGCGGCGCGTTCTCGGCCGGCGCGAACCTAAAGGATCCGCGCACGCACACGATGGTGTCGGCCGCCGATTTCATCAAGAGCATCGGCAAGCGCCGCGGCCGCGCCTTCGAGGTCCTCGGCAATTTCCCCAAGCCGCTCGTCGGCGCCGTCAACGGCTACGCTGTCGGCATCGGCTGCATCGTGACCTTCTGCTGCGATCTGCTGGTGGCCTCCGAGCGGGCGGAGTGGCGGCTGCCGCAGGTGACGCTCGGCATCCTGCCGGCGTACGGGGGCAGCACGCGGCTGGCGCGCTGGGTCGGCCGGGGGCACGCGATGCGGCTGGCCATGGGCTTTCCCTTGATGGCGCAGGAAGCCCACCGCATCGGCCTGGCGCAATGGCTGGTGCCGCACGGCAAGGTGATGGATCAGGCGCTCGAAGTGGCCGGCCACATCGCGTCCTTGCCGCCGCTCGCCGCGCGCCTCACGAAGGAGTCTCTGCTGACCGGGCTCGACATCCCGAATCTGTCGGATGCCTCGCTCGTCGATCTCTACCGGTTCGCGACCCTCGAGCTGACCGACGACAAGGCCGAGGGGCATCGCGCCTGGCGCGAGAAGCGCAAGCCCGTGTTTCGCGGACGATAGCGCCGGCATGAGCTTGTCCGATCGGATCGGCGTCGACCTGGGCGGCCGGCGGCCGATCGAGGACGGTCTCGCGTGGGCGGCTGCCAACGGCGTGCAGTACGTCGACATGTGCCTCGAGGGCGCGCCCGCCCATCCCAACGCGCCGGCGACCTGGACAGCCGAGCGCGCCGCGGCGCTTCGCGCGACGTGCGAGCGCCATCGCATCCACCTGGGGTTGCATTCGGCCTCGGCGGTCAACGTCGCCGAGACGTCCCCGCTCCTGGCCGACGCTGCCGAGAGATATCTCAAGACGTACATCGACCTGGCGGTCCGTCTCGGCGCCGAATGGATCGTCGTCCACGGCGGCTATCACTTCACCGGCGACTACGCCCAGCGGCGGGCCGCGAGCCTCGAGCGGCTGCAGCGCGCGGCCGCGCTCGCCGAGCGGGCGGGGGCGCGCCTGCTCCTGGAAAATCTCAACCGGGAGCCGGAGCACGCCGAAGTCCGCTATCTCGCCCACAACCTCGAGGAGTGCCGCGAGTACTTCGGCCGCATCCAGTCGCCCAGCCTGGGCTGGGCATTCACGGTCAATCACGCGCATCTCGTGCCCGAGGGCATCGACGGCTTCCTCGACGCCATGGACCTCGGGCGGTGCGGCGAGGTCCGCGTGGCCGACAGCCACGGGCGCTACGAGGAGCACCTGCGTCCCGGCGAGGGCTCGATCGACTTCAAGCGGATGTTCGCGCGCATCGAGGGCGGCGGCTACCGCGGCCACTACATGATGGCGTTCGGCACGCTCGATGACATGCTAAACGGACGCGACACGCTCGTGCGCGCGGCCGGCGTGTGAGCGCGAGGGGCTCATGAGAGCCGGTGTCGTGCTCGCCGTCCTGCCCCTGCTGGCGGGCTCTGTCGCGGCGGCCGAGTTCAAGCTCACGCTGCCGGCCGGGCTCCAGGAAGACGCCGCGCAGATCCCCGACGACAACCCGATCACGCCGGAGAAGGTCGCGCTCGGCAAGAAATTTTTCTGGGACAAACGCTGGTCGGCGTCGGGGACGGTCGCCTGCGTGAGCTGCCATCGGCCCGACCACGGCTGGAGCGACTCGCGCCCGTTCTCGACGGACTTCGCGGGCCACCCGTCGCCGCGGCACACGCCGACGATCATCAACCGACTCTTCAGCGACCAGCAGCACTGGTCGGGGATCAGGCCCTCGCTGGAGGAGCAAGCCGGGCTCGACGTGAACACGACGGACGAGCTGCTGCGGCAGCTCGGATCGATCCCTGCCTACCGCGCGGAGTTTCGCGGCGTCTTCGGCCGCGACTTCGATCCCGCCGGCGTCGCGCAGGCGATCGCCGCCTACGTGCGCACGATTCTCTCCGGCGATTCCCCTTACGATCGGTTCCAGGCGGGCGACGCGAGCGCGATGTCCGCGTCGGCCCAGCGCGGCCTCAAGCTCTTCGAGGGCAAGGCGATGTGCTCGCGCTGCCACGCGGGCTTCAACTTCACCGGCGAGAACTATCGCAACATCGGCGTCGGCATGACGAGGAAGGATCCCGATCTCGGCCGCTTCACTGTCACCGGAGACGATCCGGACCGAGGCGCTTTCAAGACGCCGACCCTGCGCGACGTGGCCAAGCGCGGGCCGTACATGCACGATGGCAGCGAGAAGACCCTCGAGGGCGTCGTCGCCTACTACGATCGCGGCGGCGTGAAGAACCCGTGGCTCTCGACCGACATGAAGCCGCTCGGGCTCACCGCGCGGGAGCGCGCCGATCTCGTCGAGTTCATGAAGGCGCTGACGGGACGGATCGATCCCGAGGTGAGCCGCCCTCCCGACCTGCCGAAATAGACGCTCGCGCTCGTGAATCCCGCCGATAGCCTGGAGCTGCTCGCGCGGTACGGCGCCGTCATCCTGCCGATCCTGGTCGTCGCCGAGCAGGTCGGCGTGCCGCTGCCGGCGGTCCCGGCCCTTCTGGGCGTCGGCGCTCTCGCGGCGAACGGGCGGGGAAGCGTCCCGCTCGTGCTGGGCGCGATCGCGGTCGTGGCGCTCGTCGTCGATCTCGGCTGGTACGAGGTGGGCCGGCGGCGCGGCGCCCCCGTGCTCGCGCGCCTGTGCCGGCTCTCGCTCGAGCCCGACTCCTGCGTCCGGCGGACCCAGGACATCTTCATCCGCTACGGGGTCCGGGGCATGCTCGTCGCCAAGTTCCTGCCGGGGCTGACGACGGTCATGCCGCCGCTGGCCGGCGTCTTCGCGGTCGGCCGCCTGCGATTCATCGTCTACGAGATCCTCGGCGTCCTCTTGTGGTCCGGGCTCTGGACGGCCGTGGGCTACGCGTTCAGCGGCGCGATCACCACGATCGTCGCGCACCTGGCCCGGGCCGAGCGCGTGCTTCTCGTCGTGGCCCTGCTGGTCGTCGGCTACCTCGTGACGAAGCTCGTGCGCCGCCGGCTGTTCCTGCGCGCGCTCCGGATCGCCCGCATCGCGCCGGCGGAGCTCAAGCGCCGACTCGACGCCGGCGAGGCGATCACGATCGTCGATCTCCGCACGCGGCTCGAGGTCGAGGCAACGCCCTTTGCGATCCCGGGCAGCCGCTGGCTGTCGTTCGACGAGCTCGACCAGCACGAGTGGGAATTCCTGCGCTCGCGGGAGCTCGTCCTCTACTGCTCCTGACCGAACGAGGCCACGAGCGCCCGGGTGGCGCTCCAGCTCAGACGCCGTGGGGTCACGCGCGTGCATCCGCTGCACGGCGGTCTCGCCGAGTGGATGGCGCTGGGCTTCCCCGTCGTGGACCTGGCGCCGCCGCCTGCCCGGACGAGCGAAGGCGCCGCCGCGCCCTAGCGGAGCCTAGATCGCGCTCGCGGCGATGTTGACGGTGAGCGCCAGCAAGGCCGCGTTGAACAGGAAGGACACGATGCCGTGCGCGGTGGCGGTACGGCGGACCAGCTTGCTGGTGATCGCCACGTCCGAGACCTGCGACGTCATGCCGATGACAAACGAGAAGTACACGAAGTCCAGATAGTCCGGGCGCGGATCGTCGCCCGGAAAGCTCATCCCCCGACCGGCCGTCTCGTCGTAGAACTCGTGGGCGTAATGGAGCGCGAAGATCGTGTGGATGAACGCCCACGACAGGAGAATGGTGAAGCCCGCCAGGATCAGCGGGCTCCGCGGCCGAGGCGTGCCGCCGGTCGTGCCGAGCACCACGAAGATGGCGGCGAGGCTCGCCACCGCCGCCGCCACGGTGCACGTCAGGATCGTGAGCTGTCCCTCGTCCTGCTGCGCGGCATGCGCCTGGATCTGCTGGACGTCGGTGGTCACTATCAGGTGAAACGCCAGGCCCAGGTAGAGCGCGACCGCAATGTCCCAGCCGGTGAGCAGTCGCGCGGCCAACTGCCAGTCGGTCACGAGCGCGCACGCGGCGGCCACCACGACGCCGATCGCCAGGGAGGAGAAGAGGCGCGGCCGCGCGCCGACGACCCGAAACAGGAGGGGACCGCGGCGACGTTCGCGGCTCACGCCGCGAACATATCATCATCGACTCGCTCTGCATGCACGATGCTGGCCTCGGCCTTCAAGGTTTGATAGGGTCCGATCGTGGAGTCCCGACCCGAGCCGCGGTTCGACTGGTTCATCCCCATCGACGGCGACGGCGAGCACATCGGCACCTGGCGCGCCGAGCGACCGCCGACGTTCGACTACCTGCGCCGGGTGGTGGAGACCGCTGAGGCCGAAGGCTTCTACTCGCTCCTGATCCCGACGCGGTTCGCCAACGGCCTCTTCGGCGAGACGGCGCCGCTCGCCGAGACGTGGACGACGGTCACGGCCCTGGCCGCGGTGACGCGCCGCATCCGGTTCCTGGTGGCGATCCGCCCCGGATTCATCTCGACTGGGCTCTTTGCCCAGATGGCGGCGGCGCTCGATCAGATCAGCGGCGGGCGGCTCGACATCAACGTGGTGCCCGGCGGAATCCAGGGCGATTTCGAGCGGCTCGGCGTCACGATCGATCACGACAAGCGTTACGAGCAGGGCGAGGAGTTCATCGCGGCGCTCCGGGCCCTCTGGGCCAAGCCGGAGCCCGTGCTGTTCGAGGGCAGCACGGTGCGCTTGAAGGGCGCGGTCGTCTCGCCCGGACCCGTGGCCGCCGGGCCGCGGTTCTATGTCGGCGGCGCCTCGCCCCGCGCCCTCGAGTTCGCGGCCGCCGGGGCCGAGGTGTACCTGGCCTGGATCCAGCCGCTGGACGAGATCGCCAAGCTGCTCGATCGTGTCCGCACCGCCTACCGCGCGAAGGGCCGCCGGCCCGTGTTCGGTTTGCGCACGCACCTGGTCGTACGCGCGACCGAGGGCGAGGCGTGGGCGGCGGCCGAGGAGCTGATGTCTCGAGTCGATGAGCGCGTGGTGGCGCAGCGGCAGACCGCCTTCGCGGGGACGCCGATGGTGGGGCAGCAGGCGCAGCTCCGGGCCGAGCTCCGCGAGCGGGCGCCTCGGCTCTGGAACGGGATCTCGAAGGTGCGCGTGAACCTCGGGACGGCCATCGTGGGCGACCCGGCGCAGGTGGCGGCGGAGCTCGCCGCTTACTGGCGGCTCGGCATCGACGAGTTCATCCTGTCCGGGTTCCCCCACGTCGAGGAATGCCGGCGCGTGGCGGCGGACGTGCTACCGGGGCTCCGCGCGGCGATCGAAAGAGAGCGAGGGACATGATCACCGACATCGAGTCCTATCTGCGCTTCTTCGACAGCGTGCGCCGGCGGACCGAGCGTGATGTGGCGGCGCTGCCGCCCCAGGCGGCCGCGTGGCGGCCGCCCGCGGCGAGCGGCGAGGCCGGGTGGGGGATCGGCCAGCTCGTCGAGCACATCGGCGGCTCGCGCCTCTACTTCGCCAGCGCCTACCGGGGCGAGGGCTGGCTGTTTTCCCCGGCCGATATCGATCGCGCGGACCAGCGGACGTGGCTTCCGTGGCTCCAGTCGTCGGCCGAGCGCTTCGCCGCGCTGCTGCGCGAGACGCCGGCTGCATGGCTCACGCGCCGGATCGAGATGATCGACACCCCCGGTACCTTGCCGGGCTGGCGCCTGCTCATGATGATGCTCGAGCACGAGGTGCACCATCGCTCGCAGATCGACACCTACGCCGGTCTTCAGGGCTGGAACGTGCCCCAGATCTTCGAGCGGTCCTTCGAGAGCGTCACCGCCCTTCAGGCCGAACAGCGCGCGCGTCACGCGCGCTGACTCCGCGTGGACGCCGCGCGCGACCTTCGCTAGACTGATGGCGCCATGACGACCACGGTGCCCGGGACGAAGGCAGCGTTCGCCGCCGACCACGACGCGCCGATCCCGTACATGCAGCGGACGCGCGACTACTACCAGGTGCTCGGCTTCAGCCCCTATCGATGGGCGCACTTCGCCGACGTCCCGTTCACGCCGCTCCGCGTGCCGCTCGCGCGCGCGCGCGTGACCTTGATCACGACGGCGGCGCCGTACCAGCCCGGTGTCGGAGATCAGGGGCCGGGGGCCGCGTACAACGCCGCCGCCAAGTTCTACCAGGTGTACTCGATGCCGACCGAGGCCGTCCCCGATCTCCGGATCTCGCACGTCGGCTACGATCGATTGCACACGACCGCCGCGGACATCAACACGTACCTGCCCCTTGCAGAGCTTCAGGCCGCGGCGGCCGCCGGGCGGATCGGCGCGCTCGGGCCGCGGCTTCACGGCGCGCCGACGAACCGAAGCCACCGCGTGACGATGGAGACCGACGTGCCCGAGCTGCTGCAGCGCTGTCGCGAGGACGGCGCCGATGCGGTCGTGCTCGTCCCCAGCTGACCGGTGTGTCACCAGACCGTGAGTCTGGCGGCGCGGCATCTGGAGCAACACGGGATCCCCACCGTCATCATGGGCTGCGCCAAGGACATCGTGGAGCTCTGCGGCGTGCCCCGGTTCCTGTTCAGCGATTTTCCGCTCGGGAACTCGGCGGGGCGGCCGTTCGACCTCGAGTCGCAGCGGCTGACGCTCGAGCTGGCGCTGCGCGTCCTCGAGAGCGCGCCGGCCGCCCGCACCACGGTGCAGTCGCCGCTGCGCTGGAGCGAGGATGCACGGTGGAAGTGCGACTACCTCGACCTGACGAAGCTCTCGCCGGACAAGATCGCCGAGCGCAAGAAGGAGTTCGACGAGGTGAAGTCGATCGCGCGGGCCAAGCGCGAGGCGTCGTGAGCAAGCCGTTCGCGGGCGTGCGCATCCTCGATTTCACCCGCTACCTCGCGGGACCGTACGGGACCTACCAGCTGGCGCTGCTGGGCGCCGACGTCGTGAAGATCGAGTCGCACGAGGGCGACGACACGCGTAACCAGCTGGCCGACCGCACGTGGGCAGAGCGGAAGATGGCGCCGTCCTTCCTGGCGGTGAACGGCAACAAGCGCAGCATCACTCTCGATCTGCGCCGACCCGAGGCCGTGGCGATCGTCAAGAAGCTCGCGGCCACCGCCGACGTCGTCTGGGAGAACTTCCGCGGCGGCGTGATGGACCGCCTCGGGCTCGGCTACGAGGCGCTCTCCGCCGTGAACCCGCGCCTCATCTACTGCGCGGTCTCTGGCTTCGGCCAGACCGGGCCGGAGCGGACGACCGCCGCCTTCGACGGAAAGCTCCAGGCGATGTCGGGCATCATGTCGATCACCGGTGAGCCCGCGCACGGCCCGACCCGCGCCGGGTTCGCCATCTGCGACACGATCGGCGGCATGACGGCGGCGCTGGCGGTGGCGAGCGCGCTCTACCAGCGCACGCACACCGGGCGCGGTCAGCTGGTCGACGTCGCGATGCTCGACGCGGCGCTCGCCTTCATCCCGGGGACGGTCTCCGAGTACACCGTGGCCGGCATCGTGCCGCGGCAGATCGGCAACGGCTCGGTGAGCCGCAAGCCCACCGCGAGCCGGTTCCGCGCGCGGGGCGGCTTCATCGTGCTGGCGGTGCTCACCGAGAAGCAGTTCGCCAGCCTCATGAAGACGCTCGGCCGCCCCGACGCGCTCGCCGATCCGCGCTTCAAGGACTGGCCCGCGCGCACGGCCAACGAGCCGGCGCTCCGCGCGCTCATCGAAGAGGCGCTCGCGGCCGACGATCCCAAGAGTTGGGAGGCGCGCCTGACCGCCGCCGACGTGCCGTGCGGCTCCATCTGGAAGATCGAGGAGATCGTCGAGCACCCGCAGCTCGAGCACCGCGACGTGCTGCAGACGATCGATTCGCGCTACGGGCCGATGCGGCTCGTGGGCGCCGGCTTCCGGCTCGAGCACGGCGGCCCCGGCCTCGACCGCGAGCCGCCCACGCTCGGCGAGCACACCGACGAGATTCTGCGAGAAGCCGGGTACGCGGCCGACGAGATCGAGCGGCTGCGGCGCGACGCGGTCATCTGACCGTGGGCCCCAAGCCCGGTCTCGGCCTGATGATGGCGGGCGCCCTCATCGCCTTCGCGGGCTTCTGCATCGTCCTGGTGCGGGTGTTCGACGTGCCCGACTACTGGGTCCTGCTCGGGGTCGGGATCGGTATGTTCGCGCTCGGCGTCGTCCGTCGCCTTACCCACAATAACCGCGACTAGGCGCCGGCCCGCGCGGCCGGCCCGGCCCGTCAGCGGCCCGCCAGCCCCGGCATCGTGAACTTCTGCGCGTCGAGCTCCGCAATCAGCGCACTCGACTGCGCCGCCGTGAGCGCCACGAGGGGAGGCCGCACCGTCGCCCAGCCGGCGTCGCGACCGTGGTGGGCGATCGCGGCCTTGAGCGCCGGGATCATCGGGAACTTCTGGAACACGCCGCGGATCACGTCGAGCCGCGCCTGCTGCGCGTCGGCGCCCTCGGCGCGCCAGGTGTCGTAGAGCCGCGCGATCGGTCCGGGATGGACGTTGGCGGTGGCGCTGATGCAGCCCGCGCCGCCGTGGCGCATGTTCTGCAGCAGGAAGGTCTCGGAGCCGGCGAACACGTCGAAGCCCGCCCTCGCGAACGCATCGAGAAACGCCTTCGTGTTGCTCCAGTCGCCGCCGCTGTCCTTCATGCCGGCGACCTGCGCCGGGTACTTGGCGAGCAGGCGCTCGACGAGGCCGAGCGTGATCGGCACCTGCGAGACCGGCGGGATGTGGTAGACGTACACGCGCAGCCGCGCGTCCCCCACGCGCTCGATGACTTCCGCGAAGCTCCGGAACAGGCCGTCGTCGCTCACGCCCTTGTAATAGAACGGCGGCAGCATCAGCACGCCGCCGCAGCCGACCTTCATCGCGTGAGCGGTCAGCCGCGCCGAGTCGGTCAGGGCGCAGCAGCCGGTGCCCGGCATCATCCGCGCCGGGTCGACGCCGGCCGCCACCAGGCGGTCGAGTAGCTCGATCTTCTCCTCGACCGAGAGCGAGTTCGCCTCGGAGTTCGTGCCGAAGACGGCCAGGCCCACGTTCTGGGACAAGAGCCAGCGGCACTGCCGGACGAAACGGTCGGCGTCGGGCGCCAGGTCCGAGCCGAACGGGGTCACGACGGGAGAGAGCACGCCGGAGATGCGCGGGACGTCGGTCACGTTGGCCTCCTCGGAATGGGGCTCGAGCAGATCCGCTACCGAGAGCATACAGGATGGCGATCGGGGGAGGCGATTTGCGAAGAGACCCGGCGCCGGAGTACGCTCCGGCCCACCGCCGATGACACGCAAGCGAATTCCGGGCGCGGCCCTCGTCGCGGGCGCCGGCCTCTTCCTCGCGATGACCGCGCTTCTGGCCGGGTCGCGCGCGCCCGCGGACATGCCGTCCTTCCGCCTGTACGCCGCCGTCCCCGAGGCGCTCCTGTTCGCGAGCGGCGCCGCGTTCACGCTGGCCGTGGCCATCGTGATCGGCATCGCGCTCTCGCGCGACCGGCGCCCCGAGGTCGAGCCCGTGGAGGAGCCGTCGAAGCTGCCGTGGTGGCTCCAGGCGCTCATGAAAGTGCTGCCGCTCCTGCCGCTCCTCGCCACGCTCGTCGTCTTCTCGGTCGGATGGCCCTACGTCGAGAGCTCGCTGCTCGCCTGGAGCCGCTTCGTGATGTTCGCCGGCTCCGATGCCGGCGCGCCGCAGCCCGAGACCCCCGTGGTCTCGCTGCCGTGGCTCGGCTGGCTCACGGGCCTGGTGCTGCTCCTGGCCGGTCTCGCGACGCTCGGGGTGGCCCTGGTGCTGCTCTTCGCCGAGCGCATCGCGCGGTGGTGGGACGCCGGCGAGGGGGCCGAGCCGCTCAGCGAGGCGGTACAGGAGGGCCTCGACGACCTCGCGACCGAGCCGGACGCGCGCGCGGCGATCATCCGCTGCTACCGGCGCTTCGAGCGCGTCGCGGCCCGCGCGCGCGTGGTGCGCGCTCCCTGGCAGACGCCGGACGAGTTCATGCGCGAGGCGCTGCGGCGCCTGGTGCTGCCGCCCCACGCGGTGGATCGGCTGACGCGCCTGTTCGAGCTGGCCCGGTTCAGCGTCCATCCGCTCGGGACTGCGGAGCGCGACACTGCCCGCGCCTGTCTCGAGGACATCCGGGCCGAGCTCGAGCGCGAGGAGGCGACCCTTGGCGTCTGAGCCGAGCCGCGGCGCCGCGCTCCTGGCCACGCTCGGGACGGTCCTGGCGCTCGGCGCCGCCGTGCTGGCGACCGAGCTCTTCGTCGCGTCCCCCTACCGGCAGACGGCGATCCGGCTCCTCTCCGCGTTCGTCCTTCTGGTCGCCCTCGCGCGCGTTCGGGCGATCGTGGCGGCCGCAGTCGAGCGCCGCGCGGCATGGGGCGACGAGGTCGGGCAGGGCTGGCTGGATCGGCCGCCCGCGGACCCGCGTTTTCAGCGCTTCCACGACGAGATCCGCTTCAGCGTGCGGAGCCACTCCTACTTCGAGCACCTCGTGTGGCCCAGGCTCGCGGCGCTCGCGCGCGCCCGCGGCGGCTCGCCCGCAGCGTTCGAGAAGCCCGCGGCGCGGCGGTTCGGCCTGGGGCCGTCCGTCGCCGCGCTCGGCCGCCTCATCGCCTCGCTGGAGGCGC
>Ga0126376_10000690_pt1 | contig 17061 bp, 11 predicted proteins | sample PanSoiMetPlot_15_FD_92760 | JGI IMG/M metagenome (GOLD analysis project Ga0126376, IMG submission 92760) | Tropical forest soil microbial communities from Panama - MetaG Plot_15 | ecosystem: Environmental > Terrestrial > Soil > Tropical forest > Bulk soil | place: Panama | collected 2016-02-17
AGGAAGATGAACGTACCCCAGTGATCGCGCGTCGCGTCCTCGCGCCAGCGGGTCACCGCGAGCCCCCCGCAGTGGCTGTAGCCAGCCCCGGCCGCCGTCAGCATCACGGCGTAGCGGCCGTTGGAGAGCAGGTGAGTGTATGGCGAGGGGTCCCCGACCGCCGTGAACCGCCGCGAGGTCGGCGCCACCAGCGCGCGCGTCGCCTCGTGCGCCGGCGCTTCCTTCGCCCGCGGCCGCATCACCGGCACGTCGCGGGGCGCGCGCTCCTGGAGGATCAGCTCGGTGGCCTGCACCATCGGCTGGGCGTGGAACCGCTCGCGCATGCGGCCGTCGAGCAGCACGTTGGCGAGCGCGACGATCGTCATGCCCTGGTGATGCGCCATGTAGGCCCGAATCACGGCCACCCGCGCGCCCTCCGGCAGGCGGGAGCGCGTGTAGTCGAGCGCCTCGTAAAAGCCGTACGGCCCCAGGCCGCCGGCGCGCGCGATCTCGCCGAAGTTACTGGCCGCCGCCGCGGAGTCGACCATCGCCGCCAGCGCCGTGGCGTACGGCGCGATGACCAGGTCGTCGCCGAGCCCCCGCTCGAGACCGAGCCCCGGCACGCCGAAGCTCGAGTACTGATAGGTGAGGTCGAGGTCGCGCACGTTAAAGGCCGATTCCGAGATACCCCAGGGAATATCGCGGGCCTGCGCGTAGGAGATCTGCCGCTGGACGGCCAGGCGGCACGTCTGCTCGAGCAGGCTGCCGTCGGGTTCCCGCATGACCAGCCCGGGCATCAAGTACTCGAACATCGAGCCCGACCACGAGACGAGCGCGATACCGGACTCGACCGGCGTCATCGGGCGGCTGAGGTGGAACCAGTGCACGGCCGGCACGTCGCCCCGGGCGATCGCGACAAAGCTGGTCAGCCGCGCCTCCGAGGCCAAGAGATCGTAGCGCCCTTCGTCGAGCGATCCGTCGGCCACGCGATAGCCGATGGAGAAGAGCTGGCGCGGCCGATCGAACAGGAACGCGAAGTCCATGGCGTCGAAGAGCCCGCGGGCCTGCCGCTCGACGTCGTCGAGCTGTTTCACGAGCCGCTCGCCCGCTCGCGCCGCCTCCTCGAGCGCCTCGATCGTGGCCGCGGCGGAGCCCCGATCCGCGATGCCGGCGAGCTCGCGCGCTGCGGCGCGCGCGAGCTCCGGCAGGCGCTCGAGCGAAGGCGGCGTGTCGAGCAGGCTCGCGACGGCTTCGGCCGTCTGCCGGTCGGCCCCGGCTGACAGGCGGATGCCGTCGAGCCCTTCGATCCATGGCGCGAGCGCGTCGAGGTCGCGGCCGTGCGACGCGATCGTTGCCAGGGCGACGTCCGCCCACTCGACGGCGTCGGCGCCTCCCTCGGCGACCCCTCGGGCCCGCTCCCCGAGCCCGCGGACCGCAGTCTCGAGCTCGCGCAGGCGGCTGGGCCAGGCGGCGAGGGTCGGCGGCTCGGCCGCCAGCGCGGCACGGAGGTCGTCGACGGCCGCGCGCGACCCCGCCGGCAGCGCGTCGTGCAGCAAGACGAGCGCCGCGTCGATCCCGCGCTGGACCTCGACGCCGACGATCGGCGCGCCCGCGCGCTCGCGCGCGGCGACGGCCAGCACGCTCAGGTGGCCGGCGAGGTTGCCGCTGTCGACGGAGGACACGTAGCGAGGCTCGAGTGGCTTGAGCGTGCGCGTGTCGTACCAGTTGTAGATATGTCCGCGGTAGCGCTCGAGGTCCGCGAGCGTCGACAGGGTTGCCCCGACGCGATCCGCCGCGTCGAGCGTGCCGATGAAGCCGAGGTCGCGCGCGGCCACCGTCGAGAGCAGGTAGACGCCGATGTTGGTGGGCGACGTTCGGTGCGCTACGACCGGCCGCGGATCGTCCTGGAAGTTGTCGGGCGGGAGCCAATTGTCCTCCGCGGTCACGAAGGTCTCGAAGAATCGCCAGCTCCGCCGCGTTGCCGCCGCGATGCGCTGCCGTGCGTCGGCGCCGAGCTCGTCGGGAGGCCGGGTGGCGACCGGACGGCTGATCCAACGCGCCACCGCGGGTGACAGCACCCAGAGCGCGACGAACAGCGCGGCCACCGCGCGGACCTCGGCCGTGCCGAACGCCGCGACCAGGCCCGCGACGAGTGCCAGCGCCACCGCGCCCCACATCTCCCAGTAGGTGCGGCCGAGGTCGAGTCGCGAGCTCGATTTCACTTGCGCGGCCGAGACCCACTCGAGCATTCGCCGCCGCGTCACAACGAGTCGCAAGAGGGTACGCGCGACGGCGTCGGCCATGAGCCACGCTTGGTGCGCCAGCAAGGTGACGCCGAGCGCGATGTGCGCGCCGGCGAGCACCAGGCTCTCGCCGAGACCGCGCAGATAGGCCCGCTTGGAGCCCCCGGGTCGCCGCGGGAGCACCTCGGTTGACACCGGCACGAGCGCGGGCACCGCGAGACAGAGAAAGATCAGCTTGGTCCACACCAGCGGCGCGCCGTCGGGCAGGGTCCACGAGAGCACAAGCGCCAGATAGGCGGCGGGCGCCGAGAGCGAGCGCCGCAAGTTGTCGAGCATCTTCCAGCGGCCGATCGTGGGGATCCTGGCGCGGGTGGCGCCGTCGCCCGCGGCGCCGCGGATCAGCCACGGCAAAAGCTGCCAGTCGCCGCGCACCCACCGGTGTTGTCGGGCCGCCGCGACCTCGTAGCGGGCCGGGAAGTCTTCGAAGAGCTCGATGTCCGTGACGAGCCCGGCTCGCGCGAAGAGCCCCTCGAAGAGATCGTGACTGAGGAGCGTGTTCTCCGGCACCCGCCCCGCCAGAGCTCGCTCGAACGCGTCGATGTCGTAGATGCCCTTGCCGGTGTACGAGCCCTCGCCGAAGAGGTCCTGGTAGACGTCCGACACCGCGGCCGAGTAGGGATCGATGCCGGCCGGGCCGGAGAAGACGCGCCGGAACAGCGAGCCCTCGCGCTCGGTGGGCAGGGTCGGAGCGATCCGCGGCTGGAGAATGCCGTAGCCCTCGACGACGCGGCCTTCGTGCGGCTCGAGGCGCGGCCGGTTCAGCGGGTGCGCGAGGGTCCCTATCAGCCGCGCCGCCGCCCCCCGCGGCAGCTGGGTGTCCGCGTCGAGCGTGATCACGAAGCGAACCGAAGACGGCACCTTGAGCTCTGCCGAGACGAACGAGGTGTCGGCCGCGCCGCGCAGCAGACGGTTCAGCTCGTGCAGCTTGCCGCGCTTGCGCTCCCAGCCCATCCAGCGCCCCTCGCTCTGGCTCCAGAGGCGCCGGCGATGGAAGAGGTAGAAGCGCGGCTCGCCGCTGCTCGCCGGGCCGTGCCGCCTGTTGAGCTCCGCGATGCCCGCCTGCGCGGCGGCGAGCAGCGACGCGTCGTCGGGTGCGTGCTCCTCGGGCGAATCCGTCCAGTCCGACACGAGGGCGAAGCGCAGCTCGCCGTCGTCGTTGGCCAGATAATGGACGCCCAGCCGCGCGATTTGCTCGGCGATCTGCGCCGGGCCGGTGAGGAGCGTCGGCACCACGACGAGGGTCTTGAGCTCGGGCGGCACGCCGTCCGCGAGCTCGAGCCGCGGCAGCGGGCGCGGCGGCAGCATCTCGACGACGGCGCGGTTGACCAGCGCGGTGGCCGCGTCCGAGGCGGGCAGCGCCGCGAGGGCCGCGACGGCGAGGACGACGAGCAGGCTCACGCCGAGGCCGTGTGTGTAGAGAATCGGCAGGCACAGGAAGAAGGCCGTGACGATCCCGATCGACCCGAGATAGCTCCACGTGGCCGAGGCGATGTAGGCGCGGGTCAACCGCTGGCGCAGCGAGACCCGGTAGCCGAGCGCGTGCTCGAGGCTCGGCCGGCCCTTCGAGATCAGGTAGTGGCCGAGGTCCTCGGCCCGCCGATCGCGGCCGCCCGCCAGGGTCAGCGCGTGCCGCGCTACGTTGATCTCCGAGCGCCCTGAGCCGCGGGCCAGATCCTCGACGGCGTGGCGATAGCGGTCGCGGGTGGCGAAATCCATCGCGCCGAACTGGGTCTCGGCGCGGAAGAGACGGTCGATCACACTCACCTTCTCGACGAAGTCGCGCCAGTCGAAGGTGGCCATGATGCGCAGGCTCGTGATCACGTTGCGTACGGTCACGTTGGCGGCGGCCTGGCGGCTGTGCTCGATGCGGACCAGCTCGTGCGCCGAGGTGCCGCGCGCAGCGAGGCGCTCGTCGAGCCAGCGTGCCGCCGGCGTGGTGACGGGGTCCTGGTCGCGCAGGCGTTGGGCGAGCCGCACCGCGAACGACGTGGTGAGGGCGGAGTCGCCGAGGGAGCGGAAGGCCTGCGGATCGGCCGGAACGTCCGTCTGGCCGAGCAGCAGGTTCACGAGCTGGTCCGCCTCGAGGCGGGCGGCGCGGCTCTCGACGATCTCGACCGCGAGCCGGCGGAGATTCTCGATCAGGGTCTGGCGGAGCGCGATCGGCACCGCCCATACCTCGCTGATGCGCAGCGCCTCGGCGCGCTGGAACGCGAGGACGAAGCGCTTCAGGGTCGCCTCGTCGAAGCGGCTGTCGGTGTGGGCCACGAACGTCCACGCCAGCTCGAGCGCGCGCGGCGCGCCCGCGAGCGGGCCTTCCTCGAGCGTTGGCAGCTGCCGATAGAAGCCCGGCGGCAGGTCGGTACGAATCTCGTTCAGCGCCTCCTCGACGATGTGGAAGTTGTCGACGAGCCACTCGGCCGCCGGGGTCGAGGCGCGCTCTTCGTTGATGACGGCGGCGAGCGTGCGATAGCAGCGCAGCAGCACGCGTCCGTTCTCGCGCGTGCGCGAGAGCAAGCCGGGGTTGGGGGGGCGGTTCGGGGCGACGCGGTGCCGCGCGATCGCCTCGGCCAGCTCCTCGAGCCGCTCGACGCTCAAGAGCTCGGCGCGAATGGGCTCTGGACCGAAGAGCGTCATCGCGAGCGTGGCTGGCGCGCGTCCCCGCCGAAGGGAGGGGAGACGGTAAGAGTTACCAGGTAAGGATTGCTCGATCGGCTAGTGTGGCGATCGACGAGAACGATCACGAGCGGCGGTATTTCGAGGCGTTGGCCGCGGACCTCTCGCTCGCGACACGATGGCATTGCATTTGCGACGAGTGGGTCGAGGGGATTCTGATCTTGAGAACCACAATTGGTTTGATCGTGCTCGGTTTGCTCGGCGGCGTCGTGCCGACCGGAGCCGCTGGTGTCGCGTACGCCGAAACCGTCATGGTCGGGATGGCGGCCGCGCTCCTTTCGCTCGCAGTTTTCGGATTTGCAGGCGCCGTCGCCGCGCGTCGCGCCGCGTGGGTGCCTCCGGCTCCGCGACGGCAGCGTTCGCCGATCGCGTCGGCCCAACCCGCTTCTCCCAGCATCTGAGACTCTCACATTCGCCGGCGCCGCGCGCGGCGAAGTGCAACGCGCATGCCGCACGGGAATGGAGAGGGCGACACGGAATTCAGGCTTTGGCGTCATGGGGGATCAAGGGGCGAATCGCCGTGTGACGTCACGCTGTAAAAATCACCGTGTAAGAAAGGACGAGTGGCTCGGCTGAAGGCCTAGGAGTTTCGCGAGATTGAGCCAGAGGATCTTGTCCTTGTCCGCCTGGCCGAGAAACGGGAGCCCTTGCACCCACGCGACGGGCGAGGGATGCCAGGCGACGAACGGCCAGTCGCTGCCAAGAACCACGCGATCGGCCCCGACCTGATCGAGCAAGAGCCGCAGCCCCGCCTCGCTGTGCGTGACGCAATCGTAGAAGAGACGGCGCTGATACGCGCTCGGCGGCTTCTGGATGTTCGCACGAGCCTCCCCGCGGACGCGCCAGCCATGATCGAGTCGACCCATGCCGAAGCAGGCCGGCCCGCCGCCGTGGGCGATGCAGATCTTCAGATCGGGGCACGCGTCGAGCACGCCGCCGAAGATCAAGGTCGCGACGACCAGCGCGTCCTCGACGATCACGCCGAGGTTGTTGGCGAGCCCGAAGCGGTCGGTCTCCTTGAAGAGCAGATTGTGCTGGGGCGGCGGGTGAAAGAAGAGGACGGCGCCCATCGCCTCGGCGGCCCTGAAGAGCGGCCGAAACCGCGGCTCGTCCCAGCCGGCGCCGTTCACCACCGTGTCGAGCTCGGCGCCCTTGAGGCCGAGCACGTGCACGGCGCGCTCGAGCTCGTCGATCGCGGCGTCGACGTCTTGGAGCGGTAAGGTGGCGAGGCCCGCGAAGCGCCGCGGCCAGTGTCGGGTCATGGCGGCGATCTCGTCGTTGACCTCGCGCGCGAGCCGCCGCCCCTCGGCGGGCTCGAGATCGTAGCCGAAGAGCGGCGTGTGGAGCGAGACCACCTGCGTGTCGACGCCTTGCACGTCCATGTCGCGCAGGCGCTCCTCGGGCGTGAAGCGCACCTTGGCGTTCGGCACTCGGCTGCGCCGCCCGTTGGTCACGGTGGCACCGAGCCCCGGACCGGGCTCGAAGCGGGTCCCGTACCACGCGTCTCCGGCGTCCACGACGCGCCACAAACACTGCGGCATCAGGTGGGCGTGAATGTCGATGGTGCGCACCGCGCTCCTCCCCTTTTTGCCTTGACACCTTCTCGACGTCGCTGCTAGACGTGAGCGACCGCCGTTCGGCCGCTACAGACCATATCAGAGAGTGCGCGCTGCAGGCCGTCGCGAGGCTGGGGCCCCGCCGGCCGAGGCGCCTTTCGACAGAGGAGGAGCTCATGGGGACGCTGGCAAAGAAGCTCGCCGTCCTGTTCGCGCTGACCGCTGTGTGGGTGTCGATGCCCGAGCCTCCGGCGGCGGCGGGCAAGCTGAGCCTCTGGCGGCTCAAGACGTATATCCCGCCCGCGGACAAGATCCTCGACGCGAACGCGCAAGAGTGCGCCAAGAAGGCCGGGCTCGAGCTCGCGATCCAGACCTACACCTTCGACGATATGTGGACGAAGTTCACGGCGGCGATCGAGTCGAAGACCTTGCCCGACATCGCGGAGCTCGACGCCGTCGGGCCGGCACGCCTGGCGAACCTCGGCCGGCTGGCCGACGTGTCCGACGTCGTCGGGGCCGCCACGAAGGAGCTCGGCGCCATCCTGCCCAACGCGGACGGTGCGGTGAAGTTCGGCGGCAAGTACTACGCCGTCCCCCACTACGCGATCCCGCTCGTCCTGTTCTATCGACCGGACATCCTCACCAAGGTGGGCGCCGAGCCGCCCGACACCTGGGAGGAGATCCAGAAGGTCTCCGAGAAGGTGAAGAAGGCCGGCGTGCAGGACTATCCTAACGGGTTCCCCTGGAACCGCACCGGGGACGGCTACGACCCGGCGATGAGTCTGCTCTGGAGCTACGGCGCGGCGTGGGTCGACAAGGGCGGCAAGTTCACGGGCATCCCCAAGGCCGCGGGAGTCGACGCGCTCAAGGTCGTCACGCGTGCGTACCTCGCGGACAAGACGGCGGCCTTCGACTATCTCTCGTGGTCCGGCGCGACCAACAACGAAGCGTTCATGGCCGGAAAGATCACGTTCACGCCGAACGGGCCGAGCATCCTCTATCAGGAAGAGTCGACCCAGCATCCGCTCCTGAAGGACACGGCCATCAAGGTCATGCCCAAGGGGCCGTCGGGACGCCACCTCGCGCTCACGTTCGTGATGAACTGGGCGGTGCCGACCGACGGCAAGTCACAGAAAGAGGCCAAGGCGCTCATCGGGTGCGTGATGGCCCGCGAGAACTTCGTGAAGTACATGCAGGGCTCGTTCCGCCAGATGGTGCCGCTCTTCGCCAAGCCGCTCGACGATCCGTACTGGAACACGCCCGGCGGCAAGATCATCGTGGACACGGTGAAGCAGGGCCATCCGGTCGGCTGGCCGGGCCCGACGACCCCGGCGGCGGCGGAGGTGGTCTCGAGCAACGTGCTGACCGACATGATCACACGCGTGATCGTCGACAAGGTGACGCCCGAGGCGGCGGTCGACGAGGCCAACAAGCGGATCAAGGAGATCTACGACCGCCTCCCGGTGAAGTGAATGTGCTGACCGATCGCCAGCGGGAGCGGTTGCTGGGCTACGCCCTCATCGCTCCCGTCGCGATCTTCCTCGGCGCGCTCGTCGCGTACCCGTTCCTGTCCGCGATCTACCTGAGCCTCACCGAGAAGACGGTCGGGTATCCTGCGCACTTCGTAGGGCTCAAGAACTACGAGGCACTCCTCGAGAGCGGGCGCTTTCGCATCGTCGCCTGGAACAGCGCCGCCTTCACCGTGGGCTCGATCGTCGTCAAGCTCGTGATCGGCATGGCCATGGCGCTGGCCCTGCACAACGTCGTGCGCGGCAATCAGTTCATTCGCGGCATCCTGCTCTTGCCGTGGGTGATTCCGACCGTCGTCATCGCGCTCACGTGGAAGTGGCTGATGGATCTCTTTCGCGGGCTCATCAACGTAGCGCTGATCGACGTCGGGGCGGTGAAGAGCGGCGTGCACTGGCTGGGCGATCCCACGCTGGCCATGGCATCGGTCATCACCGCCAACGTCTGGCGCGGGTTTCCGTTCTTCGGCGTGTCGTTCCTGGCCGCGATGCAGACGGTGCCCCAGGAGCTCTACGATGCCGCCGCGGTGGACGGTGCCGGGAGCTGGGAGAAGTTCTGGCGCATCACCTTGCCCAGCATCAAAGGCGTGGTCGCGGTGGTGACCTTGCTCAGCACGATCGTCACCCTCAACGACTTCAACATCGTCTACATCATGACCCGCGGCGGGCCGGGCGCGGCCACGCACATCTTCGCCACCTACAGCTACGAACTCGGCATCATGTCGCAGCGCTGGGGCCTGGCCATGGCCGCGTCGATGGCGTCGCTGCCGCTGGTGGGGCTCCTCATCGTGGCAGTGGTGCGCTACCTGCACCGGGAGGAGGAGTGACGATGCGCGGGACCACGCTCGCGCGCTGGACGGTGCTGGCGCTCATCCTCGCCATCGTCTTCGTACCGATATACTGGATCGTGGCGACCTCGTTCAAGACCGGACGCCAGATCCTCCTCTCGGAGAGCGTCTACGTGCCCCGGCCGTTCACCATCGACAACTACGTCTACCTCTTCGAGGAGAGTCGCTTCGCGTTGTGGATCCGCAACAGCGCCGTCACCGCACTGGCGAGCACCCTGCTCTCGCTCGCGATCGGCACTGCGGGTGCCTATTCGCTGACGCGGCTCTCGTTCCCCGGGCGCCGCACCTTCGGCGCCGTCGTCCTCATCACCTATCTCGTGCCGCCCGGGCTGATGTTCATCCCGCTCTATCGGACGTTCATCGGCCTGGGCTACACGAACTCGCTCGGCACCCTGATCCTCGCGTACCCGACGTTCCTGGTCCCGTTCGTGACGTGGCTCCTGATGGGCTTCTTCCGCTCGATCCCGCGTGAGCTCGAGGAGGCGGCGCTGGTGGACGGCGCCACGCGGCTGCAGGCGATGGTGCGCGTGGTCCTTCCGCTCGCTGCGCCGGGTCTCCTGGCGGCTGGGCTCTTCTGCTTCACGCTGTCCTGGAACGAGTTCCTCTACGCTCTCATCTTCATCGCTGACGACAGTCTCAAGACCTTGCCCGTGGGGCTCTCGGAGTTCGTCGTCTCCGACTTCGCGTTCTGGGGCCAGCTGATGGCGGCCGCCGCGCTGGCATCGCTGCCGGTGATCGTCGTGTACATCTATCTGCACAAGTACATGGTGCAGGGGCTCACGGCGGGGGCGGTGAAGGGCTGAGAGAGCACGACGGCGCCGATTGACGCCGGTGGTATAAAAAAGTCGGACCGATGATGTCTCGCTCTTCGCGTCTCATCGCCGCGCTTCGGCAATCCGATCGACGCCGTCTCGCCGCCAGCTTCCTGGCGCCGCTGCTCTTCGGGCTCTCCTTCGGCTGCGGCTACGTCGCCGCGCTGTCCGTCGGCGCCGCCGACGCCATCACGCCGGTCGACCAGCCACTCGTCGCCACGGTCGATCACGGACCGGCCCGTGTTGCGGCGCCGCAACCGGCCCGCGCCGGCATCGTCCTCAGCCGCTGCTTCGACGTTGAAGTCGATCCGCTCTGTCCCGTCCACGACCGCGCCCCACCGGCTCTCGCCTCCTAGCTAGCGACCTTCAGACGCGCCCCGGGTGCACCGCCACGGGAGCATTCCGCGCGGCGTCCTGGGCACGTCTGTCTGCTTCCACGGTCGGCCGGGGTATCCATGCCGATCGATCTCCAAAAGGGGGGAGGTGAGGACATGACACGTCTGACTACCGCGGTTGTGGCTTTCGGTTCGCTGATGTGGCTCTCGGCCGGAGCGATCGCTCAGCAGGCGCCGATGGCGAGCGACTGCGCCAAGTGGATCGAGCGGATCAACGCCGAGGCCGGCGTCCGCGTCGACGAGGCCGGCTGGAAGGCCCGGCAGAACGTCGACGACATCGCCCGGATGTGCAACGAGGGCAAGACGACCGAGGCGCAGAAGATCGCCACGGACACGATGGCGATGCTCGGCATCAAGCTCTGAGGATTCCGGTTGCGCCCTCAGGTAGTGGCTCGGCCCGGCCGAGCCACTACCTGTCTCATCTCATACGGATCGCGCGCCTCGCGCCCTACAATGAGTCTAGGGAATGCGCTGCGTCGCGAGCTTTCTGCTGTTGCTCGCTTCGTGCACCGCCTGCGCAGCTGCCGCGGCGGTGCCCTTTTCGACGCTGGCGAAGGGGCTCGCCAGCGGCGTCGCTCAGCCGACCCAGATCGTCGTTCGCACGCAGAACGACTGGGCCGCGCTCTGGAGCCGCCACATGCGGACGCAGATCGCGTCTCCCCCGCCGCCGCCGGTCGACTTCTCCCGCGACATGGTCGTCGCGCTCTTCATGGGCGAGCGTCCCATCGGGGGCTACGCGATCGAGGTGACCCGGATCGAACGGACGGACTCGGGCCTCTCCGTCCACTACCGGAGCACGCGCCCCGACCCGGCGGCCATGCAGCCGCAAGTGTTGACCCAGCCGTTCCACCTGGTCGCGCTCCCCCGGACCGACGATCCTGTGACGTTCGTCGCCGAGAGTCCGTCCCGATGACCCCCCCCCGCGCGCGCTCGGCCTGGCGCCCGTGAGCGTGGGCGCGGTGATCAGCGCGCAGCACATCAACGAGATCCGCTGAAAATTCGTTAGCTCGAGTAGCCCGCGCCTCGGCGGGCTGGGCCCCAGCCCCGCGACCGCCTGCGGCGCGCAGTCCTGATAGACTACGTCCCGCCCGCGACGGGCCGCGCCCAGCGCGCGCCGAGCGCGAGCGAAAGGACACGCGATGAAATTCGGACTGCACTCCGTCAACCTGCATACCTGTGGCTATCCCGACGCCGCCGCGCGCATCGGCCGGGCGGCGGAGGCGGCCGGATTCGAATCGCTCTGGGTCGCCGATCACGTCGTGCTGCCCGACCCGCCGGTGGCCGGCCGGCCGATGGCGCCGGACATGCGGCTGCTCGATCCGATCGTGTCGCTCACGTTCCTCGCGGCTCACACCCAGCGCATTCGCCTGGCCACGGGCGTGATCATCCTGCCGCAGCGCCAGGCGCTGGTGCTCGCTAAGCAGCTCGCGTCGCTCGACGTGCTCTCGAACGGCCGGCTGATCTTTGGACTCGGCGTCGGCTGGTGCGAGCCCGAGATGCGCTCGGTCGGCGCGCCCTTCGCGGAGCGGGGGCGCGTGGCCGACGACTACCTGGCGGCGATGCGCGTGGTGTGGACGCAGCCCAAGCCTTCGTACAACGGCCCGTACGTGGCGTTCGACGGCGTGCAGGCGATGCCGCGCCCGGTGCAGGCGCCGGTGCCGATCGTCGTGGGTGGCCGCACACCGCCGGCGTACCGCCGCGCGGTCACGCAGGGCCACGGCTGGTACGGCTTCGGCATGAGCGTGGACGACACGCAGAAGGTGCTCGCCGCGCTCCGCGACACGGCCAAGAAGCACTCCCGCCCGGCGGAGCTGGGCCGGCTCGAGATCAGCATCACTCCGCCCGGCTTCGACGTGCCCGACCGGACGACCATCGATGCCTACGCCGCGGCCGGCGTCGATCGCCTGGTCTTGAGGCCGCGCCCCGAGATGGACGCGGCGGCGCTCGAGCGCTTCGCCGCCGAGACCGGGCGCGCGCTCGGCCTTCGGGCGGCGTGAGGCAGCCATGAAGATCGCGAGAGTCGAAGCGCTTCACTGCGACGGCGGCTGGCGTCCGTGGACGTTCGTGCGCATCGAGACCGATAGCGGGCTCGTGGGCTGGGGCGAGTGCAGCGATAACCGCAGCCCCTACGGCATCGCCGGTTCGGTGCGCGACCTGGCCGATCTGTTGATCGGGCAGGACCCGCGGCCGGTCGAGCGCCTCTACTGGGACATGCTGCGGCGGATGCGCCAGAACTACGGCGGCGTCTCGCACAAGGCGATGGCCGGCATCGAGCTGGCGCTGTGGGACATCAAGGCCAAGTCGCTCGGCGTGCCGGTCTACGAGCTGTTCGGCGGGCCGATGCGCGATCGCATGCGGCTCTACTGGTCTCACTGCGGCACGACGCGGGCGCGCATGGGGCAGTTCCTCGGCACGCCGCCGCTGAAGAGCTACGACGACGTCGCCGCGCTCGGGCGCGAGGTGGTTCAGCGTGGCTTCACGGCGCTCAAGACCAACATGGTGATCCCGGGCGATCCCGCGACGGTCTATTTCCCCGGCTTCGCCAGCGGCATCAACTCGACCGACGGCGCGCCGTCGGTCGAGATCCTCGACGCGATCGACCGCCTGATCGGCACCTTCCGCCAGGCCGTGGGCCCGAAGGTAGGGCTCTGCCTGGACCTGAACTACAACTTCCGCACCGAGGGCGTGCTGCGCATCGCCAAGCTGCTCGAGAAGTACGACATGCAGTGGGTCGAGTACGACAACTGGGATCCGGACGCGCTCTTACAGATCAAGCAGTCGACCACGACGCGACTGGCCTCGTGCGAGAGCCTGGTGAGCCTGCGCCAGTACCGGCCGTTTCTGGAGAAGCACGCCGTGGACGTGGCCATCATCGACGTGCCGTGGAACGGTTTCTCGCAATCCGTGCAAATCGGGCGGCTGGCCGAGGCGTGCGAGATCAACGTCGCCCCGCACAACTATTACAGCCACCTGGCCGACCTGCATTCGCTGCATCTCTGCGCCGTGCTGCCGAACGTGCGCATCATGGAGATCGACATCGACGACGTGCCCTGGAAGGGCGCCCTCGTCACCAAGCAGCCGGCGATCCGCGATGGCCACATCTGGCTCAGCGACGCGCCGGGCTGGGGGGCCGACATCGACGAGCGCGTGCTGCGGGAGCACCCCTGGCCGCGGCCGGGCGACGGCGCGCCGCAGCTCTTCTACGGGATGGATCCGGGACAGATGGCGACGCGGCCGCGGTGAATTGACAAGCCCTTTCGGGGCGGCGTAGCGTGGAGCTGTGAAGAAGGCCAGGATCGAAACGCCGTATCCCTCGCGCGATGCGACCGCCAAGGCGCTCGGTGTCCCCAAGAGGCGGATGCAGCAGCTCGCCGCGCTTCTCGACCTGCTGCTCGGCGAGCGTCGCAAGACGGACCGCAAGGCGGCCAGCATCCGCAAGCCCAGGGTGCGCGGGCACTCTATCACCGCGAAGAGGGCCCGCCCGGCGACGGCGGGCGCGGCTTCACGGTAGCGCAGTAGCCGCGACATCGCCGAGCGCTACTCTCGCTACAACGCTTTCCTGAACGTCCCCTACGATGCTCGCCCTGAGAAGCTGTTCCTGGCTCTCATCGCGGGGCTCTGTGGATTTGGCCTCAGACCGCGCGCGACCCTGGAGCTGCCCGGACCCAATCCGCGACTGGATCGGATCGTCGAGCTGATCGCCGCCTGCCGCTATTCCTTCCACGATCTGAGCCGCGTGGACGTGAGGGGAGGGGTGCCGCGCTTCAACATGCCCTTCGAGCTGGGTCTGGCGGTTGGGCGAACGAAGCGGCGCCGCCTGAAGCACGAGTGGTTCGTGTTCGAGGCGCGGCGGTTTCGGCTGCAGCGCTCGCTGAGCGATCTCAACGGCATCGATCCGCACATTCACCACGCCCAGCCGCACCGGGTGCTGGTGGAGCTAACCAACGCGCTCGTGAGGGCGCATCGCCAGCCGACGCTCGAGCAGCTCACCGAGGTTTATCGTGTCCTTCAGCGTGGTGCGGTGCGCATCCGCGAGGCGAACGCGGGCTTGTTCGGGGCCCGCGCGTTCCGTGATCTGGTCGTTCTGGCGGCGGATTTCGTCGAGCAGGAGCTGGCGTAGAACGCAGCGCGCTACGGGCACTCTGCCCATGAGTATGGGCAGGGCTCAAGACTCGCCTGACGTGACGGCCGCGCATCTCGTTCGCAGTCGGGGTTCTCCTCCGACCCGCTGTGTGGCATCGCCACTGCAGCTTGCTCGTGCATGCCCCACGTCGCGAGCACATTCCTCAGGCACACGGCGCGCCTTTCACGGCCCGCACTCATCATGGGCCTGCTTTTCCTGGTGTCCTCGCCCGGTGCCACTCAAGTGCTCAGCATCGCCGCCAGCTCGCCGGTGGCGCTGGCGCCGACGAGCGTCTGGGCCCGCGGGTTCCTTCAGCCTCGCGGCGTCGCCGTCGACTCCCGGGACAACGTGTATGTGAGCGACCGCGGGGCCGGGACCGTGACACGCGTGGCGCCGGATCAGTCGGCGACGATCGTCCTGCGCGGGCTGGACCGCCCAATCGGTCTCGCCTTCGATCTCGAAGGCCGGCTGCTTGTCGCCGAGGAGCGAGCCGGGCGAATCACCCGGCGAGAGGCGAATGGCTCGCGCACGACGCTGGCCTCGGGGGTCAAGCAGCCGCGCTGGCTCGACGTCGGCGAAGACGGCACCGTGTTCATCGCCGCCCGGCGGCTTACGCGGGGCACCGATCCGGAGCCCGACGACGAGTCCATCGAGCCCGAGCTAATTCTGGCGCTCACCACGACCGGCGCGCTGACGGTGTTCGCGGACGGCTTCAGGGCGGTGCGGGGCGTCGTGGCCGACGACGGGTTTCTCTACGCGGCGACGGGCGGCCGTCGCGGTGACGCGACGACGGACGGCACCGTGTTCCGCATTCCGATCCTGCCGGGCGCTCGCGCCGGCGTTCCAGCGCCCCTTAATCCGGCCGGCAGCTTCGCGAGGCCGACGGCCTTGGCGCAGGATCGCCTGGGGGCGCTGTTCGTGGCGACGCAGGAGCTCGCGGTGGGAGCCCAGCGCGTCAAGCGGGCCCTCGCGAAGCTCCAGCCGGACGGTCGGCTCAGCACGTTCGCGGGCGAGCTCGATCGGCCGCAGGGCCTCGCCTTCGACTCGGCGGGCAACCTGTACCTTGCTGACGCGGGCTCGGGTCGCGTCCTGCGCTTTCTTTCGCCGTCCGCACCGGAGCTCGATCCGCTTGCCTCGATCACGAACCAACCCTCGATCTCCGTGCGCGGCGCCGTGCCTCGAGACTCGCGAGTGGACGGTCGCGTCGATGGTGGAGGCGGTCTGTTCACGGTGCAGAGCGGAGCCGATGGCAGGTTCGCGCTGACGATTCCGCTGACCCCGAACGCCGCGAACACGATCGAGATGTTCTCGACGTCCCATGGAGGCGACGGCCTGACCGGCGCGCCGGCGGAGGTGGCGGTCCGGCACGACGACGTTGCACCGGAGACGATCCTGACGGGCGTACCGCTCAGCTCCACCGACGCCACCACCGCGGCGTTCGCGTTCACTGGGACGGACGACGTCACCGCGCCGGGCGATCTCGTGTTCGCGTGGCGCCTCGACAACCGACCATTCGGGGAGTTCTCGGGCTCGCGCTCCGTCACGCTGCGAGATCTCGGCGACGGTGGGCACACGTTCGAGGTCGTGGCGCGAGATCGAGCGGGAAACGTCGATCCCACACCGGCGACGGCGAGCTTTGTCCTCGGGGTGTCCCGGCTCGCACTGGTCGAGCCAGAGCCCGGCGCCACGATGACCGCCGGACTCCGCCTCGTCCGCGGCACGATCGCGACGGGGGGCCAGGAGGTCTCGGTGACCATCAACGGGACCGCGGCCGCTGTCTACGGAAGCACGTTTGCCGCGCTCGTTCCGCTCGGGCCGAGTACGAATCGCCTGCAGATCATCGCGAGCACTGCGGCCGGCATCGTCGTAAGCCAGGAGGTACCGATCGTGGTGATGGAGGCGCCGGAGTCGCCGTTCCTGCTTCTCACCAGTCCTCAGGCTGGAGTGGCTCCGCTGACAGTGTCCTTCTCACTGCTCGGCGCGCCGGATTCAGCGACGATCCAGGTCGACTCCGGCCGCAACGGCACGATCGACTTCATCGGCCAGCGGTTGACCGAGGAGCCATTCACGTATGCGCAACCCGGGCTGTACCTGCCCGTCGTGAGTATCACCGATTCCCAGGGCCAGCGAACCGCGATCCCCGGTGTCATTCAGGTGCTCGATCGTACGGCCCTGGACGCGCTTCTTCAGGCCAAGTGGACATCCATGAAGTCTGCGCTGCGTCGTGGTGATATCGCTCAGGCCGTGACGCAGATCTCCGAGCGCTCGCGGAGCCGCTACCAGCAGGCCTTCGCAGCGCTCATCGCCGATCTGCCGGCGATCGACGCGATCCTCACCGATGTGAGATTCGTCCGCACGCGCGGCCCGGACGCGATCTTCGAGATGAGCCGTACCGACGCCGGTATTCTCAAGTCCTTCGAGGTGAGATTCCAGGTGGACGCCGACGGACTCTGGCGCGTGCGGTCATTCTGAATGACGACGCGCGCGCTCACAGGCCTGGTCTTCATGGTCGCCCTGATGTTGCTGCCTGGTGCGTTGCCGAGCGCCGAGGCCCGCGGACCGTGGCAGGCGCAGGTGGTCAGCGCCGAGACGAAGCAGCCCCTCGAAGACGTAGTCGTCCTGGCCTGGTGGACGCGGCACGTCCGGAGCTTCGGCGGCCCGAGCGAAGAGTATCGCGACTCGCAGGAAGTCCGCACCGACAAGGATGGCCGCTTCACGACCGAGTCGCGCTGGTTCTTCAGCCTCAATCCGCTCGTCTTCTTCCGCGGCCCCTTCGTCACGATGTTCAAGCCCGGCTACGGCGACTACGAGTGGCCGGGCTACAAGGAGTCGGAGAACTCGCCCAA
>Ga0126376_10000691_pt1 | contig 17042 bp, 23 predicted proteins | sample PanSoiMetPlot_15_FD_92760 | JGI IMG/M metagenome (GOLD analysis project Ga0126376, IMG submission 92760) | Tropical forest soil microbial communities from Panama - MetaG Plot_15 | ecosystem: Environmental > Terrestrial > Soil > Tropical forest > Bulk soil | place: Panama | collected 2016-02-17
CAAAGAAGCAGGCGCGGATCACGTGATCCTCTATACACAGAGCGATTTCCTCGCCGAAGTGAAAAAGCTCACTGATAACCGAGGAGTGAACGTCGTCTATGATTCGGTGGGCCAGACGACGTTCGACAAGAGTCTCGATTGCTTGAAGCCGCGGGGTTACTTAGTCCTCTTCGGGCAATCCAGCGGGTCCGTGCCACCCTTCGACCCAGCAAAGTTAGCCGCGAAAGGGTCTCTCTTTCTCACCCGGCCGAGCCTGCCGCATTACACGCTGAATCGAGATGAGCTATTGCAGCGCGCCGACGATCTCTTTAATTGGACCGCATCGGGAAAGCTTAAGCTCCGCATCGAAAGGACTTTTTCCCTGGCAAACGCGGCCGAGGCCCACCGCGCTTTGGAAGGACGAAAAACGACCGGGAAGGTAATCTTGCTGCCCTAAAAAAGGAAAGTCACCTGCTCGTTGGGCGAAGGGAGCTACGTAACAGTACGCTCCCCCATCATCTCTTGAAGCTTCTTTCGCTGGTCTGCTGTCAGTAGTTCTTTGGCCTTTTCGATGGCTCTGATGCGCGCCAATCGTATATCAGCGCGGCCTCGTTCGATCTCCCGGACTTTTGTCTCCACTTTGGCCATATCCGCCGGCTGAGCTTCCAAAAGACTTTTGAGATCCATCTCCGCAACGCGGGCATCGGCATCCCGACGAATCGATTCTTTTTGAAAATCAGCTTTCAGTTGTTCCAGTTTTTTCACTTGATCGCTTGACAGGCCGAGCTTTTCGCGGTTCTGGAGTATCAACGAAATTACGGGACGATCTTCCTGATGCGCAGGTAAAAAGTAACTCCGCCAGCGGCCGAAGAGATCCTCTAGCTCACGTCCGAGATCATCCCAAGACTGAGCCACCTCTTCATAAATAATCGGCTCCAGCGCATCCCGTGCCCCAACCCGATGCCATGGAGACAAAATCATTGATACTGCGAAAAATACCAAGAGAGCCGGTTTTTTCATATCAACCTCCTGAGCTCAAGAACTGGGTGGTAAACGATAGTCCAAAAAGTGTCAACTCAACTTGAGCACTAAGCATTTGGCGCTTCCGCCGGCTTTGATGAATTCATCCAGCGGTGTTTCAAAAACGGTGAAACCAGCAGCCTCCAGCGAGGCACGGATCTCTGGGCAACCGTCATTCATCACGACGTTTCTGCCCGAGACTATAGCATTACACGCGAATCGTTCCGCTTCCTTAGGGTTCACAGGAATGAGAATGGGGATATGATTTTCCAAAACTTTGCGCGCATAAGGATCGAAAGCGGGGGGATAGAACATCGCCCGCCCTTCAGAAAGAGGACAAAAACAAGTGTCGAGATGATAGAACCAGTCGCTGGTTAATTCGAGGGAGAGGATTTCTTGCTCGATGATCTCGGCAACTTTTTGATGCGCCAGCGCGTCGGAGCGAATGTGATAGCCAGCAAACCAATGCTCGTCACACTTCAAGAGATCGCCTTCGCCTTCGAAATAGTATTCCGCCGGCAGGCGCAAAACCTCGAATCCTCGCTCCTGAGACCACGCGGCAAAATAGGGCGCTTCTCGCTGCCTGACCTCATAGCGAAAATTGCTCAAGATGAATTTGTCCTTCCACACGAGGCCAGCGTTGGCGGTAAAGACCATGTCAGGCAGGCCCGGTTGCGGTTCCACCAGATGCACCTCCGCTGACAATTGGTCGCACACAATCTGGCGCAACAAGTTCCATTGTTCCTGGGCGCGCCGATTATCGCTCTGCCGGCTCCGGCTCATCCAGGGATTGATTTCATATTCAATGCCGTAATAGGACGGAGCACACATCAGGAGTTTCATGAGAAACTCACAGCTGCCTAATGGCTTAGGCCGCAGCTTCAGGTTCTTTGCGAATTGCCGTATTCAAATATTCGCGCAGCTCTCTTAAAAACGGTTCAACGTCGGTAACCAAACCGATGGCTTGAAACGTTCCGCGGTCGGTGAGCTTCGTGACCACGGCGGGATTGATATCGACACAGACAGTCTTCACCGTCGCCGGCAAAAGATTACCCGTCGCGATGGCGTGCAGCGTTGTCGCCATCATCAGGGCGAAAGTCACGCCCCTGGCCTTCTCCCGCATGACGTCCTGAGCCTTCAGCGTGTCCGTAATAACGTCGGGGAGAGGGCCATCATCGCGGATCGATCCTGCAAGGACGAAATCCACGCCTTTTTTGACGCAGCTATAGAATATCCCCTTCTGCAGCACGCCTTGTTCTACGGCCTTTCTGATACCGCCGGCTTTACGAATCGTGTTGATCGCCCAAAGGTGGTGCTCATGGCCTTCGGCAGCGCGGATAGTCTTGTCCAGGTACACCCCCAACGAGGTGCCGTAAAGAGCCGTCTCGATATCGTGAACCGCGAGTCCGTTTCCCGCAAACAAGAGATCTACGTAACCTTGTTCGATGAGCTCGACCAGATGTCGCGCTGCGCCTGTATGGACGAGACCGGGGCCTGCAACCACCAGAATGCGACCGTTTTCATTTCTCGTTTTTTTCATTGATTCGGCAATTTCTCTGATCAACAAACCTTTGGGCTGCTCGGTGGAAACCGCGCTCGACATAAACTCGAAAGCTTCCCGCGGCACCCGCCGTTCCGGCGGAAGAATTTTCACGCCGCGATGTCCGACAACAATCAAGTCACCTTCTTTTACTCGATGCATCGGCACGCAGGCCGCGCGCATGGCCGTTACATCGACGTGAATTCCGCAGTCCATTTCCGGCAATTCGACTTCGATCCATTGATCACGTACGCGCACCCACGTCTTCAAGTTGGTGGTCGCGTAGAAATGGTCGGGAAAAACTCCGTCTGCCGGCGCGGTTTGTAACTCCGCGGACTGCCCTTCTGCTTCCACCGGCAGAGCTCCATGCTCCTTGATTTTCGCCAGGACCTGCTCCAGCAGTTCCGGGGTCGCAGCTTCCACTTGGATGAGCGCATAACTACGATCCGAGCGGCGATGACCTATCTGAACTTGGAGGATTTCGAACTCTCCGCCGAGAGCGATGATGAGGTCGAGGATTTTGGGCAGGATGAGCGAATCAATGATATGACCGGAAATCTGAACCACGCTCCGCGCCATGGAGAGAAATTTTATCCCAGCGTAGCCAATGGCGCAAATGCTGCGTGAATGCATGGGCTTGGACCTGCTTGGTTCTGAGGCAACACAAAAACGATCAAAATCTGCGGGCTTTTTTAAGAAATGAAAATAATCCCGCACATAAAATTTTGGGCTTGACAAGCACGCGGAGAAGAACTAAAGAGAAATTAGATCCATTCAACGCTGCCAGGCGCAGGGGCAAATGGGTCGTAAGTGAAAGTGAGCCCCAAGGTGAAAGGAGGTCTTCGCTATGCAAGACGGTACTCCACCTGACAAAGATAGCCGGCTGCCGGCGGTCGGCCACTTTTCCGGATCAAAGATCTGTCTCACAGAAAAGAACTGTTTCCACTAGACCTCAACCAAACTGCCCGAAGGCAGATAGTCGTTTCGGCGGCTGACCAAGGAAGGTCGTAGGGCACAACGTTCTGACAAGTTGTAGGTGAGTGCGACCGGCGCTAAGGGGTGCAGAACTACCGGCAGGCGGGAAGCACGGAACTAAAAAAGTCAGTAGCGCAAAAAGCGCCAAAAAGGGCATCTTTCCCGGAAAGACGCCCTTTTTGTTTGCCAACGAAAATCGCCGCGGGGACTATCTGAGGAGAAATTAAGTGCCTAAGCCAAAGTCCAGAGGAGTCCTCACTAAATCGTCGGTTCGCACGTTTCTCACACCTTGGATTTTGTGAATTTGCTCCAGAACATCATGGTCAGAGATCCAATAGGGGACTGTTCCCGATACCGAGACTTCACCCTCCTTCGCTTTAACGTCGAGCATCGCGCCCGACATCTTGGAGGACAGCACCAATGCCGCATGCACGCGAGCTCCCAAAGCGAAATCCGAGAACGCCTGTTTGGAAGCCGGCGTCATCTGATAATCTGCGGAGCGCACCGTCTCTATAATAATTCTTTTTGCTCCTTCGAAGCTCATCCGGCCCAGATTTAGAACTAAATCGAATCTACTGGGATCGCGCCAATCGGTGCCGAACATCGCTATTAAGCGACGGCTGCGCGCTTTATCGACTTCTTCGACATAGCGGCGGGCTGCAACGTCGTTGAGCTTCTGGCGGGCTTTCACTTGTTCGATGCGCATCTCCAAGGGGGCGGTGAGTAAAACTTTCAAGATATGCTTCAGATCGGGCACAAGCTCATGGCCGATATGGCCGTGATAGACAATCCCGTCGCCTTCGGCGATTTCACAAAAAGCCGCCTGCAAGGCGATGCGATAAGGTTGCAGGCTTTGTAGGAAACGATTCCACCAATTGGGTTCTTTCTCGACCATGTCGTTGAGCTTTGCTTCGGGTATCCCATAACTGAGGCTGGCCTTTAGCAGGACTTCGCGACTTATGCAGCCGTAGCCCAGGGACTGAGCGACGCTCTGCGCTAGCTCTTCACCACTACCTGACGCGCCCTGATAGATGGTGATGATGGCCATGGCTGTTTACCTCCTCTCAGAACGCCATAAAGGGCGTAAGGCCCAATAAAAATCGAATCCAGCCTCTCTGTATCCTACAATTAAGGTCTTATCGTCAAGTTGGGATGATGACGCCAGAAGTAAGTTGCCATTCCCGTTGCTGCCAGCAGGTTGCCCACAAGCACTGTCGGCCACGCCAGCGCGTGAAGCACCGGCTCGGCAAAGATAAATGCCGCGCCAACAAAGCCGAACTCAAAAATCACAAACAGCAGTAAGATTCCGAAGCCAACGTTTAAGTTGGATTCAGCCAGATCCAGAAGCTTGGCAGCGACTCCCCCAACGACACAGAAAGCCATGCCATGCACCCAGGTATACAGCAGCACCATTTCGAAAGAGATGGGGATTGTCGCCGGAAGTTCGACGCTGTTCCGGAAAAAAATAGTGCCCAGAATGCTCGGTGTGTAGAACGGCCGGCCGTTGAAGGTATCGATAATAAAAAACCAAATTGCAATCGTTGTCGCACCTATGATACCCGCAACAATGCCCTGTTGATATGTGCTTGAAATCGCGGGAGAACCGGCAGTGACGGGAGGCGCGCTTGTGGTACCAGATTGAACCGCCATAGAAGCTCCTTCCCGGGCTAATAATGGCCCTGTTCACTCACAACCGCTAACAGGCGAGACCCTTCCTCTAGCGGGAAAATGCTATCACCGGGTGTTCCATGGTTCAATACTTATCTTGCCGGTTGGCTGGTTCTGTGCTCTAGGTTGGGCGCAGCCAACGCCGGGAGAAAATCTCCTTGCAAAAAAGAAACTATTAGGATTTTCCCCTTGACGTAATAGAAAACCGAGTCAACTCTAGAACAAGGGAGGGATGATTATGATAACTCGCATGATCCTGGTTAACGTTCCAAAGGAAAAGGCTGACGAGGCCGTGCGGCTGTGGAAAGACGATTGCGCGCCGCTCATGATCAAACAGCCTGGCTGCGTGAGCGAGCAATTTCTCCGCGGCAAAGAGAATCCGGGCGAATTCATTTCCCTCAGCTCCTGGGAAAACCAAGCCTCCATTGACAAGTATCGCAAGAGCGAAGCGCACGCTGCGATTCAGAAACATACTCGCGCGCTCATGAATGTCGCCAAGGTCGAAGTGAAAACCTATGAGGTTGTCGGGTAGCAGCGAGATCCCATAGAGTTACCGGTCGTGAAAGAGAATCCGTTCATCGTTTCCTTCGCCTCGCTCAGGGCAGCTAGCTCACGACGAAGGCTGTGGTGAAGACGGATTGCTAAAAGTTTTAGCCGTTCGTTCCTTCGATGGACTCAGGACAAGCCCCGCCAGGTCGAAGAGCGAACGGCGATTGCTTCTCACGACCAGCGGTATTTGGCCAAGCCGAGTTATCCCGCTTCCCGCGGCTCCGTGAGCAAAGTTGCCAGCCCGAGAACTCCGACACCGAGGGCGGCGGCTAGGAGCATCCATGCGATGGGATATGATCCCGTTTGATCCACTATATATCCGAATAGAGGCGTGCCGAGTGTTGCAAACGCTGCGTTGATGGTGATCATCATGCCCAGCGCGGAACCGGTCTTCGCCTTTCCTGCCAACTCCCCAATGAGCGCGTAGGATACTCCTTGATAGCCGACCAGGCACACGCCCGCCAGAAAAAGAATCGGTAATAGCAAATGCAACGGTGATTGGCTCCCAAGAAACCCAGCGCCATGATTGACGTGGCTGATAGCAAACCGATGAGGATCAAAACGATTTTCCGCCGGCCACCGAAGAGCCTATCGCTTACAATGCCCCACCCAACGCGCCCAACCATCGCTCCCGCTTGTGTGAGCGCCAGTGCTTGACTCGCCCAGTAAGCCGGAAAACCCATGCGTCTTTAAGATAGAGCGGAATATAGAATCAATGTCATCTGGCCGACGAGGTAGATCGCTGTGCCGCAACTGATGGGGAGAAAACTCCAAACCTTCAGCGTTTCAGATTCTTGTGCCTGGCCTCCTCCTAACGCCACTGCCGCGCGATCCTCCGCAGGATCGCGCCAATAAAAAGAAAACAAGAAGCCAAATAAAAAGTTTATAACGCCCAGACCGGCAAGAGCCCCTCGCCAACCCACAAGCAACACCAACTGCGGGGCTAGCACCGCGCTAAGCACGCCTCCTCCCGGAACTCCGGTCTGCTTGGTCCCCATGGCCGTGGCCCGCTCGTCGCGATGAAACCACGCCATAACCCCTTTACTCGACGCGGGATTTAGAAAACTGTAGCCCAAACCGGCAAGAAAAAAACTGGCGAAGGCTCAGGCGAAAGATGGCGCAAGCGCTGCTGCAACCGCGCATATTCCTAAAAAAAAGTGACCCTGAAAAGTCGTCTTGCGCACACCGAGACGGTCGGCGCGCCGGCCGGCGCTGAATGAAAATCCGGCCATGGCGAGATAGAAGGCGGAGAAAAACAACCCGACCTGCGCGCGCGAAAGGCCGAGTTCATCCTTGTAGAAAGGCGCCAGGGTATTGATGCCATACTGTGCCGTCGCGCCGATAATGTGCGAGACACTGATCAGGCCCAATGTCACCCACCGGAAGTTATCGCGCCCGACCGTGGCTTCCGACATGCGAGGGGTTAATCAAAGACGGTGCTCGCATAGCTCTCTACATCGATGAAAGCCTCGATCACACTGGGCCCGTCGAGGTCGAGCCCCCAATCCAAAGTGCTCCGAAAAGCTTCAGCAGTTTTCGCCGAGCGACACGGCACGCCGAAATAATGGGCCGGAGAATCCGGCGGGTCGCCGAGATAAACGCCGGAGAGCGGGTTTTTATTATGCTCCTGTTTGCGTTTCATCAAACCGAGCCAGCCATCGTTAAGAACGATAATCGGCACGGCCAGATTCAGGCGGCGCGCGAGGGCCAGTTCTCCGGCGGTCATCTGAAAACCGCCGTCGCCGACAATGCAAACAATCGGCCGACCAGGATAAATCAACTTCGCCGCATAGGCAGCAGGCATACCGTAGCCCATCGACGACCAACCGTTGGTGGCGAGCAAAGTCTTCGGCAAGTCCGTGCGCCATTGCGTCGCGATCTGATGCGTATGCGCGCCGACGTCGTAAGCGAGAATGCCGTCCGGCGGTAGCTTCTCGCGCAAGACGTCCAACACTTGGTGAGACGCAAATTCACTGATCGGAGGCCGCAGCGCGCGGTCGAGCGCGTCGCGCTGGGCCGCAAATTCATTCATTGCCCAATCGTTTTTCATGGCCGCGATTCGGTTGAGCCCTTCAACGGCGGCATCCAAGCCACACGCTTTGTTCCAAAGAAAATTGAGATCATCGCCCGGCTCCGCCGCTTCGCTGCTGATGTGAATAATGGGCGTGCCTTTTTTCACCCATTCTTCATAGTTGATCTCGATCGGATCGTAACCGACAGCTACAATAAGGTCGGCACGGTCAGTTAATCTTTTGACATCCGTGCGGCGCGCTCGGCCAACGACGCCAGCCCAGTGCGGATCACTTTCGGGCAGAAACCCCTTGCCGTGAAGGGTAGTCACGAACGGGAGATTTTGTTGATTAATAAAGCGCCGCAGCTCGGCTGCTGCCCGGCTGCGGGTGAATGTCAGCCCTATGATGACGAGCGGACGTTGAGCGTGTTGCAAGGCGGACTTCATTGCATCGCAGAGTTCGCTCGAAAGGTCCGGCGTCGTGGTGGCCGTCTCGCCCACACCCGTCGTCGTTGCCGCAGTATTCGCTCTAGCGATATCCTCCGGTAAATCCAAGTGCACTGGCCCCGGTGGCTCACTGCCGGCAATTTTTAGAGCCTGCGCTATCTTCTCGCCCACACGATTATCGCGGAGTGAGAAAGTCGCCTTCGTGAGCGGCTTGAACAACGTCTGGTGGTCAATCCGCATTTGAATGCGGCGCTCCAGCCACTTCGATCCCACATTGCAGGTAATGGCGAGAACCGGAGAACAATCCAGCCAGGCGCAGCCCACGCCCGTCGTGAGGTTCGTGGCACCCGGACCAACAGTAGAGACGCAGACTCCTGGGATGCCCGTTAGATAACCGACCGTTGCGGCCATGAATCCTGCCGACGTTTCGCTGGCCGTGAGCACAAACTGCACCGAGCTTTGCCGCAGCGCTTCGATCAGCGGCAAGACCGGACCGCTGGGAATGCCGAAGACCCAGCGAACACCGGCTTGTTCCAACATGCGAGCAATAAGATCAACGTTCTTCATCAAATGAACTCATCTAGGAGATCTCACTGCAGAGTCACAGAGCACGCCGAGGGTTAGGGTTCGAAGACGTTTTGAACGGCTTGAACGGAGCGAAGCGGTTGAACGATTTGAACCAAGACATTCTCAGCGTGTTCTGCGCTTCCGCGGTTAGTTTCCGATGCGAACGGGATCGACGACATCTTGCACAGCGCGAATAATGGAGAGGGCGGTTAACTTACCGGTTTTAGGATTTTCGCTGGGAACGTTTTCGATATGAACATGCAGCAGACCGAACTCGCCTTCCACGTCAATATCATGGCAATTGCGGGGGAGACCCGGGACGGCCACGATTCGCACGCGCGTCTGATCCGGTCCAATACCCGCCAAGCTAACAGCAGCTGTGACGTTCACATTGGCAGGAAATCCCCGGCAGGCTTCGCGGGCTGAACCCGAGAACACTTCTTTTTCCTCCTTGAGACCCAGGAGCGAAATTCCACGCTCGACCAGATAGGGCGCCCCATCGAGACCCGCGGGAGGCTTGCGCGTGGTGTGGATTACATGTTTGATCTGACCCACTGAGGCAGACTTGATGCCATCTAGACCGGCGATGGCCCCCGAGGGCACGAACAGACGGCATCCCGTTCGCCGGGCTTTCTCCATGATATCTGGATGATCGAGCAGCGCGCCGACGCTGATCACCATTAAATCCTTGCCTGCGCCGAAAACTTCACTGGCCAGAGCCGGCACCACTGGACCTCCAGCCGCCTCGATGACTAAATCAGACGCCTCGATCAAATCTCGCAACGTGAGATAGGGCGGAGGATTCTTGAACGAAGAAAGAAAATCTCGCGCGCTTTTCTCAGTGCGGCTCGTGATGCCCGCGATGCGCACGGAGAGTCTTCTCGCTTCGACCGCTCCAATAAGTGCTCGCCCAATCGCCCCACAGCCAACAATCCCGATAGACTTCAATTCCATGCTAATCCATGCTCCTTCAAAATCTTTCCCCAAAGATGACTCGGCATCGCTACGCGATTCTTAACGCTTTGAGTTTACTCCGCAGAAAATGGGCGACCAACTCATTAAATCTCTCCGCCTTGTCCCACTGGACCCAGTGAGCGCATCGGTCGAATAGATGAAATTCGGCGTTGGGAATGCGTTGAAACAGCTCGATCCCGCGCTCGACAGAAACACCGCGATCGTTGGCGCCCCACAGAAGCAGCGCTTTGACACGGAGCTGATTCAACTCATCGTGGAGCGGTCTTTGACGCGCAGCGTTGCGCCGTTGCAACTGAGCCTCGTAGTTCTTGCCGGTGCTCATCTCATAGCGCTCGCGGACCAGCTCTTCCGTTACCAGCTCTTTATTGAAAATCGTACCCAGCGTCAGCTTCCGCATATTCTCAAGGCTGGGTTCGTATTCTCTAAGCTCCTCAGAGTGCTTTTTCGCCAACGCTTGGGAATCTGCCGACCCCTGCGGCGACAACGAGCCGCTGGTCGTGGTGACAAAACTTTTCGCCCGCTCATCCTCCAAACCAAGCCTCGCCGCTATGTAACCCCCGACAGAATTTCCCAACACGTGGAGCCGATCCAGCTTGAGAGCGTTCAATAGGGCCTTGGCGTGGGCCACCCGGTATTCAATGGAATAATCCGAAGGATTTTCGGTATAGCCATACCCCGGTTGGTCATAGGCATAAACGGTAAAACCCGCTGCAGCCAGCGGTTCGATGTTGAGCTTCCAGTTAATGAGCGACGAAGCGCCGGGGGCAGCGCCGTGAATCAGCAACAGCGGGTGCCCGCTTCCGGCTCGGACCAAAAAAGTCTTAAGGCCATCAACTTGGAGGTACTCTTGCTTGATAGACGTTGTCATGATGCAATCTCCAAAATACGTTTAAGCACTTGCTCTCATAAGGCATCGCGATTTCGGGTAGTGGTTCGGTTAGAACACACTCTACGTTGGGTTGAAAAGATGTCTCGCGCTGCGCTCGAAACAACACGTTAAATGACATGTCATCTCGCTTCCTTCCTCTCTACCACGGGCCCGTCCATGGTTGTGGATACTGTCTATTTTCACCTACTTGATTCAATCGCCATATACCAGGGTCTCACGACTATCAACACATCGGCAGACTAAAATTTCGAACTTCAAGTGGCTGTTGAAAAACCATTCGGAGTACGACCAAGCTCAGAGCCTGCACTGAGTTTATCGAAGTGACGCACGGGATGGGTCTTGGACCGATTTAAAATCCGCTTCATGCCGAGCTTGTCGTAGCATTCTTCATTCTTTTCAACAGGCTATCGAATTTGAATTCTTTCCAACGCCTCAGCGGTAATGGCTCTCCGTCGCGCCGGACTTTATTAGCGGCGTGAATAAGAATAAGGATATGAATAATAGGAAACGGCAAAGCCGCAGTGTCAATAGATGGGTCGCTTCCCACCGGGAGTTGCATTATGAAAACATTGATAGGGTTCGTGCTGCTCGTCGCCATAGCCGACTCGCAGGCGTGGGCCGCAACCATCGACGATGTCGAGTTTCTCACCAGAATTCAGACGTATGAGACTATAGTCAACACGACACTCGTTACTCAGGAAGGAAAAAGAATCCCCCTCGATAAGGGAACGACGGTCAACGTGGCGGGGTTTACGAAAACTGAAGCCTTCGTAATTTCCCGAACCGATCGCCCCAATGGATTTATCAAGAAAGCAGATCTCGCTCCATCCAGGCGGTCCAACCTGCCGGAGTCCCCGCCTATTAGAGAACAGACGATACAGTGATTTGCAGCGTCGGAGCTGACGATCGGATAATCTCGGATTCCGCAACTGACGTAACCGCCCGCGCTGTGACAACTCTATTTCTCAAGCAGCTTGTCAATGTCGGGTTTTATAGTATCCGAGGGTTGCGCGCCGACCTTTAATATTACTTCGCCGGTATCGTTGCGCAGGAGAAAATTAGCGGGTGTTCCCGTGATGCCAATCTGAATGCCTTCCTTGAGATCTTCCTGAACTCGTAATGCATATTTCGCCGCATCGATGCATTCCTTAAGTTGCTTTTCGTCGAGACCAATTTCCTTACCCAGGGGCACAAGCTGATCAAGGGGAAACCCATTCCCGTTGGATTTAGTGCGCGCGTAGATCGCATTGGCGAATTTCCAAAACGCGTCGTTCCCACCCAGTTGGGCAACACATTCGGAAGCCTCGGCCTCTTTTTGCGCGCCCGGATTATGCATGGCCAGCGGGAAGTGGCGATAGACCCAGTTGACCTTCCCACCATAAGCGTCAACAATCTCTTTGGCCGTCGCGTGAAAGCGTTTGCAGAAAGGACACTCGAAATCTGAGTATTCGATCAGAGATACAGGCGCGTTGGGATTGCCATAAACGTGATCACGAGGGGCTGAGACGCGCCGCACCTTCTTGGCTTTTTCGTTCGCCTGGCGCTCTTCTTCGGCCCGCGCCGCCACTTGGGCTTGCTGTTGTTTTTTGATGTAATTTTGGATGCCGAGCTCGATCTGCTGACTAAGAAAGTCACTTTCTCGTAACTCTTTCATTACCGCTTCTTTGATTTTTTCCACCAGCTTTTGCTCGTCAGAGGTCGCTCCTCCCTGTTGCGCGTTTGCGATGGGAACAAACAGCGCCATAAAGGCGACAACACCAACAGTCAAAAACGTTGAGCTTTTACCCATATTTTCCTCTCATCCTCTTTTTCGGTCCTAACAGACCCGTGACCGAACACGCAAGGGTCTACCGTTAGCTAGAGCTTGTAGAGCATAACGTAAACCACGACCCCTGTCACGGAAACGTAAAGCCAGACCGGAAACGTCCACCGCGCGATGCGCCGATGGGCTGCGAATCTCTCCTTGAGGGCCCGTGACAATGTCATGAGCGCGAGCGGAACCACCGCAACCGCAAGTATCGTGTGGGTGAGGAGAATGGCGAAATAAATAGTGCGCATCCAACCCTGGCCTTTGAAGGGGACGGAACCGACTTGATAATGGTAGACGAGATACGAAATCAAAAAGAGTGTCGAGCATCCGAACGCCGATAACATGCAGGCTCGGTGCGCGCTTACACGCTTAAACTTGATGAAGCAATATCCTGTTATGAGAAAAGCAGCGCTGAGGGAATTCAGCGCCGCGTTTACCGCGGGCAGCTGAGAGACTGAGATCAACGGGGAAAGATATCCGGCGTTAGCATCAAGATCAAAAACACGCACAGGACAAAGGGACTTAGGGCAATGATCGCCAAGGTCCGTTTTTCAAACTTGAGGTGCATGAAATAAAGGGCAACCAACGTCGCTTTGGAGATCGCCATCGCGACGAGAAGGATTACAACTGCGATTCTGACAATGGGTACGTAAATCACCGCGATTTCCAGAATGGTCAAAACCAGCAGCCACCAGAATACGGCCATATAGTTGGGTTCTTGATGTGTCATTTCACTCATCGCACAACTCCTATTCCGCGACTAGAGGAGGTAAACGAAAGTAAATATCAGTATCCAAACAAGATCGACGAAGTGCCAATAAAGCCCAGCGATCTCCACGTGTTTAGCCTCGTAGCGGCCACGCGACACAGCGTTCAGAATGCAGCTGTTGTAAATGACACCTCCGGTTACATGCATCCCGTGAAAACCAGTGAGGACAAAGAACGTCGTCGCGAAAAGATCTTTGCTAAAAGAAAGATGATGCTCCGGCAGTACTTCCGTAATCAGATGCGTCCACTCGTAGGCCTGACACCCCAGGAACGTAAGTCCACCCAGGATCACGAGTCCCAAAAACTTTTTGAAACGCGCTTTGTCGCCCTTTTGTATGGCCGACAATGAAAGCACCATCCAAACGCTGCTGACAATCAGCAGGAAGGTCATAAAGGCGGTGAGATTGATACCGAGTATGTGCGAAGGCACAGGCCAATCTTTGCTCGCGTGGCGCAAAATTCCGTAGCCGACGATCAAACAACCAAAGGACATAGCATCGCCGGCGAGAAAAAGCCACATCCCCAATTTTCCCGAGCTCTCGGGAGTCAATGGAGTTTCTTGGGGCTCCGCCCCGATGTGCATTACCGCTGCTGCTTCACTCATCTTCCACTATCCTCCGGATTCAAATCCAAATGAACTAGCGGCTGCTTGACTCCATTGTTTGCTCGCCTTGCAGCCGAACGCCGATGGATACAAAAAAGCCACACCGCGATGGAGCCAACGACAGCGTAAGGCGCGGCCATAAGAAAAATCACACTCCAGTTAAAGGCTTTGTCCGTTGGGCCACCGTCTCCCGCCCAGCAGACAGCGCAGGCGTTAGCAATAGGTGGAAGGTAGACGAGCAGCGCAAAAGCGCCGCTTAAACCAAGCAAGATTTTGAGTTTCATAAATTCTAGTCAAGGTATCGTAAGCCCTTATTCGTGTCAACAAAGCGCTAAAGCAGATAGACCAATCCGTAAAGCAACGGCCATAGTCCCACGACAAAAGTCCAATACATGCTACAAGTCTGTAAACCCACGTGGCGCTCCTTGGAAAATCTCCCTTGTTTCGCCAGCGCAAAGACGATCAAAAGCCAGATCAGCGCGCCAAAAACATGCAGCGCGTGAAATCCGATAAGCGTATAAAACAACCCGCCGTAAACGCTGCTCGAAACCGTCAAGCCAAAATGGATCAGTCGAATCCACTCGAAACCTTGAACAGCGAGAAAAATACTGCCCAACATCGCTGTGACTCCGAGCATTAAAATCAATTTCTTGCGATTGCCGGCTATCACAGCCTTAAGCGCCAGCCGCACAGTCACAGCGCTGGCAAGTAAGATCAAAGTGTTCACGCCTGTGGTCGCGATGGGAAGACGCGGCTGGAATGGCGGCGGCCAGACCGGACTTCCAACGCGAAAAACAATATACGCGCCGATAAGACCGGCAAAAAACATCGCTTCCGCGCCGAGAAAAATTAGAACGGCGAGCCACGCGTTGCTGGCGATGGGCGTGTTTGGCCGCACCGGCGGTGCTGGCGGATCACCTCCGCCAAACGCCCGCTGTTTCGGCTCATTCGCCGGCAGCAACTCGTCGATTCGTCGAGCGGTAGAAGATCTCGCCATAGTTTTTCACTGGAACATGGGAATAATGGATCTTGGAGCTTACCAATATTCCATCATTCCAAGCATTGCTGTCTTGTTCCCGTCTAATTATTCAATACTCAATAATAAAGACAATCACGGCCGCAATATAAAGCACAACCAGCAACGTCAAGATTAAACCAAGACGCCGATTCTTGATTAGCGCGCTGGCCGGCTTTTTCGTAATCAGGACCTCCCTCATAAGGGAACACGATCCAAGGCCATCACCAGCAATAACACCGGAAGATAGATGAGCGAGGCAAACAGCAGTCGGCGCGCCCTACTTAACGTCGATTCCATCGCCAATCGGACTCCGCTTGCAAGCAAACCTATTCCGAGCACAAAGGCTACGATGAAATAGAGCGGCCCAGCCAGGCCAACAAGCGTGGGCAACAAACTCACAGCCAGCAAGGCGGTGCAGTGACTGATGATTTGGCGATTCATGCTTCCGCCTTCCGGCTCGATCACCGGGAGAAATTGAATTCCGGCCTTAGCATAATCTTCGCGATAGAGCCTCGCGATCGCGAGCGTGTGCGGCACTTGCCATAGGAACATGATGGCAAACAAGACCCACGCATCCACACTGAGACTTCCCCGCGCCGCGACCCAACCGATGACCGGCGGGAGAGCGCCGGGGACGGCGCCGATCAACATGCAGAGGGAGCTCCGACGCTTCATGGGCGTATAGACGAGAAGATAGCTCATGGTAATCAGCGCGGTAACCCAGGCGCTGATAAAGTTAACCGAGAAGGCCAAGTAGGATAGCCCGGCAAGCGTCACCAGTAGGCCAAACCAGAAGGCTTCTCCGGGCTGAACGCGGCCGTCGGGCAGCGGACGGCGGCGCGTTCTCTCCATCATGCCGTCGGTTTCCCGTTCGAGAAACTGATTGAGGGCGAGGGTTCCCCCCGCCGCCAACGCAGTGCCAACAAGCATTTGGAAAAGCCTCAGGTAGTTCGGTATTTCCTCCGAGCCGACATAGAAGCCTACGAAGGCCGTGATCAGCACCATCAACACGACGCGAGGCTTGGCCAATTCGAAGAAATCAGCGACGCGGCGCAAAACGCCCGCCGGAGTTGCAGCGACGGCGCCGGTGGTAAAACTCATAGGGAGAACTCCTCCCGCAAGACCGGTTGTTTGACTGGTGCCTTCGACAACGGAGAGAGTCGAAAGGATCTTAACGTCAGGAGCAAGCTTGTAACCAACATCAGCCCGCCGATCGCCAAATGGGTGGTGGTCAACAAAACAACCATTCCCTCGGACAGCTGTAGTAAAGAAGTGAACTTGCCAAAATATGACCCAACTCCAAGCATGAGTTGTACAAGCAGCAGAAGTCCCAACAAGCAAGCTGGTCTCCTTAAAGCGGGTTGATCGGCATGGGACCTCATAACGCGGACAACAATAAAAATCACGTGCAGCGTGACTAAAGCGGCGAAGAGCAGATGAGCGTCCAGCCTCTCCCCGGTATGTCTGAGCACGGCGCCGAAGATAGTCTGGATATAGAGTAATCCAGTGGTGACAGCGCAGAGGCGGAGCAGGCGCCAGCCAGCGCGCAACGTGTTTGTGGGTTCATCGTGCCATTCCGCTGAAGTGAATATCGCCAGGCTCACGGTTAGAGCAAAAAAAGCCTGCGCCAAGGCCGCGTGGACAATGGCCAGTGTATGTTCCAGCAAGACCACGCGAAGTCCGCCGATGACTCCTTGGGCAATGACTAACCCTAACGCCAACATGCCAAGCCAGCGAAGCCATTGCCGCCGCTCGTAGAACCAAAATGTTAGGGCCAAACCTATGGTGAGCAGACCGACCGCTGAAGCGACAAGACGGTGACTATGTTCGTAAAAAATATTGCCGACCATCTTCGACCACGGGTAAAGAAACATGTTGTAGCCGAAGGTGGTAGGCCAGTCCGGCACGGCAAGCCCAGCGCCTTTGCTGGTGACGAGCCCGCCTACGAAAAGCAAAGGAAACGTCGCGCAGGCCGTAGCCACAGCCAGTCGATGAGGCCATGGCGAGAAGAATGAAAGATAAGGGAGGGAGGATGTTTCCGAATTGGCGACCTCAGTTTTCATCCTTCGACCTTCTGACTTCTGACCGCTGGTTCCCACTAGTGCCCGCGAGCTGATGCTGCTGTTCCGAGTTGCTTGTTCTGCGGCAGCCAGTCCTCTTTCACTTCTGGCGAGCTGTACTCATAGGGACCACGGTACACCACCGGCTGGACCTCAAAGTTG
>Ga0126376_10000692_pt1 | contig 17038 bp, 15 predicted proteins | sample PanSoiMetPlot_15_FD_92760 | JGI IMG/M metagenome (GOLD analysis project Ga0126376, IMG submission 92760) | Tropical forest soil microbial communities from Panama - MetaG Plot_15 | ecosystem: Environmental > Terrestrial > Soil > Tropical forest > Bulk soil | place: Panama | collected 2016-02-17
ATCGTCGCAGAGATTCTCGGGATCGATCCGTTTGATATTCGCGTAATTACTGCCGATACCGATTTGACGCCGGTCGATCTCGGCAGCTATTCGAGTCGCGTGACTTTGATGACTGGTAACGCAGCGATTCAGGCTGCTGAGCGAGCGCGCGAACAGTTGGTGCTGGCGGTGGCGGAGAAGCTCGGCGTTCCGATCGAGAATCTTTCGCTCGCCGAACGGCGTGTGTTTGATGTTGAGAATCCGGAAGTCGGATTTTCGTTTGCGGAAGCGGTGGTGCTCGCGGAGTCGAAGTTTGGAACGATTGGGACGGTCGGCTCTTATAAGCCGCCGCGCTCACCCGGTAAATACAAAGGTTCCGGAGTTGGACCATCGCCGGCGTACAGCTACTCGGCTGCTGTCGCTGAAGTGGATGTAAATCCTGACACGGGGATTGTCGTGGTTGAGCGCATCTGGATCGCACACGACATTGGTCGTTCGATCAATCCGATGCTGGTGATGGGCCAGGTTGAAGGCAGTGTGTACATGGGTCTCGGTGAGATTCTGATGGAAGAGATGGCCTATCGTGAAAATCGCAACGTCGTGCACAAGTTTCCGTCAATGCTAGAGTATAAGAGTCCGACGACGATGGAGATGTGCGACGTCAAGACTTATCTGATCGAAGACCCGGACCCGAATGGACCATACGGCGCGAAAGAAGTCGGGCAAGGACCTCTGTTGCCGGTGCCACCGGCAGTCGCGAACGCTGTCTACAACGCGGTGGGAGTGCGCATCGACGAGGTGCCAATCACGCCGGAGAAAGTTCTGCGGGCCTTGAAAGACAAAGCCCGCGGTCGTCAGGGCCACTTCGGCCCCGCCTCCATCCCCACCGTCGACTGGCCCGACCCCCTGCGCGTACTTACGCCCGCGGAAGGCGGAGATGGCAGTGAGATGCCGAGAGTCGCCGTGCATTCGTGATATGAATAGAAAATGGAATTTGAATGGGACCGAAAGAAGGCCAAGTACAATCTTCGCAAGCATGGTGTTTCCTTCGAGGAGGCCTCAACAGTATTTGACGACGTACTTGCAGCTCTTTACGAGGATCCGGATCACGCAGTCCATGAGAAGCGATTTCTCATGATTGGCACGTCAGTTCGCGGGCGATTGCTTATTATTGCCTTCGCTGATCGAAACCAACGCATTAGAATCATTAGTGCACGGATGCCTACAAAGCACGAAAAGAAACTCTATGAAGAAGAAAGCAGATGAATTCTCGGATGAAATGAGACCCGAGTACGATCTCAGAAAACTTAAGTTTGTTGGTCGCGGAATTTATGCAGACCGATATCGCTCCGGGACCAACCTCGTTCTATTGGACCCTGACATACGAGCTGCGTTTCCAGATGACGAATCTGTAAATGAAGCATTGAGAGTGATCGCTAAGGCGGCAAAGCAGCAAGCGAGCCGAGCGACCAAGCGACCAACCAGCGCACGCAAATCGCCGTCGAAGGTTCGACGTAAGACAGCAAGAAGTTTATGAGCGAAGGATTGTGCAATAGACCCTTCGTCTTTTCAGTTGTTGAAGACGATGGTGAAAACGCGACGATAGAAGTCTCAGAGGAAGACTATCAAAAGGACCTGGCGGCTGGAGTGGACGAGGAACTGGTTTTGAAACCCGGTCGGTACAAGATGAAGCGTGGTGGCTTTCTTGCTCGTCATCCAGAGTTAAGGATCAAAGAAAAGAGGCAGGCTTAAGATTTATGATGCGGCTGCCGAAATTTGACTACCGCACTCCGCAGACGATCGCGGAGGCGGTGAGGATCATGGGTGATGCGGGGCCTGAGGGTCAGTTCGTCGCCGGGGGTACTGATCTGTATCCGAACATGAAGCGCCGCCAGCAGATGCCAAAGACCGTCATCTCCGTAATGCGGCTCGCGGAACTGAATCAAATTACCGGCGACGGCAACAGTGGCTTACGCATCGGCGCGTCAGTAATACTGACCGACATCTGCGAGCATCCGATCATCAATCGCGATTACCCGGTGGTCGCGCGAGCCACGCGCACGATCTCAACACCCATACTCCGAAATATGGGAACCATCGGCGGCAACTTGCTGCTCGATACTCGTTGCAACTATTACGATCAGAATTACGAATGGCGCAAAGGTATTAACTTCTGTCTCAAGAAGGACGGCGACGTTTGTTGGGTTGCGCCCGGCAGCTCGAAATGTTGGGCCGTACAATCGTCAGACCTCGTGCCAGTGATGGTCGCGATCGGAGCGAAGCTTAGATTCGCTTCGACGTTGGGTGAACGTGTCGTCGATGCGGCGGGACTCTACAACGACGATGGCATTGAGTACCTGCGCAAACGTCCTGACGAACTGTTGGTTGACATTCAACTCCCACCGACAAACGGCTGGCGCGCTTCGTATCAAAAGTTGCGCCGGCGCGGCGCGTTTGATTTTCCGGTGTTGGGTGTCGCGACGTGGATTTCCACGGACAACAGTGCAGTCAAAGACGCGCGCATCGTGCTCGGCGGCATTGCACCATCGCCGGTCGAGATAAAAGAAGCTGCCACTGCGTTAATCGGAAAGCCACTCTCAGACGATCAGATCCAGGCCGCCGCCGAAGCTGCATACGTTAAAGCACGTCCACTCGACAACACCGACTTCGTCTATCAGTGGCGCAAGCAGATGGCGCGACAATACACACTGCGCGCCCTCCGAGACCTCCAGAATATCTAACCCGGCGGTCACAAATTCGTTTCCTGCGGTGTTAAGAGGAAAAGCAGTCGTCTCAGCACTCAAGGAGCAATTCATGGACACATTAATTAAAGACATCCGTGTCGGTCTTCGGAGTCTTCTCAAACGGCCTGGCTTCACGCTCATTGCAATTCTGACACTTGCTCTCGGGATTGGCGCGTCCACTGCCATCTTTAGCGTCGTTGATGGCGTGCTGCTGCGACCACTGCCGTATCCACATGCTGAACAACTGGTGCAACTTCGTGAGCTAAATGAGCACGGCGGGCGAATGGCGTTTGCTGAGCCAAATTTTCTCGACCTGCGCGCCCGCAATCACGTATTTGCAGGAGTCGCTCAATACACCGGTTCGTTAACAACCGTGAACGGAGGCAGCGAACCAGTTCGTGCTCTCACATACGCGGTGTCAGTCGATTTCTTTAATGTACTGGGGGTCACACCAATTGTGGGACGTGTGTTTACGCCTGACGAAAGTCGCGCTGGAGGTGTTCCAGTAGCGGTCGTCAGTTATGGGTTTTGGCAACGCTTGTTGGGCGCTAAGTCAGATTTGTCGGGAACAACCTTGCGATTGATGGACAAGAGCGTCGCTGTGATTGGTGTCATGCCTCAGGGACTCGGATTTCCGCAGAACGCTGAGATTTGGGTACCACGAGAGATGTTTCCAGCGGAAGTTTCGCGATCAGCCCATAACTGGAGTGTCATCGCCCGAATGCACGCGAACGTTCCACCTGAACAAGCGCGTGCGGAAGTGAGTGATATCTGGAAACAGCTTAAGCAGGAAAACGGCAAGGACATGGATGCAGTGGATTTCACACTCATTCCGCAGCAGGAATATATGGTTGGGACTGTGCGCAATCCGCTCCTTATGATTCTCGTGGCCGTCGGATTCTTGCTAGTTGTAGCTTGCGTCAATGTCGCGAATCTTCTGTTGGCCCAGGCAACAACACGCCAGCGGGATTTCGCAGTCCGCACTGCGCTTGGCGCAACCCGCGTTCGACTTGCCCGACAGTTCATTACTGAGAATCTGTTGCTGGTTCTCACTGCCGGCGCACTCGGTACAGTGATGTCGTTTTGGGGAGTAAAACTACTGCTGGGTCTAAATAAACAGGCCTTGCCACGCGTGAGTGAGATAGGAGTGGATGCGCGAGCAATCGCTTTCACGTTTGTTCTTTCGTTGTTGGTAGCGACAGTGCTCGGATTTGTTCCTTTGCTTCGTTTTTCGGTGAGAGATCTGGAGAAAAGTCTTAGAGAAACAGGAACCGGTGCACGTGGATTTGCAGGACAACACTTACGAAGTTTTTTGGTCGTAGCCCAAATGGCACTCACTCTGGTCTTAATGATTTGCGCTGGATTGTTATCTCGAAGTTTTCATCGATTGCTGCAGATTGATCCCGGGTTTCGTACTGAAAAGGCAGTTGCCATGGACTTATCGCTTCCGAGTCCTCGCATCGATGAGCAGCGCTACAAGCAATTCATGCAGTCGTACACGCGTCTAATGGAGCAGGGCATCGCTCCAGACACGAACACACAACTGAGTGTCGACGAAGAACGTCAGAGACTTTTTCAGAATCAACTTCTTGAGCGTTTAGGTTCGACTCCGGGAGTGACGGCGAGCGGCGTAATTAGTGAGTTGCCACTCACAGGGGGAGGCCCAGACGGAACCTTCCTGATTGACAACAATCCTGCAAAGAAGGGGAATGCAGATTATCGACTGGCCACGTCCGGATATTTCGCTGCCTTGAGAATTCCCTTGCTGCGTGGGCGCATGTTCGACGGAACGGATGTGCCTAACTCACCTCATGCGGCACTTGTAAGCCAGTCACTGGTGCAGAGGTATTGGCCCAACGAGGATCCCATTGGTAAGACGATTCAGTTTGGAAACATGGACGGCGACCTGCGACTGTTGCACGTCGTCGGAGTAGTGGGAGACGTGCATGACTATGGCGTGGATCAGCCGATAGTCCCAACTATCTACGGTAACGGGTTGCAACGGTTGCCTTCATCGAATTACACCGTAGTAGCGCGAGGTCAGCTTGAGGTTTCTGCGCTTGTACAATCGATGCGAGAAGTTGTCAAAGGGCTCGATCCACAACTGCCGCTGAAGTTTCGCACACTGGACCAGGTCTATTCTTCATCGCTCGATGGGCAGCGTTTCAGTTTAGTGATCTTCACAGTGTTCGGAGTCGCCGCACTCTTGCTGGCGGCAATGGGGATTTACGGAGTCACATCTTACGCAGTTGCGCAACGCACACAGGAGATTGGAATTCGCATGGCGCTGGGAGCGCAGATGAAGGATGTTTTGAAACTAATCCTGCGCAATGCAATGTCCTTAGTATTCTTCGGAGCTGTAATCGGACTCGCCGGTGCTTACGCTGCTACGCGTGTGATGTCGAGCTTATTGTTTGGTGTGACGCCGACTGATATAGCAACTTTCGTCGCCGTACCGCTGCTGTTGTTCATCGTTGCCCTGGTGGCCTCCTTGGTTCCCGCCCGCCGCGCGACAAAAGTGGACCCTTTGATTGCGTTGCGGTATGAGTAAGGTTGCTTTGTGTCAAACGGGGTTCGTGGTTAACTTTCAGTGTGAACCACGTCGCAGCAATCCTTCTCGCCGCCGGTCAATCAAGCCGTATGGGTGCATTCAAGCCTCTTCTTCCTTTCGGAGACAAGACTGTCATCGAATGCTGTCTCGACTATCTGCATCAAGGCGGGGTTGAAACGATCGTCGTGGTTGTAGGCCATCGTGCGAATGAAGTGCGCGAAAAACTGAACGAACGTCACGTCATCCTCGCGCACAACCATGATCCAAACAGTGAGATGGGCGCGTCGATTGCCGCAGGCATCCGCGTTCTTCCTGCGTCATCCGCAGCAACGATGATCGCGCTGGTGGATCACCCAGTAGTTCCTCCATCGGTCGTTTCGACGCTGATTGAAAACTGGAAACGAGGAGCTCGCCTGATCGTGCCAACCTGGCACGGTCGTGGCGGCCATCCGGTTGTTGTCGATCTCAGTTTCAAGTCTGAGTTACTCAACCTCGACTCCACGGGCGGTCTGCGGTCGCTTCTCGATGCCCATCGAAACGAAGTCAAACGCCTCCCAGTCGACTCGCCGTTCATTGCCCGCGACATGGATACGTGGGATGATTACCTCGCCCTGCACCAGGAAGTTACAGGAAAACCGGCACCCGAGCCGCCGCGGACATAGACCAACGAAACTCTGGTCGCATTCATCTAATGCACTAAACCGGACGCCTCAAAGGCGTTCGCAAGGAGAGAGATGGTTCTAAATACTGAAAAACGGGTACTGGCCGGATTGCTCATTTTACTGGCCACTTGCGCGACTTTCGCGCAGACCCCCACAAACCAGCGAGTCGACTTCTCGCTACGCTCTACCGACGGACAAACCGTTACGAGCGAGAGTCTGCGCGGTGAAATCGTGGTGCTGGCGTTTGGCGCCTCGTGGTTACCGCTATCCAGAACGCAACTTCAGGGCGTGCGAAAACTTGCTGACGAATACAGCAATCGCGGCGTCGTGGTTTACTGGGTCAGCACCGAATCGGACGATCCCAAGTCGAAGAATTTCGCAAGCGACGAACAGCTTCGGAATTTCTCGCAGAAGTATGGTTTGAAAGTGACTGTGCTCAGAGATCACGATGGCGTGGTGTCGAAGAAGTTTGGCGTGGACCAGCTTCCGTCAATCGTGATTCTCGACAAAGAAGGAAACATGTCGGGTGGGCCAATCGGCGGCCTCGATCCGAGTGGCAACCTTGCCATTCAACTTGCTTCCCGACTCGACAAGCTGCTTTAACAATCGCGTAGCAAAAAAGTTCACGAGAGAGCCGTCACGCCTGGCGGCTCTTTTGTTTTTGACCTGATCGCCTTGCAGCAATTAACCTGTCAATTACTATGCACCTAAATCCCGATTCGCTGCCGGTCCCCAGCGGTTACTCGCATGGCATCTCTGTACCGGCAGGGCAACTGCTTTTCATCGCGGGACAGATCGCAGTTAATAAGGACAATCAGATCGTAAGCGATGATCTGGTGGAACAGTTTGACCAGGCTCTTGCAAATGTGCTCGCCGTGCTCAGTGCTGGCGGAGGAAAGCCGGAGAACGTTACGCGGATGGTCATCTACGTAACCGATAAGAATGAATACCGCAATCAGAGACAAGAAATTGGAAAGCGCTATCAAAAGTACATGGGCAAACATTATCCCGCGATGGTCCTGGTCCAAGTCGCGGCGCTGCTCGAAGACGCGGCGAAAGTAGAAATCGAGGCGATCGCGGTAATATGAAACAACCAGCCTCATTTCTCTACGAGCAGGACGAACACGGCATCGCGACGATCACCTTGAACCGGCCCGAGCGTCTGAATGCACTCACTTTTGAAGTCTATCGTGAATTGACCGATATGTTCGCAGCACTGCGCGACGAGAGTTCCGTGCGCGTAGTTGTGATTACCGGATCGGGCAGAGCTTTCTGTTCCGGCGGCGACGTGCATGACATCATTGGTGAGCTCTTCAGCCGCAACATGGAAGGACTGCTGGAGTTCACTCGCATGACTTGCGAACTCATCCAAAACATTCGCCTGCTTCCGAAACCGGTGATCGCGAGCCTGAACGGAACGACCGCCGGCGCCGGTGCTTGTATCGCACTTGCTTCAGACATTCGCATCGCAAGTGAAGAAGCGAAGATCGCGTTTCTGTTTGTGAAGGTGGGCCTGGCCGGCACGGATATGGCGGCTTCGTACCTGCTGCCGCGCGTGGTCGGACTCTCGAAAGCCACCGAAATGCTATTCACCGGAGATTTCGTCAGCGCCCAGGAAGCCGAGCGCATCGGACTCTACAATCGCGTCGTTCCCGCGGCAGAGCTCACCACCGCCACTCACGACTTTGCAAAACAACTGGCGCGCAGTTCTGCGTTCGCGCTTGGCAAGACCAAAGAGATGCTGAACCGCGAACTTGATATGGATTTGTTGGCAGCACTCGAGAGTGAAGCCCAGGCACAGGCGATCTGCATGCAACACCCGGATTATCGCGAAGCGTACGAGGCTTTCGTCGCAAAGCGAGAAGCAAAGTTCAGATGACGATGGACCATTTGATCTCGCAACTTCCGTTTTTCACTGAAGAGCACCGCAGCCTCGCGCAAAGTGTTGCGCAGTTTGTGGCTCAGGAAATAGAACCGCGTGCTTCCGTTGAAGACGATATCGAAAACCTCGCGCGAGATTTCGTCCATCTTTTGGCGCGTGAAGGCCTCCTGAACTATGCCGTCTCTGAGTCGAAACTCGACATACGCGCGCTCTGTTTGATTCGCGAAGAGCTCGCTTACTCTTCGGCGCTCGCGGATCTCGCTTTCGTCATGCAGGGTCTCGGCACATACGCGATTGCTCGCGCCGCGCCCGATCACGTGCGCGAGTTTTGGCTCTCGCGCGCCGCGCACGGAAAAGCAATCGCCGCTTTCGCCTTGACTGAGCCCAACGCAGGATCTGACGTCGCCGGTATTCAAACGACTGCGCGGCGTGATGGTGATGCATACGTCATCGACGGCCGCAAGCGTTTCATTTCAAATGCCGGCATTGCTGACTTCTATCTCGTGTTTGCCAAAACCAGCGCGCGCGAAGATGGACGTCCAGTAATCTCGGCGTTTGTCGTCGGTTCGAAGATGCAGGGATTTCGCGTCGTAGAGCGGACGCCGTTAATCGCGCCACATCCAATCGGCGAAATCGCGTTCGATCAATGCCGTGTGCCGGCGGAAGACATGGTCGGGAGCGAAGGCGATGGCTTCAAACTCGCGATGGAAACCATGGACACGTTTCGCGCCAGCGTCGGAGCAGCAGCTTGCGGCATGGCCCGGCGCGCCTTGGACCACGCAGTGCGCTATTCGTCCAATCGCAAACAGTTCGGTCGCTTGCTGTGCGAACATCAACTGGTCCAGGCCAAACTTGCCGACATGATCACCGAGCTCGATGCCGCGCGCCTGCTCGTCTATCGTGCCGCTTATGCCAAAGATAACGGCGCCGATAGAATCACACGTGAAGCGAGCGAAGCGAAGTTGTTTGCCACCGAAGCCGCGTGCCGGATCATCGACAGCGCCGTTCAAATCCACGGCGGCACCGGCCTCGTGAGTGGCACGGTCGTCGAACGTCTCTATCGCGACGTCCGCGCCCTGCGCATCTACGAGGGCACCTCCGAGATCCAGAAGCTCGTGATCGCCGGTCAGCTTTTGAAGGAACAGCAAGGTTCGCTATGAAACCGCTTTCGCCAGACACAACTCCCGAAGCTCAGCGCAAACAGTACGAGTTGATGCGAAGGCTTTCACCGGAGCAAAAACTTTCTTTGACCTCAAGCGGATCACGAAGAGATCAGACGAAGATTTATTGCTCGCGTCCTTCCACGCGAAGACGTGATTCGTGCCTATGGCTTCGATCCGAAAGCGGAAGGGTTTTGAATTGAAAGAAGACTAGCGTTCGGGTGAAAGTTATGTGTGAAACAATACGCCGAAGGCGTTCGCTAATTTCAGCCCAGGGTTCGAACGTAGTGAGAACCCTGGGTACGCATAAAGAAATGTGAGTTGAACCCTGAAAGGGTTCGCCCCGCGACGAACCCTTTTCAGGGTTTCGTGCTTTTGGTTTTTCATAACTCCCAGGGTTGTCGCTACGCTCCAACCCTGGGCTGAAATTAGCGAACGCCTTCGGCGTTTGAGGAAAATCGAACTGATGAAGATCAACGTCATTGGTGGGGGACCGGCGGGGTTGTATTTTGCGATCCTGATGAAGAAGGCCGGCGCGGGATATCAGATTAGGGTTTATGAGCGCAATGGACCAAACGATACGTTCGGGTGGGGCGTTGTTTTCTCGGGTAAGACGCTTGGCAACCTGCGCACCGCCGATGAAGACTCGCATGCAGAGATAACGAAACAGTTTGCGGCGTGGGACAACGTTGATGTTGTGCATCGAGATACAAAAGTTTCAATTCACGGCAACAGCTTTTCAGGGATTGCGCGGCTGCAACTGCTAAAGATCCTGCAGCGGCGTGCTGAACGGTTAGGTATCGAGATCGAATTTCACACAGAGATTCACGACATTGAAACGCTGCGAAATGATTGCGATCTTTTGATGGCAGCCGACGGCGTCAACAGCACCGTGCGCGTTCGCTATGCGGAGCAATTTCACCCTGAGCTTGATGTGCGCAGCAATCGGTACTTATGGTACGGCACAAATCAACTCTTCCACGGACTGACGCTGACGTTTCGTAAAAACGATGCGGGCGTGTTTGCGGCTCATTCATACAAGTTCAATCCGACTACCAGCACTTTCATTGTCGAATGCGATCCGCAGACCTGGACCAGCGCTGGATTTGAAAGCATGAACGACGAAGAGACGCGCGCGTATCTTGGCAAAGTGTTCGCCAACGATCTGCAAGGACACAAGCTACTCTCAAACAACTCAAAGTGGATCAACTTTCTGCTGGTCAAAAACAGAAACTGGTTTTTCGAGAACGTCGTGTTGATTGGCGACGCGTTGCACACCGCGCACTTTTCGATCGGTTCAGGCACGAAGCTCGCGATGGAAGATGCAATCGCGCTTGCCGAGTGTTTTCAGCAAAGCACAGGTGTCTCGGAAGCGTTAACTAAATTCGAAGCAACACGCCGGCCGGTGATTCAGGATTACCAGGCGGCTGCGTTCGAAAGCATGGTCTGGTTTGAGAACGCGCGTGAGTACATGGATCTGTCGCCGATGGAATTGGCGTACATGTTGATGACGCGAAGCGGGCGTGTAAGTTATGAGGATCTAAAACGTCGCGATCCTGAGTTTATAAACGAATACGAATTAAGTAGGTGACCAATGCGGCGGTTCCAGACGCCGCCGGCCCTCATCAACAGTCGCAATTCCCGGTTCATCGAGGTCAACGCGATCCCACAGCTTGCACGTCACCGGTCGATGCGCCTGGTCCAAGGCCTCACAGTAATTCGTGTAAGTACAACGGCGCACTTCATCACCGCGGCCGAGTTTCACTTTTACAAACCAATCAGGATCGGCGAGCGCCTGGCGTGCCATGCCGACGATGTCTGAGTCGCCGTTGCGCAGGATTTCTTCAGCCTGTTCGAAGGTCGAGATCCCGCCAGTTGCAACTATCGGTGTCTTAAATCCCGCACTGTTAACGGCCGCTTTGATTGCCGCAACGAGTGGCACGCTGCGTCCGAATGGACCAACTGCGTCTGACAAAACCGTCGGCATACACTCATAGCCGCTCTGGCCCGTGTAAGGATAAACCGCCTGGCCCACCTTCGGTTGTTGCGCGTCTTCAAACTTGCCGCCTTTCGAAAGCGACAAGAAGTCGAACCCGGCCGCAGCAAATTCTTTCGCATAGTAGATCGCGTCTTCAACGCGACTGCCACCGGCGATCACTTCATCCGCAAGAAACCGCACGCCTACGACGTAATCATTGCCGACCGTGCTCCGTACTTCGCGATAAACTTCCAACGGCAGACGAACGCGATGCTCTCGCGAACCGCCATAACCATCCGCACGATCGTTCTGAGCACTCAAAAACCCTGCCATCGTATAAGCGTGCGCATAGTGAAGCTCAACTCCATCAAACCCGGCTTCGCGAGCTCGTTGCGCCGCCGCTGCGAAGATGCCCGGCAGCTCCTGCGGCAGTTCGCGAATGTGTTTCAAGTGCACGTTAGTCACACGCTCTCGATAACCAAACAGCAGCGCCTCCAACTCTCGCGAGCTCAGCACCGCAGCGACAAGTTCATCATCAGACTGCTGAAGAAACTCGCGCACTTCCGCATCAGAAGCATCAAGCCAACTCGGCTTACCAAGTACTTCCGCCAAAGCACTTCGATGTTGATCGTCCACTTGTAGAAAACGCTGAAAGTATTTCGCCCGCTCAGGACGGCGCTTCACCGCAAGAAAATCGATGATCTGAATGAACAGCAGCGTCTGCCCATCGCTGGCTTCACGCACAGCCTCGACAAGTTTGCGCAATCCCGGAATAAATCGATCGTCACCGATACGAAGCAACGGCCCACTCGGAATATCACGCACACCCGTCGCTTCAACGACCAGCACGCCCGGCCGCCCTTCTGCAAAACGTCGATACCAGTCGAGATTTTGTTGCGTTACAAAGCCGTCCGCCGTCGCGCGCCAGGGCACCATCGCCGGCACCCACGTACGGCTGCGAGCTTCAAGTTTACCGATGGCAATCGGACTGAAGAGTCGAGAGCGAGCCGCTTCTTCCGCGGTGGGCCAACGCGTTTCGAGGATCTGGTGCCGGATTGGGTTCACAAATTTCCACATGTTCTCGTTACACAGATTACCGGATTACACCAGATATGCGTAATCTGTTAAATTAACCCCGGCAGGAGGACGATCGCTTGTCTGACGACTTACTAAAGTGGCGCAGTGAATTCCCGATTCTCGATAAAACTGTCTACCTGATTTCGCACAGTCTAGGGGCGATGCCGAGAGCGACTTACGAACGCCTGCACGAGTATGCAGACATCTGGGCGACGCGCGGCGTGCGCGCCTGGGCGGAAGGCTGGTGGGACATGCCCGTGACCGTCGGCGACGAGATCGCCCGCATCATCGGCGCCGATCCCGGCACGGTCGTCATGCACCAGAACGTTTCCATCTGCCAGTCGCTCGTGCTCTCTTGTCTCAGACCAACGCCGCAGCGCAACAGGATCGTCTACTCGGAACTCAACTTCCCGTCCGTGATGTACGTTTACGAAGCTCACGCTCGTGACGGAAACCTGCAGATCGAAATCGTTAAATCAGATGACGGCATCACTGTGCCACTCGAGCGCATGCTCGCCGCGATAGATGAGACGACGCTGCTCGTTCCTTTCTCGCATGTACTTTTCAAAAGCGCATTTCTGCAAGACGCAAAAGCGATCATCGATCGGGCGCATGAAGTCGGCGCGATGGTCGTTCTCGACACTTACCAGTCAGCCGGCACCGTGCCTTTCAGCGTGAAGGAACTGAATGCCGACTTCGCCACTGGTGGCTCGGTGAAATGGCTCTGCGGTGGACCAGGCGCCGGCTATCTCTACGTCAGGCCTGACTTGCAAAACACACTCGAACCAAAAACCACCGGCTGGATGGCCCACGAAGCACCGTTTGCGTTTGACACGGAACTCCACTACGCACCAAACATCACTAGGTTTCTGCACGGCTCGCCGGCCATCCCCGCTCTTTACGCGGCGATCTCCGGTTATCAAATCATCAACGAGATCGGTGTGGAGAAGATTCGCGCGAAGAACGTGCGGCAAACGGATTACCTGATCAGTCTCGCGGAAGAAGCGGGTTTCGGAGTTACGAGTCCGAAGGATGCGGCACGACGTGGCGGCACGATCACGGTCGCGCACGAACACGCGGCAGCGATGGCAAAAGAGCTCATCCGGCGCGAGTTCATCATCGACTACCGGCCCGGCGCCGGCATTCGCATCTCGCCGCATTTTTATACGACCGACAACGAGCTTGACATCGTGATTCAGGAAATGAAAAAGATCAGCGACTCCGAAACTTTTCGAGCACATGAGACGGCGGGAGCTGCATTCTAGATGGCCAACGACGACAGCAACAATCCGCCGCTTTCTTACAACAAGTATCTTCGTGTTCCGGACCTAATCAAGCTTCAGGATTGTCTTTCCAGTCGTCACGACGAGCTCCTGTTCATCACGGTCCACCAGGCTTACGAGCTCTGGTTCAAACAGATCCTGCACGAGCTTGACGCAGCGATTCAGTTGATGGAAGAAGATCGCGTGCCGGCTGCGACGCGCGCCGTGAACCGCATCGTCGCAATCGAAAAGTTGCTGGTAAACCAGATTCACATTCTCGAAAGCATGACGCCGATCAGTTTTCTGAAGTTTCGTGATGAGCTAAATCCGGCGAGCGGCTTTCAGTCGATGCAGTTTCGCGAGATTGAATTCTCTTCCGGCCTGAAAGACCAGACGATTCTGGACGAATTCGCGAGGGACGAGTTTGCGCATGAACGTCTGAAGGCACGCATGACTGGTCTAACTCTGGCAGACTGTTTCTATCGCGTGCTGCAACGTCGCGGTCTGAAGGCTCCACTCGCAAGGGCGGAGGCAAACACGGCGCAACAGAGACAGGCCTACGAAGCACGCACCAGAGCAGTGCTCGAAGTTCTCACTCACTTCGAGCAACGCTACGAAGAGTTTCAACTTGCTGAAGCGCTCCTCGAACACGACGAATACTTCTCGCTCTGGCGCTCCCATCACATCAAAATGGTCGAGCGCATGGTGGGCGAAAAACGTGGCACTGGCGGATCCGAGGGAATCGGTTATTTACAAACCACGCTCGACAAAAAATTCTTCCCTGAACTCTGGGAAGCACGCACCTATCTCGACGTGAAGCACGGTGACAGCGGTTGTCCGTTTGCACACTGAAGCGAGGACGGTAAATGGAAAACGAGAGAAGATCGGCGCCCCGTGCAAGAGTCAAACTCAAGGCTCGCTGGGAAGGTGTGCTCTCGCGCGAGAATGCTACCGTTACCGATCTGAGTCGCAGCGGCTGCTTCGTGCTCACCGGCGGGAAGGTTGAAGTCAAGGAGCTCGTCTGGGTAGAAATTCAACTCACCGATACCCAGGCAGTTAACTTCTGGGCTGAAGTTGTTGACGAAGCGTCCGAGATCGGTTTCGCGTTGAAGTTCAATTCGAGCAGCCCGGAAGACGAAGAAGCGTTAGCGAAGTTCCTGGAAGGTGTGTTTCAGGCTCAACAGAAAGCGTAAGTTCCAGCATTGCTCCCCTCGTTTCCAGAACGGTTCAACATGGCCGACTACTTCCTCTACCACAACCTGGAGGAAGGTTGGGAGAACAAGGTCTGCCTGTATTTCGAAGATCAAACGTGGACCTACGGCGAGGTCGCGCGACTCTCGAATCGAGTAGGCAGTGCGTTGCGCGAACTGGGAGCCAACATCGAAGACCGCGTGTTGATGGTCCTTCCTGACTGTCCGGAGTTTGTTTGGACATGGTTCGGGGCAGCCCGTATCGGCGCTGTAATCACGATGGTTAATCCGCTGCTGCCCGTGGCGGACTACGAGTATTACCTTGACTACACGCGCACGAAGGTTGCAGTTGTTCATCAATCACTGTTGCAGACGTTTGCTGAAGCGGTTGAGAGCGCGCGCTACTTGCGAGGCGTGCTCGTAGTGGGCGACGGCGTTGAACTGCCCCAGAACAAGAATGTGCGTTGGGCGGGATTCGATGAAGTCGTGAACGCTGCATCTGAAGAGTGTTCGCCTGCCGATACGCGGCGCGACGATATCGCCATCTGGTTATTCACTTCGGGTTCGACGGGCCATCCGAAAGGCGCGGTCCACCTGCAACACGATCTTCCGTTCAATACCGAAGTCTTTGCGAAAGCGACGATGGGCGTGTGCGCCGATGACCTCACCGTCTCGGTTCCGAAACTCTTCTTCGGCTACGCGACCGGAACTAATCTGCTCTTTCCTTTCGCGGTTGGAGGAGCAACAGCACTCTTCGCGGAACGATCAACAGCAGAGAAGATGTTCGAGATCATCAAGCGTTACAAACCGACGATCCTCACGACCGTTCCCACGATGATCAACTCGATGCTGAACGTGACCGGCGCTTCGCGTGAACATCTTTCGAGTCTGCGATTCTGTTACTCGGCCGGTGAGGCTTTGCCGAAAGAGCTCTACGAACGTTGGATGAACGCGTTCGGAGTGGACATCTGCGACGGCATCGGCTCCGCCGAGATGTTTCATATCTACATCACCAATCGTCCCGGCGACATCAAGCCCGGCAGTCTCGGCCGCATCGTTGAAGGTTACGAAGCAAGGATTGTTGACGCTGAAGGCAATGAAGTTCCGACCGGTGAGATGGGGACGCTGAAGATCAAGGGCGACTCAGCCGCGCTTTGCTACTGGAATGCGCACGAGAAGTCGAAAGAGACTTTTGCCGGCGACTGGTGTACCAGCGGCGATCAGTTTCACGTCGATGAGGATGGTTATTACTGGTATCACGGTCGCACGGACGACATGCTGAAAGTTTCAGGCGTGTATGTCGCGCCGGCGGAGATTGAGAATTGTTTGCTACAGCACGAGGCGGTACTCGAGTGTGCCGTCGTGGGCCATGAGGCTGGAGGGTTGGTGAAGCCGAAGGCGTTCGTCGTGTTGCGAGAAGGGTTTTTTCGTGGCGCTGTGCTCGCCGAGGACATCAAGCAGTTCGTGAAGACCCACATCGCGCTCTACAAATACCCACGCTGGATCGAGTTCGTCGACTCACTACCTAAAAATGATCGAGGCAAGATCGATCGCAAACAACTAAAAAGCATCGAATAGAACAAGTCAGGAAGGGGGCTTGCCCCCGCTCGTTGAAATTCGCAACAGCGGGGGCAAGCCCCCCTTCCTGACTTGTTCTTATCTACGGCGCTCTAGATCGTAATCGCGAAGGCGGCGATAGAGGGTGGAGGGGGAGATGCCGAGGATTTCGGCTGTCTTGCCGCGGTGCCAGCCGGTCTGTTCGAGCGCTGCGAGTATTTGTTGGCGCTCAACCTCCCGGAGCGATCCGGGGGCTGTGGCGACAGGCGCCACATGAACCGGAACTTCACCACCGGCAACCGACGGAACATTCGCCATTACAGTCACCACTGGAGGACGCGTAACTTCCGGCGGCAACTCTGAAAGCGTAATCCGCCCGTTATTCGAAAGAATCACCGCCCGTTCGAGACAGTTCTTCAACTGCCGCACATTGCCCGGCCAACTGTACAAACGCAACGCCGTGAATGCTTCTTCAGTCAACTCCGGCGGCGTGGTCCCTGCGATCTGTTTGAGCAGGTGACGAGCCAGCGGTTCGATATCTTCCGGACGCTCTCGCAGCGGCGGCAAGCTGATCTGAAATCCGTTGATCCGGTAAAGCAGATCCGATCGAAACACGCCATCATTAACAACCGTGTCGAGATTTCGATTGGTAGCCGCAACGATACGCACGTTGACTTCCACTTTCCTCACGCCACCAACACGGAAGAACGTGCGCGTCTCGATGGCTCGCAAAAGCTTCGCCTGCAACTGCGCCGGCAACTCCGTCACCTCATCGAGGAAAAGCGTTCCCCCATCGGCGAGCTCGATTAGACCAAGCTTCCTGCCCTTCGCGCCCGAGAATGCTCCGGCTTCATAACCAAACAACTCCGACTCGAGCAACGACTCCTGGAACGCCGCACAGTTCAGATCGACAAACGACGCTTCAGTACGACTCGAAAGCCGGTGAATCGCATGGGCCACGAGTTCTTTTCCGGTTCCCGATTCTCCGGTGATCAA
>Ga0126376_10000694_pt1 | contig 17024 bp, 15 predicted proteins | sample PanSoiMetPlot_15_FD_92760 | JGI IMG/M metagenome (GOLD analysis project Ga0126376, IMG submission 92760) | Tropical forest soil microbial communities from Panama - MetaG Plot_15 | ecosystem: Environmental > Terrestrial > Soil > Tropical forest > Bulk soil | place: Panama | collected 2016-02-17
ATCCTGCCGAGCGTCAAGCGGCTGATCGAGGTGCTCTTCGAGCGCGGTCTCTGCCGAGCCGTCTTCGCCACCGAGACGATGTCGCTCGGGATTCACATGCCGGCTCGCTCGGTGGTCCTGCAAGGACTCACCAAGCGCACGGATCGCGGATTTCGCTCGCTGTCGCACAACGAGCTGACCCAGATGGCCGGCCGCGCCGGGCGCCGCGGGATCGATCCCGAGGGGACGTGTGTCGTCGCGCTCGACGCCCGCGACGGCGTCGACGACCTTTTGCGGGTGATCGACGGCTCGCCCGAGCCGATCGAGAGCCAGTTCAAGCTCGGCTACGGATCGGTCGCGCTCCTGCTCTCGACCGGCGCGCCGCCGGACGCTCTGCGCCGGCGCATCGAGTCGTCGTTCGGTCAGTACCAGAACCTCAAGCGCATCCGCGAGGTCGAGGCGGACGTGCGCAACCTGGAAGCCTCGCTCGAGGAGCTGCGCCGTTATCCGGCGCCCTGCGGCGACTTCCAGCGAATCGGCCGCTACCGGCGTGCGCGCCAGGAGGTCGAGGCCCGGCGCCACGCGCTCGGGCGCGGGGGCGGCAAGCGCGGCGAGCGCGCCGAGCGCACGGTGGCCGAGGCCGAGCCGGGCCGGCTCGTGCTGGTGCGGCGGGGTGGGGCGCCGACCCTGGCGATGGTGCTCGGGATCCACGCGATCCGCGGCCATCGCGTGCTCATCGACGCGCTCCTGCCGCACGGCGCCACCGTGCGCGTGAAGAGCGGCGTCATCAAGCGCGTCTTCTGGGCGACGCCACCCCTGCACGTCCCGCGCGACCGCGGGCAGGACGGGCGCGACCGCCGCCGCGAACGCTACGACCACGAGCGCGACGGGCGCGATCGCCGCGGCGGGGACGGGCGGGGCCTGCACCATCTGGCCGCCGAGCTCGAGCGCCTCTCGGTCGCCGAGCTAATCGACCGGGAGCGCGCGCAGGGTCCGGAGGCGGCTCTGTCGGCGATCGAATGCCATCGCTGCCCCTGGGGTGCCACCGCCCGGTGCGACCGCGAGTGGCGCGAGCTCGAGACCGTCACCGAGCGCCTGAGCTTGAGGCGGCGACAGCTCGAGGCGCTCCGCGGCGCCTACTGGCAGGAGTTCCTGCGCGTGGTGGAGACCCTCGAGCAGTTCGGAGCAGTGCGCGACCGCCGGCTCGAGGACAAGGGGCGGCTCATCGCCGGCCTGCGCCACGACAACGAGCTCCTGGTGGCCGAAGGCGTGGCACAGGGCGTGTTCGACGACGTCTCGGGGCCCGAGGCCGCCGCGGTCTGCTCGGCGTTGATCGAGGAGGCGCGCTCGGGCGACCCCGCGCTGGCGCGCACCTTCTTGAAGAAGCGGCCCAAGCTCAAGCGCAAGCTCGACCAGTTGGTGCGCGTCGCCGACACGGTGCACGAGGCGCAGCGCGCGCGCCACCTGCGCATTCCGATCGCCGTGCACGCAGGCTTCATGCCGGCCGTCTTCCGCTGGGCTTCCGGCGAGGACGACTGGAGCGGGATCGTCGAGGAGGCCTTCGGCGGCCACGAGGGCGACCTGATCCGGGCGATGCGCCGCCTGATCGACCTGCTCCGGCAGCTGGCGGACAGCCCGGAGGTGCGGGCTGAGACGGGCCGGGTGCTGGCCCACGCCGCCCGGGTGATCGATCGTGGCATTGTTTTGGAGTCGGCCCTGATATGATTCCAGACGTGAAGCGCATCGCGATCGTCGCCCTCGCGCTCATCGTGGCGGGCTGCTACTGGTCGCAGGTCAAGGAGCAGCGCACCACCGAGGGGCCCCTCGCCGAGGACATCTGGACGATGAAAGTCCTCATGGTCAACGGGCGCGAGCCCAACTTCGACGAGCGCCGCCGCTGGGACAACGTGATGGAGCAGAGGATCGGCCAGTATCTTCGCGACCATCCCGAAGCCGCCAACTCGATGGACGTGTCGACCTTCAAGTTCATCCGCCAGGTCTCGGTCGGGCAGACGTCCGAGCAAGTCCTGATCCTCCTCGGCCCGCCGATGTCGAGGACCGCCGACCAGGCCGAGATGGAGAAGCTGGCCCGCCAGTTCTGGCCGTCCGTCAAGGAAGGCGAGCCGACCGAGGCGTGGGTGTACCCGTCAGGCTGGCGGATCTACATCAAGGACAAGACCGTCGTCGACATCACGCAGTACGGCAACTACTGACCGACCCTTTCGGTAACCCATGATCGAGTCCCGCCTGATCGTCACGAAGCGGACGCCGCCCGCTTCTCATGGCCTGGTGGCCGCGGAGCATCCGATCGGAGCCCGCGTGGGCGCGCGCGTCTTGGAGCGCGGCGGCAACGCCGTCGACGCCGCGGTCGCGACCGCCTTCGCGATGACCGTCGTCGAGCCCTTCATGTCGACCATCGCCGGGTCGGGCACGATGCTCGTGCACGACGCGAAGAAGGGCGAGACGGTCGCGCTCGACTTCAACGGCTGCGCGCCGATGCGCTCTCATGCTTCGATGTTTCGCGTCACCACCGGGATCTCGCGCGGCCTCTTCGCCTGGCCGAACGTCGAGGGCGCGGCCAACGAGCGGGGCTGGCTCGCGCCCGCCGTCCCCGGCTCGGTCGCGGGGCTCTCGCTGGCGCTCGAGCGCTACGGCACCATCGAGCTCGCCGACGCGATCCAGCCGGCGATCGAGCTGGCGCGCGGGGGATTCGTCGCGGACTGGTATCAGGCCATGAGCACGGCGCCGCAGCTCGAGGAGCTGGTCGGCGCGGGGGAGGCCGGGCGCGTCTACCTCAGAAACGGCCGGTCGGTCTACCGGCCGCCCACCGGGATGGAAGAAGGCGATCGCCCGACCTTTCCCGACCTCGCGCGGAGCCTCGAGCTGATCGCGCGCGACGGGCCCAGTGCCTTCTATCGCGGTGAGATCGCGCAGACGATCCACGACGCGATGGCCACGCACGGCGGACTCATCACCCGCGACGATCTCGCGGCCTATTCCGTGCGCGTGAGCCCGCCGCTCCTGGGAAGCTATCGCGGTCTCGAGCTCGCATTCGCGCCCGGCGCGACCGGCGGCGTGACGGCCCTCGAGATCCTCAACATCCTCGAGCAGTTTCCGAAGACGTCGGTCGGCTGGCACACGGTCGGCGGGCTCAACCTGCGAGCTCTGGCCGTTCGGCGCGCGTTCTTCGATCGCTTCGAGCATCTGGGCGATCCCGCCGCCGTGGAGGCGCCGTGGGACCGCCTCGTGTCCAAGGCGTACGCGCGCGAGGTCGCGGCGGAACTTCGCCGGCGGCCGGCCAAGCGAGGCAGCCGCCGCGAGCCGATCGATGCCCTGGGCGCCTCCGCGGCAGGCGGAGACTGTACGACCCACATCAGCGTCGTCGACCGGCGCCGGAACATGGTCTCGCTCACTCACACGGCGGTCTCGCTCTTCGGCTCGATGGTCGTGGTGCCCGGTACCGGCATTCTCCTCAACAACGGCATGATCTGGTTCAACCCCGAGGCCGGGCGCCCAAACTCGGTCGCGCCGGGCAAGCGCGCGCTCGTCAACATGGTCCCGGTGCTCGGCTTCAGCAAGGGCGTGCCCTACCTCACGCTCGGCGCGCCGGGCGGGCGGCGGATCGTGTCGGCGATCCCCCAGGTGCTCGCCACGCTCGTCGACAGCGGCTGCGACTTGCAGGCGGCGATCGAGGCGCCGCGCCTACACACCGAGAGCGCCGAGGTGCTCGTTGACCGGCGTGTCGGAGACAAGGCGCTGGCGGCACTCGGCCGGCTGGGTCGGCGCGTCGTTCCGCGGGAGGAGACGTACGCGACCCTGAACTTTGCCAAGCCGGTCGGCATCCGGATCGGACGGCGCGGGCTCGAGGCCGGGCTCGACGCGCTCCGGCCGGCGGCGGCGGCGGGGCACTAGGCGCCCGTGGGGCACTAGGCGCCAGGGGATACTGACGTCATGGCCGAGGTCCAGTTGACGGCGGCGTTCTCGACGGTTCCCGCGGCGGAAGCCGAGGAGATCAAGCGCGTCATCGTCGAGACCGTGCAGCAGCTCGCGCAGGACGACGGCGCGTTCAAGCGCGCGAAGCTCGTCTTCACCGAGTCGGACGAGCGCTGCGGGCTCACCGCCGAGCTCGACGGCGTCAAGCGCGAGGGCGTCCCGCTCCAGATCGACATCGACGTGCTCGAGGACGCGAAGACCTCGGCCGGCGCCCGGGCCCAGCTCAAGGAAGCGCTTCGACTCTACTTCCGGCGCGTCCTTGGCAAATAGCGACACCGGCACCCTCCTGTTCTCCTGGCGGGGCTGTCTCTTTCGCGTCCCCGACCAGGTCCAGGCGCCCAAGGCGGGCTCGCTGTTCTTCTGCCGCCACCTGGCCGTGCGACCCGGCGAGCGCGTGCTCGAGATCGGCGGCGGGCTCGGCGTGGCCGCCGTGCTCGCGGCGAGGGAGGGCGCGCGGGTCATCGCGACCGACATCCTGCCCGAAGCCGTCGAGATCATGCGCGCCAACGCGGCGCTCAACGGCGTCGCCGTCGACACGCGGCTCGGCGACTGCTACGCCCCGGTCGGCGGCGAGCGCTTCGACCTGATCTGCTCGAACCCGCCGCAGATGCCCACGCCGCCTGGACACGCCCGGCGCGACGCGACGGCGGCCGCCGACAACGGCGGCGCCGACGGCTGGGAGCTGCTCGACCGCGTGATAGCCGGCGCGCCGCGGTACCTCGTGCCGGGAGGCCGGCTGATCTTCACGATCTTCGCGTTCCTCGGGCCGAAGGCCGCGCTCGCCAAGATCGAAGCGGCGGGCCTGGCCCCCGCCGTCATCGGCAGCGAGACCCAGTCGTTCCCGCGCATCGGCTACGAGCGCCTCGAGCACATCCGCGCCCACGATCTGGAGGCCACCTTGCCGTCGGGAATGCCCGAGACGGTCGAGCGCCTCGCGATCCAGGGGACCGCGCCGCGGTGATGCGCCCGTGAGCCGGCGGCTCATCGTCAACGCCGACGACTTCGGCCTCACGCCGGGGGTCTGCGGCGGCATCCTGTCGGCGCACCGCCACGGGATCGTCACCAGCACGACCCTGCTCGCCACGGCGGCGATCGACGACGAGCTCTTGGCCGCGCTGCGCGACTCCGGGCTCGGCGTCGGTATTCACGTCAACCTCACGCTCGGCCGGCCGCTCTCCGGCGGCGCCTCGCTGGTCGACGGCGACGGCCGCTTCGTCCGCGACGCTCGCCACGCGGCGGCGCGCGCCGACGCGAGAGACGTCGAGCGCGAGGTGAACGCCCAGATCGAGAAGTTCGCCTATCTGATGCGCCGCGAGCCCACCCACCTCGACACGCACCACCACGTCGGACTCCTGGCGCCGGTCAGCGAGATCGTGCTCGAGGCCGCGCGCCGTCTCGGCGTGGCTGTGAGGAGCCAGGACGCGACCGCGCGGGCCCGGGCGCTGACGGCGGGGCTTCGGACTCCCGACCATTTCTTCGGCGAGTCCGGTCCGGGCGCGTACTGGTCACTCGCCCGGACGCTCGCGCACCTGCGTGGGCTGCCCGCCGGTGTGTCGGAGTTCATGTCGCATCCCGGCTGGTGCGACGACGCGCTCTCGTACAGCCGGTATGGACGGCAGCGCGAGACCGAGATGATCGGCCTGGGCACGCCGGCCGCGCGCGCCGCTGTCTCGAGCCTCGGCATCACGCTCTGCCACTTCGGCGAGATCTAGCCCATGCGCGCCGCCGCGCGCCGCCGCGGACGGCGGCGCCCTGGTCGGCGTCGGCCGCCCGCCGCGGCGTCGACCGTCATCGGGGTCGACGTCGGGGGCACCACCACGGCCGTCGGGCTCGTCACCGCGTCGGGTGACGTGATCGCCGACCTGAGCGCCGCGACACGATCCGGCGGCCGTGATCCCCTCGAGACCATTGTCGACCTCATCGCGCGGGTCACCGAGCGCGCCGGGCGCAGGGCACGCGCGCTCGCTGCCGTCGGGGTCGGGGTGCCTGGCCCGGTGGATGCGGTTCGGGGTATCGTCGGGCAGCCGGTGACCCACGTTCCGGAGCTGGCCGGACGGGCGCTGGCCGCCGAGCTCGGCAGGCGCATCGGCTTGCCGGTGGCCGTCGACAACGACGTGAACGTGCTCGCCCTGGGCGAGGCCACGTTCGGGGGAGGTCGCGGCGCCCGCTCGCTCGTTGTCTTGTCGACGGGCACGGGCATCGGCGCCGGCATCGTGCTCGAGGGGCGGCTGGTGCGGGGCGCCGCAGGCTTCGGCGGCGAGCTCGGCCACGTCCCGGTGAAGTTCGACGGACCGCTCTGCTGGTGCGGCCTGCGCGGATGTCTGTCGATCTACGCGAGCGGGCGGGGGATCGCCGACTTGGCGCGCGCCCGCTCCGCGGGGACAAGCTTCCTGGAGGCCGCGGGTGGCGCTCCGGCGGGCATCACGGCGGCGATGGTGTTTCGCGCCGCGGAGGAGGGGGACGCCGTGGCCGCGTCGATCGTCGACGAGGGATGCCAGGCGCTCGGCGCGATGATGGGCACGATCGTGAACGGCCTGAACCCGGAGGTCCTGATCGTCACGGGAGGCGTCGTGGAGTCGCTCGCGAGGCTCGAGGCGCGGATCCGGCGCGCCGTTGCCGAGTACGCGTTTCCGCAGGCGCTCGCCGCGACGCGCATCACGATCGTGCCGGGGGACAAGCGCGCCAGCGTGCGCGGCGCGGCCGCGCTCGCTCGCTACCAGCAGCAAGCACCAGCCGCCGATACGAACAAATCTCGGAGGACACGATGAAGGCCATCACGTTTCATGGCGTCGGCGATGTGCGCGCGCAGGACGTGGCCGAGCCCAAGGTCGTCGATCCGACCGACGTCGTCGTGAAGATCACGACGAGCGCGGTCTGCGGCTCGGACCTGCACCAGTACCACGGCCGCGGCGGCGGGCTCGTCCAGACCGGCGCGATCATGGGCCACGAGTTCATGGGCACGGTCGAGGACCTCGGGCCCGCCGTCCGCCAGGTGCGCCGGGGCGATCGGGTCATCGTGCCGTTCTCGGTCTCGTGCGGCCAGTGCGAGTGGTGCCAGCGCCGTCTACCCACGCAATGCACCACGACCGGCCGCGCGGTCTTCGGGGGCCGCTTCGGCCACGTGTGGGGCGGCGGTCAGGCCCAGTGGATCCGCGTCCCCTTCGCCGACCACCTGTGCGAGCGGGTGCCCGCCGAGATGACCGATCACGACGCGATCTTCCTCGGCGACATCCTGTCCACCGGCTACTTCTGCGCCGAGAACGGTGGGATCCGTCCCGGCGACGCGGTTGCCGTCTTCGGCGCCGGCCCGGTCGGGCTCCTCGCGATGCAGTCGGCTCAGCTCTTCGGGCCGGCACGGCTCTTCGCCGTCGACCGCGTCGATTACCGACTGAAGCTGGCCGAGGAGTTCGGTGCCGAGCCCGTGAGCCTCGAGCGGGGCGATCCGGCCGAGCAGCTCCGCGCGCTGACCGGCGGACGCGGCCCCGACGTCGTGCTGGAGTGCGTCGGCCACGAAACACCGTTCACCCAGGCGATCCAGGCCGTGCGGGCCGGCGGGACGGTCGCGTCGGTCGGCGTCTACGTCGAGCCGAGCCTCGGCTTCCCGGCGCGCGAGGCCTTCTTCAAGGACCTCACGCTCAAGATGGGCATCTGCAACGCCCGCAACTACATCGCGCCGCTCTTGCCGCTGGTCCGCGTCGGCAAGCTCAAGCCCTCGCGGATCATCAGCCACACGATGGCGCTCACGGACGCGCCGAAGGGCTACGCGATCTTCGACCGGAAGGAGGACCGCGCGATCAAGGTGATGCTCAGGCCATGAGTCAGGAGCGCGGCGGCGTCTCTTTCATGAGGTCGTCGAGGATCCGGGGCAGGCGGGGCATCGCGCCCGGACCGTGGATGCGGGCGACCATCTCGCCCTTCTGATCGATCACGACGGTGTAGGGCGTGGCCTTGAAGCCGAAGGTGTTGCCGATCGTGAGCTTCGGGTCGAGCGCGACGGGGTAGTTCACCTTGTTCCGTCGGATGAAGTTGCGCACGTCGGTCTGCGTGTCCTGCACGTGCAGCGCCACCATCTCGACGTCCTGCGCGCGGTACTTGTCGTACAGGCGGCCGAAGGCCGGCGATTCCTTCACGCAGGGCTTGCAGTACGACGCCTGAAAGCGCAGCACGAGGATCTTCTTGCCGATCAGATCGCGCGAGTCGAGCGTGGTCTTGCCGTCGACCAGGGCGACCTTGAAGCCGGGCGCCGCGGGCGCGGCGTCGCTGCCGGCGGCGGTGAAGGCGAGCAGCAGGGCGAGGAGGACGACGCGCGCGATCACACGGCTATAGTACCCGGAACCGAATGCGCGGCGAGCACCGAGTATAATGGCCTGACGTGAGCGACCTCGAACGCGAGCTCCAGAAGGTGATCGGCGGCGACGTCCGCTTCGACGCCGGCTCGCGCCTCCTCTACTCGACCGACGCGTCCATGTACCAGGTGGAGCCGGTCGGCGTCGTCATCCCGCGCGATGCCGACGACGTGCGCGCGGCGATCGAGACCGCCGCCAAGCACAAGGTCGCGATCCTGCCCCGCGGCGGCGGCACCTCGCTGACGGGCCAGACCGTCAACCACGCCCTCGTCCTCGACTTCTCGCGCTACATGGACCGGGTGGTCGAAGTGAACGCCGAGGGGCTGTGGGTGCGCGTGCAGCCTGGCCTGGTGCAGGACAATCTGAACCATCACGTCCGCCCGCTCGGGCTCGGCTTCGGTCCGGACACCTCGACGTCGAGCCGCGCCACGCTCGGCGGCATGCTCGGCAACAACTCGGGCGGGTCGCACTCGATCGCCTACGGCCTCACGGTCGAGCACGTGATCGAGCTCACGACCGTGCTCGCCGACGGCTCGCGCGCCGTGTTCGGCGAGGTCACGCCCGACGAGCTCGCCCTCAAGTGCCGGGCGCCCGGGCTCGAGGGCCAGATCTATCGCGAGATCGCCCGCATCCGCGACGACTACGCCGACGACATCCGGTCCAAGTATCCGCCCCACTGGCGGCGGGTCATGGGCTACAACCTGAACGAGCTCGTCCCCGAGATCGGCCGGCGCCACGCCACGAACGGAAAGCTCAACGTGGCGCGGCTGATCGTCGGCTCCGAGGGCACCTTCGTCAGCGTGGTCGAGGCAAAGATGCGCTTGATCCGCCGGCCGAAGAAGACCGCGGTCGAGGTGATCCACTACCGGGAGATCCAGGAAGCGCTCGAGTCCTCGTCGTCGCTCCTCGAGACGGGCCCGTACGCGGTCGAGCTGACCGACAAGATGATCCTCGACCTGGCCCGCAACAACATCGAGCAGTCGCAGCGGATGGGGTTCGTGCACGGCGACCCGGGCGCGATCATGATCGTCGAGTACGCGGGCGAGACCGATGCCGAGGTGCGCGGGAAGATCGAGGCGCTCGATGCGCGACGCCAGCGCGAGCGGTTCGGCTACACGGCGCACGTGGCGTACGACAATGCCGAGCAGCAGTCTATCTGGAAGCTCCGCAAGGCGGGGCTCGGGCTCCTGCTCGGGATGAAGGGCGACAAGAAGCCGATCGCCTTCGTCGAGGATACGGCGGTCGCCCCGCAGCACCTGGCCGAGTTCGTGAGCCGCTTCCGCGAGATCTTCGCCAAGCACGACACCGAGGGCGCCTACTACGGCCACTGCTCGGTCGGCTGCCTGCACATCCGTCCGGTCATCGATCTCAAGACCCCGCGCGGCCTCGAGCAGGTGAAGGCGATCGCGGACGAGATCACCGACCTGGTGGTGCGGTTCAACGGTACGATCTCGAGCGAGCACGGCGACGGCCGGGCGCGCAGCCCGTTCCTCGAGCGCATGTACGGCCCGCGGATCATGCAGGCCTTCCGCGAGCTCAAGCACGCCTTCGACCCCGACAACCGAATGAACCCGGGCAACATCGTGGCACCGGCCGGCGTCACCGATCACCTGCGCTACGGCACCCAGTACACGACGTGGGAGCCGAAGACCTTGCTCGATTTCTCCGAGCAGGGCGGGTTCGCGGCGTCGATCGAGATGTGCAACGGCGTCGGCGCCTGCCGAAAGACCCTCGAGGGCACGATGTGTCCCTCGTACATGGCCACGAAGGACGAGGAGCACTCGACGCGCGGGCGCGCCAACGCGCTGCGCGCCGTGCTTTCCGGGCGGCTGCCGGCGAAGGCATTCACGGGCAAGCGGCTCTACGAGGTCATGGACCTCTGTCTCGAGTGCAAGGGCTGCAAGGCCGAGTGTCCGTCGAACGTGGACATGGCCAAGCTCAAGTACGAGTTTCTCCATCACTACTACAACGCGAACGGTTTGCCGCTCCGCAACCGGCTGTTCGGACGCATTGCGCGGATGAATCGTCTCGGTTCCAGGCTTCCTGGGCTTTTCAACTGGATCTCGAACCTCGGGTTGAGTCGCTGGGCCCTCGAGCAGCTCGCCGGAATCGACCGGCGCCGGCCCTTGCCGACCCTGGCCGCGCGGACATTCACCGACTGGTTCGCGAGCCACACGGCGCCCGCCGCAGCCCCGCGCGGCGAGGCGGTGCTGTTCAACGACACGTTCACGACGTACAACGTGCCCGAGATCGCGCAGGCGGCCGTCGGCGTGCTCGAGGCGGCGGGATATCGAGTCGTGCTCGTCGACCGCAAGTGCTGCGGGCGGCCGCTCATCTCCAAGGGCATGCTCCGCGAGGCGCGCGAGCACGCGCTCTGGAACGTCGAGCGCCTGGCGCCGTACGCGCGCCGGGGCGTCCCGATCGTCGGGCTCGAGCCGTCGTGCCTCTTGACCCTGCGCGATGAGACGGTCGACCTCGTGCGCACCGACGACGCGCGAACGGTCGCGAAGCAGACGTTCCTGTTCGAGGAGTTCCTGGTTCGCGAACGCGACCGCGGCCTGGCACTGGCATTCGGAACCAAGGGCAAGAAGGCGCTGCTCCACGGCCATTGCCACCAGAAGGCGCTGGTCGGCACGGCGCCAACCGTGGCCGCGCTTCGCTGGGCGGGCTTCGAAGTTCAGGAGGTCGATTCGGGCTGCTGCGGCATGGCGGGCTCGTTCGGCTTCGAGCGCGAGCACTACGACATCTCGGTGGCGCTCGGCAATCGCAGGCTCGCGCCAGCAGTGAAGGCCGCGCCGGCCGAGACCGAGATCGTCGCGCCCGGCATCTCTTGCCGCCAGCAGATCCAGCACCTGGCGGGCCGGCGCGCCAAGCATCCGGCCGAAGTCCTTCTCGAGTCGCTCTCGCGCTAGCTCTCGCGTCGATCGCCGCGGTCCTGCTGGCCGCCCTCGTCAAGGGCGCGATCGGCTTCGGGTTCCCGACCCTGGGCACGCCGCTCCTGGCGCTCGCTGTCGACGTGAAGAGCGCGGTCGCGCTCCTGGTCATCCCGAACCTCGTGATGGACAGCCTCCAGCTTCGCCGCAGCGGCCCTCTCGGCGATGCCCCGCGCCGGCTGGCGCCGCTCTTGGTCTTCTTGATGATCGGCACCGTGATCGGCACCCGGCTGCTGATCGGGCTCTCGGCGCGGACCGCCACCCTCGTGCTCGGCGGCTTCCTCCTGGGCTACGTGCTGCTCGATCTCGCGAGGTTCGCGCCGACGATTCCCGCGGGCTGGGAGCGGTGGCTCGCGCTGCCGGTCGGGCTGGGGGCGGGGATCATGGGTGGCGTCACCAACGCGCCCGGCACGCCGATCGCCCTGTACCTCGTAGCGCTCGGCCTGGAAAAGAAGGAGTTCGTGCGGTCGATCGCCTTCACGTTCCTGGTCGTGAAGGGGGTCCAGCTCGTAACACTCGTCTGGTACGGGCTGCTCGACGGGCGCCTCGTGCTGGGCTCGCTCGGCCTCTCGGCCATCGGCCTGGTGGGCTTCGGCCTCGGCCTCAAGCTTCAGGACCGGCTGGATCAGCGATCGTTCAACCGCGCGGTGATGGTGTTCCTGGCCGTGCTCGGGGTGTGGCTGGTAGCGCGGGCGCTCTGAGCGCCGTCAGGCCGGGGTGCCGGTCAGCAGCGAGAAGATCCTGCGAATGAGCTCCTCGTGGTCCTCGATGTTGTGCTGGAAGATGCGGAGCTCCTTCAGCTCGACCAGGTCCACGGTGCGGAAGGCTTCGCCCGGTCGCATCGAGCCGAAGGCGATCGCCTGGAAGCACGAGCGGCCGGCCTCGGGCCGGTCGGTCACGAGGATGAAGTAGAGGCTGGGCCACTGCCGGCGGGCCATGTAGAAGATGGAGCGCTCGCCCCGCTGGTTCTCGACCGAGACGAACTGGTAGGCCGAAGGACGGTACTTCACCTCGACGAGGAACTCGCCCCCGCCGTTGTCGGGGTCGGTCTCGGAGGACACCCGAAAGTCCGGCGAGAAGGCCTCGCGGCCGAACCGCAGCGGAGAGGTATTGTTGCGGAACGGGCGGATCTGGTAACGAGCACGGCGGAAGATGGACTCCACCAGGGCTTCAGCAATACGGCTCTTGACCTCGAGCAGATCCATGGACCCCCCGGACCGGGAAGACCGCTGAAACCCGCGCCGATGTGGCGCAGTTACATAGTATCATCCGCCGGGGCCCGGCCCCGAAGCCCTTATCGGCCCTAACCAGGCAGTTTGCGTTGCAGGCCGTCGCGGGGCTGGGGCCCCGCCGGCCGAGACGCAACTCTAAATGGAGGTCATAAATGCTCACACGCCGCCAGATGATCGCCACCACCTCCACGTTCGCCGGATACGCCGTGGCCGTCGACAAGGTGCTGGCCCAGGCGATCAAGACCGACACCGAGGGGATCGTCGCGGGCGACCAGGTGGTCAAGATTGGCACGTACGAGATGCCCGTGTACGAGGCGCGCCCGGCGTCCGGCAAGGACACGCCGATCGTGCTGGTGATCTCCGAGATCTGGGGCGTTCACGAGTACATCCGCGACTGCACCCGGCGGTTCGCGAAGGCGGGCTACTGCGCCGTCGCCCCCGAGCTGTTCAAGCGCGAGGGTGGGGTGGCGCAGATCCCCAACGTACAGGACATCTTGAAGATCGTGCTGGCGCAGAAGCGCGAGCAGACCTTGGGCGACCTCAAAGCGGCGGTCGACTGGGCCAAGACGCGGCCGAACGTGAAAGCCTCCGGTGTGGGCGTGACGGGCTGGTGCTGGGGCGGGTCAACCGTGTACCAGGTCGCGGGGACGAACCACGACATCAAGGGGGCGGTCGCGTGGTACGGTCCGCCGGCGCGGCCGTATCAGGGAGCCGCGGGCCCGGTGACGGGGTTCGACCTGGCCAAGGACATCCACTGCCCGTTCCTCGGCCTCTACGGCGAGACCGATCAGAATCCGAAGCCCGAGGACGCCAAGCGGATGGAAGAGCTCCTGAAGCAGCAGAACAAGAGCGCCGAGATCGTGATCTATCCGGGAGCCGGCCACGGCTTTCACGCCGATTACCGGCCGTCGTACAACGCGGCCGCGGCGCAGGATGCCTGGAAGCGCTGCACCGACTTCTTCGCGAAGAACCTGAGCGCCTAGCCCCGCGATCTACGCCGCGGACGCGCCGTGAACCCCGCGCTCGCCGCCGCCGTTCGCGTCACCGCCGTCTCCCGCCGGTGACGACGCGGCCCTCGAGCACCGCGGCCATCGCGTCGGCCGTTCTGCGGCCTCGCGCCAGCCACAGGGGCCGCACGGGCAAGCTGCTCGCGATGCCGATCACACGACGCGGCGTTCCCAGATCCGACCACGTCAGCCCGGGTAGCCGCGAGACGCCCAGCCACGTCGGGCAGCGCTCGAGGATCCCGCGCGAGAAATCGCTGGTGGGCATCATGGAGTAAGCCTGGCGGACCGCCCATCCTTCGTGGCGGCTTCCCGAGAAGGCGGCGATCAGATTGAGACGGTCGTCGACCTCGGGCAGGAACTCGTGGCCGGCGTCGAGCAGGGTCGACAGCATCGTCACGAACGCGAAGGTGTTCCAGAGCCAGCCCGTCGCCATGCACCGCTGCGCGTTCTCGGGCTCGGGCTTCTCGAGGAATCCCGACACCCGACAGATCGGCCCATGGCTCGTCTCACCGACCGGCGTGCCGGGCCGCACCCATCCGTACTCGGGCTCGGGAGAGGTCGGCCGCGCGCCGAGAAGAACGAAACGCTCCGGGTGATGCTTGACGAACACACTCACCTCGGCGACGTGGGCCAGAAAGGCGTCCTCCTCGCGGATATAGTGGTCGGACGGAAAGACCGCGATGACGGCCTCCGGGTCGAGCCGGCGAATCGTGTGCGCGGCGTAGAGCACGGCCGTGCCGGTGCCGCGATTCTCGGGTTGCAGGAGCACGCGCGGCGCCGCCGCGTCGCAGAGCTCACGGTCGAGATAGCGGGAGTGATCGTACTGGCTGACGACGATCGTGCGCTCGGCGGGAATCAGGCGCCCAACGCGATCCAGGGTCTGGCGCAGCAGGGAGGTCGAGCCGAGCAGGGGCGCGTACTGTTTGGGGCGGTCCTCACCGAACAGACGCCGCACGAGCGGTCTGAGCCGGCACCCCTCACCACCAGCGAGGACGACGGCCCAGGTGCGAGATGCTGGATCGGGGCAAGTCGAGCGCTGACTCGCGACCGTGAGATCCGGCAGATATCCGACAGCCATAGGGTCCCCCTGGCGAGCCGCGGGCAAGTCCCCGTCGCGCGAGCCCGGTGCCCGCGCACCCAGCGCGAGGATCGGGCGCCCGGCCCGAGTCGACAATCAGTGGATCACCTGAATGCAAGCGCAGGAAGACCTCAGACAACCGCGAAGAACCGGGCCGGCGCCCCCTCCGTTCCCGCGATCTTGTAGAACGGCGCGGCGAACTCGATGCGGCGGCGCGGCAGGGCCGCGAGGTTCGTCAGCCCCTCCATGATGACCACACCGGCTCCGAGGATCACGCGGTGCATCGGGAAGTCCTCCGACGAGAAGTCCTTCAGGCGCGCGCAATATTCCTCGAAGAAGTCGAACCCGATGTTCTTAGGGCCGCGGGCGACGAGCCACTCCGCCGACTCCGGTGGGAAGTAGGGCGACTGGGTGAAATAGTCGGGCCACCGGCCGTACATCTTGTCGGTCCAGTCCGTACGCAGGAGCACGATATCGCCCTGCCGGACGTCGTCGGCGCCGCCGCGCTTGAGGTCGTCGATCGTGATCGCGTGGTTCGCGCCCGCGAACGACAGATCGACCACAACCGCCTCGCCCATCACCTGGTCGAGCGAGATCTCGGCGGTCGTGATCCCGTCCTTGAAGACGTGCAGCGGCGAGTCGATGTGGGCCCCGGTGTGCAGGCTCTGCTGCACGCTCGAGACCTGCCAGAAGCCGGGGCCGCGACGATGCGGCGTGATCTCGAGGCGCATGTTCGTCGAGGGCGGCGACAGCGTCGCGTCGTCGACGGTGACCGACAGGTCGATGTAGCGCTTCACGGGGCCTCCTCTCGACTCATCGGCTCAGGCGGTCGACCAGGCCGCGCGCCCAGGCCATCTTCTCAGGGGTCATCACGAGCTTCTCGGCGAAGGACTGGCCGAAGGGCCGCGTCGCGTCGATCCCGAGCTTGGCGGTGAGGCCGCGCTCGTCGGCGCTCGGGTCGAGCATCGCGCCGAGGCTTCCCGAGATGACGACCAGATCGCGATCGGCCTGCATCCGGGTGGCGATCGCCCAGAGCACCTCCGACTCGTCGAAGACGTCGATGTCGTCGTCGACGACGACGACCAGCTTCAGGTAGTGGTCGACGCCGAGGACGATGGGGATCACGTGCTTGGCCTCGCCGGGCCGGCTCTGCGCGATCGACACGTAGGCGGTGAACGACGAGGTGCCCGAGAGCGGCACGTGCACCCCGCGCACGTTAGGAATGACGCGGCCGAGCGCGTTGGCGATCTCGGCCTCGCGGATTAGGCCGAGCGTCGTGATGTGGTCGCCGGCGCGGCCCGAGCCGATCGACTGGAACCACGGCCGCTCGCGCATGGCCACGGCCTTGGCCACGAACACGTGCTCGGTCGAGCGGCGCGAGACGTAGCCGGTGAACTCGCCGAACGGGCCCTCGGGCTCGCGCACGCCGGGCAGGACCTCGCCCTCGATCACGATCTCGGCCGAGGCGGGCACCTGCAGGTCGATGGCCGTGCAGGGCGAAATCTGCAGGGGCTCGCCGAGGAGTCCGCCCACGACCTCGAACTTGCCGACGTCGGCCGGCGGATAGGCGAGGGAGCCCATCGAGACAAGCGGATGCAGGCCGAGCACGACCGCGCACGGCAGCGCCCAGCCCTTGGCCTCGGCCCGCCGCTGATATTCGAACATGCGCCGCCGGGAGTGCAGGCTCACGCCCATGCGGTCGCGACCCTTGAGCTGGAAACGGTGATAGCCTTCGGTCTCGACGCTGGTATCGGGATCGCGGGCAACGAGCATACCCGCCGTCAGGTAGCGGCCGGCGTCGCCCGGGAAGTAGCGCGGGATCGGCAGCCGCGTCAGGTCGAGGGCGGGCCCGGTGAGCACCCGCTCGCGGAAGGGCGGGTCGGCGACGACGACGGGCTTCACGTAGTCCTTAATGCGTCGCGCGTACTCCGGGGCGAGCCCCCGCTCGTCGACGCCGAGGGCGAAGGCCAGCGCGGCCCGGCTCGCCACGACGTTGCACACGATGGGGATGTCGTCGTCGCCGACCTTCTCGAAGACGAGGATCGGGTAGCGGCGGCGACGCTCGTACTCGAGCACGACTGCCATGACGTCCTCGTCGAGCGAGACCCGGTCCGCCACGCGGACGACCTCGCCCGGACGAGCGCGCTCGTAGGCGGCGACGAAGCTCCGGAGATCCTGGCCGGCCATGGCAGTCGATCCTACCCCGAGACGGCCTCAGAAGTGGAAGTGCGTGCCCAGGCCGATGTACTGGACCTTGTCCTTGTAGAACTGCCCGTTGGGGGAGTGGCCGCTGAAGTACTCGATCAGGATCTGCAGCTTGCGCGTGAGCAAGACGCCGTCGATCTCGATCCCGGCGCGCGCCGAGACGTCGGCGCTCCAGTTGTTCTCTTCCCACTGCTTGACGTCGACGGCCGCGATGGGCCGCCACCGCGACTCGCGCGACGGCCAGGGGCTTC
>Ga0126376_10000695_pt1 | contig 17014 bp, 14 predicted proteins | sample PanSoiMetPlot_15_FD_92760 | JGI IMG/M metagenome (GOLD analysis project Ga0126376, IMG submission 92760) | Tropical forest soil microbial communities from Panama - MetaG Plot_15 | ecosystem: Environmental > Terrestrial > Soil > Tropical forest > Bulk soil | place: Panama | collected 2016-02-17
CTGGTAAGACATCTCCTCATCCGGCTTGAACCGTGGCTCCCAGTACGGTCGTACGTGCTCCGCTCCCTGGGCGTCGAGCCGAAGGCTGGCCGCTGCCGGCAGCTCCGTGATTCCGCGGAAGAAGCTGTGGCTTTCCTTGTACAGCGCCTTGTAGCCGTTGACGAGGTAGCGTCGGAGATGATCGAGATCGACATCGAGCGCTCGACCCAGGAGCGCAACGATGAACTTAACCTCGGAGCCGAAGTAGAGGCCGGTGGCGTCGCGACATAAATACAGCGGCTTTTCGCCGAAGCGATCGCGGCTTAAGAACAGCGAGCCGTCTCCTTCATCGTAGACAGCGAAGGACCACATCCCCTCGCACCGGTCGAGCGCCTCGTCGCCAAATCGCTCCAGCGCGCGCAGCAGCACTTCGGTATCGGACTCGGTCACGAAGCTATCGCCCGCCCGGGCCAGGTCGGCGCGCACCTCGAGGTAGTTGTAAAGCTCGCCGTTGTAAGCCATCCACTTGTTGGCACTGTGGAAGGGCTGATTTGAGCGCTCGTTGAGGTCGATGATGTTGAGCCGTGTGTGCAGCAGGTGGACGTGCTTGCCGGCCGCGTTCACGAAGTGCCGGTGTGCCGCGTGGTCGGGCCCGCGCCGTCGCATGCGCCGCAGGCACTCTGCAATCCGCGCCTCATCGAGCCTGCGATCTCCGAAGTATCCAGCGATTCCGCACATCGCTCACTCCAGATCCGATGGCAGGATGGGCTCGCCAAACTGCAGATCCCGCTTCAAGACCTTTCCAATGACCTGACCTTCCGCCCCCGGCGCGAGGCCGACAGCGGGCCGCATCCAGGTCAGATCGCTTGGGGCCAAACGCTGGCCTTTGCGAAGGTCGGTCGCCGCGACGATCGACCGGCGCGCCAGCCGCACATTGGGAGTCTCACTGGGCTGCGGCACCTTCTCGCGCTTGCCCAGCAGCGTCTCGATGCGTCGCACGCCCTCGACTATGCGCTTCATTTCGTCGGGATCGGCGGATAGTTGGTGATCCCGAAAGTCGGAAAAATGCTTATCGAGCGTGAAGTGCTTTTCCAGGATGCGGGCACCGAGTGCGGCCGCCGCCAGCGCGGCGTCCGTGCCCGCAGTGTGGTCCGAGTAGCCGATCGTGCAGCCGAGCTCCTGGGCCAGCAGCGGGATGGCGGCGAGATTCGCCTCAGCTGGGGGGACCGGGTAGCTGGTGACGCAATGAAGAACCGCCAACTCCTGGCTGATTCCGCGCTGGCGCCATTCGTCCCGCACGAGCCCGACCACTCGCTTGAGGTGGGAAAGATCTGCCAATCCGGACGAGATAATCAGCGGCTTGCCCGTGCTCGCGCACAGGGATATCAGCGCAAAGAAGTCATTGTCGCCTGACGCAACCTTGAAGCAATCGACGAGCGGCCGCAGGAAGCGCGCGCTCTCGAGATCGAGCGGAGTCGAAAAGAACACCAGCCCGAGCGAGCGAGCCAGGCGTTCCAGCTCCTCGAACTGTGCGTACGACAGCTCGAATGAGGACAACCGTCGGTAGCGGGCTTCGTCGCGGGTGCTCGTAAACAGACGAGTCTGAAAGGTCTGGAACTTGACGGCATCGACGCCGCATGATGCTGCACGTCTAACCAGCTCGCGCGCCACCTCGAAATTGCCCTCGTGGTTGTTGCCAATCTCGGCAACGATGAGAATCTTGTCGGCGGTGTCGTGGTGGCCGATACGCATGCTCACTCGAGGGGCCGCCCGGCCCGTACGTGCAGGTGCAAGACGTACTGGCTCTTGCGCAGCGAGAAGCCCAACCGTTCGTAAAAGCGCGTGGAGGGAGTATTCGCGACCTGTGTCCCTACCTGCAGCGAGTCGGCGCGCGGGCGATAATGCTCCACAAAGGCCGCCACCAACGCTTCGCCGATTCCGCGCCTCTGATGTTCGCGTGCCACCGCAATCAGATCGATGACCGCGCAGCGTGCCCCGCCGGCGGCGGCGGTGAGCGCCGCCAGGAAGCCCGCCGGCCGGCCGTCCGCGCGAGCCACCAGCAGCCGATCGCCTCGGCGGCGGGCGAGGTAGCTGGCAACCCACTCGCCTTTGATTCGGTTGGCGAGCACCGTTGGGACGTGAGGATCGAGATGGAACCGCGAGTAGCGGAACGCCGATTCCGCGATCGCCCGCACTCCCTGATGATCCTCGCTGCGGGCGTCGCCTACCTCGACCGCTGCGGCCGCCGCCGGCGGCGCGCAGGGCGGCCGGTCGAGCTCGAACAGAACGTTGACGTCCACGACCGCAAATCCCGCTCCCGCGAGGCGGCGCACCGGCGCCACGTCGGCGGTATCGAGCTTCGTGTAATAGAATGCAGCTGCCTGCTCGGCGGCGTGGCACCGAATGCGCTCGACCAGGTCCGGTGGATCGACCAACGCGGGCGCCTGCGGGGACGGCAGCTCGAGGCGAAACACCGGGTGACCGAACACGCCCGCCAGCCAGCCGTCCTCCCTGATCTCCATAGGCCTCAGCCGATCGCGCTCGCAACCGCGCGCCCACGCCCCTGCATCTCGAGATACCACTCGATGTACTTCGGAAACCCCTTGTCGAGCGGGTGCGCAGGTGAATAGCCCAGCATCCGCCGCGCCCGGTCGATGCTCAGCGTTCCTCGCGTCGGCATCAGCTGATCACGCTCGACCGACTCCACCTCGAGGTTTGGAAAGTAGGGCTGCATGATACGGATCAGGTCGCTGATGGGGCGCGAGCTGCCGTACGTCATGTTGAAGATCTGGTTGCGCGCCCCCGGGTGCTGGATGGTCAGGCAGATGCCGTCGACCAGATCGTCGATGTACGTGAAGTCGAGCTTCTCGCTGCCCTCACCGTCCACCCGCAGCTTGGCGCCGCGCAATGCGTTTTCGATGAAGACCTGGCCGACTCGCCGACTCACGCAGCGGGCCCCGTACAGGGCCGACGGTCGGATGATCGTGTACGGCAAGTCGAACACCTGCTGGTATGCGATCACGATCTTCTCACCACCGACCTTGAGCGCGCCGTAGATTCCGATCGGGCTCAGCACGTGATCCTCGTCGACCGACTCGGTCAGGAAGTTCCCGTACACCATGCTCGACGAGAGGAAGACAAAGTGCTCGACCAATCCGCGCGCCGCGTCAAGCGCATTTTCGAGCGTCCGCAGGCTGTGGTCGAACGTGCTGTACGGATCCTTGTTCGAGCGTCCGGCGTGTGAGACCGCAGCCAGGTGCACGATCACGTTCGGCTTGGCGGCCGCCAGGATGCGCGAAAGCGCGTGGTAGTCGCGTGCGTCCTGCGGATGCAAGGCGATACCGGCTTCGCGCATCAGGTCGAGGCGTTGGTTGATGATGCGCAGGTAGAGTTCCCGGTTGTACGGGTCGGACGACGCGTCGGCCGTGAGCTGAATCAAATTGTTTACCTGCAGGCTGTCGATCACCTCGACCTGGGCCCCGCGGCTCACCAACTCGAGCGCAAGGTGATGACCGATGAAACCGGCGCCCCCAATGAGAGCGACCTTCTTTCCTTTGAGCTTACCGGTCACGGCTTCATCTCCTCTACGATGGCCCGCACAGCTTGCGCGGTGTCTTTCATGTCCTCGAGGTTGACGTGCCAGCCGACCGGCAGCGCGATGCCGTGATCGCTGATCTCTGCCGCACCCGGATATCGACCCGCATCGTAGCCATACTTTTCGCGGTAGTACTTCAGCCGCGGCACCGGCTGCGGATAATACACGCTCGTCCCGATGCCCGCTGCGTTGAGCCGGGCCACCACCTCGTTGCGCCGCTCTCCCAGCGGCGCCGCCAGCAACGCAACCAGACAATAGTGGCCGCTCCTGGCGTCGCGACTCTGCGCATCGAGCACGCGCACATGGGGAACTCCGATGAGCCCCTCGCGAAGCGCAGCAAAATTCTCGGCGCGACGCTTCAGATTCTCGTCGAGACGCCGAAGTTGCGAGCGGCCCAGCGCGGCCTGCATTTCGCTCATCCGGTAGTTCAGGCCCAAGGTTGGTACATCGTACATCCCGGGGATCGTCCGCTCGCTGTGAACGCGATCCACCCCGAACGCACGCAACTTGCCGACGGCTTCGGCCACCTCGCGGTGTCGGCTGACGAACATCCCACCTTCACCCGTGGTGATGTGCTTGACCGGATAAAAGGAGAAGCAACCGGCGTCGCCGAACAGCCCGACGTGCCTGCCCTGCCAGCGCGCACCGACAGCGAGCGCGCAATCCTCGATCAACTTCAGCCGGTTCGCCTCCGCGACCTTCAGGATGGCCGTCATGTCGCATGGGATGCCGACGAAATGCACAATGCCGAGGCCGCGCGTCCGTGGGGTGATTGCCGCGGCGATGCGGTCGGCGGTGAGGTTTCCGGTAGCGGGGTCGCAATCGACGAAAACCGGCCGCGCCCCCACCCACTCGACCGCATGGACGGTTGCAGTATGGGTCTGTGCGGGCACGATGACCTCGTCGCCCGGGCCGACGCCAAAATGCAGATAGGCCAGGTGCAGCGCCGCCATGCACGAGCTGGTCGAAACGGCGTGCGCACCATCGCCCATCGCGCCTGCGAACTCCGCCTCGAAGGCTTTGCATTCTGGACCATGCGTGAGGATGTGCCCGGACAGCACACTCATGACCGCTTTGCGATCATCGTCGGTGATCCAGGGTCGGCCAAATGAGATATCGCGTTTGGTCTCAGTCATCGTATTCGATCCTCGTCGCTCTTCCGGCGGCCAGCGCGCGATCAGCTGCCAGACAGGCGGTCATCACGTCGAACTCGTGTCGCGCCCCCTCGGAGGGATCCTGCTCGTCGACGATTCCCTGGACGAAGCCAGGAATGAGAGCACCCTTTGAATCCGGTAGGGTGGCTAGGGCGAGCGGACGAGCTGGAATCGACGGATCGCGCGACGTATGCAGTCGTGGACCCGCGTCGTCATACAGGAAGGTCGCCTTGGTTCCAAACACACGAACGACGTGCTGGTGCCGGTGCACGCAGCCAAAGTTCGCGCTGACTCGTCCAACCAGGCCCGACTCGAACTGAAAGGTCGCCGCAACGAAGTCGTGGTACCGGAAGTCCGTGCCGTCCGTGCAAATGCGGTTGCCCATTGCAGCCACCGAAACCGGGCGCTGCGCCGTGAGCCACAACATCAGATCCACCAGGTGGACACCGCCGCCCTGCATGACCGAGTAACCCTCGACGTCCTTGCGCCAACCGTCGGTGATCTTGGAGAGACGACCGTACAGATAGTCGCCATCGAAGCCGTAGATCGTGCCCAATTCGCCGGCCGCGATGGCTCGGCGCAGCCACTGGTACAGCGGAGCTGCCCGCAGAACCAGGTTGCATCCGAGATGCCGACCCCGATCGTGCCGCCAGGCCTGTCGGATCTGGGTCAGCTCGTCGAGGGACCGGCACATGGGCTTCTCGGAAAACACGTGCTTGCCGGCACGTAGCGAGGCCAACACCTCAGCGAAGTGCGCATCGTCGTAAGAGGCAATCGAGACCAGGTCGACCGCAGAATCGCCTAACACTGCCTCCAGGCTGGCCGCCGCCACACCTTGCCCAATCTCTGCCAACACCTGCTGGATGCGTTTGGCATCGTGATCGTAGACCGAGCGGAGGGCACAGCCTGGCGCGCGCGCGTAGGCTCGTGCATGCTCGGCGCCCACCCCCAGCCCGATGACCGCCGCCCCCAGCATCCTCACGAGACCGCCCGCGCAGGAGCCGAGAGCAGGTGAGCGATCTGCGCGTCGCTCATTTCCTCGAGCCGTTGAAGGTCTTCGACCGTATCGACCGCGAAGCTGAGCGCCGCCAAGTCTGAGTTGCCCGAGTCGACGTTGATGATGCGAAAGCGCTCGGGGTGTCGATAGAAAAAGGGTGTGACGTGCTCGCGGTCGGCGGCGGTAAGGGGCTCGTGAGCGAGCTTGCGCAGCGTTTCCGCACGAATCAACTCGGCGTTTTGCCCCTTGGGAAACGTGCGTGGAAAGGTGGTCGTGACGAGATCGACCTCCGCGCGCTCCACACCGCTTACGACGGCCCGCAATACCCGTTCCTCCAAGAGCGGGCTGTCCGCGGACACGCGAAGGATCCAGGTACAGGGATGCTCGTCAAGGCAACGCAGGAAGCGCTCCACCACATCGTCGAGGGGCCCGCGGAAGCACGGAATACCGGCGGCGCTGAGGTAGCGTGCGAGCGGCTCATCCGACGGCTCCTGGCTGGTCAGCACGACGGCGGGCACCACCGGTAGCGCACGCCGCACCGCCTGGACCACATGCTGCACGAGCGGCAAGCCGCGAAACGGCGCCAACACCTTTCCCGGGAAGCGACGGGAAGACATGCGCGCCTGTATAAATGCGCAAATGGACAAGCTCTTTGGCCTCTCCCGAGAGGTGACTGGTTAACACCTCGCCCGATTTGCGTCAAGATGAGCGCTTGTGATTGGTCGCCGGGGAGGCGCCTTCAGTTCAGCGGGTAAGGCCTCCCGCCGCCGGACGACAAGTGTGACGTCACGGTTTCAATACGCGGTATTGACACGCTGGCAGTTTTCCTGAAGATCGCACCGGCTATGGTGGTCCACTCCTCCGAAGAAGCCCCGCATGCTCGCTCGCGTGCGGGAATGATCGGGCGTGGCGTGATCTTTGGTGGAGTCCTGTGGAGCATCGTTGAGTGGCCGCAACTACTCGCCACTGGACGGGTTCGCTTCGCAAGTCTGACATCGTACGCCCTATTCATTGCCAGCCATATCTCGCTTGGAGTCTTCGCGTCATCGCTCGTTGCAGTACCCCTGCTGGTGCTACCGCTCGCGTTGCTTGGATGTTTCGGAAGAAGCGTGGACGAGTCCGCAGTCGCCCGTCACCGGCGGAGTGCTGCCATTGTTGCCATTGGCTTGCTGCAACTCGTGATCGGCTATATTGGGATGCGCTTTGCGCTTGGCTTCCGCACCCGTTCGCTCGTTCTCACACTCGCGGTCGGTGCCGGACCAGCGTTGCTCGCTGCTCGTACCCTGGTCGGTGATCTGGTTCGGTGGACGGCGCGCGCGCGACCCGGTTGGTCTCGCATCAAGCTCCTGATCTGCGTCAGCATCGCTGTGGGGGCCCACGTCCTGAATTACACCTACTTCCCGAAGCAATACTTCATGTTCCACCTCTCTTTGGTCTTGTTCGCAGTCGAAGCCTCTGTCCTTGCTGTCTTCTATAGTCTGTCGGCGTGGTTCCCGATCCGAATGGACGGGCGTCGGCGAGACGCAGTGATTGCACTAGCGACCGGGATCATTCCGTTCGCCCTGCTGCCCATACGCAACAGCGTGCGACAAGCGCTCTTTGTCAGCGCTTTCGACTCAAAGGCGGTACTGTACGTGGGTCGGAAGCTGACCGACTTCGATCGGGATGGCTTCTCGTCGCTCTTGGGCGGGGGCGACTGCGCGCCATTCGATGCCCGCGTGCACCCCATGGCGCCGGAGCGCCGCGGCGACGGTGTGGATGCTAATTGTACGGGCGGGGAAGAGCCCCCTCTCGGCCCGGCAGCCCTACACCCGAGTTCGGAGTGCCGATCTTGGGCGGTGGACCGAGTGATCTTGGTCGTTGTCGACGCGTTGCGTTCCGACCATCTCGCTCTATACGGCTACGGCAAACAGACCAGCCCAAACCTGACGGCCTTGGGTAGCCGCTCAGCCGCGTTTCGATGGGCCTGGGCAATCGCCCCTGCCACTCGCGAATCGATTTTCGCGCTCTTCGCGGTGGACGACCCCAATCGGAAGGGAGTCGGTTTGATGGGAGCGCTGCATCATTCTGGCGTGCGAACGTACGCGATCATGGACGATTCGATCGCTCGCCATATGGGCGGATGGCTCAACCTGGCATTCGACAGGCGAAGCGTAGTCCCACATGGTGAAAGCGCCCCCGACCGGGACGTCGTTGCACGTGCACGAGCGCTGCTTCAATCGGACAGCGGCCGTCTGTTCGCGTGGATTCATTTGCACTCACCGCACTACCCCTACGTCATGCATCCGAATGGGCCGCCCTTCGGATCTGACGACATCGGACGGTACGATGGCGAGATCTATGAGAGCGACCGAGCACTCGGGGACCTCATCGAATTCTTGGATAAAAGCGGTCAGGCTCAGCGGACGGTCTTAATTGTGACTAGTGATCATGGCGAAGAACTTTGGGATCATGGAGGAATTTCTCACAACGGGGACAGTCTGTACCGTGAAGAGTTGCAAGTGCCTCTTGTAATGTTCCATCCGCGATTGGGTATGCGCGGTCGTGTCACCTGGATCGACCAGCCCGCATCGCTTCGCGATCTGGCTCCCACCATCGCCGAGCTATTCGGTCTTTGCGACCACCGCCTGGCCGCCCGTTCGTTACTGCCTGCACTAGCGGGTGAGACACTACCCCCACTCGAGCGTGCTTTCGTTGTGGGGCCCCGCGGGACCTTTGGGAGCGGTTGTTTGATCGACGGGCGATGGAAGCTGGGTTACGTTCTGTTCAACGATTCGGTGAGTCTGTACGACTTGGTGGAGGATCCGAACGAGCGCCGCGACCTATCCGAACTGCAGCCGGACCGCGTGCGCGCGATGAAGCGGCGCCTGCAGAGCTATCTGGACAGCCCGTGGACTGAGTCAGCGCAACTTTCGCCATCGACCTTCTCGCTGGTGCCCGAGGCATCTGATGCCCGCTGAATGAGCACAGGTCAGGTCAACGATCTTTGGCCGTCGCCAATCGTACTCCGTACATCTTCTCATAATAGTGCCGGTAGTCGCCGCTCTTGATCGCCATCCACCATGCCCGGTGCTCTTCGTACCAACGTACGAGCTCGTCGAGGTCCTGCTCGATGCCGCGACTGGGCCGCCAGCTCAGCTCGCGCTCGATCTTCGTCGTGTCCAACGCATAACGGCGGTCATGGCCAGGTCGATCCGCGACCAATTGGATGAGGGACTCCTCGCGGCCGGTGGCACGACACACGGCGCGAGCGATGTCGATGTTGGCTCGTTCGCAGCGTCCACCAATGTTATAAATCTCGCCGATTCGACCCCGCTTCAGGACCACCTCTAGGGCAGCGCAATGATCGCGCACGTGCAGCCAGTCGCGAACATGGCGGCCGTCGCCGTAGAGCGGGAGCGGCATACCCTCGAACGCATTCGTAATGAACAGGGGGATGAATTTCTCGGGGAACTGATAGGGGCCGTAGTTGTTGGAACAGCGGGTGATGACGACCGGAACCTGGAACGTGTGAAAGTAGGAGCGCGCGAGGCAATCGCTGCCGGCCTTGCTGGCCGCGTAAGGCGAATTGGGCCGCAGCGGCGCGCTCTCATCGACGCCCTGATCGGTTGTACCCAGGCTACCGTACACCTCGTCGGTCGATACCTGCAGGAAGCGACCGACTCCCCGGCGACGCGCCACGTCGAGCAGAACCTGTGTCCCCAGCACATTGGTGCGCACGAAAGGCGTAGCGTCGTCGATGGAGCGGTCGACGTGCGATTCGGCGGCGAAGTGGACGACCGCGTCGACCCCGCCGTCGGCCGCATCAAAAGCCGCCTCGACGTCTGCGCGCTCGGCGACGTCGCCGCGCACAAAGCGAAAGCCGGGATGCGCGGCCGCAAGGCCGTCGAGGTTCGCCAGATTGCCGGCATACGTGAGCTGGTCCATCACGACCATGCGTGCGGATGGGTTGAGATCGAGATGGCTGCGCACAAAGTTGGCCCCGATGAAACCCGCTCCACCGGTGACCAACAACGTGTGCATGACGGAGGAAGATTATCACGATCAACTGGAGTTTTGCGACGTTACGCATACCGAGATTTCGTGTAGACTGCTCCCGCATGAGCGATGCGACGCTGGGGGACCTGCTACGCTGTCCCGCCTGTCAGGACATGTTGGAGACCGAGGCGAGCGGCGAGCTGCTGCGATGCCAATCGTGCGGACTTGCGTTTCCGGTCGTCGACGGCATCCCCCGCATCTTCGTCGGCGACATGCGCCGGATCTACGCTCAGGATTTTTCATCGGCTGTACGGAAGTATCCCGAGCTTGCGGTGTTACCCGCGAGCGGCCACGAGACCCGAGACCTGGTCGCGAAGCTGCAAACGCGTGAGTCGTTTGGCTACGAATGGAGCGTTTACAGCGAGATGCTGGCCGCGTGGGAAGCAAACGCCCGCTTCTACTTCGAGCCAATTGGTCTGGAACGACTCTCCGGAAAGCGCGTTCTCGACGCCGGTTGCGGCAAGGGTCGCCACGTCTATTACGCAGTCAAAGCAGGCGCCCACGTGGTAGCGCTCGATTTCAGCCGTGCCATCGACGTTGCGCGGCGAAACTGCGCCTCGATGAACGTCCAGTTCGTACAAGCCGACCTGACTGCACCCCCGCTGCGACGGAGCGCTTTCGATCTCGTCTACAGCTTCGGAGTCTTGCATCATTTGCCCGATCCAGAAGGTGGGTTCCGATCATTGCTGCCGCTGGTTCGAACGGGCGGGGAGATCGCGGTGTTTCTTTATCACTGGCCCGAGGGGCAGCCCATCAAGCAAGGCCTGTTGCGCGGGGTGGCCGCCGTCCGCCAGTTGACGACGCGCATGCCGTACCCCCTTTTGCGCGCCTTTTCAGCGGTCGCCGGAGTGGCGTTATACGGTGCCGTCGTGATGCCTTCCCGGATGCTCGCACGCGGCCGGTTTGGGCAAAGGTTGGTTGGCCACCTGCCCCTTCAGGCCTATGCACGCTACCCGATCCGGGTCATCATCAACGATCAGTTTGACCGTTTTTCTGCGCCGATCGAGCACCGTTATCGTGAACTCGAGGTAAAAGAGTGGTTTGAGCGCGCCGGGTTGACGGACATCCGGCTGCTGCCGGGATTCGGCTGGCGTGCCGCTGGCCGCATTCCGCTTACGGGTCTGGAAAGCGATCAGACTACAGCCCTCGGCCAGCCTACGCCGCACGTGGGCGTGAAATGAATCAGCAGCCTCCGGCGACTAAAGTAGTGTGCGCGCGCGAAGGCGGGCCCGCTTGACATCCCCTCGCCGGCGACTAGACTCGGGGGCCGGTTTGCCATGACCGAACCCGCGCGGAAGGTGCTGATCACCGGTGCCGCCGGCTTTGTCGGCAGTTGCACTGTGGATCTGCTGCTCGAGCATGGGTATCAGGTCACGGCGCTCGATGCGCTCGATCCGCAGGTGCACGGTGCCGACGCCCACGTGCCGGTCCATCTGGCTCCACACCTCGCAGCCGGGCGCATCGAGTTCGTGCGCGGTGACGTTCGCGATCGAGCGCTCATGCAGGAGCTGCTTGGCGAAGCGGAGGCCGTCATCCATCTCGCGGCTGCCGTCGGCGTCGCACAATCGATGTACAGTCCCCAGTATTACTGTGACGTCAATGTGGGCGGCACTGCGACGCTGATCGACGTTTTGGCCAACCACCCCCATCGCGTGGGCAAGATCGTCGTAGCTTCCTCGATGAGCATCTACGGGGAGGGAGCCTATCTGTGCCCGTCGTGTGGGCCCATTGTCCTCTCTGAGCGAGACTCACAGCGGTTGGTGGCACGCCAGTGGGAGCCGGACTGCCCGACGTGCGAGACATCGGTTTCCGCTGTCCCAACGCCCGAGTCAAAGCCGCTCTCCTGCACCTCCGTGTATGCGGTCACCAAGCGGATGCAGGAGGAGATGACGCTTCTGTTCGGGAAGGCTTATCGGATACCAGTGATTGCGCTACGCTACTTCAACATCTATGGACCGCGCCAGTCACTCAACAATCCCTATACGGGGGTGGCTGCTATCTTCCTGGCGCGTCTGCTCAATCACAATCCGCCCCTGGTGTACGAGGACGGCCGGCAGAGCCGCGACTTCATCCACGTGCGCGACGTTGCGCGCGCGAACCTGCTTGCGCTCGAGGCACCGACGGCGGTCCAGCGCGTGTACAATGTGGGCACGGGTCAATCAACCACGGTTCTCGACATCGCGCGCACATTGGCTGACAGTCTGGCTGTTGACATGCGGCCGACGATCACAAATCGCTTCCGGGCTGGCGACGTCCGACACTGCATCGCTGACTGCTCTCGCATCGCTGCCGAATTGGGCTTCCGCGCCCAGATTTCGCGCGCAGACGGCTTCAGGGAGCTGGTCGAGTGGAGTCGTAACCAGAAGCCGACTGATCTCGTTGCGGTCGCGACGCGAGAGCTAGAGAAGCGTAGCCTGGTCGGGTGAACGATGGGCGGGCAGTCGATCGGGCGGCGAACGGTTCGTTATCTGGCAGCGCTGCGCGCGTGCTTTCGCCAAGCGCCGAGCAAGCATGAGGCGCATGCGCGCAGCCGCGGCATCCTCCAGGACATCAGCGGAGATGCCGCGTTTCTGACCGAAGTGCTTGAACAGCACCTCATGACTCCAGGGGCACTCAATGCAAGGAACTATCCAGTGGTTGGGCTCGACGTGGATCTTAACGTCGACTTCGGCCTGGTGGTGAATTGCTGGATCCCGCTGCCCGATCGCCGCACGACACTGTCGACCAAGGCAATTCACCATCACGGTACGATGCTGCTCACGACCGCAACGATGTTCGGTCCAGGCTATGAGCACTGGACCTTCCAGCCGCCGCAGGTCCTGGATCCTGAGAGCCATCTGTATGCGCTCCAGCTGATCCAGCGTGAGCCACATCCGACGAACCATGTGGCGTTCGTCTCGGATCGCATCTGCCACCTGCCGATGTATCCGAGCGACTCGACCATCACGCTCGCGCTGTGGAGCAGCAAGTACCAAACGAGCTGGAAGGATCACCTCAAGCGGATCCCGATGATCCAGGACCAGGCGAAGACACTGCGCGCCCTGGTGACTCGTTTGGGGCTAAGTAGGGCCCTCGATTTGAAGGTCGTGGAGTATTTTGACTTCTTTCCAACTGAGCGTGGCTTTCAGGCCGTGAAGGAGCGGCAGGAGTTCCCGCTGGGCCCGAACGAAGACCGGTTGCATAGCCTGTTCCACGTACTGCAGCGAACGGGCAACGATCGGCTGGCACCCCTGGTGCGTGCACGCTTGAATGCGGACCGACTCGAGAACCATCAGACCGTCACCCGCTTGCTTGCGGATCTCGAAAGTGGCCGCCCGATCGAAGGGCGCCTGTCACGGGGGCACACCGGCGTACCATTCGCCAACTTCACAAGTATGGAAGTGGAGCGTACCTTGGCGTTGCTCGACAAGGAGCTCCCAGTAAGCAGGGCGATCCATGCCCGGTAACTCGCCGGCACGACGCCTGCTCAAACGGGCACTCTATCCGCTCCTCAGCGATTCCGCCTACCAGTTTTTGCAGTGCCTGGCCATGGCCTGGGACATCCGCTCGGGCAAGCTCCGCGAGCCGGAAGTGGATCTGCTCCCCTACGCCGTGCAGCCCGGTGAGACCGCGCTCGACATCGGGGCCAACTACGGGCTCTACTGCTTCCACCTTTCGCACGCTGTTGGCCGGGCGGGCCGAGTCTACGCGTTTGAGCCCATCCCGTTTACCTTCGGAACGCTCCGTCTCGTGGCCCGGGTGCTTCGCTTGCGCAATGTCCAGCTCGTCGACAAGGGTTGCAGCGATCGCAACGGCGAGAGCACCTTCACGCTGCCACTCCAGAGCACGGGTGCGCTGTCGGCCGGTCAAGCGCACATCATCGGACGCAACGACGATCGCGATGGCAGGGAGCGACACGCCCGCTACGACCACGCCCGTGAGGTCGTGTGCCCGATCGTGCGGGTCGACGACTTCCTGGTCGGGGACGAAGACATTTCTTTCGTAAAGTGCGATATCGAGGGCAGCGAGCTGCTCGCGATGCGCGGTGCCGTGCGTACCATTGATCGCTGTTCCCCCACCGTTTTGTGCGAAATCAACCCGTGGTTCCTCGAGGGCTTCGGGATCGATTTGGGAGATCTGCTCCACTTTTTCGGCGAGCGCGGCTACCAGCTGTATCGGTACGACGACCACGCGCACTCCCTTCGACCTACTCAGGCGGCAGACGTGAACGAAGACAACTACATGTTCATCCATGCGCGGCGACGCGACCGATTCCGCGCGCTATTGACCTAGATAGATATGCGGCTGCGGTCCCACCAAGACCCCACGCGTGCGGCGACGAGAGCGACGGTGGAGCGGCCCTTGCGCACGATCTATATTTCCTACTTTGGCGCTACAAAGCATCTGTGTCAGACCCAGGTACTGCCGTACCTCAAGGAGCTGGCAAGGGAAGGCATCGATGTCACGCTGCTTTCTTTCGAAGAACCTCTGGAGGATCGAGAGCACGAGCAGCGAGAAATCGCCCGTCTGCGGGGCGAGCTCGTCGCCGCAGGCATCGATTGGCACCCTCTGCGCTATCATAAGCGCCCATCACTGCCCGCAAAGATCTACGACGTGGTGATAGGGACGATCTACGCAGCCCATCTGGCCCGCAAGAAAGGGATCCATGTGGTGCACGCGCGTAATCACATTCCGGCCGTGATGGCGCTCGCGCTGCAGGCCGTGCTTCCGATCAAGCTTCTGTTCGACATGCGGGGCGTGATGGCCGAGGAGTATGTCGACGCGGGCCTGTGGAAGCAGGGTGGGCTGCCGTACCGGCTCACGAAATGGGTCGAGAGCACAGTCTTCCGTAGAGCAGATGCCATCGTCATGCTCACGCACCGCATCGAGCGGGTGCTCCGCGCGAGCTCGCCCGACCTGGGCGCCACCGCGGCTCCAATCGAAATCATTCCCTGCTGCGTCGAGCTCGATCGATATCGCGGACTCGACCGAGCAGCGGTTCGCCGGCGCCTCGGATTGGCGAATCAAACTGTGATGGTTTACAGCGGAAGCCTGGGAGGGTGGTACCTCACCCAGGAGATGGCGGACCTGTTCGCCGCTGGGCGCGCCCTCATCGACCGGCTTCATTTTCTCGTCCTGACCCAAAGCCCCAAGGGAATTATCGCCGAAGCGCTCCAGCGACGCGGCATTCCCGAGCGTTGCTACACCATCCTGACGGTGCCGCCCGACGCGATGCCCGAGCATCTTGCGGCCGCCGATTTTGGCATATCACTCATCAGACCGTGTTACTCCAAGCTCTCGTCGTGTCCGACCAAGATAGGAGAGTACCTGGCCAGCGGCTTACCGATCCTCTCCAGCGCCGGCATTGGGGACATCGATGAGCTGGTGCAACAAGAGGGTGTCGGAGTGTTGATCGAACGATTCGACGCGCCGTCCTACCGGCGGGCGCTAGAAGAGATGCGCACACTGCTCGGCAACGGCCCCGCGATCCAGAGTCGCTGCCGAGGCGCCGCCGAGCACTACTTTTCAATGGACCGCGTGGGGCGCGAGGGCTACCTCCGCGTCTACCGCCACCTGGGCTGGCGGGATGGCAAGGACCCGGCATGAGAGTTCTGGTTATCGCGCCCAGCCTCCGCAATACGTCGCCGGGCTCCCGCTTTCGGATCGAGCAGTGGATGCCCTACCTCGAATCAGAAGGCGTAGAGTTCACGTACGCCCCGTTCGAAGACGAAGAGCTGCATCAGATCATTTACACCCAAGGCAACCGCCTGGAGAAGGCGCACCGGATCCTGCGCGCGTTCGCGCGCCGGTTCGGCCTTTTGCCGGGGCTGCGCCGATACGACGTGGCCTTCATCTATGAAGAAGCAGCGCGATTGGGCCCGGCGATAGTCGAGCGACTGATCGCGCGGCTGGGTGTGCCTATCGTCTACGACTTCTGCGACCCCATTTACCTGCCTTACAAGAGCCCTTCTAACCAGCATTTGAGTTACCTCAAGTTCTTCGGCAAGACGGCCGCGATTTGCCGGCTCGCCCGGCAGGTGATCGTGGGCAACGAGGACCTTGCCGCCTACGCGCGACGCTACAACTCGGCCGTCACGGTGATCCCCATCACGATCGACACCACCGCCTACCAACCTCGACCCAGCGCGATGCCGCACGAGGGCGAGGTTCCCGTGATTGGCTGGAGCGGCAGCCATTCGACGGTGCGTCTGCTGGACGAGCGACGGGACATGCTGCGCGATCTGCGCAAAAAGAGGGTTTTCCGGTTAGGAGTCATCGGCACGCCCCGCTACCACGTCGACGGCGTCGAAGTGGATGCGCGCCCGTGGCGGCTGGAAAGCGAAGTGGAGGACCTTTACACGTTCGATATTGGGATCATGCCCCTACCAGACGATCCCTGGGTACGCTTACGAACGCACCTCAAGAGCCGTCAATACATGGGATTGGGGATCCCGTGCGTGGCGTCACCCGTCGGCGTGAACCGCGAGCTCATCCGAGATGGTGTCGATGGCATGCTAGCGGCACGCGATGAAGAGTGGACCCGCAAGCTGGCGCTCCTGATCGACGATGCCGCGCTTCGCCGCCGGTTGGGGGCGGCTGGGCGGAAGACCATTGAAGAGCGTTACTCGGCGGCGCAGTGGGCGCCACGCGTGCTCCAGATCCTACGCATCGCAGCCGGCGAGAGTCGGACGACGGCACGAACGGTTGAGGCTTCGCGGCTCGCCTAGTATATTCCCGACGGTGATTGCGGGCCCCATACTCATCCTGGGTGCTGACGGGCTGCTCGGCTTCGAGATCCGGCGGCTACTTGGCGAGCGCGGCGACGCGCACGCTGGGCGGTCGCACGCCGAATGCGATATCACCTCGGCCGACGCCGTAGCCCGTGCCGTGCACGAGACCGAAGCGCGGGTTGTAATCAACTGCGCGGCCTACAACGCGGTCGACCGCGCGGAGAGCGAGCCCGAGAAAGCGCTCGAGGTCAACCGAAATGGCGCAGTCAACGTAGCTCGCGCAGCTCCGCTTGCCGTGCACTATTCGACGGATTTCGTGTTTGACGGGAAGAGCACTCGACCGTACGTGGAGACCGATGAGCCACGGCCGCTTTCCGCTTATGCGCGCTCGAAGCTGGCGGGAGACGTTTCGGTGAGGGGGGCCAATCCACAGCATTATCTGCTCCGGGTCGGGAACCTCTACGGGCGCGCGGGCAAGGGTTTCGGTTCGACGCTGCTTCTTCGGTTGCGGCGCGGCGAGCGCATCAAAGCCGATGCTAAG
>Ga0126376_10000696_pt1 | contig 17011 bp, 13 predicted proteins | sample PanSoiMetPlot_15_FD_92760 | JGI IMG/M metagenome (GOLD analysis project Ga0126376, IMG submission 92760) | Tropical forest soil microbial communities from Panama - MetaG Plot_15 | ecosystem: Environmental > Terrestrial > Soil > Tropical forest > Bulk soil | place: Panama | collected 2016-02-17
CGTTGTCATCAAACTTTTTCTGCTTGCCGAACTTCGCGCGCGTGTCGTAGCCAATAACCTGCGCGGTGCCGGATTTGCCGCTTAACTCCACATCCTTGATTTTCAGTGCCGTGCCCGTGCCGCCCGGTTCGTTTACTACGCCATACATAGCTTCCGTAATCTTTTCGACGGTTGGCTCGGAAAGGGAAACTCGTTCCTCGCCAACATTGGGCAGATCTTTTCTAAGATGCGGCTGCTTGAAGGCGCCGCCTGAAGCGATTCCGCCAATCAGGCGAGCCAGTTGAACGGGAGTTGTTGTAACGGCGCCCTGGCCGATGGCTACGGAGATGGTTTCGCCGGCGTACCATTTGCGATGAAACGCGCGTTCCACCCACTGCTCGGAAGGCATCAGGCCGGTTTCTTCCGAGGGCAGGTCGATGCCGGTCTTATGGCCGATTCCGAACTTATCGCCGTAGTAAGAGAGGCGATCGATGCCGAGACGCATGCCCGCGTTATAGAAGAAAACGTCGCAGGATTTCAGAATCGCGTCATGGAGAGTTAAAGTTCCGTGCGAAGTAGGACCTTTTCTCGAAGAGAGAACCCAGCATTTGAATTGGCGGCCGTAAAACGTGCCATAACCCGGGCAGTAGGTGGCGAAACTTTCAGGTGGATTGTGGTCCTCGAGCATCGCCGTCGCTGTGACGATTTTGAAGACAGAACCGGGAGCGAGTTGCGCCTGAACCGCGCGGTTGAACAGCGGGCGAAGCGGGTCTTCGTTGAGCTGCTTCCATTCTTCCTTCGAGATACGAACCGCGAAATCGTTGGGGTCCATGGTGGGGCGGCTGACCATGGCGAGGACATCGCCGTTGCGTGGGTCGAGCGCGACGACAGCGCCCGGGCGGGCACCAAGCGACTGCTCCGCGACTTGCTGTAAATCCATGTCGATCGTCAACTGAATCTGCTTTCCGGGAATGGGGTCCTGCTGCGTCAGGTGCCCGACTTCTTGTCCGACGCTGTTGACGATGACGCGGCGCATGCCGTCCGTGCCCATCAGGATGTCGTTATATTGCCGTTCGAGCCCTGCTTTGCCGACTACGTCGCCCATCCGCAGTTTGCCGTTGCTGGCTTCGATCTGCTGTTCGCTGACTTCGCCGACATATCCTGTGGCATGAGCCATGAATCCGCCGGGCAGGTAACGCCGGCGCGAAACCGAAAGCATTTCGAGAACAGGGACGTCGGCGCGGTGCGATTCAATGAAATCCAGATCCGCGTTGGAAGCTTCCGGCTTGATTACAATCGGCTGAAATTTGGGCAGAGCCTTGGTGGCATCGAGCTGTCCATGCAAATCGTCTATGTAAAGTCCGAGGCCGTCGGCAATCGTAGGAAGATATTTTTCCACGAGCGTCGGATTGTCCCGCAAAAGCAGCACGCTAAACGAAGGCCGGTTGTCCACTAGTACGCGGCCATCTCGATCGAGCATCCGGCCACGGGGCGCGATGATGGGAATCGAACGGACCTTATTCTGCTCGGCCATCTGGCCATACCGGTCGCTGTCGATGACCTGCAATTTCCAGAAGCCGAGCAGCAACACCCCGATCATTCCCACAATGATGTAGGAAACCACTGCCAGCCGCTGTTGCGGCAACCGGTTGTCGCTGCCAAAGGAAAAAGACACGCAAACCCCGCGCGCGAGCATCCTAATTTTACGCTCCGATTTTCGGAGCCACTCGCGTTGCCCTACAGTTCACAGCGCGGTTTTTGAAACTTCCGTCGAAAGATTCCGGCCCAAGTTTCCGGCTGAAAAATTCTCTCGGAGCTCCCAAATCGCCTTGCAACCCCTTCCGGACAGTCCTGGAAGAAGTCTTTTCCAACCTAGCATTTAGGAGTGAGCGTCGCAAGTTGTCCTGAAGAACAGGTTTCGCGTGGGTTACGGCGCGGGGCGTTCTGACGGCGGATACGACGGGTGTATAGTCAACACACGTGCGCGTGTCCGAGGAGCCATCCGTGAAAACCCTTCTCTTGCTACTTTTTTCCGGTCTTGTAGCCCTTCCCATAGCCGGCCAAGAACCCGCATCTTCGAGGGTCAAACCCGAAGGACAGGCCGGCTCCCCGGAAAAGCCAATGCGAATCAGGCTGGGTGGCGGCACGGCCGCGGCGCAACTGACAAATCGTGTTCAACCAGTCTATCCGCCGCTTGGAAGACAGGTGCGACTTTCCGGCACCGTTCGTCTTCACGCCATTATCTCGACCGATGGCTCCGTGCAGCAGTTGGAAGTGGTCAGCGGGCACCCGCTTCTTGTGCAGTCGGCACTGGATGCCGTGCGTCAGTGGAAATATAAACCTACTCTGCTCAACGGAAAGCCTGTCGAAGTCGACACGACAATCGACGTCATTTATGCGCTCGCAGACGATTCGTCCCGCGACTCGCAGGCTTCCAAAATTGATCCGAAATTGCGCGATGACATTAAGCGCATGCTCGAGGTCATGCATGCGGTGGACAGGAGCACCGAGGTCGGACGCCAAATGTTCGATTCGATGCGGCCAATGCTTCAATCCACTCTGCCCAACACCCCGAATCGCGACAAAATTATCGACACTTATGAGAACAAGCTCGCAACAATATTTCAGTCCGAGGAGTACCAGGAAGGAGCCATCGCCGCCTACGCGAAGTACTTTAACGATGAAGATATCCAGGAACTGACGAAGTTTTACCAGACCCCAATCGGACAAAAATTCAACGACAATGTGGCGGCGTTCAGCGGCGACATGATACGAATGGGCCAGGCGCTCGCGCGACAAAGAATTCCAGGTATGCTCCAGGAGCTCTGCAAAGAATACCCGGAGTTGGACGGAAAGATTCCGGACTGCCGCGCCGCCGATGGCGACAAGAAGAGCCAGTTGATGTCCCCGGACAGACTTGGTTCGCGAAACGCTGGGGATTAAAAACAACCTTTCGATCCGCTCTCAGAAAAGAGCCGTCGGTCGGCGTGTCCAGCTCTTGTTCTTTTCTTTCGCGATGCGTTCGACGTCGACAACGTACGCGCCTGCTTGTGTCAGCACGTGATGCAGATCGTTGCCAATACTGATGAAGGTGAATCCTTTCTCAAGGAACTCTCCGACCCGCGCCGTGCCGAAGAGAAATAGTCCTAGGATTACGTTGTTCTTTTTCGCAGCGTTGATGAGCGCTTGCGTCGCGGCATTCAGTTCTGGCGAGGTGTACATTTGCGGGAATTCGTACTTTTCATAGAGGCCCATGGACATGCACAGATCGTTCTGCCCAAGGAAGAGGATGTCCACGCCGGGGACGGCGGCGATTTCGTCGATATTTTTGACGCAGTCCGCCGTTTCGACTTGCAAAGCGACTATACCGTTGTTGTTCCAGTTTCCGGCGTAGCCGAGTAGGCCATCCTTGTTCATGCTGCGCTGCGGAAAGTAAACCGAGCGCGTGCCGGCAGTTGGATACTTTGTGCAACTCACTGCTTGGCGCGCTTCGGCAGCCGTGTTGATGTACGGGATGAGGATGCCGTCCGCGCCCATGTCTAGCGATTGTTGAATTCCGCCGCGGTCGTGATAGCCCTCCACGCGCACCAAAGATTTCGCGCCGCCGTTTGCGACTCCCGCGAGCATTGCGGAAAGGCGCTCGTTGCCCATAGGGCCGTGTTGAGAGTCCACGAGCAGCCAATCGTAACCGCTGTGGGCGAGCTGCTCCGCGATGGTGGGGCTGTGCGAGTTCAAAAACAGCCCTAACTTAGGGTTTCCGGCGCGCAGTTCCTTCTTAAAATCAACTCCGCTCATTACGTCTGCCATAAATTCTTCTCCGTCGGCGAGGCTCTCGCTTATAAGTGCCGTGGTACTTTACCCAACTCGCGCACGTTTATCCACCGGCACGCTGAAAAATTCCGCAGAGTGAAATCTTGCCTTGGCGGGCCATGGTGCGCGATTTTCTTGCCGCGCTCCTCGGTCGTGCCTATACTCACTCGCATAGTCCCTGATTTTGGGAGGAGTCGCGCATGAAATGGCGAGTGGCGCTTTCTCTGGTGCTGTGCTTCCTTGCAGTCAAATCCTTCGGCCAATCGGCAACCCACGAAGCGGACAATGCACCAACCTATTCAAAAGACGTCGCGCCGATCCTTCAGAAAAAGTGCCAGGTATGCCATCGCGCCGGCGAAGCGGGCCCGTTTCCGCTAATGACGTACGAGCAAGCACGGTCATGGGCGATGGCCATGAAGATCGCCGTGCAAGCTAGGAAAATGCCGCCCTGGTTTGCCGATCCGCAGTACGGAAGATTTTCGAATGCCAATGGGCTTGAACCCGCTGAAATCGAACTGCTGTCGAAATGGGCCGACGCCGGCGCGCCGAAGGGCGATGCCAAGGATTTGCCGCCTCCGGTGGATTGGGTAGAAGGGTGGGGAATCGGCAAACCCGACAAAGTGTATGAACTGCCGCAGGCGTTCGATGTGCCCGCCGCCGGCGTAGTTGACTATCAGCACGTGATCGTTCCGACCGGTTTCACACAAGACACTTGGGTACAAGCTGCGGAAGTGCGGCCGACCGATCGCATGGTCGTACATCACATCATCGCGTTCGTGCGCGAGCCGGATTCAAAGTGGTTCCACGGGCAAAAACCCGGCGTATTTTTCACCGCGCCGCAGGTCAAAACCAAAGAAGAACCGGACACCAGCGCGCTGCCCAGCGATTTTCTCGTCGGCTATGCGCCCGGACAGCCGCCGGAGATCCTTCGACCGGGTCAGGCAAAACTGATCAAAGCTGGCTCCGACATCATCTTTCAAGTGCATTACACGCCGCACGGCCACGCGACGAAGGATCAGTCGCGGCTCGGAATTATTTTTGCAAAAGAGCCGCCGAAAGAGCGGGTACTGACGCTTTCTGCGACCAACGGTACGTTCAAGATTCCGCCGGGCCATCCAAATTACCGAGTGGACGCTAGCTTCGAAGTCGGCGCCGACGTAAAGCTCTCCGGGCTGCATCCGCACATGCACGGACGTGGCAAGGATTTCCTCTACCGCGTTGTCTATCCGTCCGGCGAAGACAAAATTCTGCTCAGCGTACCGCACTACGATTGGCATTGGCAGAACTGGTACACGCTCGAAGAACCCATAGCGCTGCCCAAAGGCACTAAGATTGACTGCACGGCGCACTTCGACAATTCGCCAAATAATCCGGAGAACGCCGACGCGTCGAAGGAAGTCACCTGGGGCGAACAGAGCTGGGACGAAATGATGGTCGGTTTTTTCAATCTGGTCTTCGACGCGAAGCTGCCGGTACAAAATCTGTTCGCTGACAAGAAGAAGAACAAAGCGGACATCGCCAGCAAGTAGTCTCGGTGGCCTTTGGCATTCGATAGAAGCGAAAAATCTTCAGCAACCCATCGATTTTTCCGATTCTTCTGATTGCATCCGCCTTCTATAATTGAAGCTGGAGAAAATTGTTCATGCCTTCAGATAATTCAACGAGCCGCACGCAGCGGGCGTTGCTTTGGTTTTCGTTTCCGGTAGTTGCGATTGTGGCGGTGGGGGCATTCACGATCGGCACCTCGCGGATGAAATCGGCGGCGCCGGTCGTGGACCGTTCGGCGCTGCAAATAGAAACAGTCCGCCGCGGGCCGTTGGTGCGTCATGTCTCTGGACTCGGGGTTCTGGTACCGGAAGAAACTCGATGGCTCGCGGCAGAAACCGATGCGCACGTGGATCAAGTCTTTTTGCGCGCCGGAGTACGCGTTCAACCCGGCTCAATTCTGCTGCAGATGAGCAACCCGGATTTGGAACGGCAAGTGCGCGACGCCGAGCTCGCCACGAAAAAGGTCGAAGCGGAACTGGCGAATCTTCGCGTGCAATTGCAGGCACAGCTCTTGAACGAGCACGCCCTTGAAGCGCAGCTCCAGTCCGACCTGACGGAAGCGAAGCTGCAGGCCGAGCGCGATGAAGCTCTGCAAAAGGAAGGAATCGGTTCGAAAATGACGGCCAAGATTACTCGCGCCCGCGCCGACTCGCTTGCCACTCGCTTGCAGCTCGAAAAAGAAAAGCTGGCCATCGCCGAAGAGGCGCGACAGGCACAGCTTGCGGCGAAGCAAGCCGAAGTAGCGCAAGTTCAGGCGCTCTACGAATTGAAATCGCACCAAAAAGAATCGCTGATTGTTCGCGCGGGAATCTCCGGCATTTTGGATGAAGTGTCGGTTGATGCAGGGCGGCAAATCAGCGCCGGAGCGAATCTCGCGCGCGTTACAAGCTCGGAACGTCTCGTCGCGCGCATACATGTTCCTGAATCGCAAGCAGCCGATGTTCACGTGCACCAGCGTGCTGCGCTGCAGATACAGGACCGGAAATTCGCTGGCCAAGTGATTCATGTCGATCCCGCAGTGCAGAACGGCGCCGTCAGCGTGGACATCAAAGCCGATGGCAGCCAGACTGCGGGCGCACATTCCGGCGTTTCCGTGGACGGCAGGATCGAAACCGAACGCGTCGCGAGCGCGATTTATCTGCCGCAAGAATTGCAGGCTCACGCGGGTGCCACGATGCCGATGTTCAAGATCTCCGACGACGGCACGGAAGCGCGGCGGGTCAACGTGCAACTCGGGCGCGTATCCGAAGATGTAACGGAAATTGTCAGCGGCCTCGCGCCGGGCGATCGCGTCATCATCTCGGACATGTCCACCTGGAACCGCTACGACCAAGTGCGTTTGCAGTAGCACTGGTCTATTATTCGTCCGCAAATGTGTCCCAGACTTCAAAGACCGCTGCGTCTTGCGCTCATCGGTATGTCCGGAGCGGGGAAATCGTTTTGGACGCGGCAGCTTGCCTCGGCGGGACACGCCACAATCTCCTGCGACGATAAAATTGAAGAGCGCTTGGCCTCGCGCTTGGCTGCCGGAGGGTACTCAGGAATCAACGGCGTTGCAGCCTGGATGAGCTGGCCGGATTCGCCGCATTACGCCGAGCGCGAAACAGAATATTTGAGCGAAGAGATTGCCGTGCTCGAAGAAGTGCTGACCGATCTGGCGCACTCATCGGAAAAATCGCTCGTCCTCGATACAACCGGCAGTGTGATTTACACCGGCAACCATCTTCTGATGCGATTCCGCAAACTCATGACCGTGGTGCATCTAGCAACATCGCCGCAGGAACAGCAGCTGCTCATCGAGCGCTATTTGAGCGACCCCAAGCCCGTGCTTTGGCGCGGTGCGTTTCAACCCAAGGTGGGCGAAACGCCGCGTCAAACCGTCGCGCGTTGTTATCCAAATTTGATCACTGCGCGGCGCCAAAGCTATGCCGCACTGGCGCATTGCACGATTCAAATCGCCCAGTTGCGGCAGCTGCCGCACGATCCCGCCGCATTTTTGCAGCTTATCGACAAAACTCTGGCAGGTCGAGCGTGAGGTACCGCAGCACGTCGCAGAAAGCTCCGCTCACCTCGCTTCGCGGAGCCGTGCTGCGCGGTCTCGCACCGGACGGCGGACTCTACATGCCCGCGGAAATTGCCCGCCACTCGCCAGAAGAGCTCGAAGAATTTCGCGCACTTCCATTCACGGAAGTGTGCTTCCGTGTTGTAAAACCCTTTGCCACTCCCGATGTGCCGGAAGAAGTGCTGTGGCAAATCGTCAGCGAGGCGATTAATTTTCCGGTTAAGCTCGTTTCGCTCTCGCCTGGGCTGCACGTCCTCGAGCTATTTCATGGCCCGACGCTGGCTTTCAAGGATTTTGGAGCGCGCTTCATGGCGCGCTTGATGGGCTATTTTGTGCGTGGAGAATCGCGGTCGCTTACCGTGCTCGTAGCAACCTCAGGGGACACGGGCAGCGCCGTTGCGCATGGTTTTCTCGGCGTTCCTGGAATTCGCGTCGTCATTCTTTATCCTTCGAAACGCATCAGCGAAGCACAAGAGAAACAGTTCACGACGCTCGGCGAAAACATCACGGCGTTGGAAGTCCGTGGCACGTTCGACGATTGCCAGCGCCTTGTGAAACAAGCCTTTGCCGACGAGGCCTTGAACAAGCGAACGTTCCTCACTTCAGCGAACTCCATAAACATCGGCCGCTTACTGCCACAAATGTTCTATCACGTGGCTGCGTACCGGCAGCTCCCAGTGGCATCTGTGCCGCTCATTGTGTCTGTTCCCAGCGGAAATTTTGGAAATCTGACGGCCGGTATTTTTGCGAAGCGAATCGGTTTGCCCGTCGCGAAATTCATCGCTTCGACAAATGCGAATGATGTCGTCCCCGAGTATCTGCGCAGCGGAAAGTTCCTGCCGCGTCCAGCGCAGGCCACCTATTCGAACGCCATGGACGTCGGCAACCCAAACAATTTTCCTCGCTTGCTCGATCTTTGCCGTGGCCGCCTCGAATACGTGCAAAAAGAAATCTGGGGCCACGGCGCATCAGACGAGGAAACACTTGCCGAAATGAAGTCCGTCTGGGAGCGCTACCGCTATATCGCCGACCCGCACACGGCTGTTGGCATTCTTGGCTGGGAAGCTTATAGAAAGGAGCATCCGGAGCCATCGCAAGGGTTGGTGTTGGCCACCGCCCACGCCGCGAAATTCGCTGAAGTAGTCGAAAAAGCCATTGGTGCCGCGCCGCCGCTTCCCGATCGCCTAACCGCCTACTTGAAGAAACCGAAGCTTTCCTTACCCATGACTTCGTCATACGACGATTTCAAACAATTCCTGCTCACTCGCTGAGAAGATTACGGATTTACGGGATGCTTACGATCTGCGGAGACGATCCAGCAGGAAATAAACAACAATGCCCACGGCAGAGTTAACCAGCGCCGCGATCGCCAGCCGCACGGTGAACCACGGTTCCGCGTGGGCGAGCAGAAGCCGCTGAATCAGCACGATGATTCCCTGATGCAATGCAAAGAAAACAGCCGTTAGCGCGAAACGTGCGGCCGGATGCTCGGTGTCCAGCTTTCCGCCAATGGAAGAGGCCGCAAATCCAATCAAAGTTTTCGACAAGCCAAATAATCCCAGCGGCGTTTTGCTCAAACTGTCTTGCAGCAGTCCAATCAGCATACCGAGCAACAATCCCGTCGACGGATTGCGCCGGCTCAACCCGAAATACACGGTGATCAGAAGCGGCAAATCAAGGATTGCCACTTTCGGGAGATAGACAGGCAGAAATGCCTGTGCGAGCAGAGCGAAAACAGTGACGAACAAAATCGCTCCGCCACGGAACTTGTAGACTTCGATGTGCGATTCGCCGCTTCTCAGATCAAAGGCGTCGTTCATTGCGGTTTTTCCGAAGGTTTAGGCGCCGATTCCTGCGAACGTTTTCCCGTTGAAGCGGCTGGCGTAGACTCTTTCGCACGCGCTGCTGCGGCGCCGGCTGCGACGGAAGCTTCCGGCTCTTTCTTCAGGACGAGCGGGTCCGTCGTCAGCAGCACGATGACTTCTTCCAATTTCTCGAGCTGCGCGGTAGGCCGAACTCGTACGTACTTGAACGGCGGCGAGCCTTGCTTTGCCTCCACGACCGTTCCCACCGGCAGGTCGCGGGGAAAAATGCGGTCCATGCCGCTGGTAACCACGCGCTGGCCGACAGTGACTTCGTCGTCGTTCGAAACGTACTTCATGTTCAGAAGCGGTTCGCCCATCCCGCCCACCGGGCTCTGAATACGGGATTCTTCGATCATTGCGCCGACGCCGCTCTCGCGGTCGGTAATCAGCAGAACCTGCGCCGTATCGCGAAACGATTCGATCACTTTGCCCACCACGCCGTCCGCGGTGATCACGCCCATATTTTTCTTGATGCCGTCGCGCAATCCACGATCGAGATAAATCACGGCGCTATTCGCATCCGGGCTGGCGGCGATCACTCGCGCCCCAAGCATCGGAACCCTTGCTTGCGATTCGCGGAAATTCAGCAATTTGGCCAGCCGGTCGGCCTCGGAGGCTTTGCCCTGCAGCTGCGTAATGTGCAATTTCAATTCGTCGTTTTCCTGCTTCAGTCGTTCATTCTCTTTTGCCGTGTCGCTCAACGCGAAATAGTGGCGCCACGTTCCGCGTACTTTTCCCACGCCCCAGGCGCCGACGCGTTCGAATGGAGACATCAGTCCGACACTCCACGAACGGACCAGGCTCCGATTCTCACCTTCCTGGTTTGTCCGCTGAATTTGAATGGCCAGGAGCAGGACCTGCGCGACGATGGCAATGGTGAGCAGCACCAGCGAACGGTGACGTGAAGGGATCGCGACCATGGACGTTACATTCGCTTTCTATCGGGCTGTCACTGTCCGCCGCTGGTGAGGAAACAGCAAGCCCGCACAATTCGCCTGAAACTCGAAAAACTCGTGTTGCGCGAAACTAATCGATGCAAACCATGCGCAGCAGTTTGAAGTCGCTCAGCATCTTGCCTGTGCCCAGCACGACGGAAGCGAGCGGGTCGTCCGCAATGGAAACCGGCAATCCGGTTTCTTCGCGGATGCGCTTGTCCAGGTTCTTTAGCAGCGCGCCGCCGCCCGTCAGCACGATGCCGCGATCGCTGATGTCTGCGGAAAGTTCCGGTGGCGTGCGCTCCAGTGCCACGCGAACCGCATTCACAATCGTCGCCACGCATTCGCTGAGCGATTCGCGGATTTCGCTGTCGTCAATGGTCACCGTGCGCGGAACGCCCTCAATCAGGTTGCGGCCTTTCACTTCCATCGTGAGTGGCTTTTCCAGCGGGTACGCCGAGCCGATCTCCATTTTGATTTGTTCCGCCGTTCGTTCGCCAACCAGTAAGTTGTACTTGCGTTTCAGGTACTGCATAACGGCTTCGTCCATTTCATTGCCGGCCACGCGCACCGACCGCGAGTAGACGATGCCGCTCATGGAAATGACCGCGATGTCGGTCGTGCCACCGCCTATGTCGACGACCATATTGCCGCTCGGCTCTTCAATCGGAAGTCCCGCGCCAATCGCCGCAGCCATCGCTTGTTCGACGAGATACACTTCGCTCGCCCTCGCGCGATAGGCGGAGTCCTGCACGGCGCGTTTTTCCACCGGCGTAATTTCGCTCGGCACGCCAATCACAATCCGCGGATGCACCAGCACGCGCCGGTTGTGCGCCTTCTGAATGAAATACGTCAGCATCTTTTCCGTGACTTTGAAGTCCGCGATGACGCCGTCTTTCATCGGCTTAATGGCGACGACGTTTCCCGGCGTTCGCCCCAGCATGTCTTTCGCTTCTCGGCCGACTGCCACGACGTCGCCGCTCACCTTGTTGATCGCTACGATGGAGGGCTCGTTCACGACAATTCCTTTGCCGTGTGAAAAGACCAACGTGTTGGCCGTGCCCAAATCGATCGCTAGGTCGGACGAAAACAAACTAAACACCGACCTCATGTTGTAACCGTTCTTGTTCATTCCCCCAGTCCTTCTGTGAAGCTCTGCCCTTCACCCGTTCCGCGACGGAACTAATTATTGTCGCCGAACGCCGCGTCCGGCGCAAAACCGCGCCGCTCAGTGGAAACTCTTATTTCGGTACGACGATCGGAACTTCCTTCTTCGCGGTGCCGCCACGCCGGTTCTGTCCCACGATCACGATCGTATGCTCGCCCGGTTCCAGCGCTTCGGTGAAATAACGGAAATTCCCGTCGGCGCCGATGTTTGCCACCGGCTGGCCGTTGATGATCAGGGCTGCGCCTGGTTCCGTGCGGCCGGAAATCTCCGCGACGTGCCCATGCAATTGCGTGCCGGTAATTTCGAGAGCCATTTCTTGCGCCTTTCCTTGCGCAAAGAGCGCGAACTTATAGGGTTCGCTTGGAGTGCTCGTTTGTCTCTTCGAATCTGTGGCAATCACGTCCCAAAAATACTCGCCTGCGTCGAGACCAGTTACATCCGCGCTCGTTCCACCAGCGCGCACCTCGCGCACTAGCTTTGTGAACATTGTTGTTGTGCTGATGCGCAATGTGTACGTCGCGGCGTCTGGCACCGGTTTCCATTCGAAGTGAATGCTCGTGCCTTTCGGATTTTCCGTCAAGATTGGGGCAAGGTTGCGCGGCTCGGAAAGCTCCGGAGGTGCCAGCACATCGCTTTTTTGGATCGGTCCGGACCCAGAAATGGTTCCTCGCTGAAACGGGCCAATTTCCGTGCTCTCCTGTCCATGGTGCACTTCCGCGCTTCCGTTTGTGAGCGTGATCTCAGTTTCGCCGGCCTTCGGATCGGATTTTACCGAGGCATGGCTGTTTGGACGAACTTGTGCCGTGAAGTCCTCGCCGCTCACCTTTGCTTGCGAGTTCGGCGAAGCCGCCGTCGACAAATCCACCTGCCCAACGTTGATGTGAACCGCGGTGCTGGTCTGTTCCCGCGTGACGTTGTTTTCTTCGACCGTGACCAGCGTCTCTGGCTTCACCACGTATGCGGTGGAGTCTGCGAAGGTGATGCGCGCCAGTCCGTCTGGCCCCGTTTGGATCAGGTCGCCTTTGTCCAGCACCGTGTGAAAATCCGCGTCTACCCACTGTACGGAGTTCACTTTTTTCACCTGAACTTTGCCATCCAGGTTCACGAATTTTATCTTCGATGCTCCGGTTGCGACCGGATCGGGATCGGGCTGCCCGGGCTCGCTGATCTTCTTCACCACGTACGCGTACACATTCGGGAACACGAAGTAAACCGAAACGAAGATCAAGGCCACCGCCAGGATAGCCACCAGGGCCACCGTTTTATACGAAACGGCGTGCCAATACACTTCCACTCGAGGAACTTTGTTGCCGTGAACTGGTCGTTGCGGATCCATGCCTGTGTTGTACCCCGTCCTAGCGGCGAGTGCGCCAATTTCGCAATTTAGCATAGCGTATGGCGTGCGGCTGTTCTGCGTCGGCCCACGTAGTCAAATTGCAAATAGCATTCGCGCTACAATTTTCACAGGCGGGGGTGCACCCGTTATTGGAAACTCTTTGTTCTTGCGCAGCGGAAGTCCTTCGTGCTGGCATCCTAACGGAGTACGCTTTTTCCGTTCTCACAGGGGACCGTTTTACATGCAAAGAGAGATAAACGTGTTGTGCGGCCTGTTTTTTTTAATTTGGATCACTCTTCCTTTTGGCTCGGTTGCCGCTCAGTCTCCCGCCGCGGCGCCGGCTTTCGCCTTGGACGGCCGAGCTGTTGAGGCCCGAGCCGACACATGGGCCAAGACGTTCTCCGACGCAGGCGATTTTTCCGGGGTCATTCTGATCGCACAGGGGGATCGCGTCCTCGTTCAAAAGGCCTACGGCAAAGCCGATCCGCAAATTGGCACACCAAACCGCGTAGAAACGCGATTCCGGATCGCGTCCGTTTCCAAGACCTTTACCGCTGCTGCAATCGAACTGCTGCTCGCGCAGGGAAGGCTCAAACTCTCGGATCCCCTCAGCCAATACGTCGCCGGCATTCCTAACGGTGGCTCAATTACCATTGAGCAGTTGCTACTGCATGAATCCGGCGTTGGCGTGATAGAAGGAGCGGACGTCGCGCGCGATTGTCTGCCCCCCGATGCACTGCTCGCGCGCCTTCGTTCCGCCAAACCACTTTTCGTGCCAGGAAAAGACTCGCGGTATAGCAACGAAGGATTCTTCCTTCTCTCGCTCGTTGTGGAGCGCGTATCCGGCAGAAGCTTTGACGAATTCCTCAAGGAAAATCTTTTCACACCGCTGCGAATGGCCAATTCCGGCCTCGCTTGCCGCGAGCTTCCCGCAGGCCGCAACGCTTTCGGAAGTGTCGCTAGCGCCGAGGAAAGCGGACCCAATGCGCTTCCCTACAACGAAGCAGCACAACCTGGCGCCGGTTCGGCCTTTTCGAACGCAGAGGATTTGCTCGCTTGGCTCAGAGCAGTCGATACCAATCCGGAATTCCATATCGCAAAATGGAAGTATCCCTACGGGTGGGGCAAACGAAACTATTCAGGGAAAGATTTGATGGAACAGTCCGGCCAAGTCGAGGGTTTCAATTCTCACGTCGCTTTCTATCCCGCAGAGCACATTTACGCGATCCTGCTCTCCAACGTTCAATCCGGATTCTCTTCGCGCATTTCGCGCGACCTCGAAGGAATACTCTTCGGGGGCCCCGTTTCCAAACCACCGGCAGTGCGGGCGCTGACGCTTGGCGAACGTTCCATGAAGCAGTACGAGGGAACGTTTGCTTCTTCGGCCACTCCCTATACGCAAACCCTTGCCATTCGTGATGGCCACCTAGCCATGCACTGGAGCGACTATCCTTTCTGGCGCACACTTACGATGGTCGAAGGCGATACGTTTTTCGCACGCTGTGAGTATGCCTATGTCCGCTTCTCTCGCAGCAAGGAAGGCTACGTCTCCGGCATGACTTGGACCTGGCCCGGTGGGAGCCAGCTCACGTTCGAAAAACGCGACGTCGCGCCTCCCCCGCCCCCGCAAGTGAGTGAGTAGCATTTTCGATTCGGCAGGATTCCGTTTTGGCGGCGGCTTGCAGTCGTCTATAATCTTAAGTTTGTCCAACGCCCCAATGACGTAAAAAGAGGGAGAAGCACGGAATGGCGGGTTTATTTGAGAACAGGCAGGTCCTGACGAGGATCTTAATAGGAATCTTTGTCGGCCTTATCGCCGTCAGCATGTTGCTTTACCTCGTGCCACAGGGACCCGGCACGGGCGCAGCGTCCTCCGATACCGTTGCAAACGTCGGCGGACAAACCATTTCCGTCCAGGAGATTCAGCAGCGGATGCAGCAACTCTCGCAGGGACGTCCGATTCCCAAAGTCATGGAAGGCATTTACGCGCGCCAGATCCTGACTGGACTGATTTTCGAAAAGGAAATTCAGTACGAGGCGGACCGCCTGAACATCACCGTCAGCAACGAAGAAATGTCGACACTTATCAAGCAACTGCTTCCCACGGCTTTCAATGGCGATAGTCCGGTCGGCATGGATCAATACTCCGCACAGGTGCAGCAGCGCTTCCAGATGACCGTTCCGCAGTTTGAGACGGCTATTAAGGGCGATCTGCTGATGCAGAAGTTCCAGAGGCTCGTCACAGATGGATTGAGCGCCAGCCCCGCGGAATTGAAAGACCAGTTCTTCTACCAGAATCAGAAAGTGAAACTCGACTACGCGTTCGTCAAACCAGAAGACCTGGAGGCAAAGATTGCGCCGGATGAGACGGAGTTGAAGGCGTACTACGAGAAGAACAAGTCGCACTACCAGGAACCGGAACGTCGCTCCGTTCGCTATGCGTTGCTGGACGTAAACAGAATTAAGTCGGCAGCCACGGTTTCTGACGACGAGCTAAGGCGTGATTACAACCAGAACGCCGCGCAGTTTCAGGTGCCCAGCCGCGTGCACGTCGAGCACATACTTCTCTTTACGCGCGGTATGACCACCGACGCTCAGATCGCGGAAGTGCAAAAGCGTGCCGAGGACGTACTGAAGGAAATCAAGAAGGGCACAAAGTTTGAGGACGCTGCCAAGAAATACTCTGAGGACACGCAAACCAAGGAAAAGGGCGGCGATCTCGGTTGGATCGTACAAGGCCAGACGGTTGCCGCTTTCGAAAAGGCCGCTTTCAATACGTCAAAAGGCGGTATCTCTGACGTCGTAAAGACAGAGTATGGATTTCACATCATCAAGGTCTTGGACAAAGAAGCCGCGCACACAGTACCTTTCGAGGAAGCGAAAGCGCAGTTGATGGTGAACGCCAAGGCCAACAAGGGCGAAGCGGATGCAACCCGCATAGCGGACAACATCGGCAAGGCAATTCGCCAATCAAATAAGACTCCACTCGAAGACATCGCAAAGCAATTCAACCTGGATATTGCTGAAACTGCGGCGGTTAGCGCAGCGGATCCACTGCTCTATTTTGGCAATGCGCCGGCAGTCAAAGATGAGCTGTTTCGCTTGCGTCAAGGCGAAGTGAGTATGCCGATCAAAACCGACCGCGGGTACGTAGTCTTGTCCCTGAAGGCGATTCTCCCTCCTCATGCCGGTACGTTCGACGAGGAACGGAACAAAACTCTGAACGACGTAAAAAGGGAAAAAGCGGCGCAACAGGCCAAGTCCAAAGCTGAAGAACTGGAGAGACGCGTTCGAGGTGGCGAAAAATTCGATGCGGCGGCGAAAGCAGTCGGCCTGGAAGCGAAAACCAGCGAGCTGTTCGCGCGCAGCGGCAGCATTCCGGGCCTCGGCAGTGCGAAACAGGTTTCCGGTGCCTTCCCGATGAAGCAGGGTGAGGTCGCTCCGGTAGAGAATCTTGGAAACAACTGGCTTGTCTACCGCGTGGCGGAAAAAGTGGAGCCGAATCTGGATGATTTTGAAAAACAGAAGAAGGATTTGACCGACCAAGTTCTCCAAGAGAAGCGGAGTTTGGCGTTCCAGACCTTCAAGACGGCGCTCGAGGACCGGCTGAAGAAAGAAGGCAAGCTCAAGATCTACCAGGACAAGATGAAGAATTTCGGCGACCTGGGAAGCACGCCCATCGGCGGAGATTTCTAGTAAATATAAGAAAATAAAGCTTTTATTTTATTGCGCACAGGGACTTGTGTTTCCCGTTACACCTGGATAGCCTATTTACGTCCTCAGAAATGGCCTTTTTCCGGGACCCAATAACACCATGCCCCAGCCGAAACTCGACCTCGAACGGTGACTTATGGCTTCTCGCTCTAACACTCCTCGGAATGACTATCGCTGCTCCATCGAGCGCAACCAAGCGGGGAAGTACTGCGTGCGCGTGCAGGTGCATTACCCGCGGCACGCCTGGAAACTTGGTGTGTATTTCCTGGCCGGATCGTTCGATCGAGCGATGAAGAAATTGGAAGAGGCACTAGACTTCCTACAAAAGAACGAAGAAAAGCTGTGGTTCTGGGGAGTCGATCGTGCGGAAGACATGGGCTTCTCCGCGGAATTCCTGAAGGAAGCAGGGCTGAAGCTGGACCAGCGGAATGAATTTCCGCGCAGGGCGACGAACATTTCTCTGGCGCCGGAAAAGGAAGTGCCGGCCTTTGTCCTGGGACCGGTGCGGCGCGGACTGGCGGAACTGGTAGAAGCGCCGCGCGTGGCACTGGCGGGCGACTGAGCCACGGCGAGTCTTGCCGATTGGGGACCGGC
>Ga0126376_10000697_pt1 | contig 17005 bp, 10 predicted proteins | sample PanSoiMetPlot_15_FD_92760 | JGI IMG/M metagenome (GOLD analysis project Ga0126376, IMG submission 92760) | Tropical forest soil microbial communities from Panama - MetaG Plot_15 | ecosystem: Environmental > Terrestrial > Soil > Tropical forest > Bulk soil | place: Panama | collected 2016-02-17
GTCTTCGTATAGAGTGAAGGAACCGTCAGCTCCTGTGTAAATGCGGAGCTCGATGGGGTCGGCTAGTTTTTCGGTGGCGTACTGAAGGTCGGGCCCGAGCGGCAGGATGGAGCCAGCCCGAACAAAGAGCGGCTCGCGATCGAGTGGGGCTTCCGAGTCGATCGATTTGGGGCCGCGTCGCGATTCGCCTGTCCAGAAATCAGTCCAGGCAGCATCCGGCAAGTAAAGATGGCGCTTGGTCGCGCCCGGTTCCGTAACCGGATTCACTAGAATCGAAGGTCCAAAAAGGAACTGACCGCCCACACTTTGCGCGCGCACGTCGGTGCGGAAATCAGAGACAAGCGGGCGCATCAAGCTGTAGCCGTCGTGCGTTGTTCGCCACGCGATCGAATAAATGTACGGCATTAGCCGGTAGCGTAGACGGTCATAGGAAACGAGAATCTTTTGTGCTTCGGAGCCGTAGGACCAGAGTTCATTCTGATTTGTAGTACGCGTCCCGTGTGCACGAAAAATCGGACAGAACGCGCCGAATTCAAACCAGCGAATGTAGAGTTCTCTGTAGGCGGGATCATCCGGGTTTGCCACGACGAAGCCGCCAATGTCCGTGGTCCAGTAGGGAAGCCCAGAGACGGAGTAGTTCAATCCGGCCGGAATTTGGCGGCGGAACGTTTCCCAGTTGGGATCGATATCGCCGGACCAGGTTGCGGCCGCGTTTCGTTGTGCACCGGCGTAAGTAGATCGCGAGAGAATGAAGACGCGCTTCTGGTCGCTCGCCTTCCGCTGGCCTTCATAAACGGCCGCCGTCGTCATCAAAGGGAACTCGTTCGCGTAGCGAGCGCCATTGCCGAGAGCCGTTTTGTTGGTGACCAGCAGGTTTGTCTCAAGCCCTTCCGTCTCCGGTTCGGTTGTGTCTAGCCACCAGGCATCAGCGCCAATCTGAAAGAGCGCCTTGTTCATCAGGCTCCAGTAGTATTCGCGCGCTTCAGGATTGAATGCGTCGTACAAGGCCATGCTCGCGGGATGGAAGCCCGCTACTTTGGTGCGGTCGATGAAAAACCCGTGCTTGTCCATCTCGTCGTAGACTGGCGAACCGGGGCGAAAATAGGGCCACACAGAAATCATCAGATGGACATTGTTCTTGTGCAGAGCGTCGACCATGCCTTTCGGGTCAGGGTAATTCTTGTTGAAGACCGGCTCGCCCATTGTGTTCCACCAGAACCAGTCCTGCACGATAGTGTCGAGCGGAATGTGAAGCTCGCGATATTTCTGCGCGATGCTAGTCAGCTCCTGCTGGGAATCGTAGCGATTCTTGCATTGCCAGTAGCCGTACGCCCATTTGCCAAACAGTGGCGCGGCGCCTGTCAGTTCGCGATAGGACGCGATGATTTTGTCGAAGTCTGGGCCATACAAAAAGTAATAGTCAACTGCGTCGGCAACCTCGGATGTCAGATATAGTGCGTGGACAAAACGATTGTTCATGCGGCTGCGCGAGCCGTTGTTCCAGAAAATTCCGTATCCATTGCTGGAGAGCAGCATGGGAATCGAAATGTTCGTGTTGTCTTGCGATAACTCGACGTCCTCGCCGCGGTGATTCCAAACGCCCCCTTGGTGCTGGCCCAATCCGTAGAAAGCTTCCTGTGTGTCCCACATGTTGGTAAAACGCTCGGCGCGGTAGGTTTTCTCACCGTTCACTTCGACGGCTGTTAGCGTTCGCGTATTCTCCTGCGTGAGTTTATGGCCGGCTGCGTCGTAGAAGATGAGCGAGCTGTCATCTCTGGAAATTTCAATAATTAATGATGCGGTGGCGATGGTCAGCTTTTTGGGGTCGTCCTCGCGAAACTCAAACGGCACAGGCGGCCAATGATTCTTCACGACCAGGTAATCTTCATGACGCTTTATTTCTGGCTCAAGTGCATAGACGATATGAATGATCGAGTTAGAGCACGTGGTAAAATGCAAAAAACCGGTAGCAAGGGTTATCAGCACACCGTCAGGCAGTTTTTCCGCAGATCGAACAGGGTTCTTGGGCAACCACTGCCCGTTTGCGGGCAAAGCACTAATCAATGCAGTGAGCGCACAGAGTAAAAGGGCAAATAAACATTGCGTTTTGTGACGATCGATCACGATGGTCTTCCGATCCGGCGCCTGAAAGAAAAATCCAACGCCGATTTTATTTCTTACGTAATATTGGCGGCAACAGCCTAATATGGCCCGACCTTTGTGTCACCGGAATCCGTGTCACAGGCGTCGTGCCAGCGCCCAACGTTCCGTTGGCGGCGAACCGGCGAGATTCGTTACAATCCCCTTCATCGGAGGGCCTCTCCTTGCCTCAGCGGCAGCTTCTTTTGCGGCTACAACTGTTGAGCAACCCAGTTGTTCTTTGCGGCGTGCGCGGCGTGGTTTCGCCGATTGCCAGCGCGCTAGGCTTCGGAGAGGAAGATTGCCGATCAATTACATTGGCTGTGGACGAAGCGTTGACGAACGTGATTCGCCACGCGTATGGCGGCAAGCTGGACCGTCCGATCGCAATTCAGTTCAACAAATTGAAAGGCGCGGACGGGGAAAGTCCGGGGCTGGAGATTGTGTTGTCCGACCGCGGCCCGAAGCCCGAGCCGGATGCATTCGAAGAAAAGCCGGCGGGCGAACTTCGTTCCGGTGGACTTGGACTCCATTTCATGCGACAAAGCATGGACACGGTTGTCCATTCCCGGGTCGGTTCGACAAATCGCCTCCGAATGGTTAAATTCATCCGCTGACGGATGGGATGAGGAGCTTTCCGGTGCAAATTTCCGCGCGCCGTCTTGAAAACACGACGATCTTCGACGTGACGGGCGACATCGACCTGGCCAATTCGCCGGCGGTCCGCAAAGCCCTGCTTGCCGAACTCCGCGAAAAGAAAATTCCGCGCGTCATCATGAACCTGCAAGGCGTCAAATATATCGACAGCTCGGGTATCGCATCGCTTGTGGAGGGACTAAAGGCCTCTCGCGATGTGCAGGCGCGCTTCATTTTGTTTGGCCTGAGCAGATCCGCCCGCGAAGTTCTTCAGCTTTCGCGGTTGCTCACCCTTTTTGAGATTTACGAGAACGAGGAACAAGCTCTGTCGGGCGAAGGCGTTTGATCAATTGATGCATACCCAGGTGCACTCGTGGAACTTGCCGTCCAAATAGGGCAATCCGTCCTCAACGCCCTTGCTTATCTTGGTTCGCTCGCGACGTTAAGCGCGCGGGCAGCCTACTACACCTTGGTCGGTCCGTTTCAGGGCAAGCCCGTCCGCTTTCAGCGCGCGATTACGCAGGCGATGCAGGTTGGCGTGCGCGCGCTGCCAATTCTCTCCCTTATTACGTTCTTCATCGGCTTGATTCTGGCCTTGCAGGCCGCCTACGAACTCAAGAAATTCGGTGCGATCAACTTTGTCGCGAGCGCCGTTGCCATCTCGATGAGTAGGGAACTCGGACCGCTGATTACTGCCATCGTGGTCATCGGCCGGTCTGGCTCGGCGTTCGCCGCAGAAATAGGCACGATGAAAGTCACAGAAGAGTTGGACGCTTTGGAAACGATGGCCATCAATCCGACTCGTTTTCTTGTTACGCCGAAATTCATTGCGATGGTTATCATGCTGCCTTGCCTTACTATTTGGGCGAACGCCATGGGTGTGCTAGGCGGCGCGCTGTTCGGCGTGACAAAGGCAGGCTTCACCTTCTTGAGTTACATCAACGCGACCGTGGACGCATTATTCCTGCGCGACATCGTCAGCGGCCTCATTAAGAGCTTTATGTTTGGTGTGACCATTACAGCCGTCGGCTGTCAGGAGGGCCTCGCGACGGGGGCGGGCGCCGAGCAAGTCGGCCGCTCCACGACTTCTGCGGTCGTGATCTCGATTTTCCTGGTCATTGCCGTCGACCTCATTTTTACTGCGCTTTTTTTCTTCCTGGGAGGGCAATAGCATGAATACCCCTCTCAACCCCATTAATGAGAATCAGCCTCCCGCGATTTCGCTTCGCGACTTGCGCGTTAGTTATGGCGAGAGGGAGATTCTTCACGGTGTCACGTTCGACGTGCAGCAAGGCGAGACGCTCGTCATTCTCGGTGGCTCCGGATCCGGCAAATCCACGCTGCTCCGGACTTTGGTTGGTCTGGAAAGGCCGACTTCCGGCGAAATTTGGATCAAGGGAAAGAATCTCGCGACGATTTCCGATGAAGAGCTGGATCACTTACGCCGCCACATGGGCATGTCATTCCAGGGCGGAGCCCTATTCGGCTCGATGACGGTTGGTGAGAATGTCGCCTTGCCATTGAAAGAACATACAAAGCTCGAAGATCCGACGATCGAAATCATGCTTCGCATTAAACTCGATCAGGTGGGGCTTTCCGGTTATGAGGACTACTATCCTTCACAACTCAGTGGCGGTATGAAAAAGCGCGCCGCTGTCGCTCGCGCCCTTGCTATGGATCCCGAGATTCTCTTCTTCGACGAGCCGTCTGCGGGTCTCGATCCAATCATTGCCGCTGGGATCGATGAGCTAATTCTGGAATTGAAAAAAGCTTTTCATATGACCATCATCGTCGTCACGCACGAGCTTGCCAGCGCTTTTCTGATCGCCGACCGCATGGTCCTGATTAACAGGGGAGAAGTCGTCGCCTTCGGCACGACAGAGGAGATGCGCACGAGCACGCACCCAAAAGTGCGCCAATTTTTGGACCGCATCGCGGAGCCGGCGGTCTCGCAAGAGTTGGATTACCTCCAGATGCTGACGGAGGACCGCCACGGCAGCCGCCGCTGAGCGGAAGGAGAAAGGTCGATGGACGCCAGGGGGGAACAAGCGGCGGTCGGGTTGTTTGTGATCATCGCTGCCGCGCTTTTGATCGTAACGGTATTCGCGCTCGGTGGCGCTTTCAGCAGTTCACCGGTAACCTACCGCGCATATTTCCCGTTCGTGGGTGGCATTGAGCCAGGGGCCACCGTTCGTTATGCTGGCGGCCCGAAAATCGGTCGCGTGGAAATGCTTCGCATCGATCCCAAAAATCCCGCTCTCATGGAGATGACCTTCAGCGTTAAGCAGGGAATTCCCGTCAAGACAGACAGCAAGGTTCGCATCATGAGTATGAGCCCGCTCGGGGAAAATCATGTCGAAGTTATAGCTGGCACCGCGCAAGCCGCACCGCCGGGAACGACACTTCCATCCGATCCTTATATCGACTTTAACGCGATCACGGCGCAGATCAACAACATTGCGCCGCAGGCGCAAGAACTATTGAAAAACCTGAATCAGCGTACCGAAGAACTCCAACTCACTATTCAACGGGTGAACGATCTGCTCAATCCCCAAAATCAAGCCAACCTGACGGCAACCCTTGCCAACACACGCGGCATGCTGGAAGAGAACCGGCCCAACATCAAGTCGAGCCTCGCGCAGGTGGAGTCCGCTTCTCACAAGTTGGCTCCTCTAGTCGATGATTTGAGAAAAACGTCCGCGGAGGCCAACAAGGCCATCGGACATTTGGATGAGCTGCTCGCAGAGGACAAGCCCGAAATTCACAGCGCCCTGCTCGATCTGCGCCAGAATCTCGCGCAACTTCAACAGTTAACCGGTCAGTTGAACAGTACGCTCGACACAAACTCGGAAAATATCGATGAGCTGCTCGAAAACATGCGCCACGCGTCGGAGAATCTGCGCCAATTCACCGACATCATCAAGACACGGCCTTCCACTTTGATTCGTTCCTCCACTCCAAAAGAGCACAAGCCGGGGCAACCATGAGGCAAGCAATCATGAAATCGCATTTTACGTGCGAAGGCGAGGTCGCTGTGATGAATGGCTGCAAGAAGCTTTTGTTCGTCGGCTCAATCGCCGTGATTGTAAGTGTCTCGGTCGGTTGCGGCGCCGCGCGGCCCAGCAAATACTATCAACTTACACCGCCTTCCGCGGCCTCCGCGTCGAGCGCGGCGCAGGATTCGTTTTCGCTCTCGCTCGTCCTCGGACCGATCTACACTTCGCATCTCTATCGCGAAGATCGCATCGTCTACAGTTCCGAGTCGCAGCAGATGGGCACTTACGAAACCGAGCGCTGGTCCGAGCCGCCGGTGGAAATGTTCCGCGATGTTTTGCTGCGCAAGCTGCGCGAGTCGGGGCGCTATCGCGATGTAAACACCATGCGCACGGGCGGCCGCGGGGACTACGTCATCAAAGGTCGCCTTTATGATTTCAAAGAAGTCACCGGCAAATCTTTCGTCGGCCGCCTTGCTTTCGACTTAGAAATGCACGACGTGAAGACTAATGCGACCGTGTGGGCGCACACGTACAACTACGACGAACCTGTCAGTAGCAAAGATGTAGCGTCTGTTGTTGCGGCGCTCGATCGCAACGTCCAGCGCGCGGCGGCCGAAGTCGCCGCATCGCTAGAACAATACTTCTCAAAGAATCCGCAAAAGTAAGCTCTTAGTGTTTCGGCGTTTTGACCGGATCCGGCGGCCGGCTCGGCAGCTTCTTCGGATTCGCTGCCATCGCATTCATCACTTCCGCGATTCCGCGATCGAGTTGTGGGTCTTTACCGTCGATGACCGATGCCGCGTCGTTCTCGACGACGATGTCCGGATCGACGCCGTGCCCCTCGATCACGTATTCGCCCTTCGTATTTGCCGTCGCGAACTCCGGCACGAATGCCGTTCCGCCGTCGAGCAGCGGCCCACGCCCGGAAATTCCCACGACGCCGCCCCACGTCCTCTTTCCAATCAGCGGCCCGAGCCCAGCCTGTTTGAACATATACGGGAAGATGTCTCCGTCGGAAGCGGAAGTTTCGTTGATCAAGCAAACCTTCGCTCCGTAGAACACTGCGTCGGGATAAGTATTCGTAAACTGATCCACGCGATCGAAATCCGTACCTAGGAGTTCGCGCCGCAGACGTTCAATCAGCATCCGCGACACGTTTCCGCCTCCGTTGCCCCGTACGTCCACGACCAAGCCTTCTTTGCGGATTTGCGGGTAGTAGTATTTGATGAATTCGCGAATGCCCGCAGCGCCCATATCCGGAATGTGAATGTACCCAACGCGGCCGTTGGTTGCCTTCGTCACGTATTCTCGGTTGCGTGTCACCCACGCCAGATAAATCAAGTTGCGTTCGTTTGTAATGGGCTTGTAATTCGTCGTATGTGAGCCTTCGAGCGTCGGCTTGTCGTTGAGCGTTAACTGCACCGGCCGATTCGCTTTGTCCCGCAGAAATTCGTAGGGATTGTCATTCGCTTTCAGCTCGCGCCCGTCAATCGCCAGAATGTAGTCGCCCTCTTTTGCGTTCACACCGACCTCCGTGAGTGGCGAGCGGTACAGCTCCTCTTCATTCTGTCCGCGATAAATCTTGCTGATCTTGTAGCGTCCTGCCGCCGGATCGAGCGTTAGTTGCGCGCCCATCAGAGCGACTTGTGGCCGCTTCGGCATCTCCCAGTCGCCACCTTCGATGTATGCGTGGCCGACGCTCAACTCCGCCACCATCTCGCCCAGCACATAGTTCAAATCCGACCGGTGCGCGACATAATCCACAAGCGGCCGGTACTGTTGCCGCAGCGCCTCCCAGTCGTATCCGTGCATGTTCTTCACATAGAAAAAGTCTCTGTACCGACGCCAAACCTCGTTGAAAATTTCGACCCATTCTTCGTGCGGCACGCGGTCAACTGCCAGTCCATCCGTGGCCACGTTCTTTGCGCTGTTCTTTCCATCCGGCTTCACGTCGTACATCTTGAAGCCGCCGCCTTGCCGCACCAGGACCTTCTTGCCGTCGGAGGAGACCGTGTATCCCTGGATTCCCTCGGCGAGCGTGCTCTCTTTGCGGTCTTTCATCGAGAAGACAACCAAGCTGGGTTCCGGAAACGAATCGCGCCCGTAATAAAAACCGCCGCCTGCCTTGCCGTACAATATGTTTTCTTTTGTCACCACCAACCCAAAGAAGTTGTCTGCGCCCACCGGCACACGCGTCACGCGATCGGCGAGCCCATCAAAATCTATCTTGATGTACTCCTTCTTCTTTTCTTCTTTCTTCTCGTCTTTCTTTTCGTCCGATCTGGCTTTTTCGCCTTCTCTTGTAATCGTCACTTCATCGCTTTCCGGTGGAAACGGATTCTTTACGTCTTTCCGCAGAGCGAGCGCGTAAATCTCCTGTCCGCGATTCGTCGCAAAATTGAATTCAATCTGGCTGATGTATGGCGCGAACTCCCGCGTCCCGACGTAGTACAGATAATTTCCTTCCGTGTCCCAGGCGATGTCGTTCGTTTCGTGCATGTCGCCGGTGACACGATGCACTTGCCCGTCCGAGACGCTCCACACATAAATCGACCGGAATCCGTTGGCATTCGCCTCCGTCAATGCAATATGTCCCCCATCCGCCGACCAAGTGTAATCTCGTAGCCGCCCGGCCGGATCCTGTGCGACCTGCGCGACCTTCTTGTCTTCCAGTGTTAGCACAAACAATTTGCCGTCTTTGTCCGAGAACGCCAAGCGTTTCCCGTCCGGCGCCCACTCGGGTGCGTAAAGCATCGCGTGAAAGTCGTGTGTCAATTGCTCCGGCTTTCCTAATCCGTCCTGATTAATCAAATAAACTTCGTCTTCTCCATCGGCGTCGGAAATATAGGCGATCTTCGCTCCGTCTGGCGACCACCGAGCCCACTTGTCGTGCGCATTCGAAGAATTCGTCAAATTCCGTGTCGGCCCTTTTTCGATCGGGGCAGTAAACACGTCGCCCCGCGCCACAAAAAGCGCGCGTTCGCCCTTGGGGCTCAACTCATACCCTTCAATCGCATTCGACGCAAAAATGCGCGATGGCCGCATCGCCACCGCGTCGGTCGGCACAGTAATCGAGATGTGGACTGTTTTGTTCGTCTCCGTGCTGTAGATGTTCAGCTCGCCATCCATCTCATAAACGATCTGGTTCTTGTGATCCGTGCTCGGCCAGCGCAAATCCCACTTTTTGCTGTGGGTCAATTGCTCGGTCTTTTTTGTTGCTGGATCGTAGACGTACAAATTCAGCGTGTCGTCTTTGTCCGACGAATAAAAGATCTTGCCGCCCACCCACATCGGGTCGCGGTGAGCCCGCGGGTCGTCCGTAATCTTTTCCGCGGCACGTGAACTCAAATCAAAAATATAAAGCTGCTGGGCCCATCCTCCGGAATACCGCTTCCAGGTTCGAAAGTCACGAAACAGCGGCGAGTACACTACTTTCTTTCCGTCGGGCGCAAAATCGCCGGCGCCCGATTTCGGCATCGGCAGTGCCTGTGGCAGTCCGCCATCGATGCTCACCGTGTAAAGCCGGCTGTCGCCCAAATCAAAATGTTCGCGCAGCGAACGGAACAGCACAGACTTCCCATCGGGCGACCAGCCATACACTTGGTTGTCGTAGCCCCACCGCGGCGTCAAAGGTCCGCGCGCCGGGTAAAACGTCAACTGCCGTGGTACGCCGCCCGTCACGGGAATTACATACACCTGTTCATCGCCGTCGTACTGCCCCGTAAACGCGATCCATTTTCCGTCCGGCGAAAATTTTGCGAACAATTCCATTCCTGGGTGCGAGGTCAAGCGCGTCGCCATTCCGCCGGCAGTCGATGCCGTCCATAAATCGCCACCGTAGGTGAACACCACCTTGTCTCCATGCACGTCGGGGAAACGCAGCAATTTCGTTTGCGCTGCCGTTAGTGCCGCATAGCACAAGCACACAAACAGACTCAGCACGACCGACCGGATTCGACGATGCATCGTTTACACCCCTAAGGAGTCATTTTCTGGAAGTTTCGCAACGTAGCGGAAGACTACGCGACTGTCAGACGCTACCCGCCGGGCATTGTACACCTGCGTCGGCCGGCGACAGGCTTTTTTGGCGCGCGCCACGACACCAGGTCTCGATCGCTGTAGAGTCAGACGAGACGATCTAAACAACGTCTCAATTTATTTCTTGTTCGAAGAAGTCGCGGGTGTTGCCGCCGCCGTTATCCCCGTCAGTTCCGCCTTCACGGCCGGCGAAATCTTATCCGCATTCTTCACGAGCACCGCCGCTTGCCAGATTTGCGTCTCGCTCAACCGGCCCTTGAAGCCCGGCATTCCCGTCATGCGAATTCCGCCCTCGACTTTCCAGTACGACTCCCACTCTTCGTCGTCCGTCACACCGGTGCCTTTGAATAATTGTGGCGGCCGCGGCGCCATGCCTTCCGCAATCGCGGTAGGCGTTCCACTTGGCACTCCATGACACACGGCGCAGTTCTCTTTGTAGACTTTTGCGCCTTCGAGCAAATTCTTCTCATCGGCGGGAACTTCCGCAGCGGGATGCGGCAATTTATCCATATATGCGTGCAGCGCCAGGCGAGCCATTTGCCGCTCGAACGGCATGTTGGGCGAAGTCACTGCTACGGGCGCCCGCCCCGTCGCAAAATAGAAATAAACGCTACCCAGTACCAGCAGAACCCCTACAACAACGCCCAAAACCAATCCTTTCACCATCTCCTGTTTTCTCCTATGGCGAAGCAATATAGCCCTTCCCGCCTTCATCCCCAAGAGTTCCCGTGCGTAACCGTTTTCTCCGCCCTTCCGTCCAATCTATTGCTAAAGACATTTTTGCGGCAGTGTGCCCGGCAGGGCTGTAGAATTGCGGCGCAGATCGATGGTCGTCCCGCCCCGGGCGGACGTGCTCTCACTCCGCCAATTGCACCCGACAGGAGCTTTGAAGAATGAGCCAGTTGGAATCCTTAGACCTACCCGAGTCGGGTAGAGCCAGCGGCACCGTCACACGTGCTACGTCCGGCTCGCGCTGGTGGATTTGGCTCCTCGTCATCGCCGTCGCTGTGGGCGGTTATTGGTATTATCGGAATTCTCACGACAAAGCGCGGGACGCCGCAGTGGCGCCGACTGCTGGCGGCAAAGGGCGCGGTCCTGGCGGCGGCAATTTTGCTGTTCCGGTAGTCGTAGCTACAGCACAGTCCGGCGACCTTCCGGTCTATTTCTCCGGCCTCGGCACGGTCACCCCGCTCTACACGGTCACCGTCCGAAGCCGGGTTGACGGTCAACTGATTAACGTCTCCTTCAAGGAAGGCCAGTTCGTGCAGCAGGGCGAACTCCTCGCAGAAGTCGACCCGCGCCCGTTTCAGGTCCAGCTCGAACAAGCGCAAGGCCAGCTAGCCAAGGATGAGGCCGCCCGTCATGACGCGGAAGCAAATTACGAACGTTTCAAGCTCCTTTTCAAGGAAGGCGTTATACCGCAGCAGCAACTTGATACGCAACAAGCACAAGTCGGCCAGTTTGATGGCGCCATCAAATCCGACCAGGCACAAATCGATAACGCTAAGTTGCAGCTAACGTACTCTCACATCACCGCGCCTATCTCCGGCCGGGTCGGTCTTCGCCTCGTCGATCCCGGTAACATCATTCACGCCTCGGATGCCAATGGGCTTGTGGTCATCACCCAAGTCCAGCCCATTTCTGTTGTTTTCAGCCTTCCGCAAGACCAGTTGCCGCCGGTCTACGACAAACTCCGCAAAGGGGTTCAATTAAACGTAGACGCTTTTGATCGCGACAACGCGTACAGGATAACGACCGGCAAATTGCTCACCATCGACAACCAGATCGATCCGACGACCGGCACGTACAAACTCAAAGCGGCATTCGATAACAAGGACAACGCACTTTTCCCCAACCAGTTCGTCAACGTTCATTTGCTTGTGGATGTGCGCAAAGGTCTCACGCTCGTTCCCGTTCCGGCGATTCAGCGCGGTCCACAAGGCACTTATGTCTACGCCGTAGGGCAGGGAAATGTCGTTAACATCCGTCCTGTCACCATCGCGCAGACGACAGGAGACTTCGCCGGCCTTTCTTCCGGCATCCAGCCTGGTGAAGTTGTTGTTACGGACGGTCAAGACAAATTGCAGGACGGCAGCAAAATCGTTCCGAACACTTCGCCCACCGGCAACGCTCCGCCCGCCGCCGCCGTGCCCGCGGCGAACCAGCAGCCAAATTCCGGTCAGCAAGGCCGTTCCGGCCACGCCGGAGGCAAGAAGCAATGAGCATTTCTCGGCCGTTTATCGTGCGGCCGGTCGCGACCACGCTCCTTATGGTGGGCGTCCTACTCGTGGGTTTTGTTGCGTATCGTCAGTTGCCAGTTTCTGCGCTGCCGCAGGTGGACTACCCAACAATCCAAATTCAGACCTTTTATCCCGGCGCGAGCCCCGAGGTCATGGCTTCGAGCGTTACGGCTCCGCTCGAGCGCCAGTTCGGCCAAATTCCCGGCCTGCAGCAGATGACTTCCACGAGCTCTTTCGGCAGCTCGCTCATCACCCTACAATTTAACCTCGATTTGAACATTGACATTGCCGAACAGGAAGTCCAGGCATCCATCAATTCTGCGTCCAACCTTTTGCCGCAAGGAATTCCGAATCCGCCCATCTATAGCAAGGTCAATCCTGCCGACTCGCCGATTCTCACTCTCGCTCTCACTTCCAAATCGCTTCCGTTGTTCACGGTCGAGGATCTCGCCGATACCAACCTCGCGCAAAAAATCTCGCAGTTGCCCGGTGTAGGCCTCGTCAGCATCAGCGGCGGCCAGCGCCCGGCGGTTCGCATCCAGGCAAATCCCACCGCGCTCGCGTCTTACGGTTTGAGTTTGGAGGACCTTCGCACAGTCCTTGGCACCGCTAACGTCAATTTCGCCAAAGGCACCTTCGACGGCCCGCAGCAAGCCGTGACCATCGCTGCGAATGATCAGCTTCTTTCCGGCAACGCCTATCGCAGCGTCATCATCGCGTACCGCAACGGCGCTCCCGTCCGGCTGTCCGACGTGGCCACGGTGACGGACGGCGTCGAAAACACCATGCAAGCTGCATGGTCCGGCAAGAACCCCGCGGTCATTTTGAATATTCAGCGCCAGCCCGGCGCGAACATCATCAGCGTCGTAGATCGTGTAAAGACCTTGCTACCACGCTTGCTCGACGGTCTTCCCAAAGCGGTCGATGTCACCATTCTGACCGACCGCACGACCACCATCCGTGCCTCCGTTGCGGATGTGCAATTTGAAATGATGCTCACCATCGCTCTCGTCGTGATGGTCATATTCCTCTTCCTGCGCAGTGTCCGCGCCACCGTCATCCCGAGCGTTGCCGTGCCCCTCTCCATCGTCGGTACATTCGGCGTGATGTATCTGCTCGGCTTCAGTCTTAACAATCTCTCCTTGATGGCGCTCACCATCTCCACCGGCTTTGTTGTTGACGACGCAATCGTCATGATCGAGAACATTTCACGCTTCATCGAAGGGGGAGAATCGCCCCTTCAAGCCGCCCTGAAAGGTTCCGAACAAATCGGCTTCACAATCCTTTCTCTAACCGTCTCTTTAATTGCCGTACTCATTCCGCTGTTGTTCATGGGCGACATCGTGGGCCGTCTGTTCCGCGAATTCGCCATTACGCTCGCGGTCACAATCCTGGTATCGGCGATCGTCTCCCTGACGTTAACTCCGATGATGAGCGCGAAGTTGCTTCGCCATCAAAAAGAAGAGGAACAAACGTGGTTCTACAGAAAATCCGAAGCCGTCTTCAAATCCGTCATCGCCTTTTATGGCCGGACACTCCAGGTCGTTCTGCAATTTCGCACCATCACCTTGCTCGTCACGATCGCCACTCTCGTCGGCACTATTCTTCTCTACGTTTACGTTCCGAAAGGGTTTTTCCCGGTGCAGGACACCGGCGTCATTCTAGGCATTTCCGAAGCGCCGCAGTCCGTTTCGTTCCGCGCCATGGCCGAACGCCAGCAGGCTCTTACGGATGTAATCCTGGGTGATTCTGCTGTGGAAAGCGTCTCGTCGTTCATTGGCATTGACGGCCTCAATACCACCCTGAATACGGGGCGCATTCAGGTGAGTCTCAGGCCGCTCGAAGTACGCAAAATCAACGCTAGCGACGTAATCAGGCGCCTTCAGCCCCAACTCGAAAAAGTCAGCGGCATAACTCTCTTCATGCAGCCAATTCAGGACCTCACGGTCGAAGATCGTATCAGTCGGACGCAATTCCAATACACGCTAGAGGACGTTGACGCCAAGGAGCTCAACTCCTGGGTGCCTCGTTTTTATGATCGCCTAAAGGGTCTTCCACAGTTACGCGATGTTGCTCACGACAGTTTAAGCGGTGGGCTGCTTCTGAACCTCGTCATCGACCGCGATTCCGCCGCTCGCCTCGGCATCCTCCCAGCCGACATCGACAACGCGCTCTACGATGCCTTCGGCCAGCGTCAGGTCTCGACGATTTACACGCAGCTCAACCAGTATCACGTGGTCATGGAAGTCGACCCGCAGTTCCAGCAGAATCCCGATTCACCCAAGAATATCTACGTTCATTCTTCCAACGGTTCGCAGATACCGCTCTCTGCCTTCACTCGCATTGAAACCGATTCCGCCGCACTCACCCTTAACCATCAGGGCCAGTTTCCCGTTGTGACGTTTTCTTTTAACCTTGCGCCTGGCGTTTCGCTTGGCCACGCCGTTGACGCTATCGACGCTGCCAAGCAAGATCTCAACATGCCTCCTGCCGTCCAGGGCAGATTTCAGGGCACTGCCGCGGCCTTTCAGAATTCTCTTACCAACGAGCCGATTCTCATCCTCGCCGCGCTCGTTACCGTTTACATCGTCCTTGGCATTCTTTATGAGAGCTTCATTCACCCGATCACCATTCTCTCCACTCTCCCGTCTGCGGGAGTCGGTGCGATTCTGGCGTTGCTCCTTTGCCGCACAGAGTTTTCCATCGTCGCGCTCATCGGCATCATTCTTCTCATCGGCATCGTCATGAAAAACGCCATTATGATGATCGATTTCGCTCTGGAAGCCGAGCGGCTTGAGGGCCAATCTCCGCTCGACGCCATTTACGAAGCGTGCCTCCTCCGTTTCCGGCCGATTCTCATGACCACGATGGCCGCCATGCTCGGTGGGTTGCCGCTTGCTCTTGGCACCGGACCCGGTTCGGAATTGCGGCGCCCGCTTGGCATCACCATTGTCGGCGGCCTCATCCTTAGCCAGATTCTTACGCTTTACACCACTCCAGTCGTTTACCTTGCTTTCGACTGGCTCTCGCGTCGCTTTGCCTTCCATATCGGCAACGCAATCGAAGAGCCCGCCCACGGAGACTAGCGGTGAACTTCTCCTCCAACTTCTCCGCGCCTTTCATTCGTCGTCCTGTCGCGACGACTCTTCTCACTATCGCCATCTTTCTGTCTGGAGCTGTCGCGTTCAAATTTCTTCCCGTCGCGCCGCTCCCCAAGATTGACTTTCCCACCATCGCCGTCGGCGCGGGCCTTCCCGGTGCGAGTCCCGAAACTATGGCGTCCACTGTCGCGGCGCCGCTCGAACGCCAGTTCGGCCGTATTGCCGGTGTCACGCAAATGACCTCTTCGAGCACGTACGGCTCGACCAGCGTCGTCCTGCAATTCGATCTCAACCGTGATATCAACGCCGCCGCTCGCGACGTCCAGGCCGCTATCAACGCCGCACGCAGCCAGCTTCCCGCTGACCTCCCGGGCCAGCCCGGCTATCGCAAAGTAAATCCCGCCGACGCGCCAATCATTCTTCTTTCGCTCACATCCACCAACATTCCCTCGAGCCAAATCTATGACGCCGCAGACTCCATCGTTGCGCAGAAACTCGCTCAAGTTGAGGGCGTCGGCCAGGTCTTTGCGTGGGGAAGTTCGCGCCCCGCCGTTCGCGTCAGCATCAATCCCGACCAGATCAATAGCTACGGCGTGAGCCTCGAGCAGGTCCGCAACGCCCTCCGGGGCGCGAACGCTAATCTTGCGAAGGGTTCGCTCAACGACAGCGAGCGCTCCATTGCAATCGCCGACACTGACCAGATCTTCAAAGCCTACGAATATGACCCGCTCATCGTTGCCGGCCACACCGGCGCGCCCGTCCGGCTAAAGGACATTGCCACTGTTACCGATTCTGTCGAAGACGTTCGCAATCTCGGTCTTTCTTTCGGCGAGCCCTCGGTGATCCTGGCCGTCTTCCGCCAGCCTGGCGCGAACATGATCGAAACGGTCGATCGCATCAAAGCGATCCTCCCCGAACTGCAAGCGTCCATTTCTCCGTCACTCCATCTCCGCGTCGCCATGGACCGTACTACAACGATTCGCGCCTCCATTCACGACGTCGAAATCACCCTTCTCATCTCGATCTCGCTGGTCATACTTGTCGTCTTCGTCTTCCTCCGTAACGTTTGGGCCACGGTCATCCCCAGCATTGCTGTTCCGCTTTCTCTTATCGGTACTTTCGGCGTGATGTATCTGTTCGGCTATAGCCTCGACAATCTCTCTCTGATGGCTCTCACTATTTCCACCGGCTTCGTCGTCGATGACGCCATCGTCGTCATCGAGAACATCGCGCGCCACATCGAATCCGGCATGAAGCCTTTTGCCGCTACCATGAAAGGCGCGAGCGAAATCGGCTTCACGGTTCTTTCGATGAGCACTTCGCTCGTCGCGGTCTTTATTCCCATTCTTCTGTTCCCCGGAATTGTCGGCCGACTCTTCCGTGAATTTGCTGTCACCCTCACCGTAGCCATCGGCGTCTCCATGATCGTTTCTCTTACCACCACGCCCATGATGTGTGCGCGCTTCCTCCGCCACGAGGAAGGGAAGCACAATTTCGCCTATCGTCTAGCTGAAGGTGCCTTCAATGGCATAGTCCGGGTTTACGATCGCATCCTGCGCGTTGTGCTGCGGCATCAATTTGCCGTCCTGCTGCTGACCGTCGCTACTGTCTGCCTCAACGGTTACCTCTTCTTCATCGTTCCTAAAGGCTTTTTTCCGCAGCAGGACACCGGCCGCATCAACGGCTCCATTCAAGGTGACCAGGACACTTCCTTCGCCAACATGTCCGCAAAGCTGAAAGAATTCACGAATCTCGTTCTGCAGGATCCTGCGGTAGATACGGCAACTTCTTTCGTCGGCGGTGGCGGTGGTTCCAGCACTGGCCGCATGTTCGCGCAGCTCAAACCACTCGAAGA
>Ga0126376_10000699_pt1 | contig 16984 bp, 13 predicted proteins | sample PanSoiMetPlot_15_FD_92760 | JGI IMG/M metagenome (GOLD analysis project Ga0126376, IMG submission 92760) | Tropical forest soil microbial communities from Panama - MetaG Plot_15 | ecosystem: Environmental > Terrestrial > Soil > Tropical forest > Bulk soil | place: Panama | collected 2016-02-17
CGCGACTTCACCCATGTGGCGTTCATCGGCGGACCGCCTAACGTGTTCGTGGTCAATCCGGCGTCAGGCGTGCGCTCGCTCCGGGAGCTCGTCGCGCTCGCCGCGCGCGAGCCGGTCGCCTATGTGTCGCCCGGCGTCGGCACGCTCGGGCATCTGACCGCCGAGCGGCTGGCGCAGCTGGCCAACATCCAGCTGCAGCACATCCCGCACAAGGGCGCGTCCACCGCCATGATGGATCTGGTCGCCGGCACCGTGAGCCTCGGCACCATGACATGGACCTCGGCGCTCGGGCAGATCCGCGCCGGCAAGGTCATCCCGATCGCCGTGACGTCGCGGGCGCGACTTGCCGAGGCGCCCGACCTGCCGACCTTCCAGGAGCTCGGCTACGACGACCTCGTCGCCACCACGTGGTTCGGGCTGTCGGGACCGGCCGGCGTGCCCCACGACATCGTGCAAAAGCTCAACCGCGCCGTGATCGATGTGCTGGCGCTTCCCGAGGTGCGAGCCCGCCTGCAACGCGACGCCGTCGAGACGCAGGCCATGACGCCGGAGGAATTCACCGCCTTCCTGGCGCACGAAATCGACAAATGGGCTCCGCTCGCCCGGCGGGTTGGCCAGGCGAATTAGGGCGCAGGGGTGAGGATCGCCCGCTGCCGGACCGGCATCCGCGACGTGCCTTCGATCGCTCTACGCGTCGACGGCCAGGGCGGCAGCGAGCGACATCGCGCCGCTGCGCCCCGGCTTGATTGCAAAACGACTTCTGCTGATCATGGCGCCAATGGTCGGCGCGTCACCCGCCACGAGGGGAGGCGAAACATGATCTCGACCATCAGCCGGCGTGGGTTCCTCGCGACCACCGGGGCGGCCGCGCTTTCCGTTGTCGGACACAGTCCCGGCCTCGCGCAGGAGTTTCCCGCCCGCGGGCTTCTGGTGATCGTGCCCTATTCCGCGGGCGGCGGCAGCGACGTTTCGGCGCGACTGCTTGCCAGGGATCTCGAACCCATCCTCGGCAAGCCGGTGACGGTCGAAAACCGCGCCGGCGGCGGCGGCTGGATCGGTTGGGGCTCGCTCGCCGCGTCAAAGCCCGACGGCTATACCATCGGCTACATCAACGCGCCGAGCATGTTCGCCGGCTATCTCGACCGGGCGCAGGGCGGTGCGCGCAAGGAGAACCTGGAGAGCTTCACGCCGCTGATCAATCATGTCGTTGATCCCAATCTTTGGGCAGTGCGACCCGACAGCAAGTACAAAACCGTGAAGGACGTCATCGACGAGGCCAGGCGCCGCCCCGGTACGATCACGCTCAACGGCGGCGGCCACGGCACCGACGATCACGTCGCGGCACTGGGAATCGGGGCCAACAACGCAACGAGCTTCCAGATGGTGCATTTCCGCGGCACGCCGGAAGGCAAGACCCAGGTGCTGGCCGGCAACATTGAAGTGCTTGCCTGCAACGTCAGCGAGGTCGCAGAGGACCTCAGGGTCGGCCAGTTCCGCATCCTCGGGGTGATGTCGGCAGAACGCTCGCCGTTCATCCCCAACGGGCCGACCTTTCGCGAGCAGGGCTTCGACGAGGTGTGGGCGGTGTCGCGCGGCATCGCGGCGCCGGCCGGTTTGCCGAAGGACGTCGAGACCGCTCTGATCGGCTATCTGGAGAAGACCATCGGCTCAAAAGAGCACAGGGCCAAGGCCGAGGCGCTCGCGCTCGACCCGCAGATCATCAAGGGCGAGGATTACCGCAAATTCCTCAAGGACAACGAGCAGGCCACCAAGAAATTGATGGGCTGGTAGCCTCAGCCAACGGGCGGGACCCCTCGCGCTCTGTCGCCGAGGGCCGCACCAGGACGGCGCGCCGATCAGTCACAAATTCATGACTACGCGGCCGCGCCGTCCTGCGCCGTCATCCCCGCTCTCGCCCCGGATCAAGTCCTGGACGCGCTTTGGCGCGAGAGCCCCGCCCGCGGCAAGCATGCGCCAAGCGAGCCAATCCGCGATCCGGGCCGCCAAGCACCTTGGATATGATTGCCCGCTCCCCGTACAATTCCATCGTTCGGGGGGACTCTGGGTCCCGGCCCTGAAGGAGTGCAGATGTTGCGCACGACAACGGCGCTTGTTTTTCTCGCGCTTGCGCCCGGCCCGGCTGCGGCACAATCGGATTATCCCGCGCGCCCGGTGCGCATCGTGGTTCCGTCGCCGCCGGGCGGCGGCACCGACATCATCGCGCGCGTGCTGGCGCAGTACCTGTCCAAGACCATGAGCCAGCAGTTTTTTGTCGAGAACCGGCCGGGCGCCGGCAACATGATCGGCATCGAGTCGGTGGCGCGGGCCGCGCCCGACGGCTACACGCTGCTGTTCGCGCCCAGCACGCTGGCGCTCAACTCGGTCCTGTACAAGAAGGTCAGCTACGATCCGGTGCGCGACTTCGCCCCGATCACGATCGCGGCCACCACCGCCAACGTGCTGATCGTCAACCCTGGGCTTCCGGTCAAATCCCTGGGCGACCTGATCGCGTTGGCCAAGCGGCAGCCGGGCGAACTGACCTATGGCACGCCCGGCATCGGCACGTCGCCGCACATGAGCATGGAGCTGTTCAAGAGCATGGCGGGTATCGACCTGCGGCACATTCCCTACCGCGGCACGGCGCCAGCCGTGACCGACGTGATCACCGGGCAGATCGCCGCGACCTTTGCCAACGCACTCACGGCCAAGCCGCAGGTGGACGCCGCAAAGGTGCGGGCGCTGGCGGTGTCCGGGCCCAAGCGGATCGCCGCCCTCCCCGACATTCCCCCGGTCGCCGAAGCCGGTGTACCCGGCTATGCGGCCGTGCAGTGGTATGCGCTGCTGGCGCCAGCCGGCACGCCGGCCGAGATCATCCCACGCCTGCACGCCGAGGCGACGCAGGCGCTGAAAACCGCCGAGATGCAGGAGAAGCTGGCCGCCGACGGCGCCGAGCCGGTGGGCAGCACGCCGGACGAGCTCGCCGCGCTGATCCGCAACGAGCTGGACAAATGGAACAAGGTGGCGCGCGCGGCCAATATCGAGCCGCAGTAGCGCCGCCCGCCTTCGCTCCTCAAGCAGCAATGCCGTGCGATGACAGGGAGACCAAAGCCTTGCCGTGGATCACCGCCAACGGAATAAGCATTCACTACCGGCTCGACGGCAAAGGCGGCCCGAGCGTCGTGCTGCTGCATGAGATGGGCGGCACGCTCGACAGCTGGGATGCCATCGCGCCCGCGCTCGCCGGCTCCTTCCGCGTCCTGCGCTACGACCAGCGCGGCGCCGGTCTGTCGGAAAAAGTGCGCCAGCCGTTCACGTTCGAGACGCAGGTCGACGACCTGGAAGCCGTTCTCGACGCGCTCACGCTGACAGCCCCGTTTCATTTCGTCACCGTGGCGGCCGCGACCGCCCAGGCGCTGTGTTTCATGGAGCGGCACCCATCGCGCGTCGGCAGCTTCGTGTTCTGCAACCCGCTCGCCGGCATCGACCCCAGCCGCGCCAGCGCGCTCGACGAGCGCGCCGATTTCGCCGCGCGTGAGGGCATGCGCGCCGGGCTCGCGGTCACGCTCGACAAGTCGTGGCCGTCGGAGATCGGCGACAGCGCGGCTCATGAGGCCTATCGCGGGCGCTACCTGGCGAACGACCCGGTATGCTTCGGCGCCATCAACCGGGTGCTGGCGCGCACCAACGTGACGCACCTGGTGAAACGCATCGCCTGCCCGACCATGATCGTGGCCGGGCGCTTCGACCAGGTGCGGCCGCCGGCCGGCAGCGAGCAGCTGGCGCGCGAGATTCGCGGCGCGCGCTTCGAGCTGATCGATGCCGTGCACATGATGCCGGCACAGGCACCGGGCCCCCTCCTCGCTCTGCTGAAGGATTTTTTGACCACCGCCGCCGCGCCGCAGGCGCAGGGCGCCAGCCAGACTTCATAGTGATGGCATTTTCTTCGGAAAACCGGCGTCCTTCCCCGGGTCGCGTCCGGCGCAAGCTTTTCCGGAAAATGCTCTAACGAGGACGAACCAATGCGCGTGAAAGCCAACGGGATCACGTTCAACTGCGAGGTCGAGGGCGAGGACGGCGCGCCCTGGCTGGTGCTCAGCAACTCGCTCGCGTGCAATCTCTCCATGTGGGATCCGCAGGCCGCCGAACTTAAGCGCTCGCTGCGCATCCTGCGCTACGACCAGCGCGGCCATGGCCAGACCGACGCGCCGGCCGGCCGCTACACGTTCGAGTTGCTGATCGCCGACGTCATGAGCCTGCTCGATGCGCTGTCGATCCCGCGGGCGCATTTCGCCGGCCTGTCCATGGGCGGGGCCACGGCGCTCGGCTTGGCGCTGCACCATCCCGACCGCTTCGACCGCATCATCATCTGCGACTCGCCCTGCGCCTCGACGCCGGCGACCACCCAGCAATGGGAGGAGCGCATTGCGGTGGCGCAGCAGCAGGGCATGGAAGCCCTGGTCGAGCCGACAATCACGCGCTGGTTTCCGCCCGACACGGTGGCGGCCAACCTGCCGCACCTCGACCGGGTGCGGCAGATGATCCGCACCACGCCGGTCAACGGTTTTGTCGGCTGCGCGGCGGCGCTCGCCAACCACGATTTCCGCTCGCAGGTCGCGCAAGCCACCCGTCCAATCCTGTTCATGGTCGGGGAGAAGGACGGCACCACCCCGGCCGCCATGCGGCAGATGCACGAGACGCTGAGAGGCTCCAAGTTCGTTGAGCTTCCTGGCGCAGGGCACATCTCCAATCTCGATCAGCCGGCCGCCTGCACACGCGCGTTGCGCGAGTTCCTCGCCTGAAACCTCGCCGCATTGCAAACTTTTGGGGTCAGGCTATACGTCAGCGCAGGTCGTGCGATGGATCGCGCGTCGCCCATGCGCCATAATGGGCCGAGTTTGGTAAACGGGGCTTAACGGCCCGCGCGGCGGGCCAGCGGGCCCCACGGCGGGCCAGTCAGCCCGCCAGGATACGGGAGAGACGTCATGGTCGCTGCGGCTCAGCAACAAGCGCCGGCCCGGCCGGGTTTGTCCAACAAGGCGCGCGAGCTGATGGAAGAGATCAATGCCGACGCCGCCAAGCATCATATCTGGGTACGCACGCAGGCCAACGCGCCGGCGCAACGGCCGTGGTTCACCGACACCACCGGCGACATCGCGCAGCTCGCGACCGGCCGCGTCGCCGCCAACCAGATGAAGACGCTTCCGCATCACTGGCGCTGGAAGGAATACAGCGAGTACCTCAACCGGATTTCCGAGGTCGCGCGCAAGGCCGACGTCTCGCCCATCGAGTTCGCCGACCGCCAGAGCATTCTCTTGCTCAATCCGGGACTCAACGGACGCCTGCAGGTCACCAGCACCATCCGCTGCGCCATCTCGATCTACAATCCGGGCGACATCGCGCCAGTGCACATCCACAGCCCGAATGCCAGCCGCACCATCCTGTCGCAGAAGGGCGGCTACACCAATGTCGAGGGCGAGCGCTGCGAGGCAACGCGCGGGGACCTGATCCTCACCCCCAACGGCACCTGGCACGACCACGGCAACGACGATTCCGAGCCGGTGATCTGGATCGACATGCTCGACTGGCCGCTGATGGAATTTCTCGACTGCGCCTGGGTCGACCACGACATGCCGGGCGCCGCCGGCCAGGGCAACGCGCGGGTGCAGCCGACCGTGCATCAGAACGGCTATTCCGAGCGCCTCTACGGCCACGGCGGCATCCGCCCGGCGTTCATTTCGCATCAGCGCGGCAACGGCCGCTATCCCTGCCCGCTCATCCACTTCCGCGGCGCCGACGTGCGCGACACGCTGCACGGCCTGCGCAAGGAACAGGGCGACGCCTACGAAGGCCTCAACATCGACTTCGTCAACCCGGTGAACGGCGAGCCCGTGTTCAAGACATTGAACTACGCGGCCCAGATGCTGCGCCCGGGCGAGGAAACAAAACACAAGCGCGAGACCTGCAGCACCTTCTATGTGGTGATCGAGGGCCAGGGCATCACCGAGATCGCCGACAAGCGCTTCGAGTGGCAGGAGAACGACATTTTCGTCGTGCCCAACTTCGTGTGGCGGCGCCACATCAACACCGGCAAGAACGACGCCGTGCTCTACTCGGTCTCCGACGCGGCACTGCTCAGGAACATCGGCCACTACCGGGCGCAGGGGCGCGACAACGGCAGCGTCGTCGAGCTGGTGGCGTAATCCGAACTCGGCGCGCTCCCTCTCCCCAACGGGGAGAGGGTTGGGGTGAGGGGGCAAGTGACTCTCGAAAGGCCCTTGCCCCCTCACCCGGATCGCTTCGCGACATAGCCGATGCTTCGCATCGGCGTTCTTGAAGCCAAGAACGGCGGCCGGAGACCGCCTGTGCCTCTCCGCGCCGGGGAGAGGTGGAGCAAGTGGCACGGCCACCTAACTCCCACGCGCCGCAGGTTGGCAGCATCATTTCTCATCCACCACGCGCGTGCACAGCGTGCCGATGCCGGAGATCTCCACCTCCAGCACGTCGCCGGCCTTCATCCACAGCGGCGGCGTGCGGCGGTGGCCGACGCCTTCCGGCGTGCCGGTGGCGATCACGTCGCCGGCCGACAGTTGTGTGAAATCCGAGCAGAAGGCGACGATCTCGGGAACGGAGTGGATCAGGAGGTCGGTGCCGGAGTGTTGCACCTCCTGGCCGTTGAGCCGCGTGGTCAGCGTCAGGCGCGACGGATCGGGAATCTCGTCGGTGGTGACAATCCACGGGCCGAGCGGCCCGGTGCCAGGAAAATTCTTGCCCGACGTGACGGAGATTTTCTGGTAGTCACGCACGCTGCCGTCGACAAAGCAGGTGTAGCCTGCCACGTGGTCGAGCGCGCGCTCAGCCTTGATGTGCCGCCCGCCGCGGCCGATCACGATCGCCAGCTCGCCCTCGAAATCGAAGCACTCCGACACTTTCGGCCGGATCATCTCGCCGTCGTGGCCGACCAGCGTATCGACGAAGCGCACGAACATGCTTGGCGCCTTGGGTATGTCGCGGCCTGTCTCGGCCGCATGCGAGCGATAGTTGATGCCGGCGCACAGAATTTTCTCCGGATCGGGAATCGCCGGCAGGAAGCGCAGATCGGAGAGTTTGTGATCGGGGCGTTGCCCCCCGGCAACGCGCCTGATCTCGTCGAGCGCGCCCGCTGCCAGCACCTCGCGCAAGGTCGCGTACTTGGTGCGACCACTCAACGTGACGACGCCGTCGCCCGTCACCACACCGAACCCCGGCCGGCCGTCGACAACATAGCTGGCAAGCTTCATGGCTCTCCTCCCCCGTCGTTCCCGCGAAAGCGGGAACCCATGACCACCGACCTGTCCGTTCCCCACGGCCTGTGTTCATGGGTCCCCGCCTGCGCGGGGACGACCATCATGTCTTGTGCTCGTGCTTGTGGTCCGGCCGCGTCACCAGGTGGCCGCAGCCGGCCTTGTTGGCCCAGTATTCCCAGGCACGCCACGTTTCCGTCGAGTAGGGACTGTAGCCGGCATTGCGCGCCGCGATCTCGCCTTCCGACAGATACTTGATCTCGCCGCCAAGCTGCGTCGCCCGCATCAGGGCGCGCGCATTGCGCGGCAGATAGACCGACAGCCGCACCACCTCGATCAGCGAGCGCCCAGCCGAGGCGAAGCCATGGCCACGCATCAGCGCCACCCTGTTGTCGCCGAGGCAGCGCGCGAGATCGCGCCCGTGGTCCATGTTGCGCACCAGGAGGTCGGTGTCGCCGAACTTGTCGGCAATGTCCCACACCGGCACGTGTGCGCCAATAAAACTTCCCGAATGGATCACCGGCCGCAGCGGCGTCGCCTGGGCGATACCGAACGGCAGAATGTCTTCCGCATGCGCATGCACCACCGCCTGCGCGTCGGGGCGCGCCTCGTAGATGGCGGCGTGAATGAAGCGCTCGAGATAGAGCGCGCGGGTCTCGTCGCGCACCGGCTGGCCGTCGAGGCCGAGCTCGACGATGTCACCGCGCTCGACCAGGTCGGGCGCCAGCGACCGCGCGATGAAAAAATGCTTCGGGTTGTCGGGATGGCGAATGCTGACATGGCCGTAGGCGTCGACCACATCCTCGCGGGCGAGGATGCGATTGGCGATGACCAGGTCCTGGACGACGGTGTCGAGATTCATGCTGGCTGATCCGCGGAAACGAGGTGGGCGCGAAAAATTATCCGTAGGTGGGCACGAACAGATCGTCCACCGGCACCGGCTTGGCGATCAGGTGCTGGTCGGCCAGGTATTGCACCAGGGCTTCGAGCGTCGGGCGATTGGGCTCGACGCCGTAGGGCCACGGATCGCCGTCAAAGACGTCGTAGATCTCGTCGATGTCACGCATGAGCCATGGCGTCATGTAGCGCAGCGCCCGCAGATTGAACATTTTTTGCAGGGCGATGTCTTTCGCGCGGCACATTGCGTCGTACAGGCTGGTGGCGACGAACGGATATTTTTCATACACGTCGCGGCGGATGGCCACGAGGTGCATGATCGGGAAGATGCGCGTGCGCTTATAGTATTCCTTCTCCAATTTCTCGTAGTCCGGAAACAGGCGCGCGATGTCCGGGTTGTAGCGGATCGCCTCGGGCAGGCTGGTGCCGAGCGTGGCATCGACCACGCGCTCCTCCAGAAGGTCGCTCATGGATTTGCCCGAGCGGTTGTCCTCGATCGGCACAGGCTTGAGCAGCGGCAGCACGGTCGGGCTGCCATGAGCGTTGGGCGTGTTCATGGCCCCCTGCACCCAATGGATCCTGGTCAGGTCGACGCCGTATTCGTGCTGCAGCAGGCCGCGGATGAAGATCGCCGCCGTCATCGTGTAGAGCGGCACGCCGACGCGCTTGCCTTCGAGATCCTCGGGCTTCGTGATGCCGGCCTTGCGGTGCACGGCGATGAAGCCGTGACGGAACGCGCGCGACGGAAACACCGGCAGCGCCACGAACGGGCACCGGTTGTTGGCGAAGCGCTGGACGAACTCCGAGCTCGAATATTCCGCGACGTCGAACTCCTGGCCGCCCGACATGCGGTCGAAGATCGGCCGCGGCTGGTCGATGGCGATGAAGTTGAGATCGATGCCGTCAGGCTGCACCTCGCCGGTGTAGAGCGGCTGCATCCGGTCGTAGAGCGCGCAGGCGAAGGTCAGCGGCAGCTTGGCCATGTATGTTGGGTCCTCGGTCTCACAAGGTTCCTCGGCTGTCATCCCGGCCGAGCGCCGTTAGGCGCGAGAGCCGGGATCCATGTACCCCCGCGTCGCTTCTTTTTCCGATACCGGGGTACTTGGATCCCGGATCGGCTCGCCTGCGCTGCGCGCCGCTCGCCGTCCGGGATGACGACTGAGTGAAATGCATGTATCGCGCGCCGCCCATCACGCCTCGTCGACGACGGTGTTGCGCAGGGTGCCGATCTCCGGCACGGAAATCTCCAGCACGTCGCCGGGCTTGAGCCACACCGGCGGCTCGGCGTGGCTGCCCGAGCCGGTGGGCGTGCCGGTGAGGATGAGGTCGCCGGCCTTGAGCGTGGTGAACATGCTGATGTAGCGGATCAGCTCGGGAAAATCCCAGATCAGCCGCTCGGTCGTGTCGTCCTGGCGCACCTCGCCATTGACGCGCGTGGTGAGATGCAGCGGCCTTTTTGGATCGAGCTCGTCGGCTGTAGTGATCCACGGGCCGAGACTGCCGGAGCGATCGAAATTTTTGCCCTGGGTGACGTTCAACGTGCCGTGGCGCACCCAGTCGCGGATGGTGCCTTCGTTGCCCAGCGTGAGGCCGGCGACCATGTCGAGCGCCCGCTCGCGCGGCACGTTGCGTCCTTCGCGCCCGATGACCAGCACGATCTCGCCCTCGTAGTCGAGCTTGTCCGACACTTTTGGCCGCACCAGCGCCTGGCCGTGGCCAACGAACGAGCCGGGAAAGCGGACGAACAGGTTGGGATATTTCGACGCCTGCCGATTGTCCTTGTATTCGGCGTTGCGGTCCGCGTAGTTGATGCCGACGCAGATGATCTTTTCACCGCCCGGCAGCGGCGGCAGGAATGTGACGGCGTCGAGCGCATGGTCGGCCGTGCCGGTCGCGGCCGCACGCGCTTCGCCGATCGCCTGCGCGGCGATCACATCGACCAGGCCCTGATATTTTTTCAGCCTGCGGCCGAGATCGATCACGCCGCCGTCGGTCACGGCGCCGTACGTGGGGCGACCGTCCACCTCGAAAGTTGCAAGACGCATAGGTTTCACTCACTGACAGAAGCACGCGCTATGGCGCAATGTTGAAGACGATGGCGCACGCAAAAGCAAGAAGCCGCGCATGACGATCATTGCGCCTTGATACCGGACTCGGCCACCACCTTGGCCCATTTGTCGACCTCGCGGCGAATGAACCTTTGGAATTCTTCCGGGCTGTACGGCATCGGCTCCGCCCCGATCTTGCGGATCTGCTCCTGCACGTCGGCGTCCTTGAGCGCCGCCACGATCGCCTCGTTGAGCTTGGCGACGACATCGGCCGGCGTGCCGGCCGGCGCCACGAAGCCGAACCATCCGATCGACTCGTAACCCGGCAATCCGGATTCCGCGAAGGTCGGAACGTCCGGCAAGGTGGTGACGCGGGTCGCACTGGAGACCGCGAACACCTTGATGCGCTTGGCTTCGATCAGCGAGATCGCGCTCGGAATATCGGTAATGCCGAGCGGCACGTGACCGGCCAGTACGTCCTGCGCCGCCGGTCCGCTGCCGCGGTAGGGAATCAGCGTGATGTTCACCCCGGCCATGTGGTTCAGGAGCTGCGCCGTCAGGTGCATGGCGGTGCCGTTGCCGCCATGGCCGATCGAGATGCTGCCGGGCTGGCCCTTGGCCAGCGCGATCACGTCGCCCAGCGAGTTGGGGGCAAACGACAGCGGCGCTGCCAGGATGAACGGCGTGATGGCCAGTCCGCTGATGGGCGTGAAATCGGTGAGCGGGTCGAACGGCATCTTTTCCCGCAGGCTGACATTCACCACCAGCGCGCCGGCCGCCCCGATGCCGATGACGTAGCCGTCGGGCATCGACTTCGCCACCACGTCGAGGCCGATGACGCCGCCGGCGCCCGGCCGGTTGTCGATGACGATGGGCTGCCCGAGCCGCTTCTCCAGATGCGGCTGCATGGCGCGCGCCACGATGTCCGAGCTGCCGCCCGGCGGAAAGGTCACCACGAGCCGGATCGGTTTTTGCGGATAGCTTTGCGCCAGCGCGCCGGTGCTCGCCCCCAGCGCGAGCCACGCGAGTGCCAACGCCCAGCCCGCAACCTTCATGCTCCCCTCCCCGATCGTTTGCCGACATAGTCGACCGCGTCGCGGCCGAGGGCAAGTCGTGACACCGCGGATCGCGGCAGCGAATGCCTGTCATGCCTGACCCGCCCTTCCGGCCGCGGCGCTTGACCGCCATTTTTGCAGGCCCGATACAGGCGGCCAGTGTGGGAGAAACGCCAATGAGCAGCAGCAATGGCCGCAAGGACGACGCGAGACCGCTTCCCGGCGGGAAGCTCGTTCTCGTGGCGCTCGAGGACGGCATCGCCTGGGTGACGCTGAACCGTCCCGACAAGCGCAACGCCATCAGCCCGACGCTCGCCGCCGAGATGCTCGGCGTCATCGACGAACTCGAGGTCGACGACCGCTGCAAGGTCCTGGTGCTCACCGGCGCGGGAGACGCATTCTCGGCCGGCATGGATCTCAAGGAATACTTCCGCGCGACCGATCCGCTCAGCCCGGAAGAGCGCGCGCGCATCTTCCGCGTCAACGCGCAGTGGCAATGGCGGCGCCTGCGCTACTACGCCAAGCCGACCATCGCCATGGTCAACGGCTGGTGTTTTGGCGGCGCGTTCACGCCGTTGACGTCGTGCGACCTGGCGATCGCCGCCGAGGACGCGAAGTTCGGGCTCTCCGAGATCAACTGGGGCATCATTCCGGCCGGCATCGTCACCAAGGCGGTGTCGGGCATGATCAATCACCGCGACGCACTGTACTACATTATGACCGGCGAAACCTTTGACGGCCGCCGCGCGGCGGAAATCGGTCTCGTCAACGAGGCGGTGCCGCGCGAACATCTGCGCGAACGTACGACAGCGCTCGCCAAGGTCCTGATGGAGAAAAATCCGGTCGCCTTGAAAGCCGCCAAGCACGCCTATCGCCGCGTGCTCGACATGTCGTGGGACGACGCCGAGGATTACTTGTTCGCCAAGATCGACCAGTCGCGATTCCTCGATCCCGAGAAGGGACGCGACAAGGGCATGTCGCAGTTCCTCGACGACAAGACCTACAAGCCCGGACTCGGAGCCTACAAGCGTGACGGCTGACACGGCGGACGCTGAGGCGCGCTCGCCCGGCTTGTCGCCGACCGGCGTCCTCCGGCTCCTCCGGCCGCGGGCGATCGCCATCGTCGGCGTGTCGCCCGAGCGGGGATCGATCGGCGGTGCCGTGCTGGCCAACCTCGAGCGCTTCGCCTATGGCGGAACAATTCATCTGGTCAGCCGCAACCGCAGCGACATCGGCGGGCGACCCTGCGTGGCGTCGATCGACGACCTGCCAAAAAATATCGATGTCGCCGTGCTGGCGGTTCCGCGTGACGGCATCAAGGACGCGGTGGCAGCCTGCGTGCGGCGCCAGGTCGGCACGGCCATCATCTATGCGGCCGGCTTTGCCGAGACCGGTGCGGCGGGCCGCGCCGAGCAGGATGAGATTGCAAGCATCGCGCGCGATGGCGGGCTCGCCCTGATCGGCCCCAACTGCATCGGACTGGTCAATTTTTCCGACCGCGTGCCGCTCACCTACGAGCCACTGGCGTCCCTCGCTGACGACGACGCGCCCGCCATCGGCGTCGTGGCGCAGAGCGGCGCCATGCTGTCGGCCCTGCGGGCGGCGCTGCTGGGCAAGGAGCTGGCGCTCTCCTGCCTCATCTCCACCGGCAACGAAGCCGGGCTCGCATCGGAAGACTTTTTGGACTTTCTGGTCGACGACGCGCGCACCCGCGTCATCGTGATGTTCGCCGAGCAGACCCGGCAGCCGCGGCGTTTTCTCGCCATCGCCGGGCGCGCGCGCCAGCAGGGCAAGCCGATCGTGCTGCTGCATCCGGGACGCTCCACCCAGGCGCGCGAGTCGGCGCGCACCCACACCGGGGCGCTGGCCGGCGACCACGCCATCATGGCGAGTCTGGTGCGTCAGCGCGGCGTGGTGCTGGTCGACACGATCGAGGAGCTGATCGACACCGCCGAGCTTCTTGTGCGGTTTTCGCCGCCGCAGGCCGGTGCCGCGGTGATCACCAACTCGGGCGCGTTCAAGGGCTTTGCGCTCGACTTCTGCGAGGCGATCGCGCTCGACCTGCCCAAGCCGGAGCCCGACACGCTGGCGGCGCTGCGCCAGGCGCTGCCGCCCTATGCGGCGATCGACAATCCGCTCGACACCACCGGCCAGACCATCAAGCAGCCGTCGATCTTCACCGATGCGGCGAACCATCTTCTCGCCGATCCCGGGATGGGCAGCCTCATCGTGTCCATCGTGCCGGGCGGACCGCAGCAGGCCATGGCCAAGGTGGCGGCGCTGCTGCCGCCGCTCGCCGGGGCCAAAAAGCCCGTGGCGGTCGCCGTCATGGGCGACGAGGCGCCGCTGCCGGAAAAATTCGTCTCGTCGTTCCGGCAACAGGGCGTACCGGTGTTTCGCTCGCCCGAACGGGCCCTGCGCGCCATGGCGCATGCGACGGCTTACGGCCGCCAGTGCACCGGTGCCGCGCCGGGCAAAGCCGATCTCGCAGTGCCCGACATTGCGCTGCCGCGGCGCGGCGTAGTTCCGGAGTTCGCCGGCAAGGATTTTTTGGCGCGGCTCGGCATTCCGGTGCCGCGCGGTGGCCTCGCGCATGGGGTCGCCGAAGCGCACGAGATTGCGGAACGCATCGGCTATCCGGTGGTCATCAAGGCCCAGGCAGCGGAGCTGACGCACAAGAGCGACGTGGGCGGCGTAATCGTCGGCATCACGGATGCGGATGCGCTGGCGGCCGCGTGGGAGCGCCTGCACAAAAACGTCGCCGCCGCCTGGCCCGGCCATGCGCTCGAAGCCATTCTGGTCGAGACAATGGCGCCAGGCGGTGTCGAGATGGTGGTGGGCGGGCGCCGCGATCCCGACTGGGGACCAGTCGTGACGGTGGGGCTCGGCGGCATCTGGATCGAGGCGCTGCACGACGTGCGGCTGCTGCCGCCCGATCTCTCGCGCGCCGCCATCGCGGAGGAAGTGGCAAAGCTCAAGGGGTTCGGGTTGCTGCGCGGCGCACGCGGCCGGCCGCCGGCGGACATCGATGCGCTGATCGACACGATCGCGACGATCGGCGCACTCCTCATATCGCGGCCGGAGGTGGCGGAGATCGATATCAACCCGCTGGTCGTCTATCCCAAGGGCGTGCTGGCGCTCGACGTGCTTTTCGTCGTCTCGGCGGGAACGTAACGCTGCATCGTGGGGAGTGACATGGATTTTGGCTTCACCGATGAGCAAAACATGCTGCGCGACAGCGTGCGCAAGCTCATGGACCGGGTGGCGACGGTCGACTACGTCCGGCGGCTCGATCGCGAGCAGGCCTACCCCTACGAACTCTATGCCGCGTGGGCGGAGGCCGGCCTGCTGCGCCTGCCCTTTCCCGAACAATATGGCGGCCTGGGCGGCAGCGTCATCGACATGGCGATCGTGGCGGAAGAAATCGCGCGCAAGAGCGCCGACCTCTATATGGCGTTCTCCGGTTCCACGTTCTGCGGACTCAATATCCTGCGCAAGGCGTCGGAGGAACAGAAGCGGCTGTGGCTGCCCAGGCTCCTGTCAGGCGAGGTGCGCATGGCGATCTCGATCTCCGAGCCGGAGGCCGGCTCCGACGTCGGCGCCATGCGCACGACGGCGCGGCGCGACGGCGACCACTACGTCATCAACGGCCAGAAGCTGTGGAGCAGCGGCGCCGGCGCCAAAGCCTGTGTGATCAACGCCTACGTCAAGACCGACACCAAGGCGCACTACCGCCAGGGCATGTCGCTGTTGCTGGTCGACAACACGGCGCCCGGTCTCGAGCTGCGCAAGCTCGACATGCTGGGCCGGCGCTGCACCGGCACCTACGAGATCTTCTTCAACGACGTGCGCGTGCCGGTCGACCGGCTGATCGGCGGCGAGCACGGAGGCTGGGACTGCCTCATGTCGGGCCTGCAGGTGGAGCGCGTGTGTTCGGCCGCGGGCAATTGTGGCGCCGCCCAGGCCGTGGTCGACCTGGCGCTGGCATATGCCAAGGAACGCAAGCAGTTCGGCCGCCCGATCGGCAGCTTTCAGGCCATCGCTCACATGCTGGCCGACATGGCGACCGAGGTGGAGGCGGCCCGCACCCTGATGTGGCGCGCGGCCTGGATGGTGGCCTCCGGCCAGGACGCGTTGCGGGAAATCTCCATGGCCAAGCTCCTGTCGTCGGAAACCTATGCCAAGGTGGCCAATCTCGGCATGCAAATCCTCGGCGCCTACGGCTACACCATGGAATTTGACATGCAGCGGCACTTTCGCGATTCCCGGGCCTCCACCATCGCGGCCGGAACCTCGCAAATTCAGCGCAATTTGATCGCCGGACTCATGGGGTTAAAGGTTCAGTAAATGGAAATTGTGTTAAAGCATTGCCGGGGTGGACGAAAATCGGCGGGGCCGGTGGAACTTTCCTCCCCAAAACAGCCTTTTTGTTTCGTTGTGATCGGTGACGGCGGGCGCGCCTCGGGTCTTCCATGAGCACCATCCTGGTCAAGATTTTCGCGACCGCACTCGTGCTGAGCCAGGTCACCACCCGGCCGGATGCCATCAAGCCGCAATTCGACCCCGTCGCCGACCAGCCCAACGTGGAGAAAATCCTGCGCGACGGCTGCACCCAGATGCGCAAGACGTTCGAGATCGAGGACATCAACCTCGACGACCTGATCGCCACCGCCATGGACGACCCGCAGGCGCTGACGGCCGACATCAAGGCCCTGCGCGGCCTGAGCTTCAACGATCTCATCACCTCCTATCGCCAGTTCTGCAAGAACGAAACCGTGGCGAATTCTCCCGTCGATCTCGCCGAGGTCATCCGCTTCTACAACGACGCTGTCGCCGATCTCCCCGACCATCGGCAGCTCAAGGACAAGAGGCTGCCCGGCACGACCATCGTGGTCGACGGCCGCGGCGACCGCTTCGCCGAGATTTCCGAGCCCGAGCATCGCCGCGTCTGGGTGCCGCTGAACGACATCCCGGAGCACGTGCAAAAAGCCTTCGTGGCGGCCGAGGACAAGCGCTTCTTCCAGCACAAGGGGATCGACGAGCGCGGCCTGATCCGCGCCTTCATGGGCAACCTGACGCAGCCGGGGCGCCCGCAGGGCGGCTCGACCATCACGCAGCAGGTGGCAAAGAACCTGCTGGTCGGCGCCGACGTCACCTACGAGCGCAAGATGCGGGAGATCATCCTGGCCTCGCGCATCGAACGCACCCTGAGCAAACAGGAGATTCTCGAGCTCTATCTCAACTCGATCTATCTCGGCCGCGCCTCCTGGGGCGTGGAGATGGCCGCGCGCAGCTATTTCGACAAGTCCGCAAAGGAACTCACGGTCGCCGAGGGGGCGCTGCTGGCTGGCCTGACCAAGGGCCCGAACTACTTCAACCCGGAGCGCCAGCCGGCACGGGCGCGCGAACGCCTGGCCTATGTGCTCAACCGCATGAAGGAGGATGGCGCGCTCGCCGAAGGCGAGGAGACCGCCAAGGACCTGCCGGTGCTGGCCGCATACGATCGCACGCGGCGCGACACCGGCTTCTACATGCTCGACCAGTTCGTGCGCGAAGCCAAGGCGACCGCCGGCATCGAGGCGCTGACGGCGTCGTCCTACGTCGTGCACTCGACCGTCATCCCCGAGCTCCAGCGCGCCGCCGAGGCCGCCCTGCAGGAGGGACTCGCGCGCTACGAGCTTAACACCGGGCGTTTCCGCTTCGA
>Ga0126376_10000701_pt1 | contig 16967 bp, 11 predicted proteins | sample PanSoiMetPlot_15_FD_92760 | JGI IMG/M metagenome (GOLD analysis project Ga0126376, IMG submission 92760) | Tropical forest soil microbial communities from Panama - MetaG Plot_15 | ecosystem: Environmental > Terrestrial > Soil > Tropical forest > Bulk soil | place: Panama | collected 2016-02-17
CGACGCGAAGCAGGGTTTGCACGGTCCAGCTTTGCAGCGATGGACCGAAGAATACCAGGAGGATATTTACAAACATCAGATTGCCGCGCTGCGCAAGATTCCGTTTCTGCGCGGCACTAGCCCTTGGATACTGAAAGACTTTCGTTCGCCGCATCGCCAGTTGCCGGGGATTCAGGATGGCTACAACCGCAAAGGGCTTATTTCTGACAGCGGCGAGCGAAAGAAAGCGTTCTACGTGCTGCAGCAGTTTTATCGCGAACTGACTGCGCAAGGCCTGGGATCGAATCGGTGAGAGAAGATACAGGCTCGGCGGAACTCCAATGACAATTGTCATCTCGTCGGACGGTAAGTGCTCGATGACAGGTCAGGCGCGTACGCGCAGGCGACTAGGGAAGACATCGAGTCATTTTTTCTGCGTTGCGTACTTTGCGCTGTCGGTTTTCTTTAGGGCGAAGACTTGGATGAATGAGACTTTGTCGGCAACGCCCTTCGGGCCCCATGACAGAGTGTAATTTCCTGGTCCTTTTGTTTCACATACCCCGCTGCCTTTTCCGTCCCCTTCGTTTTCGCATAATCGGACGCCGAAGCCTTGAGCCACGCGCACGGATGAAGCTGAATCGTTCGGCAAACTACCCAATCGTGCTTTGTCGGCACGATATATTCCGGGCCCGTAGGCTTGTGATTTCCCCGTAAAGTCGTAGTGCTCATATACAATGACAGGGATCAACTTGTACCTTTTTGCCAATCCAAGGGCTTCATTGCGAAGAGCATCATCGGGATCGTTGAGAGTGTTTTGGATAGCCGTTATAGTCGCAGGCAAGAGCGATTCAGCGCGAAGATTCGGCATGTTATTCAACGCAACCAGCACGCCGAGGCGCAGACGATAGCTACTTGCGTTGTCTTTCAGAACGCTATCGATCCAGGGAATTGCAACGCTCTGATCCTGAAGAGAAAGAGCGTATCTAGTCTTGCGCCGCACGATTGCATCCGGCGATTCCAATCCCACAGTAAACTCATAACTTGAAAAAGTTGGCTGCACCGACTGAGCATACTGCTCCGATTGAGCATGAACCGTGGGTAAGAGATCCCATGATGGCTTTATCAGAGTTGAGGTTGGTTTCACATCGCTGGTCTGAGCCTCACCGGGCACTGCATCGCTCGATAGTCGACCTCCCTGGAGCTCCGTCTCTTTTCCATTATGGTCAAGAATCAGCTTATTTTGACGCCGTTTTAAGGACACTCCAGTTTTATAAAAGTCTGACCGGATTGGAAGTTCGTACTCATAAAGATCATCATCCTTTGAGTTGGGCCTCGGCGCCTGTATCGTCAATTTTACCTTCGCACCATCAGCCCACTGATTGTGATCTTTGTTAATCAGCAGCAGGTCATAGTCTGAGTAGCCGCCGCCTTTAGGGTTCTTATGGAGGTAAAGATCGGCAAAGGTGGTCCCCAGTATTTCCACGTTCGGAAGACTTTCAATGGTTCCGGTGATCTGCGGCCGCCGGCTCAGATTGATAAGCCACCAGGCATAGACGGAACAAATAGCGACGCCGAAAATCACAACCCATGTCAGTCCGTAAAGGGCCAGAAAGAGTGTCTGCGCTCGCTTGTTGTTATTGTCTGTATTTCGCCATGCCGAACGTACTTGTCTTTCAATGACGAAAACCAAGAGAATCAGAACGGCGTTCGGGCCATATGAGTAAAGCAGATTTGTCCAAGTCTCCGGGCTCATACTGGTATCCTTTCTCCCAGATGTCGTGCGCCTCTAAGTCGTTCATGACAAGGTTCCAACTTATATGGCGCGAAATAAAAAAACGTTTCTCGGCGATCCGTGGCTTCGTGGTGGAAGAAGATTGTTCGATATGATTGGAGCGTAAAGACGACTAAGACGCAGTTTTGAATTCCCGCAAATCCAGGAGACGACTGATGCCCTCAGAAGATCTGAAAGCATTGCTGGAACGCATTCATACGCGCCTTGATGAGAGTTTTGTCGGGATTGGACAGGTGGTTTCTGACCTGCGCGCGGCTGACCTGGCTGAGTTGATAAATGAGTTGACGTTAAGCGAGGCCGGAGCGGTTGTGTCCATGCTGCCGGTTGCAAGGACGATTGAGATATTCGACCAGCCGACAATGCGTCGCCGCGCCGCCATCCTCGAACAGCTCGAGCCACCGCGAGTCGCCGAGATTCTGACCGGCCTATCGGCAGATGAACGCACGGACATCGTGCAGAAGATGGGACTCCATGAACGGCACTTGGTGGTGCCTAAACTAAGCCCGGAAATCCGTACAGAGCTCGAACACCTTTTGCAGTATCCCGTCCACACCGCCGGCGGGATCATGACTACGGAATTCGTCGAGCTGGATTCAAAAATGACCGTCGGCGCTGCTATCAAACACATTCGTTCCGTGGCACGCGAAAAAGAGTCCATTTACGCGTGCTATGTGCTCGAACCGCAGACAAAGCGTTTGCTCGGCGCGGTATCTTTACGCGATCTGGTGATGGCTGAACTTGACGCGCCGTTGACGAAGGTCATGCGTAGTAGACCGATCACTGTGACCGCAATGGAGGATCAGGAATCAGTCGCGCAGAAGATTGCCAAATACAATTTGCTCGCAGTTCCGGTGTTGGAGGAAGACGGCGCTGTTGTCGGATTCGTCACTGTAGACGACGTAATCGATGTGCTGGTCGAAGAGGGAACTGAAGACATCCTGCGGATGGCTGCAGTTGAACCGGGTGCGCTGGACAAGCCTTACATGCAAGTCGCGCTGCCAACGATGATCAGGAAACGCGCCGGATGGTTGGTGATTCTTTTTCTCGGCGAAATGTTGACTGCGACGGCGATGGGTTTTTTCGAAAAAGAGATCGAGCGAGCAGTCGTTTTGGCCCTTTTCGTGCCGCTCATCATTTCGTCGGGAGGAAACTCAGGCTCACAGGCTTCGACACTCGTGATTCGTGCACTCGCTCTTAGTGAAGTCAAGCTGCGCGACTGGTGGAATGTCATGCGACGTGAAGTACTCTCCGGTCTTGGGTTGGGTATCATTCTTGGCACGATCGGATTTCTCAGGATTACAGTGTGGTCCGCGTTTTCAGCCATCTATGGACCACACTGGTTATTGGTTGCGTTTACGGTCGGGGTGGCCTTGATTGGTATCGTCCTGTGGGGAACGCTCGCCGGGTCGATGTTACCGTTCATGTTGCGCCGGCTTGGCTTCGACCCTGCAACGTCATCGGCGCCATTCGTGGCCACTCTGGTTGATGTAACCGGCCTGGTGATTTACTTCAGTGTCGCCGTTGTCGTCCTGCGAGGCACACTCCTCTAGCCCCGTGCGTCACTCAATGTCGGATGGGTTGTTGAAGAGCACCGTCAGCTTGACACTTCCGTGTCCGAATTGCGGGAACAATGGAGCGTTGCGGTTTCCCGGATCGAGGTTAGACGCCGTATCGTCCGGCGGAAAAATAACTAAAGACCTCAAGAACTCAAGCACTTTGTTCTGATTGCCAGATGAGAGTGCAGCAAAAGCATCACGAGCGCGGAGCGCCTCGCCACTGTGACGCAGAATTACCTCTCTCAGATTAAGACTGCGCCCATCGTGTCCGTACGGTGCGCTCGTTCCGACTCCCCACAATGGCGTAGTTAGAAACTCCCGTCTGATCGTCCCGTCATAGTTTCTTTCGTAAAAGTCTGGTCCGAGATCGTGGCGTTTGAAATCTGTGAAGATGTTTTTGACGAGGAACGGTTGGTTGGATGGACGCTTCAGTGTCGGAAATCCGCTGCCATCATCCTGCGATGTGAAGAGCAGACCGGCGGTTGCGAAAAGCCGATTGAAAATGCCATTCACCGGATCATAAACAGTCTCCAGATCGGCTACGCGTCTGTCATGATTAAGCTGAAGATCAGCGACGTGACACTGAGCGCATCCAATCTCCTGAAACTTTTGCCGGCCCGCAATCACTTCAGGTGTTTGTTCGTAGGTCGCAGGTTTGAAGTAGTTGAGCAAGTAGAACTCCATGAAGTCCACAACGCTTGTCGGGATCTCGTTCGCAACACCGTCTCCGTCAGGGTCCTCTGATGCGGAGGTAGCAGGCGGCGCTTCGATCTTATCCCTGGCGCCATCAAGCACCATGCCTGATGGTGTCGTGATGGCGGCTCCATTGTGTGCGGCCGCGAGTTCGGGATCGACTGATTGAAGTCCCATCTCTGCATTCGAGGCGCCGACAATAAATTCTCGTATCGACATCGTTCCCCCGTGTGCGAAAAAGGGGTGCACGCGGAGGTCAGCATCTACACCCGTTACCGCCGAAGTATCGACGGTTACGCTTGTGCCGTGACGCGTCGCACTGATCGCACCGTAGTTAATGCCTTTGCTGCTTAGTTCTTTGGTCACAGGACGGTTCGAAGGCGACTTGAGGGCCTCGTCAACTGCCTGCTGGCGAATGGCACGCAGTTCGGAAGTGATCTCGTCAGCTAACATCTCTTTCAATCCAAGACCAAAGAGATGCGGCGCGTCACGGCTATCGGGTCTTGTCACAACGTCACCTCCAAAGCCGGCCGCGCCTCGTGGCCGTCCATGGCAGCCCGCGCAGCTATCAACAAGCCCGGCACCGATCGCCAAATTGGTTTCGATGTTACCGATGCCGTCTCCGGAAAGTGGTCCAATTCCCTGCAATCTCGTGTACTTCCGTTGAAAAAGTTGACGTCCGCGCCGAATTGCTCGAAAGGGATCGCGCTTGATGATGAACATTGAGGAGTCCAGAGTCATAACGTCACCGCGACCCGCTCCTGTCTGTTCAGCAAACGATTTGTTAATTCCTACATTCGCCGAGTTGGGCGTAACTGTCTTATCGGGAAGTTGCGCGTAACTGCGAGGCGCGAAGTAGCAAACCGCTGTGAAGCCGATCAGCGTGACAGTCGCAAGGATGGCAGTGGTTTTTAAAGTCATGGTGCGTCTCCTTGGAAATTGACCGCAGAATGAAGATCAGAATTGGTTGCGTCCTGTCGTGGGGCGGAAAAAGTGCGCGCTGACAAATCGCGAAACCTGTTGCCCAAGGATCGCGCCTTTGTGCGCTGAGTTCCGATAGTGCATGCCACCGTAAACACGAGCGTCGCGAACCTCGTCGAGTGCCTGCGAGAAACTGTTATAGGAGCGGACCGGTTTTGTGAGACCGGCGACCTTGCTGTCTATCGTGAAGCTGAAGTTGTCTGTGCCAAAAAAGAATTTCAGCGTTTGCGTTGAAGCTCCGCTGAAGCAGCCATGCGCCGCGGGATACTCCGGATGGTTGGGTGTCACCACCTGTGCGATCCAGTTGACATCAGGTTCAGTCTCGGCGTTGCCATCGGTGTCGCCGGCGCGAATCGCAGTGACTGGTCGCCAAAAGTTGTAAGTGTACTTCGAATCCCAGCACGCGATTATCGCGTCCGCGGTAGCTGTTGCCAGCATAGCGAAGAACCGCGCGTTCTCTTCGGGTGACAGGCCCTGCATGATTGAGATGTTGCGCCATGCACGGTTCCATTGAAGGATGGGTTGGTCCGACCAGAAACGACCAATATCGGTCTGCTCGGGAGTGCGCGTACTGCCGCTGGCCACTCCAAGATGCTTGACTTCATTGTAATCGCGTGCCCACGTGTCACTGGTCAATGCCGGTGGTGGTTCAGCGCGAAATTGCGACGGACTGTTGAGGCCGAATGGTTGAACGTGTGCCGCCTCGGGGGCTGCGGCAGCAACAAAGCCGGGAGGGGTTGGCACCCACACACCCGGCCCGGTACTCGGCGAATACGCTACCGTTGCATCGCGTCCGTCATTTGCACGTAAAGCAAGTATGCCAGCAGCCGTTTGTTGACCAACTGCAATGCCATTGATCTTCGCTGGACCATCGGGAATCGTGCTCAGTGAAGCTGCGTACTTTGCGTCGAGATCCGCTTGTTGAGCGGGGAACAGCGCCACGAGCATATCGTGTGCGGCGGTTGCGGTCGCGGCGTCAGTTGAGGCCGGTGAAGTCACTGTCGGGTGGACGCCGTAAGCTTGGAAGGGATAGCCATCGATCGCATTAACTGCGTCGTAGATGGCGATGTGAACCATCGCCAGACGAATTAGTCCACGCTCAGGACGCAGACCGGCAACGCCGACGATTGCGTCGGCTGCATTCGCATTCCATTCAAGCACCATATCGGGTTGCAGAAACGTTTTCGGTTTTACAGATGTGCCTCGAGCTAATGCGTGTGGTCCGAAGTTGATCGCAAAGCAGATCAGTACGAGGACGAACACCGCGCGATTGCTAGTTCTACTGCTGTATGCCATTGAATGTCTCCCTTCTCGAACTTTAATAAGTAGTGAGTTATTCGGACGCGCGGGACTCTTCCCGTTGATGCGACTGGCCGATTCAATTAAAGTAATCGGACCCCCGGATTGCGTTCCCGACGTTTTGTAGCCCTGTCTCACTTCTCCTGCGTTGCACATTGCCTTAAGGCAGCCGCGAAGTCCTGCGAACGTCTGGAGAAAACTCTCATAAAATTCTCATTGAGTTCTTAAAGCGTTTATGAACACGGCAGCGAAGCATTTTTTTGAATTTGGTGCTTTCCGACTCGACGCGCGGGAACGGCTACTACTTCATCAGGGAGAAACCGTTTCGCTGACTCCCAAAGCATTCGACATGCTGGTGACATTGGTGGAGAACAGTGGGCGTCTGGTCGAGAAGAATGAGTTGATGCGCAAGTTGTGGCCCGACAGTTTTGTTGAAGAGGGCAGTCTCGCGCAGAACGTTTCGCTATTGAGAAAAGCGCTCGGTGAGAATGAAAGTCAGAAATTCATAGAGACAGTGCCGCGGCGCGGCTATCGCTTCGTAGCAACCGTTGTTATCAAGGCGGGACGAGTCGCTGACTCGACCATCCAGTCAATTGCGGTGCTTCCGTTCAAAACGTTGGGAGCAGACGGAGGCGATGAGTATCTGAGTATTGGTATTGCAGAGACACTAACAACGCGGCTGAGCAGCCTGAAGCTACTAATAGTGCGCCCAACAAGCGCTGTCCTGAAGTACGCGGGTTCTGAGAAGGACGCATTGGAAACTGGTCACGAACTTCAGGTCGATACGGTGCTGGAAGGAAGTATCCGCAGAGCCGGCGACCGGCTGAGAGTGACTGCGCGGCTGGTTAGCGTGCCAGATGAAGCTGTGCTCTGGGCCGACAAGTTCGACGAACAGTTTACCGACATATTCGAAGTTGAAGACTCGATTTCCGCGAAGGTCGCACAAGCGCTGGCCTTGAAAGTTTCAGGCGAAGAGCAAAAGCGTCTGACAAAGCGTTATACCAACAACGCTGAAGCCTACCAGCTTTACCTGAAAGGCCGTTACTTTTGGAATAAGAGAACGGAAGAAGGTTTCAATCAAGGCATCACACAGTTCAAGCTGGCGGTCGCAACGGATTCCACTTACGCGCTGGCCTACACGGGTTTAGCGGATTCATACATAGGACTCACGTTCTACAATTTTTGCGCTCCGCACGAAACAATGCCCAAGGCGAAAGAAGCTGCAATGAATGCGTTGTCGATAGACAGCGCACTCGCCGAAGCACATACTTCGCTGGCACATGTGCTGATGAATTACGACTGGAATTGGTCGGAAGCTGAGAAAGAGTTCAAGCTCAGCCTGCAACTCAACCCGGATTATGCGACGGCGCACCAGTGGTACGCTATCCACTATTTGACGGCGACGGATCAATTGGAAGATGCGCTGGAGGAAATGAAGCGAGCGCTGCAGCTTGAGCCAACGTCTCTCGTGATGAACTCGTTCATGGGCGCAACTCTCTACTTCGCGGGCCGCTACGACGAAGCCATAGAACAATGTCGCCGGACGATAGAAATGGATCCGAATTTTGCGGTCGCTCACTGGCACATTGGGCTGGCGTATGAGCAGAAGGAATTATTTGACGAAGCTATTGCAGAGTTTCAAATGGCGACTCGGTTGTCGGGAAGCAGTCCGTTGATCAAGGCGTCTCTCGGTCACGCCTATGCGAAAGCAAACAGAAGAGATGAGGCCACAAAGATTCTTGCCGAGTTAAACGAACTCTCAAAACAGCGTTATGTATCTTCATACGAGAGAGCCGCAATAGGTGTGGCTCTGGGCGATGGGAGACAGGCGTTTGAATGGTTGGAAAGAGCATACGAGGAACATAGCTTTCACATGGTTTATCTTAAGGTGTGGCCGCAGTTCAGCCTGATTCGCAGCGATCAAAGATTTCAGAAATTAATTCAGCGCCTTGGCCTCTCGCGCATCTCGGCCCACGACATGGCGCGCCGAAAAGAAGGATGACCCGATGATTAGAAAAAACTTCTTATTCGTTTTTACTCTTGTCGCGTTTCTCTCAAGTGCAATCGCGGCTCAGGTTCCCGACAAAGCGAAGGTTGTTGCCGGCGCCGACCGAGCTTTCGAGAAGTTTACCAAGGCGTACGTTGGACCAGCGCCCGGCTGCGCCGCCGCTGTGTCACTCAATGGAGAAACAGTTTTCGAAAAGGCGTTCGGACTTGCAGATTTGGAGCTCAACGTTCCGAACACACCTCAAACTATTTTTGAGTCAGGGTCAGTTGCGAAGCAGTTCACCGCGGCAGCGCTCGTACTGTTGCAACAGGATGGAAAGCTCAGTATCGACGATCCGGTCAGGAAATATATTCCCGAATTGCCCGATTACAGTGCGCCGCTGACGATTAGACATCTGTTGAATCACACATCCGGCCTGCGCGACTGGGGCACGGTTATGAGCCTGACCGGCGCGGGTCGAGGCGATCGAGTCATCTCTCAGGATCTCGCATTTGACGTTATCACTCATCAGCGAGGACTCGACTTCACACCCGGTGCGGAATACTCGTATTCAAACAGCGGATACAATCTTGCGGCGATAATCATCGAGCGCGTTTCGAAACAAAAGTTTCCAGCCTTTGTCGAGGAGCGGTTATTCAAACCACTCGGCATGAAGAACAGTTCGTGGAGAGACGACTACCAGCGCATAGTTCCGGGCCGCGCTCAAGCGTATTCGCGTGAACGGAACGGACCGTGGCGACTCAACATGCCTTTCATGAATGTTTATGGAAACGGCGGCATGCTCACGACGGCTGGCGATTGGATGAAATGGAACGCGATGCTCGATTCGCGTTCGCTGGGTGCGCCTCTTGTCAACGCGCTGGAAACTCGAGGAGTGCTGAATGATGGACGAAAGATTTCATACGCGCTCGGGCTCGTCGTTGATACGTACAAAGGTTTGAAGGATGTCTCGCATGGCGGCGCAACTGCAGGCTATCAGACTTTTCTGGCGCGTTACCCCGACAACAAAGTCTCGATCGGTGTCATGTGCAACGGCACTTCACCAGGTGCAGGCGGGATCGCGGCAAGCATAACGGATGAGATCTTCGGACCATATCCCGAAACACCAAAGACCGATCCAGCCAGAATTTCAGAGGACGAACTAAAAAGATTTGTCGGCATCTGGCGGAATGAAAAGACCCATGGTCCGGCACGATTCGTTATCGAGAACGGCGTGTCGCGATGGAGCGGCGCACGCTTGGTTCCGATGGGCGGAGGACAGTTCACTGCCGGCGGCGACCAATTGAAGTTTACTTTTGATAAGGATGGCAAGCCGGTGTCTGCTGAAACCGTCGATTCCGAGGGTGAAGTCACGCGCTTCGTTCCAGAGCAGGAGTGGACGCCAACGCCAGCTGACCTTGCGTCATTTAAGGGAGATTGGTTTAGCGAAGAGGCTGGCGCGAGATTCACTGTTGCGGTCGAGGATGGAAAAGCATTCATCAAGCAGCGACCGGCAACGAGTTTGCCCATGCAGCCGTTGTATAAGGATCATTTCGGCGTGCCGGGATATGTTCTCTGGTTCACCCGGGACAACAATGGAAAGGTCACTGGCCTGCACGTCGGAACAGCGCGAATGCGCGACATGCCGTTCGTCCGAGTGAAGTAGATCGCTAAAACGAGGCTTCGCACAACAGTCGTTGTGAATCAACTACGGCGGCTTCGCCAGCCGAAGTCAGCGGCGGCTTTGCCGGCTGATCTCCGCAGCGGAGATCCGGCGGCGAAGCCGCTGCAACATAAGATGACTTTTGTGCAAAGCTTTAAAAACAGGCATCGCTTTTGCTGATATGATTTGATCATCCCGAAAGATATATGAATTGTCATAGTGCCTTGAACGATTAACAGACAGGAGGTGTATGTAAAATCATGGCACAAACGTCACAAGCAAAAGCGCAAACGATGCGGGCCCTAGCTCTCGATAAGTTTGGCGGGCCCGAGGCACTCAAAATACAAAATGTATCCATTCCCCAAATAGACGCGCAGGAGGTTTTGATTCGCGTTGAAGCTGCCGGCGTCGGAGCGTGGGATCCGTTTGAGCGTGAAGGCCGATTTGTCGAAATAACGGGGATCAAACCGACATTTCCATATGTAATTGGCACTGATGGGGCAGGAACGATTGCGGCAGTCGGTAAAGACGTAAATCGCTTCAAAGAAGGCGATCGTGTTTACGCCGCAGCGCTAGCGAATCCTAAAGGTGGTTTCTACGCTCAGTACGCTGCGGTTAAGGCCGATAATGTTTCGCTTATTCCCGGACACTTGACCATTGAACAAGCGGCGGTGTTGCCCACCGATGGGTTTACCGCGCTAGTTGGTTTGGAAAAAGTACTTGGTTTGAAATCAGGCGAGTCGTTGATGGTGTTCGGCGCGAGCGGCGGCATTGGACACCTGGCCTTACAACTCGCGAAGCGTCTCGGTGCCAGGGTGTTCGCCATCGCTTCGGGTGACGACGGAGTGCAGCTTGCCAAAAAACTGGGAGCTGACAAGGCAGTCGATGGGCGAAGCGATAATGTCCTGAACGCGGCCAGGGAATTCGCGCCCAACGGTATCGATGCCGCACTTGTCACAGCGGGTGGTGAGAGAACTGATCGAGTCTTGTCAGCAATTCGCAAAGGCGGACGGATCGCGTATCCACATGGCGTGATGCCGGAGCCGACTGCTCCTAACGGTGTCGAAATCGAGGCATACGATGGTGAAGGCGGCCGGGCCCTCATCGACAGGCTCAACGCCTTGATCAATTCTGGTCCATTTGAAGTCCATGTGGACAGAACGTTTCGGCTGGAAGACGCCGGCAAGGCGCACAAGGCGCTTACTGAACATCACTTGGGCAAGATTGCGTTGCGGATCGAGTGATCTGGCATCCTCTAACTTTTAATTCGAATGGTGCCGGTGTTACTCGTCTGACTATGCGCCAACACTTTGATCGTATAAGGCCCAGGGGACAGGTTAGTTGGCAGCCTGAAAATAACCTGGGCCACCCCCAACGTCGCCACGGGTCTTACATCTTCGGCGGGCAGATTAAAACTCTGGCCAGAACTGCTTACCAAATTGACAGTAACAGCAGAAGCCTGCTCTCCAGGCAGCAGCTCTAGATTACCCACGAAAATCAGCACTCTTGTATTCGGATCGGACCCGCCATTTAACGGATTGCTGTTCATGACGGGAAACGGATCCCGCAAATACCAAACGGCATCCACAGCGGCCGCCTGATTAACTGATGGACCACCGACTTCTAAAACCAGTTGCAGCGGAATTGGAGTAGGCGAAGGCGTTGGTGTAGGAGTGGGCGTCGGCGTCGGTGTTGGCGTTGGTGTCGGTGAAGGCTGTGCACCTGCAGTTACAAAACTCCACACGGGTCCACTTGCTGTTTTGTTGGCCATGGTTTTTCCGACCACGCGCCAGAAATATGTAGTTCCAGGCTGTAGCGTTACGGGTAACGTGAACGTCTCCTTAACGCCGTCATCGACAGAACCAGTATCAAGAAGCGGCTGACCGGCAACTGCACCGCTTTGAACGGTACTGACATTCGCCACAAGAAGCGGTGGGTTCGTGTCCGTACCAAAGAAGATGTCATATTTGTGGGCCCACGGCCCACCCTCCCACTCGAGCTTAAGGGTTGTTGGCTGACCAACCGCAGAGTTTGATGGCGAGATGTAAGTTGGCTCATCCGGAGGCAGCGGCACAAATGGTTCATACTCGGTACTGGAATTCCATTTACGCTCGAAATGGTTCACGAACCACTGAAAGAACCACGTTTTCGTGGTGAAGTAATTATGTTCCTCCTGAAAGTTCGATGAAGGGCCGGTCCAATTCGAAGATCCGAAGATTACCATTCCCTGGTTATACAGAATTGCAGCCTTCTCATGGTTCAGACCAAGGTGCTTTCGCATTTTGATCTGAACACCCCCCATGAAAAGCCGATCGACATTCCATGCGTCCCATTGTCGCGCTGTATTTCGATACTCATTCGGTTCGTGCAGAAGCCGCACGGGAATGCCGCGGTTCACGGCCGCAAGTGTCATATCAGTGTATCGTTGGTTCGTGATGCGATACATGATGACGTCGATTTTCTGAGACTCCCGGTTGAAATTCGATTCGGTCCGAAGGAAGAAGTCCTGACTCCCATCAACACTGGGTGGAAAGTTGAGTTGCGGATCGATCGCGAAGGTTGGATACCGACGCGTCAGTGGACCGCTGATGTTGCCGAAATCCCCGTATCTCATGGTATCCGTCCAAAGATCATCAAACTTTCGTTTAAAACTTTGGACCAGCGAAGGATCGTCCGTGAAATAAACAGCCTCATCGATGTAGTTAACGAATGGCGATTGTGGTACGAAGAAGTCCGGCGAAAAATTTCCTCCCATAAATTCGGCTTTGTTTTGTCCGGCAAACAACATCATCTTCCAATGAAGGATGCCATCGGCCAACTTATAACGCATTGGAATTCCCGCGGCCTTTAACTGATCCAATATCTGTGCGTTACCAGGCTCACTGGCATTGGCGCGGGGGTCCACAATGATTCGAACGGGAACGCCGGCCTTGAATTTATTGATTAACTTCGTAGAGAAGGACGTGTCCTGCATAAACCAGAAGGCCACATCAATCCCAACCGTTTCGGCGTCAATCAGCTGCCACAGAGGCGTGCGGCAATCTTCAAAAGAAGTGTCGCATAGACGTTCCTGTGCTTGGACGTTGCAAGTGAGGATTAGGATGAAGCCGAGGAGGCTTGCCGAAAAAAAATGTTTCGTGTTCATGCGGCCTTCTATGAGATCGCACTGTATTGAGACGGTTCCTGAGTCGCACGAATCGACTAAAGAAGCATCTGCGCGGGCGCAAAACTGCGTCGGCGAACCAGCGCTTCAGTACATCGGAAAACTCAGGCCACATTTTCTTGCAAGTGATGGGCCAACTCGATTACAAGCAAAGGGCGGCTGGTTTGAACCCAGCCGCCCCTCAACCGCTGAAACTGTAATGAACTCGATCCGTCAACCTACACAACGGCGACAGCATTGACCTCTCCCCATGGAGCTCCGGGTTTCTCTCTGTGTTGCCTGTGGGCTGAAGTTTACACTTCGGTTGGTGTTTGGTCCATCACCCGTTAGTGCATCTCAGTTTTCCCAGGCTCTCCTTGACGTGCTGGATCGCGTTCTCAAAAACGTCTTCTGCGATGGCGTAGGTAATGCGAAAGTACCCTGGCGTGCCGCAAAGGCTGCCTGCAACGACTGCGACGTTGGCGTCCTGCAACAGATAATCGACCAGATCGACGTCACTCCGAATCAACCTGCCGTCCTCAGTTCGACAGCCGATGTAATGCTCGATGTTCCAGAAGAAGAAATAGGCCGCCTGCGGGGCGATGTACGAAGTATTTGGAACCGTATTCAACAGCTCGATAGCCTTCGCACGCCTGACCTTCAGTGTCTCGACTATGTTCGGGATAATCTCGTTGGTAGCTTCGAGCGCGGCCAACGCGCCACGTTGTAGGAATTCATTGACGCCCGACGTGGCGTAATTCTGCTTCTGAAGATAAATGTCAGTCCACGTCGGATGCGCCGCGATGAACCCGACTCGCAACCCCGACATGGCATAGTTCTTTGACAGACTGTTGATCGTCAACACTCTGTCATGAATTTCCGGCCAACTGCTGATGCTGGGGCACGTCTTCTCGTCAACTAAGACAAGGTTGTACACCTCATCAGAAACCACCAGTAGACGCGGGTGTTTCACCAGCACTTTAACCAGCGCGTCTAATTCTTCGCGCGTGTAGACCGCGCCAGTCGGATTATTCGGGTTGGTAAGAATCAGTATGCGACTCTTCCACGTGATACTTTGTGCGAGCTGTTGCGGCGTGAGCTTGAAATTATTCTCAGCACTCGTCTGAATGATCTTGAGCTTGCCTCGACCTTGCGCAACGATGTGAGGGAAGGCGAACCAGAACGGTGCAGGTATCAGGACGTCTTCATCGCCGATGGTGGAATCGAGGATGTTGTATAAAGCCTGCGAGGCGCCGTAAGTGATGATGACGCCTTCATCCGGATAGCCATAATCACGGGCGACCTTCTGCTGGAGAGCTTCGATTCCGCGCGTCGGCGGGTAAGAGAGTTTTTCTTTGCTTGCTTCGACGGCTTTAATAATCTCTTCTCGTACCTTCGGGTGCACAGGGAATGGCGGCGCACCGGTATTAAGCGGCATCGTGTTGGGGCCGAGATGCTTCGTGCTTTCCGGAGCGAGTGGTATCGAATAGAGACCGGTGGGAGCCTGTGACATAGTGATTCTCGCTTTTCAGTTAGGGGTAAGAAAATCGAGCTATTTCCGCCATTCCACTGGAAACAACGCGCCGGCTTTGTCAGGTGGAATCATCACGCCCGCCAATGATGCTGCGTACGCAAGTACCGGATCCTGCTTTGCGGCGAGTGCGGCGGGCGTTGGCAACAAGACCTCATCCGGCGTCACACCAACACGCTCGAGACTGTGACCGTCGCTCATAATTATGTCAGCGTCGGTGATACTCACGGCGTAAAATATCTTCGTATCCAGTCCGAGATCGTGATCATAAGTTTTGGCGCGCATCACCGCGCCCGACGAAACGTCTCCAATCACAACTCCACGCTTTTCCAGTTGCACGATGCGGGCGAACAGTTCCGCGGCCGAACCCGATTGGCTGTCGATCAGCACGATCAGTTTTCCAGTGAAAGCATCGCTGCCGCGTGTCTTTGCTACCACCGGCTTCGTCTCTTTACGGCGCTTTATGTCTCCGAGCTTTACGTCGTGATCGAAAACGTTTCCGATCAGACGCAGCAGTGTCTGTTCGTATCCTCCGCCATTACCGCGCAGATCGATAATCAACGCCTTGCGCTTTCTCGCCCCCCCAACTATGTCATCCACTTTCTCCGGCGCCAGATCAAAGGCGGGCATCTTCCAGATCGTCAGTTCATCCTTCAACTCGTAATAACGATGCCGGTTAAACCGTTCCTCGTTTTCCTGTTGCCTAATCAGATCATTCAGATCGTTGCCCGTGAGATCCATAATGCGCTTGCCCTGCGTGATCTTCGCCATCACATCAAGCTGCTGTTGCTTGCCGTCAGGTTTAATGACTTCCAGACGCATGCCGCCGCGTGGACTCAAAGCCTGATACTTATACTGGATCTTCCAAAGATTCTGTCGCACCGGCCCAAAGCCATCGATGGTGTAGATTTCATCACCCTCTTTCAGACCTTTAGTTTCCGCATCGCTGCCGGGCTTCACCGCGACGACGTAACACTTCTCGCCGATCATTTGCATCTTCCAACCGTACTCGAGCGTGAACGGCCGGATCGGCGGCACGAAGTAGGTGTGGGAGTCGTCAAGGTCAACGACCGCCTGGGCGATGATGCCGAACATCTGATTTTGAGTAGTTGCTGTCTTAATCTTCTCTTCCGCCTGTTTGAAGCGTGCCTCGACGTCCATACCATGAAAGTTGGGATCGTAATAGTTCTTTTTGAGATCGCTCTTAATGGAATTGAGGATTGAGATCGCGCGGTCGCGCTCGAAGCCGATGGGAAGTTGGGAGAACGCGGACAGCGCTGTTAGAGCTACGAATATCAGTGAACAAGCAGAGTATTTCAAGCGCATTTATCAATTAACCTCCGGTTTGAGGTGGTGAACATTCCCGGTTGAACCAGGAGTGTCGCGACAGGTCGGACGAATCGCCTGTGCCCTTTTACGTTACTTCTGCACTTCGGCGCAAGGTTTTTCATCTGCTCTTAATGCCTTTGAAAGTGGTACGATTTCGTCGTAAGTACTCATGGTTTCTTAATCGCTGCGGAGAAGGAGATGGTAATGACACGAGATTCAGGAACAACGGATCGTTTGCGGCTCCTTATAGATCAGATCATCTCATTAACCAAAAAACACGAACTGCCCTGGGAGCGACAACTCGGGTCGGCGCATCGGTATGCCCGTTTGAACAACAATTTGCTGATTCTCGGGCCTGCCACGCCTCTGTCCGGCGAGCCCGTGCCGCGCTATTTGTTCATAACGCCATTTGATTCGCCGGACTGCATTGAGATTAATTCGGATGACATCGACTTGGGTGCAGACGTGCTGAAGTTGGTCCAGGAAGTCGAAGCTGTTACGCAAAACCAACCCGCTACCGACCCATTTGCAATTAACGTTGAATTCCTAAACCGCTTAGTCTAAGGCGGAACAGAAAGGACACTGCAATGCCAACCATTTCAAACTTGAGTGACGAAGCACAGAGTTTGGCGCGAGTTCCATTGTTTCAGCGTCTCGAACCCCATGAGCTCGAGCATTTGGCCGAAGATGTCGAGCAGGTTAATTACAAAGCCGGCGAAGTTATTTTTCATGAGTATGATGCCGGCGATGCCCTGTACGTTATCGAAGAAGGCTCCGTCCGTATCTGGGTGACTGACGAAGATGTCCAGCAAGTCACGCTTACCGAGTTGAACGTAGGCCAGTTCTTTGGCGAATTGTCCGTACTCGATCGCGGCAAGCGTTCCAGCAGCGCATCAGCTATCGTCGATACGCACCTGCACCGGCTGAGTAGCGACAACTTTCAGAAGTTCTTAATGGTGCATCCTGACTGCGCCATCGATGTCATTTGTGAGATCGGCGCGCGCCTCCGGCAAAC
>Ga0126376_10000702_pt1 | contig 16966 bp, 17 predicted proteins | sample PanSoiMetPlot_15_FD_92760 | JGI IMG/M metagenome (GOLD analysis project Ga0126376, IMG submission 92760) | Tropical forest soil microbial communities from Panama - MetaG Plot_15 | ecosystem: Environmental > Terrestrial > Soil > Tropical forest > Bulk soil | place: Panama | collected 2016-02-17
CGACCGCCCAAGAGCGATCGCCGGGCTGCGGGAGTGGCTGGCCGCACGCGCGGCAAGAAAGGCCGACCCCGAGCGACATCCCGACCTCGCCCACGAGCCGGTCGTCCTCATCTGCCCCGACCTTGGATCGGTAGCCTGGGACCCCGGCGGGGCTCCTGCGCCCAGGCCCAAGGCAACAGGGCATCGCAGGCCCCACGGCCTGGTGCCGCCCTGAGGGGCGGCGACTCACTCGCTGCGTTCACCGGCTGTGGGGCTCTAGGGGAATGGCATCAGGCCATTCAGCGGGAAGACCGCGTTCCTGGTGGCCATGATCGCCCGGTCAACGGGTTCCGCGGGGTCGTATCCCGAGTCGAACGAGATGAACTCCGCTAGCTGGCCCTCGGTCATCAGCCCGGGCGCGGGCCGCCCGGTGCGGCGCCGCACGTACTCCTGCCATGCTCCGGGGGTCTCCGCCTGCGGATCGATCGGGCTGCCCGCCGCCTCGGCGAGCAGGTGGGTCCAGGTACGCGGCACCACCTCGACCAGCGAATAGCCGCCGCCCCCGGTCGCCAGCCAGCGCCCGCCCGCGGTTTCGTGGGCCAGCCGGTGGATCGCGGCGTGGGCGGCCCGCTGAGCGTCGATGCTCAGCTCCAGGTCGGCGAGCGGGTCGCTCCAGTGCGTGTCGCATCCGTGCTGGCTCACCAGCACCTGCGGCCGGAACGCCCGCAGCAGCGGCGGGACCGTCGCGTGGAAGGCGCGGAGCCAGCCCGCGTCACGGGTGCCGGCGGGCAGCGCCACGTTCACCGCGGAGCCCTCCGCGCCGTCCGCCCCGGTCTCGGTCGGCAGGCCGGTCCCGGGGAAGAGGGTGGCCGGGTGCTCGTGCAGGCTGATGGTCAGCACCCGCGGGTCGGCCCAGAACGCCGCCTGCACACCGTCACCGTGGTGCACGTCGATGTCGACGTAGGCCACCCGCTCGGCGCCCTCGCCGAGCAGCCAGGCGATGGCGGTCGCCGGGTCGTTGTACACGCAGAACCCGCTGGCATGACCGGCCATGGCATGGTGCAGGCCGCCCGCGACATTGATCCCGTGGTCGGCCGCCCCGGTCCAGACCGCCCGCGCCGCCGCCAGCGTCGCACCGGTGACCAGTGCCGACGCCTCATGCATGCCGGGGAACACCGGGTCGTCCGGGGTACCGAGCCCGTACCGGAACAGCGTGGCCAGGTCGAGTGCCTGGCCCGCCGCGCTCGCTTCGCGCACGACGCCGATGTAGGCCGCGTCGTGCACCAGTTCCAGGTCGGCGGTGCCGGCGGGCTCGGGGGCGGCCACCGTCACCCCCGGCGCATCCAGCACGCCGAAGGCACGCGCCAGCTCGACGGTCAGTTCGACGCGGATCGGTGCCAGCGGGTGCGCCGGCCCGAAGTCATACCTGGTCAGCCGGTCATCCCACGCGACATGCAGGGTGCAGGTCACAACCGCGTCCTTTCCGCCGCCTCCGCGTGCTCGCGGGGGCGCCGCTTCGCCGGTCCCGCGGCCGGCCCTGGGTGGCCGGGCCGGCACTCCCATCCTCGCCCACCACCCGCCCGCGGCGAGCAGGCATGCGCGAGTGCCGTGCGCCGCTGCCGGTCGCCACGTGCATGGGCGGTGGCCGGTGCATTGCCGGGGCGTTCCAGCGGGCATAGCACGGTATGGCGCGGAATCGGCCAGGCGGCGGGGCAGCGAGGAGGGCTGTCATGGACGGCGCAGGAAAGGCGTGGGCCGTGGGCGAGGACGCCATGGCAGCCGTCGCCCCCGAAGGCGGTCTGTTCGCGAGGCTCGACCCGGTCAGCTTCGGCAGTTCGCTTCTGGCCGTCGCGTGGCGCGCCGCGCAGCATCCCTACGCGGCCTCCGGTGCGTTCTGGCAGTTCGGGGCCGCACTTGCCAGGATCGGCCCGGAGGCCGCCGCGCACTGGGCGGCCCGCGGCAGGGGTGAGCACGGGCAGACGGCGCTGGCGAAGGACAAGAGGTTCGCCGACCCGGCCTGGCGGGACAACCCCGCCTTCTTCGCGATCGGGGAGGCGTATTTCGCCGCCGTGGAGCTCACCGAGGACCTGCTGGCGGTCGGCCGTGGTGACCCGGTGACCGACGCGAAGGCACGGCTGGCATCCGAGCTGATCCTCGCGGCGCTCGCCCCGACGAACTACCTCGCCACCAACCCGGCGGCGCTCAAGCGAGCGTTCGAGACGGGCGGGGCGAGCGTGGTGGCCGGCGCCCGGAACTTCCTCGACGACCTCAGGAACAACAACGGCATGCCCCGGCAGGTGGACACCCGCCCGTTCAAGGTCGGCCGGAACCTGGCCGCCACCCCCGGCAAGGTCGTCTTCCGTAACGACCTGATGGAACTGATCCAGTACGCGCCGCAGACTCCCCAGGTCCGGTCGGTCCCGCTGCTGGCCAGCCCGCCCTGGATCAACAAGTACTACATCATGGACCTGGCCCCCGGCCGCAGCTTCCTCGAATGGGCCATCACGCACGAGCGCACGGTCTTCGCGATCTCCTACCGCAACCCGGATCCGAGCATGAGCGACGTGGCCCTGGACGACTACCTGGTGCACGGCCCGCAGACCGCGCTGGACGTGATCACCGACATCACCGGGGCGTCGAAGATCGACATCGTCGGGCTGTGCCTCGGCCGGGCGCTCACCGGCATGCACGCCGCTTACCTGGCCGCGGCCGGCGATCGCCGGCTTGGCTCGATCACCCTGCTCAACACCCTCCTCGACTACAGCGATCCGGGGGTGCTCGGCGCGTTCACCGACGAGCTGACCGTGTCCAGGCTGGAACGGCAGATGGAGGAGCAGGGCGTCCTGGAGGGCAGGCAGATGGCCACGACGTTCGACGCGCTGCGGCCCAACGACCTGATCTTCAACTACGTGGTGTCCAACTGGCTGCTCGGCCAGGACCCGCCGGCCTTCGACATCCTGGCCTGGAACAGCGACAACACCCGCATGCCCGCCGCGATGCACGCGTTCTACCTGCGCTCGCTGTACCTGCGCAACGAACTGGCCCGCGGCATCATGGAGGTCAAGGGGCAGCGGTTGTCGCTCGCCGGCGTCACCAACGACGCCTACGTGGTCGGTGCCGTCAACGACCACATCGTGCCCTGGCCCGCGTCCTACAAGACGACCGGGCTGATGGGCGGGGACGTCCGTTACGTGCTCTCCAGCGGCGGCCACATCGCCGGGATCGTGAACCCGCCCGGCCCGAAACCCTGGTACGAGGTGGCCAAGCCACCGAATCCCGCGACCGCGGACCAGTGGCGGGAGGCCGCCAAGCGGCACGGCGGGTCGTGGTGGGAGGACTGGGCCAAGTGGGCGGGACGGCGGGCCGGCCGCCGCGTCGAACCGCCGCCGATGGGCAGCGACCGGTACCCGGCCATCGCTGACGCACCGGGAACCTATATCCGCGGCTAGGCGCCTCCCTTCAGGGAGGCCAGCGGGGCAAAGCGCTCACCTGCTGGAAAGCCTCACCGTCTCAGCCGCCGGACCCTTCCACCGTGCAGTGCCGAGCGGACCTGCTCCTGCGCCGGCATGCGCCTGTTCCGATCGGCGTGCCTGGTGCTGCGGTCCCGCCAGCCGAGATGGTGCTAGGTATATCAAGGTGGCGCTTGACAAGAACAGCGAGTTTGCGTACTTTAGTTTGCAGACGACATCAAGGAGGAGTCATGAGCAATACCACGTCGGTCGGGCAGGAGCTTCAGGGTGAGATCCTGAAGACCGTCCGCAAGAGCCAGGAGACCGTGGTCGATGCGATCCAGATGTGGGCCGACGCGGTCCAGGCCATCAAGCCGCCGCTGCCCGAGGTGAGCATCCCGTTCTCCGCCAAGCTGCCCAAGCCGAGTGAGGTGGTGGCGGGCGCGTACGACTTCGCCGAGCAGCTGCTCGCGGCGCAGCGGAAGTTCGCCGAGGACGTGCTGAAGGCGACCACGCCGCTGTTCTACGGCGAGACCGCTCCTGCGGCCAAGACGGCCCCTGAGGCCAAGAAGGCGACCACCACGGCCAAGTGAGCCTGGTCCGGTGACGGGCCGGCGTGCCGGCTCATCCGCCATCCGTCGCAGCGGGCGGTGGACCAACGCGACACCGCGCGGCAGCCCAGGCGAGGGGTGCCGCGCGGTGTCGCGCTCAGTATTGTTAGCACATCGGCTGCGCGCCTGGAGGCGAGGTGACCATGACAGACGCATGGGACGTCCAGATGAAGGCCCTGGGCACCTTCATCCGGAGCCAGCGCAAGCTGGCCAACCTGTCGCTCCGCCAGCTTGCCGAGCTGACCAGCCTCTCGAACCCGTACCTGAGCCAGATCGAGCGCGGCCTGCACCAGCCCTCGGTGCGTGTGCTGCGGCTGCTGGCCGACGCGCTCAACGTCTCAGCGGAGACGTTGCTCGCCGAAGCGGGCCTGCTTGAGCATGGCGCCGACGCGGCCCGCGGTGACGCGGACGGCGGCCCGGGCTCGGTGGAGTCGGTGATCCGGGCCGACGCCCGGCTCGACGATGAGCAGAAGGCCGCCCTGCTCGCGGTATACCGGAGCATGCTCAGGGATTAGCTGGGCCGGTCAAGCAGGGCCCGCCTCCTCGCGCCGGATAACCGCGACAAGCTCGACAGCCGTCCAGGCGGTGAGCAGCCGCCCGTCCTTGGTGGCATACAGACGGCGCACATCCGGCCCGCTGGCCGCGCTCGTCCACACTGAGCCGAATCGCCAGCCTGGGTAGTCCTGCCGCAATGCGTCGAGATCCGTCGTGCCGCCGTTGCCGGAATTGCTCATATTGTAAGGGTACACCCGTGTATACACGGATAAGCCCTGCTAGTCACGTGCGAGCACATGGGGGGAACGCTGGCACGATGATCGACCACGGCTCGCCAGTGCCGCTTCACGAGCAGTTGACGGCGCTTCTCCGCGGCCAGATCGAATCAGGCGAACTTCGGGGCAGGGTGCCGTCGATACTCACCCTGGCCCAGGAATACGGGATTTCACACCGTACCGCGCAGAGGTCGCTAGAGACGTTGCGCGATGAGGGAACGATCATCTCGGTGCGGGGGAAGGGCTACTACGTAGCTGAGCGGAAGTAGGCACCGCCAGCGCAGGATCCGTTGCCAGGGGACCAATGGGCCCCGGCCCGACCGCCCGCACCGCGTCGGCCTTGGATCCTGCCCCGAGCATGGGCAGGTCAGGGCATGACAGAAGTCCCCAGCCGGGGGTGCCGGAGTTCCTGATCTGGGTGCCCGGCCGCAGTGCTGGCGGGGCCGAAGGTCCCATGCATTCGGGCCGCACCGCCCTGATTGGCGTGGCCGTGGCCGAGCACACTAAGAGCAACGCAGGCAGGAGGTGACCGGCGATGACAGCCACAGCGACAGCGGTAGCGGGCATGCGGTCCCGGGAGCAGGCCCGCGGCCCCGGCCGCCGGGCCCGCCGGTGAGGTGGTTCCAATGCGCGCTCGGGTCGGCGACCGGCTGATCGTCGGGGAAGACCGGATCGGCGAGGTGCTGGGGGTGCCGTCGGCGGACGGTTCACCCCCGTACATCATCAAGTGGCTGAAGGACGGCCACATCGCGATGGTCCTGCCGGACGAGTACTCCCGCATCGTCCCGGCCGGGGAAGCCGTGGTCACCGGCGACCCAGAGGCCGCGGTATGACGGCCGCCGGGCCGGCGCCCGGCCAGCCTGCGGCGGGGACTGCTGCCGGGACCTACGCGCTGCTGACCGACGGGACCACGGTGCTGATCCGGCCGGCCCGCCCGGCCGACACCGAGGCCGTCCGGGCCATGCACGCCGCTATGTCACCGGACAACCTCTACCTGCGCTTCTTCAGCCTGAGCCCGGGCAATGCGGAGAACGAGGCCGCTCGTGTCTGCCGGGAGCCCGGGCCGGACCACGCGGCACTCCTGGCATGGCTCGGCGACCGGCTGGTCGGGGTGGCCAGCTATGAGCCCGCCGCGCCGGGCACCGCCGAGGTCGCCTTCGCAGTGCCCGACGACATGCACGGCCGGGGTATCGCCACGCTCCTGCTCGAACACCTGGTGTCGGCCGCGCGAGAACGCGGGCTGCGCGCGTTCACCGCCGAGACGCTGCTTCAGAACCAGTCGATGCTTGAGGTATTCGCCTCCGCCGGGCTGCCCGTGCACCGGACGATGGGCGATGGAGTGGTGGAGCTGACCTTTCCGATTCCGGCCGGGGACGATGACCGCACCCTGGACGGTTACCTGGACTCGGTGGCCGCGCGGGAGAGCCTGGCGGACGTAGCGAGCCTGCGGCACCTGCTGCGGCCTGAGTCGGTGGCCGTGGTGGGCGCCAGCCGGCGGCGGGGCACGGTGGGCCGCGAAATCCTGCGCAACGTCGTGGCCGGCGGGTTCGCCGGAGCGGTGTACCCGGTCAACCCGCGCGCCAGCTCGCTGGAGGGCCTGCACTGCCTGGCGTCCGTCGACGACCTGCCGGAGCGGGTGGACCTGGCCGTGCTTGCCGTCCCGGCGGCCGCGGTCGTGGACGTGGCGGCGCGTTGCGGGCGACGCGGCGTGCGCTCTCTCGTCGTGATCAGCTCGGGCCTCGGGGCCAGTGGCCCGGACCTGCTCGCGGTGTGCCGCCGGCACGGCATGCGCCTGGTCGGCCCGAACTGCTTCGGCGTGGCCATCCCTCCGCTGGGGCTCGATGCCACCTTCGCCGCCGCGCACCCGGCGCCTGGTGCCGCGGGGCTGGTCGTCCAGTCCGGTGGCATCGGTATCTCGCTGCTGGGGCACCTGTCGCAGCTGGGCATCGGCGTGTCCTCGTTCGCTTCGGTCGGCGACAAGTACGACGTGTCCAGCAATGACATGCTGACCTGGTGGGAGCAGGACGGCCAGACGAAGCTGGCGGTCCTGTACGTGGAGTCGTTCGGCAGCCCGCGCAAGTTCGCGCGGACCGCGCGCCGGGTCGGCCGGCGGATGCCGGTGCTGACCGTGGTCGGCGGCCGGTCCGCCGCAGGCCAGGTCGCCGCGGCCTCGCACACCGCCGCGGCGGCGACGCCGCTGGTTACCCAGGAGGCGCTGTTCGGGCAGACGGGCATCATCGCCGTGCCCGGTCTCGGGGAACTGGTGGAGGTCGCCGCGCTGCTCGCCGCGCAGCCGCTCCCGGCGGGGAGTCGGGTCGCCATCGTGACGAACGCGGGCGGCGCGGGGGTGCTCGCCGCCGACGCGTGCGGCGACAGCGGGCTGCACGTCCCCGTCCTGGCCACGGCCACCCGGCGGCGACTGGCCAGCCTCCTGCCGTCCGGTGGGGCGGTGACAAACCCCGTGGACACCACCGCCGCCGTGACGCAGGACACGTTCCGCGCCTGCCTGGAGGAGGTCGCGGCAGACGACGGGATCGATGCCGTGCTCGCGGTGACCGTGCCGACCGCCGTCGCCGACCTGACCCAGGCGGTCCGGGCCGCCCGGGTCGCCAAGCCGCTGGCCACCGCGGCGTTGGACCAGCGGGAAACGGTGCGGCTGCTCCCTCGCGACGCGCACCAGGGCGGCCGCCTGGCCGTCCCGGCGGCCGTTCCCGCCTACGCGTTCCCGGAGAGCGCGGCCCGGGCGCTGGGGCATGCCGCGCGGTACCACGCCTGGCGCGGCCGGCCGCAGGGCCAGGTGCCCGAGTTCGCCGGGCTGCGTACGGCGGACGCCAAGGCGCAGGTCACGGCGTTCCTCCGGGCGAACCCGGACGGGGGATGGCTGCCCCAGCAGGCCACCCGCGAACTGCTCGGCTGCTACCAGATACCGCTCGTGCCCGCCAGGCTGGCCGTCGGCGAAGAGGAAGCCGTCCAGGCCGCGGCCGGGTTCGGCGGCCCGGTGGTGCTCAAGGCCGAGGCGGCCGGCCTGGTCCACAAGACCGAGGCCGGCGCGGTCAAGCTCGGCCTGCACGGGGAGGCTGAGGTCCGGGCGGCGTACCAGGAACTGGCCGGCACGTTCGGCGCCCGCCTCACCGGTGCACTGGTCGAGCCGATGCTGTCCGGTGGCGTCGAGGTGCTGGTCGGCGTCATCCAGGAGCCCGTATTCGGCCCGCTGGTGGTGTTCGGGCTGGGCGGCGTGGCCACCGAGGTCCTCGGCGACCACGCGGCCCGGCTTACCCCGCTCACCGACGCCGACGCGGACGACCTGATCCACGGCGTGCACGCGGCCCCGTTGCTGCTCGGCCACCGCGGCACCGCGCCAGTGGACACCGCCGCGCTGGCCGACGTGCTGCTGCGGGTGTCCCGGCTGGCCGACGACCTGCCGGAGGTGGCCGAACTCGACCTGAACCCGGTCATCGCAACGGCGGGCGGCGCCCAGGCCGCGGACGCACGGATCCGGGTCACCCCGGCCCAGCCACGGGACCCCTTCCTGAGAAAGCTTCGCTGACGGTGGGCCATGGGAGGAGAGCGGACGATGACGCCGGCACCAGGCGGTTCGGTTGCCGTGGAGAGTAAACACCGCGGATGGATCCCGGCGAGCGGAACCCGGCAGTATCGTCGATTGCAGCGGCGATATGCCCGGACAGGAACGGAACGAGCGGCATGAGTGGCATCAAGAAACGGGCCAAGCGCCTAGCATGCCGGCTGGGACTGGACGCCAACCCGTTGCGGCGGCGGACCGACAAGATCGCCACGTGCCTCGCGGCCCAGTTGCTCCTCGTCTGCCTGGTCGGGGCTCCGCTGCTCGGCATGGCGGCGTTCGGCTGGGTGGCCCGTGCCGGCGCCGCCGAGCAACGGGCGGAGCGCTCCTGGAGCGATGTTCCCGCGGTGCTGCTGAGCTCCGCGACGGTGCCCGACTCGTTCGCTACGGGCCTGTTCGGCTACTCCTGGGCGCCGGCCCGGTGGGTCGCGCCCGACGGGCGGGTCCGCTTCGGCCACATCCCGGTCGAGGTGGGCACGGCGGCCGGCCGTACCGTGTGGATCTGGGTCGATGCCGTAGGCCGGCCTACCAATGCCCCGGTTACCCACCGCACGGTGATGGCCCGCGCGGCCACCGTGGCGGCCGTCGCCACGATCGCCCTGCTGACCGTGCTCGTCTTCCTGGCATGGGCCGGGCGGAAACTGCTGGATCGCCGCAGGCTTGCAGACTGGGAGCTGGCCTGGGCGGTCGTCGGCCCGCAGTGGACCAAGCGGTTCCGATCACGCGGCTAGCGGCGGGGGAGAGACAATAGGCGTCGCGGACCACGCTGCGAGCCCTCCCATGATGGCGGACGAACAGGATCGGCAATGTCTGATGGCACGAACGGTGACGCACAGGTGAGCCCGGCCGGGCAGGAGCCGGCCGACTCCCGGCGGGCCCTGGAGCCGCTGGATGAGGCGGAATGCCTGCGGCTGATCTCGCCCGGCGGCATTGGCCGGCTCGCCTTCATCGGGCGCTACGGAATGACCGTGCTTCCGGTCAACTACAAGCTGCACGACGGCGCGATCGTGTTCCGGACCGCGCAGGACAGCCCGACGGACGAGGATCTGCGCACCGGGGTCGCGCACGCGGAATTCCAGGTGGCGTTTGAGATCGACGACATCGACCCGGTCGCCCGGGAGGGCTGGAGCGTGCTGATCCAGGGGCCGGCGCACCACGTGGCCTCGGACGCCGAGCGCGCCGCGGTGCTGGAATCCGGCGTCGAGCCGTGGCCAGGCGGGCTGCGCGAGCACGCGATCCGCATCACGCCCACCAGGATCACCGGCCGCCGCCTCCGCCGTCCGGCCGGTCCTGACCCCGCCTGAGCTCCGGCCACACCCGAGTCCGGGCACACCCCGAACCCGGCCCCACCCGAGCCCGGCTCGCGCGAGCCCCCGCACCGCGCGAGCCGGGGCTCTGCCGGAGCCCCGGCGCGGCATGCGCCCCGGGTGCTCCGACGCCGCGCTGGGCCGTGGTCGTCGTGCCGGGCCCACCTTTGTTCGCGGGAACCGCACAACGGCGCTAACCCGCGGAGCGTCCCACCGCGTTTGTCGCACACAACCGCTAATTGTGCAACCGGTTATCCACAGCCTCACCTAATACCTATTTTTAGACGCGAGAAACTAGGTATATTCACATGCTCTGAAATTGCCACCCGCTGTGCGTCCCGCCCGCTAATCTCTATATTTAGGAATGAAAGACTAGAGAATCTGCTGAGCGCATGGCGCTGGTCACCGGCGGTCTAAAACCGCTGGTCACGGGGCCTGGTGACGAAAGCGCGTCGCGGGGTGGCGGCGAAGGCGGCGGCAGCCGAGGAGAAGCACCGGCCGCGCGGATGGCGGGTCACCGGGCAGCAATGGAAGGAGAGGCCCAGCAATGCACCTGGACCCCTACATCGTCCTTGGCAGCGCGGTTGTCGGGCTGCTGGTAGGGCTGACCGGGGCTGGCGGAGGCGCGCTAATGACGCCGATGCTGATCCTGCTGTTCGGGGTGAAGCCGTCTTCGGCGATCTCCAGCGACCTGGTGGCCGCGGTGCTGATGCGGCCGGTCGGCGCGGCCGTGCACCTGTACAAGAAGACGGTGAACCTGCGCCTGGTCGGCTGGATGGTGTGCGGCTCGGTGCCGATGGCGTTCGTCGGCTCCTACCTGCTGCACGAGCTCGGCAACAGTTCCGCCGCACAGGGCAACGTGGAGAAGTTCCTGGGTGCCGCGCTGCTGATCGGGGCCGCGGCCATGGTGTTCCGCTACTACCTGGACCGCAGGTCCGGCCAGCGGCGGATCGGCCTCATCAACGACGTCCAGGTCCGCCCGCTGGCGACCATCGGAATCGGCATGATCGGCGGGCTCATCGTCGGCATGACCTCGGTCGGCTCCGGGTCGCTGATGATCGTGCTGCTGCTCTTCCTCTACCCGCTGATCAGCGCTAACGCGCTCGTGGGCACCGACCTGACGCAGGCGGTCCCGCTCACTGCCGCCGCCGCCCTGGGCGCCCTGATCTTCGGCAGTGTCGAGTTCGGCGTGACCGCATCGATCGTCCTGGGCAGCGTGCCCGCGGTGCTGATCGGCTCGATGTTCTCCTCGCGGGCGCCGGACAAGTACATCAGGCCGATCATCACCTTCGTGATCTTCGCGTCCGGCCTCAAGTACGCCGGCGTCGGGACCTCCGTGCTGGGCTGGGTCCTGTGCGCCGTCGCGCTGACCGGTGGCACCTACTGGCTGTTCCGCACCCAGCCGTGGCGGAACGGCAAGCTGGCGGTCGCCTCCGCGAACGGGGCGAGCAGCGCCAACGCCTCTGGCGCCCCACCGCCGGGCGGCAACGGCCAGCACCCCAACGGCCAGCACGCCGCGGCCGAAGAGGAGGCCACCGGCCTCCCTAATCCAGGCGGGTAGCCGGCGAACCCGCACCCGCGTTCGTGATCATGACCCCGGGGTGGGGATCAACCGCCATGGCTGCCGCGGACCACGACCACCGGGCAGAACGCGCCGGTGACGCAGTGGATGCTCACCGAGCCGACCTGCATCCCGGTGAACGCTCCGCGCCCGTGGCTGCCCACCACCAGCAGGTCGGCTTCCCTTGACGCCTCGATCAGTACCTGTGCGGGGTGCCCGTAGCCGATCCGGGCCTCCACCGGGCCGGCCGGCCGGCCGGAAGAGGCCTTGGCAATCGCCTCGTCCAGGATGGCCCGTTCCTGTGTCTCGGTCTGGTGGCGGATGGGTTCCGGCGCGACCCCCACCGGGGCCTGGCCGGCCGCGGCGGGGTGGTGCAAGGCCAGCAGGGCTTGCACCCGGGCGCCGGTGGCCGCGGCGTACCGCGCCGCCCAGCCCAGTGCCCGCACCGACTCCGCCGAGCCGTCCACGCCCACCACGACAAGTTCCCGGCTGCCTTCGCCGCTCATCGCCGACCGCCTTCCTGCTCCTGGCGCGCGGCACCGGCCGCTGGCCAGCGCCGCGCGGGCTTCCCCGGCAGCCATCGAACCCGGCCACGGCAGCCCCTGTACAGGGTCCATGGTCCCGGACGGTGACCGGGCTTCCGCTCACTGTTGAATTTGCGGCAGGAGGATGGTACCTGTTAGGCCTGATTTGATCTCTGGTGCGCGATAGCCGGAAGGGTGAAACTTGATCGGGGGAATGAACGCCACCGGGTCGGGGTGGCCTTGCAGAAGGAGTTGGTTATGCCTGGGATCACCGTAGGAATCGATGGCTCGGATCACTCGCGGAAGGCGCTGGAATGGGCGGTCCGCGAGGCTGGCCTGCGGCACACGTCGCTGACCGTGCTGGCCGTGCATCAGGTTGCGAGCAATCACTGGACTGGTAACCCGGAGTCGTACCCGGAGGACCTGCCGGAAACGGAGCAGGTACGCCAGGCGGCGGAGGACGCCGTGCAGAAGGCACTGAGCCAGGTGGGAGAGCCGGCGCCCGCGTCGGTCACGGTGCGTGCGGTCAGCGGCGTGGCCGCGCAAGAGCTGGTGAAGGCGTCGGCGGACGCGGACCTCCTGGTGGTCGGCTCGCGTGGCGGCGGTGGGTTCGCGAGGCTGGCGCTTGGCTCGGCGACCAACCAGGTGGTGAGCCACGCGCAAAGCCCCGTGGTGGTGATCCACTAGCTGGAAGGCCGCCAGGCCTCACCCGGCCGGCCGGGCTGCGGGCAGCATGGCCGCCAGTTCCCCGCCCCATTGCTCGGCCCGGTCTTGCTCGCCGGGCCGCAACTGGTTGTCCTTGGTGACCAGGAAGCTCTCGGCGGGTGCGAGGAGAGCGAGCCCGTGTTGCTCCAGCAGCTTGGCGATGGTCTTTGACGCGCGCCCGGTGACCATGGCCATGCCGTCGATCCGGGTGTCGAATGCGGCTCCCCGTGCGTGGATCTGTCCTAGGCCGGCGAGCCAGTCCCGCAGTCCCGGTCCGTCCGCGCTGGGGTCGAGGGTGAGATGGTTGCCGTCTTTGTGTGCCATCTCCACCGCACTCGCGCGGGAGCGCGCACGGCTCATTCCGTGCACGTGCGTGGGGCCGCCCGCCACCACCAGGTCCGCACCGTCAAGCAGGTCACGGTCCGCTTGGGCGACCGGGACCACGCTGACCTGGTTTCCCGGCCCCAGGCCCTTGGCGATGGCGTCGGCAATCAGGTGCGTGTTCCCGAACATCGACTCGTAAACGATCACGACACGCATGTCGGTACCTCCTCGGGCGTTGTTCCTGCCATCAGGCTGCCGCGCGGGCCCGGCGCGGGCCGAGGGCCAAAGGTCCCCCGGGGTGCCGCTTTCGTCCCAGCCGACCCCGGGCCGCGGCACCCCGGCCGCGGGCTGCGTGCCCGTGCGGGGCGGGCCGGGTGACGTGGGCCATGAGTTCCGGTCATTGATATCTGCGGCTATGGGTATGGGGGTAACCGTGGGTGACGCGGACACCCCAGACACCGGGCAGCAATTACTTTCAAGAATGGGCAGGCAGGATGCGGCTGCGGGCAGGCGTGGCGATCGATCTCGGCACTGTCAACACCCTGGTAAGCGTCCGCGGCAGGGGGATTGTCGTGGAGGAGCCGTCCGCGATCGCGGTGGACCGGGCGACCGGGCAACCCGCCACGGTCGGCCGGGCGGCGGACGCGCTCGCCGGCAAGGCGGCGCAGGGCCTCGATGTCATCCATCCCCTGCGTGACGGGGTCATCGCGGACCTGGAAGCGGCCACGGCCATGCTCCAGGCCTTCCTGCGGCTGGCACGGCTGCGCCGCGGGCTGCTGCGGCCTGTCGCCGTGGTCTGCGTGCCGAGCGGCGCCACCTGGGTGGAGCGCCGGGCGCTGGCCGCGGCCGCCGAGGCGGGCCGTCCGCGCTGCCTGGTGCAGCTTATCGACGAGCCGGTCGCCGCTGCCGCGGGCGCGGGGTTCGACCGGGTCGGCGGAACGGGCGCCTTTATCGTGGATGTGGGCGGCGGGACCACCGAGATCGCGGTGGTCACGGGGGGACACCTGGTGCGGGCCGAGTCCCTGCGGCTGGGCGGCAACGCCATGGACGAGGCGATCGTGGCCGCGGTCAAGGCCGAACTCGGCCTGCTCATCGGCCGGAACGCGGCACGGCGCCTGAAGATGGCCCTGGGGCTGACGGGCGGCACCGCTGGCACGCCCGAATGGGCGGAGGCGGTCGGCGTGGACGTGATGCGCGGGACCCCGCGGGCCGAGCGGATCCCGGGAGAACTCGTCGCGGACGCGCTCGAGCCGTGCGTCACCACGATCGTTGAAGGGGTGCGGGAGATCTTGCTGGACCTTCCCCCGGACCTCGCCGAGGACGTGGTGCTTGGCAAGATCTGCCTGGCGGGGGGCGGAGCGCTGCTGCTGGGACTGGCGGGCAGGGTAGAGACCGTCGCGGGCATCCCGGCCCTGGTCGTGGACGACCCGTTGCGCTGCGTCGTCCGCGGTGCGGCCGACATCCTCGACAACGGCGGCCTTACCCGCCGCTAGCCGCGCCGGATGCGGTTTGCGGGGATGAGTTCCGCTGGCTATACCAGAAGCGGCAAGCCGCATCGGGAAGCCCGGGGACGGGAAATGGGGTGTGCAGGTGACCGCGGAACCAATCGACGCTACGGTCCCGCCCAGCGGGACGGGCTGCGCCGAGTGCGAGGAGAGCGGTGGCTGGTGGTTCCACCTGCGCCGCTGTGCCCGGTGCGGGCACATCGGCTGCTGTGACTCCTCACCGTCCCAGCACGCGAGCGCCCATGCCGCCGCGAGCGGGCACCCGCTCATCCGGAGTTTCGAGCCGGGCGAGTCGTGGTTCTGGAGCTACGCCGAGAACCAGATGTACGGCAGCGGCCCGGCGCTGGCGCCGCCCGAGCATCACCCCATCGACCAGCCGGTACCCGGCCCGGCGGGCCGGGTGCCCGCCGACTGGGAGTCCCACCTGCACTAGTCAAGCCTTCCTGCACCACGCGGTGCGGGCGGGGGGGAGTGCGATGAACGAGGATGCCCGGATGCCGCCGGGGGTCGATCCGGCCAGGCCCGCGCCGGCCCGGATCTACGACTACCTACTGAGCGGGGTCAACAACTTCCAGTCCGACCGCGACGCCGCCGAGCGCATCATGGCCCTGGTGCCGGAGGTCAGGGACTGCGCTTGGGCCAACCGCGGGTTCCATCAGCGGGCGGCCAGGTGGATCGCCGGGCGCGGGGTCCGTCAGTTCGTCGACATAGGCTCCGGCCTGCCGACGGTGGGCAACACCCACGACGTGGTCCGGTCGGTCGACGCGAACTGCCGTGTCGTGTACGTGGACATCGATCCGATGGTGCGGGCGCAGTCCGGGCAGTTGCTAAACGGAACAAGCGGGGTCACGGTGATCCAGCGCGACCTGCGTGGCCCCGAGCACCTGCTGGCCGACCCCGAGCTGCTGGCCCTGATCGACTTCACCCAGCCGGCCGGCCTGCTGATGACCGCGGTGATGCATTTCGTGGCGGACGAAAGCGACCCGTGGGGCCTGATGGCCAAGTATCTGGATGTGCTGGCACCGGGCAGCTACGTCGCCCTGTCCCACCTCACCAGCGACCACAAACCACCCCGTGCGGTCCGCGAATTCCGCCGCGTCTTCGCCCGCGCCACCGAGCAGGTGCACTTTCGCACCCGGCCCGACGTGGAACGGCTCTTTGACGGCGTGCAACTGGTGACGCCGCGCGGTCCGGAGGTTCCCGGTCACCTGTGTTACGTGGGCGACTGGGAGGCCGAGGACGCGGACCTCGCCGACAGCGATGGCTCGCGGTGGCTCTACTGCGGCGTGGCCCTGCGCCGGTTACCGGAAACCCCGGTCCCGGGAACGGGCGGGCCCGGGACCCGGTTCCGGTCACGAACCCAGTTCCGCGCCGACGTACTTCCGGACCTCCTGGACGGCCCAGTTGTTGCCGTCGGGATCGTCGAAGAAGACGTACTTCCCGCCGTCCCTGGTGGGGTCCAGTATCTGCACCGGGGTAACATCGACGCCCCGTTCGGCCAGTTGCGCGCGGGCCGCCTCGAGGTCCGGGACGACCAATTGCAGGCTGGCCGAGGATCCCAGGTCGGCGCCGGGCGCCACCACCTTGGGGCCGACCACCACCGAGCACGCCGACCCGGGCGGGGTCATGTGCACCACCCGCATCGTCTCGGTCGGCTGGGTGTCGGCGTCGAGGCGGAATCCCAGCGTGCCGGTGTAGAAGTCCTTCGCCCGGTCGATGTCGGTGACCGGGACCACCACAACTTCCAGCTTCCAGTCCATGACATGAATCCCTTCGGTTTGCCGCGCCCGGGTGGCGCTCTGGCCGTAGGACGAAGCTGAGGCGCCGGTCTCGACATCGATCCCGCGCAAGCCGGCAAGATTCCCGCGCCTGCCCGCAGGCGCCTTCAGCCTGACGGCGGCGTTGGTGCAGCGTGCCCCGTCGGCACTTTCGGTCGCTGCCGGGCGCCGTGGCCCATGAAGCTGAGCGTAATTGTAGGAGAAACCCCGGTGATCAAGGGGAATCTGACGTAGGCATGCAGGGGATGGCGGTCCGCTTGTTGGCCTGTTACCCGCTCAGTAGGAGAAGCGAATGACGTCTTTGGTACGCCGCCGTAGCCGGCCGCTGCTCGCGCTGGCCTCCGCCACCTGCGTGGCAGCCGGCACGATGGGAGCGCTTGGCGCCGGCGCGGCGGTGCGCCCCGCGTCGGCGGGCTCGAGGGCCGCTGGCGCTGTGCAGATCCGGGGAGCCGCCGGGGGCGCGAGCGCCACGCTGGCGGCCGGGCAACGCTACGCGACGCTGTTGTTCTCGCATTCTGAGATCACCGCGGGCGACAGGTGCCAGCCGGACAACCAGGGCATCGCGCGCCTGGACACGCAGGTGGCGCCCTACCTGGCGTCGCTGGGCATGTCGGCCACCGGCTCGCTCGTCACCGGGAAGACGAGCCAGACGAGCTACAACTGCGCCCACGACGGCGACTCACTCAGCGCGTCCTGGACCCAGGCGACCGCCCTGGCGAAGACCTTCGGCTGGAAGTTCGTGTCGGCCACGGCAACCTACCCCAGCCACCTGAGCCAGCTCAGCCCGGCCAAAGCCCGCGCCCAGACCTGCGGCTCCGCGGCCACCCTGGACCAGCACGGGCTGCCCGGCGCGCACGGGCTCATCGCCTACCC
>Ga0126376_10000703_pt1 | contig 16961 bp, 10 predicted proteins | sample PanSoiMetPlot_15_FD_92760 | JGI IMG/M metagenome (GOLD analysis project Ga0126376, IMG submission 92760) | Tropical forest soil microbial communities from Panama - MetaG Plot_15 | ecosystem: Environmental > Terrestrial > Soil > Tropical forest > Bulk soil | place: Panama | collected 2016-02-17
TCGTACTCAGACGGCCACGCTGACTCGCCGTACGGGCCCTCCAAACGCCTACGGCCCACAGAATATGCGCTCTTTTCAATTGCGACAGGAGTTGGTGCTGACTGCGGCGCGTCACGATGCAGCACTCGCGTATCAATTGCTCGCAGTCACCAAACCTCCGGCGCCGCCGCAAACGACCGATGATCCGCGTGGGAACCGGCTTGCCCTCACTTCAGACGACGGTTTGGAACAAGCGTTACTCAGCCGTGTCGCGGCTCTCGATCCAAAACTCGCGGCTCAGAATGCGGAACAGATGATGGAGAAAGGACAGTTTCCGTACTCCCTGCCGCAAGTGATCGCCCAGTTACAGCGCCAGGATCCGGATGCGGCTGCAAAGCTGGCTGACAAAGTGATCAAGCGACTGCAAGCGACAAATCTCCTTAGTAACTCAACTGCCGGAATGCTCGTGCAGACAATGCTCACGAGTGGTCCGCGTCCAGCAGGTGAAACCGCGGACTCCGCGTCGAAACAACCACCACCATCGAGAGGATGGCCGGCGGTGCTCGACCAGAGCGCTTATGTTGATTTGCTGTCTACGGCCATCGACGCGGCACTGAAAGCTACACCTGGAGCGCAAAACCAGCGGCAACGTCCAGGTTTGCCCGGCTCCAACCCGGGCTCACAACCACTGACTGACGCGCAACAAGAACAGAACAACGCCCGCCGTCTGCTCGGAGGGTTGCAGTCAATTCTGCCGATGATCGATCAGTTTCTGCCCTCGAAAGCTTCGTTGGTGCGCCAGAAAATGGCGGAAATGGGAATGCAGCCAAATCAGGCAATGAACATGTCGCAACTGTTCAATGGGCAGAATGAACCAACCACCGACGCTCTCGTCCAGGCCGCAGCAACCGCTCCGGCGCAGATGCAAACGCGACTCTATCAACAGGCTGCGTACAAAGCGTTGGACGAAGGCGACACAGACCGCGCGCGGCAGATTGCGACCGATCACTTGCAGAGCACTCTTCGCGATGCGGTGATGAAGCGAATCGATTTTCGCGAGATGTCGAAAAAAGCCGAGACGGCCCGCATCGAAGACATAAGACAAGCTGCAGCGCGGCTGCAGTCAGACAACGAAAAACTCGATCTGTTGATACAAGTCGCGAACGACGCGCAAAAGAGCAATCCGAAGTTGGCGCTCCAGGTGCTGGAAGACGCGCGACAAATTACCAATCATCGCGCGACCGGCTACGATAATTTCGAGCAACAATTGAAGGTGGCGCACGCGTTCGCGGATATCGATCCGGCGCGCAGTTTTGAAGTTATCGACCCCGGCATTAGTCAGTTGAACGAGTTGCTCTCAGCCGCCGCCACGTTGAGCGGTTTTGAGATCAACATGTTTCGCGACGGAGAGATGGCGATCCTCAGTGGCAACGGCTTGTCTTCCACGATCGGTCGATACGGTCAGGAGCTGGCGCTGCTCGCAAGAAGCGATTTTGAGCGTTCGGAAGCACTGTCCGGAAGATTTCAGTTTCCCGAAGCGCGCATCATGGCGCGGATGGCGATCGTGCAGGGACTGCTCGGCACCAAACCTGTTTCTGGCAACATGAACTTTTTTGTGAATGGAGGGGGAACAGGAACAGTCATTCGCCAGCAGTAGGGTCTCGAGTATTGAAATCTTCGCATCTGCTATTCGTTCTTAGTTTCTCCGGTTGGATACTGCGCTTTTTCCGCCGTCTCGGCGTGTTTGGTCTTTTGCTGCTGAGCGCGCTCGATTCGTCGTTTCTCGTCCTTCCTTTTGGCAACGACCTGCTGCTGATCGCTCTGATCAGCCATAATCGCGACAGCCTGATCTGGATTGCATACGTGCTGGTATCTGCAATCGGCTCGGTGATCGGCGTTGTTGTTGTTGACTTACTGATGCGCCCAGCAGGCGAGAAGGGATTGGAGCATTTTGTCAGTCAGCAACAGGTCGAAAAGCTGAAGGCGAAGCTCGAGAACAAAGCCGGCATAACCGTTTTCATCGCCACTCTGATTCCGCCACCGTTCCCGTTTACGCCGGCAGTGATGACCGCATCGGCTTTACAGACTCCGAGGCAAAAACTGCTGATGGCTGTCTTCTTCGGGAGACTGGTACGATTCGGCGCCGAGGCAGTGCTGGCGCTTTATTTTGGGCGCAGAGTTATCGCCTTTATCAACTCCGAGGCAGTCAGCTATGTCGTTTACGGAATTATCGGAATTGGCGTGGTGCTGAGCACACTGTCATTGCTGAGGTGGTTTAAAGCGAACCAACGCCGTTCCCAAAATGTGACCTGATTTACAAACCTTTTTTGTAACTTTTGTCCATCTTTGCGGGCTTTTTTCATTCGCAATTCGAAAACTGTCCGTGTAAAATCCCCACCGAAAAATCCTCCTGAAGGGAGCCAGCAGGCATGCCAGAGACACGGGGCGTTCAAGCCTCCGAAGAAGTAAAAGCAGAATGGTCTACCGCCTACAAGTATTACTTGAGAGCACCGGGAGACCGCTTTGATAAGAAAAAGGACCGGACTCAGCGCATCGACTACGTAGCCCAGGAAATGAAGCTGACTCGCAAACAGGCCAAGCGCCGCATTCGAAATTACGATGCTTGGCAGCGAAATATCAAAAAGGGCATCGTTCGACCGTAATAGCCCGATGTTTTGATAACACTGGCTGGACCTCACCCAGCTTTAAACCGCGCACTACTCAGTAGTCTGTCTTTGTAGCCGCCTGGTCCAGCTCATCAGTTCTTCCAACAGTTGTCGCATCAGCTTCTTCGCTGTTTCGTCAATCAACTTGCCGTCCTGGTCGAAATGCTTATGAGCGTTTGAGAGCATGACCTCGGGCTGGTTGACGGCGTACATGTTGAGAAACACGAACATCTGGCGAAGATGATACTGCGCGCGTGCAGTGCCGACTGTGCCCACGGTTGCGCCCATGAGTGCGACGGGCTTGCCGTTCCAGGCGCTGTCGCCATAGGGACGTGAGGCCCAGTCGATCGCATTCTTCAACACACCGGGTACGGAATAGTTGTATTCCGGAGTGACAAGGAGAATTGCATCGGCACTGCGGACCTGTTGTTTCAGGTCGGAGACTTTTGCGGGAGGAGTCGATTCCTCGTCCTGATTGAACGGCGGTATGCCTTCCAGTTCGAAGATATCCATCCGTGCGCCCTCGGGCGTGAGTTCCTGGGCTGCACGCAGCAAAGCTCGGTTGAACGATTGTTTTCGCAGGCTTCCGGCAATTCCCAAAATGACCATTGGATTATTCACGTCGCTTCGTTCCTCCTAATTGAGATCTTCATCCACAGATTACACCGATTTTAAGATCTGTTGATGGCCCTCGTGCGTTGAGCAACAGGGGCCACTTCGTTATATTAAAGCTCCCCAATCCCCAAACTTGGTCTAACAAAATGACTCCTCAGGAGGTTACCCGGTGAGCGTCACATTTCAGAGTCGCCAATTGTGGCTCGGTCTTTTTCTTGCTCTCAGCGTGGGATTAATGCTTATGTCGTGTACAGACAATCCAAATTCACCTTCAGGTTCCGCCAACAAAGACGAGGCCGAGAAGTTTCTTGCCGATGCCGAAAAACGACTTCTCGATCTAAGTATTAAAGCCGGTCGTGCTGACTGGGTTAAAAGCACGTTCATTACTGACGATACAGAGTCGATGGCCGCAGACGCCAACGACAACCTGATTGCAGCCACAACAGAGCTCGCCGAGCAAGCGCGGCGATATGAAAACCTCGACCTCTCGCCCGAAGCGAAACGAAAGCTCAAGCTGCTCAAGCTTTCGCTAACGCTTCCGGCCCCGAAAGATTCAAAGGAGCGCAACGAGCTCACCAAAATCGCTGCTTCGATGGAGGGCGAGTACGGCAAAGGCAAATACTGTCCGGATGGTGAGAACGGAAAGTGCCTAAGCCTGCCGGACCTCGAACAGATCATGGGCAACAGCCGCGATCCGGAAGAACTGAAGAAAGCATGGGTCGGCTGGCACCAGATCGCGATCCCGATTCGCAAAGAGTACGTGCGCTTTGTCGAGTTGAGTAACAAAGGCGCGAGTGAGATGGGCTTCAAAGACACGGGCGCGATGTGGCGTTCGAAGTACGACATGGAGCCGGACGCCTTCGCCGCTGAGATGGAGCGTTTGTGGCAACAAGTCAAACCCCTCTATGACTCGCTTTACACGTACACGCGTCGCAAACTGTCCGAAAAGTATGGACCAAACGTCGTGCCTTTGGACAAACCGATACCGGCGCACCTGCTTGGCAATATGTGGGCGCAGACGTGGAGCAACATTTACCCGCTGCTGGCGCCGGCCGAGGCCGATCGCGGTTACGACCTGACACAAATCCTGAAAGCTAAAAATACCGATGCGAAGCAGATGGTCCGCTACGGTGAAGGCTTCTTCACCTCGGTCGGTTTCGATCCTTTACCGCCGGCGTTCTGGGACCGTTCGCTGTTAACTAAACCGGCGGATCGTGAAGTGGTTTGTCACGCCAGCGCCTGGGATATCGATTACGAAAAAGATGTGCGTCTGAAGATGTGCATCTCGATCAACGAAGAAGATTTTTCGGTGGTGCATCATGAGTTGGGCCACAACTACTACCAGATGGCTTACTCCGGCAAACCGTTCCTATTCCGCGAAAGCGCAAACGATGCTTTTCACGAGGCTATCGGCGACACCATCGCGTTGTCAGTAACGCCGCCCTATTTGAAGCAACTCGGGTTGATCGACAAAGTACCGGATCAACGCGCTGACATCGGGTTCCTGCTCAACCGCGCGCTCGACAAAGTCGCATTTCTGCCGTTTGGTTACCTGGTGGACCAGTGGCGCTGGAAAGTCTTTTCGGGTGAAGTTAAGCCGGAGGACTACAACAAAGCGTGGTGGGATCTGCGTGAGAAGTACCAGGGCGTTGCGGCGCCCGTTCCACGCAGCGAACAGGATTTCGATCCCGGTGCGAAGTATCACGTGCCGGCGAACACGCCGTACGCGCGCTACTTCCTCGCCGCGATTCTACAGTTTCAATTTCATCGCGCGTTGTGTCGCGAAGCCGGGTTCAATGGGCCGCTTTACCAGTGCTCGATCTACGGCAATAAGAAAGCCGGCGAGAAACTAAAAGCAATGCTGGCGATGGGAGCCAGCGAACCATGGCCCGCAGCTTTGAAAGCGATGACCGGCGAAGACAAGATGGACGCGACCGCGATCATTGATTACTTCGCTCCGCTGAAGTCATGGCTCGACGAGCAAAACGCAAAATAGGTCGGACCTATCTGTTTTACCGAGCGACGGGTGAGATGCTCGTGTCGCGAAGCACGTAGTGCTGGGTTTGCAGTTCAGTGACGATCTCTGCAGTTTGGAATTTGCGCAGGACATCGGGCGGCCATACGCGATGAGCTCTGCCTTCACGCACGGTCGCATTGTTAACGCGCATGAACTCAAGCGTCGAAGGGACCGCTGTGTTTGGTTTGACTAGCGAATACCTAAAGGGGCGGCGTTTCGTAAAGGGCAACTTTAACGAAACGCTTTGAGTTGTTTGAGCAAGTAATTTCATTGGCACCTTTGTTCAACTGAGATTAACGCCTGTCCTATCTAAAGGCAGTTCGAATCGACTGCGGATTCCAGCATTTATTTACGCGTATCCTGACAGAAAAAAGGGGCGCCAACAGTTGGCGCCCCGAAAAAGTTAACGTTTTCTATTACTTACCACGGAAAACGGTTAAAGATGGTACCTCGACGGCCTCGGCGGTTGTAACCACCATATCGCTGGAAGCCATCCCGGTAACCCTGTTCAAACGCATCACGAAAGACCTGCCTGTACTGTCCCCTGTTGCCGTAGGACGAGTTGTAGCCGTCGGTCCCGTTTTTCCAATAGTGTGAACGTCGCGGGTTGTAACTCTGACCACGCTGCGCGTCAGCCGCGCCTACGTTCAAGCCATAGCTGTAACCCTGCTGACGGGCATTTTCATATCCGTATCCGTAACCTCTATTGCCGTAACGATCGTTACGACGATCATATCGATCATCTCTGTCCCTGCGGTAATCGCGGTCCCTGCGGTAATCGCGGTCCCGCTCATATCCCCCTGGATACTGCGCCTGCGCGCTGGAACTGGCGACTGTTATGATTCCAAACAGTAGGAAGAAAGCCAGTAAATACCCACCAATTTTCTTACCGGAGTAAACTAGTTTCATATGTACATAACCTCCCTGCCCGGTAAGCGGCAATTGTTATGCCTCCACGGTAAGACGCTTATTTCAGCGAATTTAGCGAGTTCAGGGGACGGTTTCGGATACGATTTCGTGTGTAGTTTACGGACATGAGGAACTGCTCAGGCCGGACGTTGCAAGTAGGACCTGAGTTCAGGACGAGTAGCTTTGCGCATCAACGCGGCTTTGGCTTTCCATTCCATCGCGCGGCTCAATTCCACGAGGAAACGTGTTTCGCCGGATTCTAGAGCTGCGATTGGAGCGCCGTCCTGGTAGAGAATCCGGTTGCTGGTGTGCGCTGTAATGCGACTGCCGGGAACGATGATGCCAACGAGATTCAAAGGATCGGCGGCACTCACTGAAATCAAACTCTCCTGCGCGCCTGCGCGCCGGATGGCACGAAGCATTCCGATTGCGTCCGGCAGTGCAAACTGTTCACCGGAAATGCCGGCAACAAAACGCCCGCCACGAATATCACCGCGCGCTTCGAGTCGATGATAAAAACGCAGCAGCACGCGCCACGGCAGCGCCATTCCCTCGCGTTCGAGCAAACGTTTGAAGACCACGCCATAGCGCTTCAACAGCGCCCACGCGACACCTTCGGTCAGAACAGCTTCGTTGATCGTTTCGCCGTTATTGTTTCGGTGCAGGATGGACCAGCGTCCGGCACTCGCCATTTCGTAAACCGGTTGCCGGTGTTTGCGACGTGCAGCCGCCTGCGTCTTGCGACTGCCGGGCGTCAGCAAGGCGCGCAGTCCGGCGAAACTATCGGAGACAACCACGCCGTTTGCGACGAGTTCTGCCAGAGCTTCCTCAACCTGGCTGCGCAACAGTTTCGTGTTCTCGACGATGTCAGTGAAGAACGATGCGCCACGACTGGTGAGATAGTCGTAGACCATCTTCGTCGTGGTTGAAAACTCAGCCGTGGTCGTCGCCTGTTGCGGGAACACTGAGCTCCAAAGCGCGAAATTCTTTCGACGCAGCAGCGCGATCGGAGTGTTGCGCACCGGGCCGGAGCCACGCGTTCTCTCGCTGCTCTCGGAAGAACGTGACAGCGGACTCAAACGCGCCCAGACCACTTCACCTGACAAACACAATGTATCGAGCCAAGCCGGATCGTATTCGACCATTCGCGACGGGAGGAGTTCGCCTTCCCACGCAGCCGCCGGTGCTTCGACGCCTTCCAGTTGCTCGATGATCGCTTTGAGACTCTCCGGCCCTTCCATCTGGTGGTCGGGAGCGACCTTTTGCCAGGCGAGGAGGAAACGAATGAAATCGGTGCTGGCGACCGGCTCGATCTCCTGTCGCAAGCGATTCAGGGTGTAACTGTGAATGCGAGCAAGGAGGCGACGCGCGCTCCACTCGGTTTCGGGAGTGCCCGGCGTGAACTTGCCGCGAATCACAAACCCTTCGGCTTCGAGTCGAAGTAAAGCAGTCTCGATTTCGAGCTTGTTGAGACCTGATGAAGCAACCAGGGAGTCGACTGTTACGGGTCCAAGTCCTTCCAGACGTCCGCGTATGATCTCGACGAGTGCTTCTTCAAAAACCCAGCTCACTCGTGCGACGCTTTCGGGCGCCGCGATCGCGGGTTGCAACTCCGCCTTCGGATAAACGACTTGAAGTTGTGGCAGACGTTCAGCGGCAACCCACAGCTTCTTTTCAGTTCCTGTGGTCAGCACGGCCGCCCGTAGATCGGCATTCAACTCAGCAAAGAACTCCTGCCAACCCGCGCCCTCTTCTTCAGTAAGAAACCCGAGCTCGACTAAAGCGTCGTGAAGCTCGTCAGCATTGCGCGCCTCCGGCCAAGCTTCCCCGCGCACGCGATCGATCGCCGCCTGATCGAGTTTGCCCATGTCCGCAGCTGTTTCCGGATCAAGCCAGCGACGCTGAAACACGGCGCGCGTCCGGCGCTCTTCGAGTGGCGCATCGTCGAGATAAGCGTACGGGCGTGCATTGAGAATCTCCTGCGACAAAGGCGAGGCCTCGATCACGTCACGCGCAAACAGGTGCTTCTCGTTTCGTTCGATCGAGGTCAACAGACGCTCGAGCCCGTCGATGTCCATCGCTTCTTCGAGACAATCTTTGACTGTTTGATCGACCAGAGGATGCGACGGAATTTCTCGCTCGCCAGTCGGCAGGTTTTCAGCACACGCAACCTGGTCGGGAAAGATCGCGGTGAGCAGATCTTCCGCATCCATCCGCTGCAACTGCGGCGGGATCTTCCGGCCGCCGCGGCGCCGCAGGACGGCGAGGGAACGAGTCACGTTCCAACGCCAGCGAATATTCCACATCGGCGCGTCAAGCAGAGCCTGGCACAAAAGCTGGCGCACGGTTTTGGAGTTCAGATAATGAAAAACGTCATCGAGCGGAAAGCTGTGCGTCGGTCCAAGCGAAAGCACAATCGCATCTTCAGTGGCCGCGGCCTGCAGTTCGAAGTTGAACTTGCGACAGAAACGTTTCCGCAGGGCAAGTCCCCAGGCTCGATTCAAACGACTGCCAAACGGCGCGTGCAGCACTAACTGCATGCTGCCGCTGTCATCAAAGAACCTCTCCAGCACGAGATTATCCTGCGACGGCATAACGCCGAGCACGATCTTCGCCCCTGCAAGGTATTCAACAATCTGCTCCGCGGCGTAACGCGAAATCCCGACTTCGCTCTCAAGCCAATTCAGGGCCGGTTCAAGGTTGACACCGGATCCGTCCGCATCCGCGTGAACCTGCGCTGCCACATCCTCACGCAGTCGCGACACCGAGACCGACAACTCCTGTGTGCGCGCCGGCGCCTCACCCAACCAGAATGGAATCGACGGTGGCTGCCCGTGTGCGTCCTCAACCCGCACCTTTCCCTGCTCGACTCTGAGCACACGCCACGAAGTATTTCCGAGCTGAAAGATGTCGCCCTGCAAACTCTCGATCGCAAAGTCTTCATTTACCGAACCGATAACGAGTCCGCTCGGTTCGAGCACGACCGCATAGTCAGCAGTGTCAGGTATCGCGCCGCCGGAAGTGATCGCAGCGAGACGTGCCCCGCGACGCCCACGCAACCGTTGATTAACCGCATCGTGGTGAAGGTACGTCGAGCGCCGCCCGCGCTTGGTGCTGAACCCTTCGGCGAGCATGCGGACGATCGAGTCAAACTGTTCGCGTTCCAGATTGCGATACGGATAGGCGCGCCGAATCATCGCGAACAGATCGTCTTCCGACCACTCTTCCGCAGCGACAGCCGCGACTATTTGTTGAGCGAGAATATCGAGCGGTCGCTCGGGAATCTCCAGATGATCGAGTTCGCCTCGTCGCACTGAATCGACGATTGCGGCACACTCGACGAGCTCATCGCGTGAAAGCGGAAAGATCCGGCCCTTCGGAAACCCGGCGACAGTGTGATTTGAGCGACCGACTCGTTGCAGGAAACTTGCGATGGATCGAGTTGAGCCAAGCTGGCAAACCAGGTTCACGTCGCCGATATCGATTCCGAGTTCCAGCGACGCCGTTGCGACCAAAGCGCTCAGTTCGCCAGATTTCAAGCGCTGCTCCGCCATCAGACGTTGTTCGCGCGCAAGACTGCCGTGATGCGCGGCGATGTTTTCGTCGCCGAGGCGCTCTCCCAAATGCCGCGAGACGCGCTCGGCCAACCGGCGCGTGTTCACGAAGACGAGGGTGGTGTGGTGCTGGCGAATGAGTTGGGCCAGCCGATCGTAAACCTCGTTCCAGACCTCGCCCGACATCACCGCTTCCAGGGGCGACTCGGGCAGTTCGACCGCAACGTCGAGTTTTCTCGCGTGGCCGCTGTCGACAATCGTGCAGTTGGGATTGTTGTTGGCGTCGAGATTCTCGTTGCCGACCAGGAACCGCGCCACTTCTTCAATGGGGCGCTGGGTGGCCGAGAGTCCGATGCGAACGAGCGAAGAGGCTTGATTTGAATGCTGGCGAACCAGTTGTTCGAGGCGCTCGATTGACAGAGCGAGGTGCGACCCGCGTTTGTCGCCGACGACTGCGTGAATCTCATCGAGAATCACGGTTCGGGCCGTTTCCAACATGCGCCGCCCGCCGTCGCTGGTCAACAGGATGTAAAGCGACTCAGGAGTTGTGACGACGATGTGCGGCGGGCGCTTCGTCATCGCAGTGCGCTCGGATGCAGGCGTGTCGCCGGTGCGAACGAGCGTGCGAATGTTCACCTCGGGCAGGCCGAGATTCTTTAGTTCCTCTTGAATCCCTTCCAGCGGCACCTGGAGGTTTCGTTGCACGTCGTTGCTGAGAGCTTTTAACGGCGAGACGTAGATGACGTGCGTGGAATCGTCGAGATTTCCTTCGACGCCGAGACGTACCAGGTCGTCGATGGCGGAGAGAAATGCGGCGAGAGTCTTACCGGATCCTGTGGGTGCGGCAATTAACGTATGCCGGTGTTTCTTGATTTCAGGCCATGCCTGTGACTGCGGATCGGTGGGAGCAGGAAAGGTTTGCGCAAACCAGCGCGCCACTGCCGGATGAAACAGTTCCAGATTCATAAGGGACGAGCATTATACTTCCCTCGCACATAGTTTGCATAGTTGAATCACGAGCCCAGCCATGCAACAAATCGTGTTATTCGAATTGCTTCTTAAATTCCTCAAACTGCTCTTTCAGCTTCTCGACCTCAACAGCCAACGCTTCGACTCGTTCCTCTAAGTTCGCGCGTCGCGATACAACACGCTCCGCCGGCTCGGTCCAAGCCTCGACATCAATCTCGCCTGAAAGCAAATGAGCGAATCGTCCCTCTTTCTGTCCGGGCTGGCGAGGCAGGCGAACCACGAGCGGCTCAGGCTCGCGCGAGATCAGTCCGTTCAGAGTCTCCTCAACTTCTTCGAGACTGGAGAACTCATGCAGACGCGAGGCGTTGCCGCGTAGCTCGCCGAGCGTCTGTGCTCCGCGCAACATCAACACACACATCAACGCCACTTCCGAGTGACTCAGGTGCATCACCTCCGGCATGACGTGTTTGTACTTCGGCACACGGCTCGTGCTGCCGTAGAAGACGTACGCGAGGTTCTTCTCGCGCAAGCTCTCGAGCGCGTCGGCGACCTGGTTCTCGGAGTACGCCGTGACTGGGTTGCGATTGTTCTTCTGGTTACACGCGAGCGCCAGTGCGTTGAGCGTCAGCGGATAATACTCGGGCGTGGTCACTTGTTTCTCGATCAGTGAGCCGAGCACGCGCGTTTCGATGTCGGTTAGAATTGTTGGCATTGAAGTCTAAAAATATAGGTCCTACAGGACGAAATAGGACCTATATTGGTTCAAAGATGCAGGAGACGGTTTATTGGTCGTCGTCGACGGTGCTCGACCGCGCGCCCGCGCCGCGGCCCTCGGAGCGTCCGGCGCTCAGGTTGTCGTAGTTCAGCGCCGCATTAAAGATCAAGAAAAACTCGCCCTGTGTCTGGTGTCGCCACATCGGATTCGTCGCAAACATCACCACATGTCCACGACCAACAGGCACATCTACAATCGCCGGCTTATTCGCGAGCTCGTTGGCCCCCGCAAGCATGCCGCTGATTAGCAGATTCTTCTCGTCCGGCGCAAAACGCAGCACGACGCGCGGCCGCAACTGCGGCGGCACGAAGAACGGACTCTCCCGCGCATCCTGATCGGGATCGTTACGGCTGTTTGGATCGGCAGGCCGCGGCTGCGGCATCGCCTGGGTCACGTCCGGATCGTTAACACCACCGCGTCCCGAGGCGCGTGAACTGGCGCCGCCACCCTGGCCGCCGCCACCACCCCCACCAAAACCACCACCACCGCCGCCCACCGCAACTTGAAACACCGGCGACTGATTGAAGTAGATCGGCAAACCAGAGTCGTAGCCGTAAGCAATCGGACTCTTGCGATCCGCAAACTGAGAGTTGTAAATCGAGCCTCGCGCCTGAAGCTTGTCCGTCTGTTGAATCGAAACGCCGTTCGTGATGCCGTAGTCGATCGGCACTTCAGAGACGCCGCCGATCGTGATAAACAGGCCGCCGTCTTCGATAAACTTTTGCAGGTTTGCTACTCCAGCGACACTCATGCCGCCGCGCATGTCGGCGGTTTGATCGGGCGACTTACCGAAGTTTGGCGTGACTGCCGACTCTTTCCACGGCATCGGATCGCCGCGCATCGGCATGCCATTCACGATCGTCTGCGCCGAACCGCCGACGGGCGGGAAGATCAGCACGTCAAACTTCTCGCGCAGGTTCGGAGTGTTGTGAATGTCGTGATCGGAAATGTAAGTGTAGGGGATCTGTAGCTTGTCAAACTCGATACGGTACCAACCCTCGTTCTGCGTGTTGGTCCACGTATGAACGATCGCGATGCGCGGCACTGCGAGCTCATGCGTCTTTACGTCGGGAAGTTTTTCTACGCCAACTGCTTTTAGTCCAAGTTCAGTAACGGCCGATTCCAGCCGTGTTCGCAGATCCTGCGGGTTACCTTCCTTCTTCAAAATGAACGAGCCGCTGTTGAACTGCTGATCGCCGATCTTGAACGAGTCTTCGGCGGCGCTCACCTTCACGTCCTTCAACCGGAAGCGAAGCGTCGCAAGCGTATTGTCGGTGTTGTGGTTGATGACGTAAGCGACCGCGGATGTGGGACCGCTCAACTGGCCGGTAACTTTCGCGTCTGCAGTCAGCAGAGTCATCGGCGCGTCCAGCACGCTCTTATCAACGACGCGCACGGTCTTGACATTACGCATCGCACCCATGGTCCAACCTGTATCGTCGTACGGCGCGGGGTCGTTGACGTTGTAGTACTGCGTGTCGAGCAGCATGTCAGCCATGCGCGAGTACGGCTGGTCCATCCTGACGATGTACGAACCTCCCGGATATTTCTGATCCTTGACAGAAAACTCCTTCGTGGCACGATGCACTTCAACGCCCTGCAACCGCAGCAGGTTGACCATGTCCGCGGCTTCAACCGGACGCGGTGTGTCGCCGGGGATGATGTACGCCGCCGGACCTTCGTTCGAGGCTTTCGCAATCGAGCGTTTGCTCTTGAGATAGAAGTTGTTCAGGAATCGTTCCTTCTCTTTGGCGACGAAGTTCATCGCAAACAGAATCGCTGACTGCTGCATGTTGATGTTGTTGCGCATGGACCAGTTCACGCGCGGGAACGGCGGATTCGGACGATACCAAAGGCGTGACGTCTGCGCGGGTGGGAGTGTTCGTTCGCGAGTGTCGGCGCCGCCGTTACCGAAAGTCTCGTAGAAACGGCCGATGGCGTTGTGGCCGGTGGCGATGTAGAGCATGTAATTCGGCGCCCAACCATCGTAGAAGCCGTGCGTCCAAACGCCGGGCACGCCACGCTTCGTCATCTCTTCGATCTCGTGATACGCCAGCAACTGAAACTCATCGATCGCGAGCGGGTCGAGCCATGCGTTGTACGGTCCAGTGCCGGTCATCGTGTAGAGATACGGAACCGATTCGTGCAGGTCGTGCAGCACGGTTGGGTGATACTCGAGAAACGTGCGCATCTGATTGCGCGTGAGTGCTAGTGCGAGTCCGAGACCGTCGCGATTGTTGTCGTGCGCGACGTATTTGCCCCAGTAAAGCAGCGGCGGTGACGGTTTGCCCGGATTCGCTTTGCGGTAGTTGTAGAGATCGACCATCCGATCGCGGCCATCGACTTCCAGCGCCGGCGTGATCATCACGATCATGTTTTTGCGAATGTCTTCGATGAACGGCGAATCCTCGACCGCGAGACGATAAGCCATCTCCATCAACATTTCCGGCGAGCCGGTTTCCGGTGAGTGAATCGATCCGGAAGCCCAGTAAAACGGTTTGCCTTCGGCGATCAGCGTCTGTGCTTCTGCGTCTGAGAGCTTTCTCGGGTCGGCGAGTTTTGCATTGATCTCTTTGTAACGATCGAGCTTCGCGAGGTTCGCTTCATCGCTCACGATCACCAGCATTTGCTCACGTCCCTCCTCGCTCTCTTCGGGCGCGACGAAGACGCGCACGCGTGGCGAGGCAGCGGCGAGCTCGCGATAGTAACGATACAAATCTTTCGTGTACGTGAGCTTGTTTGGAGTTCCAACAGCATATCCGAGAACTTTCTCAGGAGAAGGCACCTTGTCAGAAGCCGGCAGATGATCGACGAGCTCGGTCAGGAAATACTTCTCAGTCGTGTACTCAGCGATCTTCGCGCCGTACGCTGTGTCGTTCGGTGACTTTGGCGTGGTGTACTTCGGATCGATAGGCGTGTTTCGCGTCGTGGTCGGCGTTGTGCTCGCGCCGCCTGCTTCGCCGCTATTGCGCGCCTCGCTTTGCGCAATGGCGGAAACGGCAGCGAATACCACGAGAACAAAGGCAGCGAGCAGTCTTCGGAGTTTTGGGGACATGATGTTCTCCTTCGTTAGGTAGGCCCGAACTGTGTAATCAGTGGCTAAAGATCTTTAGCGCATCGAAACCCGGAAACCATCCAGCGCTCGTGGGCGTGAAAGAAGTTTCGATAGGTCGCTCTGATGTGCAACTGCGGCGTGGCGAACGAGCCGCCGCGCAAAACCTTCTGGTTGACGAACCACTTGTCGTTGTATTCGTCAAACTCTGACTTGAATCCCGGATAAGGCACGTAGTCGGAAGTGGTCCACTCCCACACGTCGCCGATCATCTGCTGGCAGCCGCGGGCGTTCGCGCCTTCCGGAAAAGCGCCGATGGGCGCCACCGACCAGAAACCGTTCTCAAAAAGATTTGTGTTGCCGCTGTCGGGGTCTGTGTCGCCCCACGGAAATGCTTGCTTTACTTTGCGGGCGCCATCATAACACGCCGCATGCTCCCATTCCGCTTCGGCCGGCAGCCTCTTTCCCGCCCACTTCGCGAATGCCGACGCTTCGAAATAACTGACGTGAGAAACAGGCTCGTCTTTTCTGCTCGCGGCTGAATGCAGACCCGAGAAATCGCGAATCATCCATTCGCCGTCGTGCAGCTCCCAGTAAAGCGGCGCGCGCCAGTGTTCGCGATTGACTGCTTCCCAGCCTTCGGAAAACCACCAGCGAAAGTTCTGATAGCCGCCGTCGTTGATGAATTCCAGGAACTCGCCGTTACTGACCGGAGCTTTGTCGATCGCGAAGTCCTGGATGAACACCTGGTGCGCCGGTTTCTCGTTGTCGAAGGCGAATGGCCTCGAACGCGGCGCTTTGTTTTGGTCGTAACCAAGCCGGACCAGTCCGCCTTCGATCTCGGCCATGCCTTCGACCTTGTGTTTCGTTTTGCACAACGGCTTCAGCGGCGCTGCGAACTGATCGCACAGTAGGTGCTTGATGTCGTAAACAAGCAGCTCCTGGTGCTGCATCTCGTGTTCGAGGCCGAGCCGCACCAGGGAAAGCACTGCGTCTGCGTTCGGCAAGCTTCCGGGCGAGTGCAGGATCGAGAGAATCTGCTCGTCGATATGATTTCGATACTCGACCGTCTCTCTAACCGTGGGCCGCGATTTTGTGCCGCGTTTCGGGCGTTCGATGCGCACGCCGAAGCCTTCGTAGTAAGAGTTGAAATAGAAGAGGAAGTCTTCGGAATAGACGCGGTAACCGGGTTTGTATGCCTGTAGAACTGTTTCGAAGAACCATGACGTGTGGCCGATATGCCAGCGCGGCGGGCTCATGAAATCAGCCGTCTGGATGACGTAGTCTTCGATTTCGAGCGGCGCGACGATCTGCATTGTGCGCGCGCGGACGTCTGTGTAGAGGTCCGCGATTCCCGGCGCCGAAAACTCTCGAATTTTTGAAGCCATGATTCGCCGACAATAATAGAATAATAGGGCCTATATGTCCTATAGGACCTATTTTCTTACAACGATCGAGTGGGAGCCTGGGGGAAGCACGCGGCCGATTGGCTGCGCGTTTGGATAGTTTTTCCTGAGGACGGCAAGCATGGCTTCGGCTTTATTCTCACTCACGGCGATCAGCATTCCGCCTGCAGTTTGTGGATCAAACAGCAACTTCACGAGGTTCTCATCGACTGATTCACCAATTTCAACGGCCCCGCCGACGTATTCGCGATTCGTTTTATCGCCGCTCGTCAGCATGCCTGCGCCAGCAAGCTCGAGCGCGCCGTCAAGCAGCGGCACCGCACCAGCTTCGATCTCAAGCGTGACTTTACTGGCGCAAGCTATTTCCCACGCATGCCCAATGAGCGAGAAGCCGGTGATATCCGTTGCCCCTTTAACGTCAAACTCCCTCATCGCTTCGGCTGCATACTTCCCAGGCGTCAGCATTGTTTCGATCGACCCGGCCACGACTGCCTCACTGGCACGTCCTTTCTTGATACCGGTCGAAATCACACCCGTGCCAATTGGCTTAGTCAAAATCATCACATCACCCGGCCGCGCGCCGGAGTTAGTCGCCACCTTGTTTGGATCGATGACACCGGTGACCGAGTAACCAAACATGATCTGTTCGTTATCGACACTATGCCCGCCAAGCAACGTAACGCCATACTGGTTTATCGTCTCCAGACCACCGCGCATGATCTCGCGCAGGATCGCCGGATCGACTCCTTTTTTCGGAAAGCACGTGATGGCCATGGCTGTTATCGGTGTGCCGGCCATCGCCCAAACATCGTTGATCGAATTGAGCGCAGCGATGCGACCGTAGTCGTACGGGTCGTCGACAATCGGAGTGAAGAAATCGAGCGTCTGAACGAGCGCGAGGTCGTCGCGAAGACGATATACTCCCGCGTCGTCGGCTGTATCGAAACCGACAATCAGATTTGGATCATGAGGTTGTTTCGGTAGCCCGCTCAGAACCTGAGCGAGTAAGCTCGGGCTAA
>Ga0126376_10000704_pt1 | contig 16961 bp, 17 predicted proteins | sample PanSoiMetPlot_15_FD_92760 | JGI IMG/M metagenome (GOLD analysis project Ga0126376, IMG submission 92760) | Tropical forest soil microbial communities from Panama - MetaG Plot_15 | ecosystem: Environmental > Terrestrial > Soil > Tropical forest > Bulk soil | place: Panama | collected 2016-02-17
ACCGTCATAGGGTTCTCTACCAGGAGCGACGCGCCTCACGTTGTTCGGCGCTTGCCCCTGGCTTTCATATTCCGCGCCGTTGGCGCTGAGAATGTTCTGTGGTCCAGATCAGCACGCACACATTCGGAGGCGACAAAATTTCTTGACATTGCCCCGAAACGGGACTAGAGTGCGGGCCACTCCCGGCTAAGTCAGGCCCAGCTAATTCGATTTACTAATTCGAGCAGAGTCCGCGCCTCTGCCCTTCTCTCTCACAATCAGGGCATTGTCCTTGGTTAACTTCTTTCGTGAGGGGACTCTTTAACTCTGGTCACACCCCCCTAAGACTCGAGACTGCCTCTGTAGTCCAAGTCAAGCAGGGTTTCAAAACTAGAGCAAAACAGTGCGGTTTGCCGACGGGCAGACAGGCAGGTTTTGTGTCGCAACCCGTTTGTAGCTCCTAGGAGGTAAAAGTTAAATGAGGAAAGTCTTACCTATCCTGACTCTAATTCTCTTCGCGGTCGCGCTCTTCCTACCCTTGAGCTCGCCCCAAACGGTCGAAAGTCAAGCTGCTACCGAAGCACCGACTACCGACATGGACGCCAAAACCGATGACCTCTTCAACGGTTTCGGCGCGCAGGGCACCCCAATCGTGGAATGCGTGAACGAACCTGTAGCACCCACCGCGCGCGGGAACGGCAGGTTTGAAGATAACAAAGCGATCTTCTCCGAACGCGAGACGATCGCAGATGGTCTTGGACCAACGTATAATGCCGTGGCCTGCGTCGAGTGTCATCAATCAATCGATGTTGGTGGGTTCAGTCAAGAAATGGAATTCAGAGCCGGTCACATTACGAACGGCGCATTTGTTGACGCACCGGGCGGCCAACTGATTCACGCCCGCGCGACGGATTCCGACATCGTCGAGCACATCAGCACGGCGGAAACCGTCAAAGCATTCCGCATCACGACGAGCGCTATCGGCGACGGTTTCGTTGAAGCAATTGCCAACCAGACATTGCAAGACAACGTCGCGGCGCAGCCGGTCGCGCAACGTGGAACACTCACTGCGGTTCCGGTAACCGAAGCCGGCAATGCACTGCGTATCGGCCGTTTCGGCTGGAAGGCACAACAGGCCAGCCTGCTTTCGTTCGCCGGCGATGCGTATCTCAATGAGATGGGTATCACCAGCAAGTTCGACGGTTTCGGTGGTAGAAGTTCCGACGCCCCGGATGCCGGAACACATGAGAACCCGGCCAGCACCGCTGAAGGCGTTACCAACGTGACGTTCCCGTCTCCTTTCGATCCGGTTGCGGATCCTGAGGACGATGGTAACGACGTGCTTGCATTTGCCGACTTCATGGCAGCAACACGCGCACCGGGTCGGCAAAACCCGATTCCGGCGGCAGCCACCGCAGGTGATCCGCTTTTCACCAGTGTCGGTTGCGCTGTTTGCCACACCCGTACTTTCACGACGGCAACTGCCGGAACTTTGATCAATGGCGGAGCGTTCACTGTGCCCGCAGCTCTCGGCAGCAAGATAATTCATCCCTTCAGCGATTTTGCGCTACACAACATTGGGACTGGGGATGGCATTGTCCAAAACGCCGGACAAGGCTCTGCAAACCAAATGCGCACTGCGCCACTCTGGGGCATCCGCGCACGCAACAGGTTCATGCATGAGGGCCTGAACATCACCATATTTGATTCGATTCAACTGCACGCTGGTCAGGCAACGACAGCCAGGAATAACTTCAATGCCCTGACCGCCACGCAGCAGACCAATCTCATTGCATTCGTGCTGTCGTTATGATCTTTCCGCGCCAGCCGAATTGACGAGGCACTATCCCGAAGCTCGCCGGAGCACTCTCCCCGGCGGGCTTCGGTTTCCTTCACACAAAAATTTCGTTAAGAGGTTGATTCAAAATTTATGAGACAGACTGCTACAGCGTTACTGACTGTTTCACTCGCTCTATTTGTGTTGAGTGCTTGCAGCTCGGCCCCGCGAACAAAGGCCGAAGCTCCGGCGCCCATATACCAGTCAACTCCCGAGTCAGCACAACCATTGACTCCATCTGTGGCGCTCGCGCCGAAGCCGGCCGAAGTGGAGAATAAGATCAAAACCGTTTTCAAGGGTGCAGCCGTGCTGGATCCGAATCACAATCCAAACTACTTCTCCGGTGATTTCAATGGCGACGCTTCCCAGGATCTCGTAGTAATTCTCAAGCCGGTGAAGCTTGATGAAATGAACCGGCAATATGCGCCGTGGCTGGTGCGCGATCCACGTTCGAGTCTGTCAACGCGAGCCAGACCTCCAATCGAAAAAGATGAAACGCTGTTGGCAGTGATTCACGGTTTCGGAACCAACGACTGGCGCGATCCGGACGCGACGCAGACGTTTCTGCTCAAGAACGTTGTCGGTCATAACTTGAAGGTCCAAACCGGAAAAGAGTTTATTGAAGCGAACAGCGGTCGAAAGTTGCCACGCCCGCAAGGCGATCTGATTGGTGAGACGATTGACGGCAATCAGGGCTATCTTTACTACGCAACTTCGAATTATTCCTGGTACGACCCAAAGACGTTTAAGGGAGACGAATCATCACCGGGCGTCTTTCATAAGACTCGAATGAAACAGTGATCCAGGAGAAAGCAAATGAACCTGCGGAGATACTTTCTGTTCGTTCTTATTGTTGCTGGTCTATCAGCAGTCACGGTTCAAGCACAAACACCCGCGACGCCGGCAGTCGAGATGATTACTGCTGATGAGCTGAAGGCAAAACTCGCCGGCAATCAGCCGGTGATGATCATCGACGTGCGTAGTGCTGAGTCATACGCAGCAGCCAGCCAGACGATCAAGGGCGCCATTCATTTCAAGACAAGAAAACTGAAGAGCCGGCTCGCTTACGCGCCGCTGAAAGATCTTCCCAAAGATCGAGAGATCGTCACTTACTGTTCGTGTCCCAAAGATCAATCGAGCATCACGGCGGCGCAGATTCTGCAAGCCAGTGGCTTCAAACGCGTGCGCGTGCTGCAAGGTGGCTGGCTCGAATGGTTGCGAGTGAACGGTCCCGTCGCATCGCGCGCCAAAACCTAGTCTTCGTCAATCCGCGTAATCAGTGGCTGAATGCTACAATCACGCCGGAGGACGACCGAAATCCTAGAGGTCAGTAAGCTCGGCTGCGTACGTGGAGATCGCAGGCTTTTCAGCGGGCTCGATCTGTCAGTGTCTCCGGGCACGTACATCCAGATTACCGGGCCGAATGGAAGCGGCAAAACCAGTTTGCTGCGGATCTTGTGCGGACTCCTCGCCCCTGCCGAAGGTGAGATCAAGTGGAACGGTGCGAATATTCGCTCGTTAAGTGAGGAATATGTCGCATCGGTGACATACCTCGGTCATCGCCACGGGGTAAAAGAAGAGTTGAGCGCGCTTGAAAATCTGAGAATCACAAATGCGTTGAATGGCGTTGAAGTCAGCAAAGAACGCGCTCTAGCGGTCTTGAATGAGATGGGTTTGGCGGGCCGCGAGTCACTTCCGGCACGTTTCTTGTCAGAAGGACAGCGACGCAGAGTTGGGCTGGCGCGTCTGCTCGTTTGCAACACGACGCTTTGGCTGCTCGATGAAGTGCTGACCTCGTTGGACAAAGGCGCCGTCGCCCTTGTTAGATCTTTGATTGAAAACCACCTGACTGGTGGCGGCATTGCGATCGTCGCGACGCACCAGGAATTAGAGTTGTCGACGGGCCACACCAAGCGACTCGAACTCACAACGTGAACGCACCTTCGCTCCTTTCGATGTTGCGCTGGCTCGTTTGGCGCGATCTGATGCTGGCGTGGCGCCGCCGCGCGGACATGCTGTCGACGGTCTTCTTTTTCGTGATCGTGGTGAGTCTTTTTCCGCTGGGCATCGGACCTGAGACGCAGTTGTTGCGCACGATCGCACCCGGCGTTGTTTGGGTCGCAGCGCTGCTGGCGTCTATGCTCTCGCTCGGCCGGTTGTTTGCAAACGATTATTACGACGGCACGTTGGAACAGTTGTTACTGACGCCGCAACCGCTCTTTTTAGTCGTGCTCGGAAAGACGCTGGCGCACTGGATCGTTGCTGAAGTGCCGCTGGTGTTGATTGCGCCGCTGGTTGGCGTGCAGTTCGATCTCAGAAGCGACACGCTGTGGATACTGTTTGCGAGTCTGCTGATCGGGACGCCGGTGTTGAGTTTGATTGGATCGGTTGGAGCGGCGTTGACGCTTGGGCTGCGTGGCGGCGGCGTCTTGATCTCGATACTCGTGTTGCCGCTTTATATTCCGGCGCTGATCTTCGGTTCGGGCGCAGTTGAAGCGAGCATCATCGGCAGCAACCCGGCGCCGCATCTCTCGCTGCTCGGAGCTTTTGCGATCGTGTCGGTGCTCTTTTCGCCGTTCGCCGCCGCGGCAGCGCTGAGAATCTCGCTGGAGTGAAAAGAAATATAGGACCTATAGGACCTATAACCATGAACCTCTACAGATACGCATCACCCGCAATGTTCTACCCGGTCGCCGGGAAGATGATTCCATGGTTCTCGGCTGCCGCCGCAATCCTGTTTGCTACCGGTCTGTTCGTCGGATTCTTCATTGCGCCGCCCGACTTCCAACAGGGCGAAGCTTACCGGATCATCTTTATTCACGTTCCCGCAGCCTGGATGGGAATGTTTCTGTACGTGCTGATGGCGATCTATGCGGGAATCGGCTGGGCTTTCAATGCGCGCCTCTCGTCAATGATGGCGTCATCGCTCGCGATTACAGGCGCGATGTTCACTGCGATCTCGCTCGTCACCGGCGCGTTCTGGGGCAAGCCAACGTGGGGCACATGGTGGGTCTGGGATGCCCGCATGACCTCAACACTCATCCTGATGTTTTTGTACATCGGATTCATATCATTACAGGCTGCGATTGACGATCCGCGAAAGGCCGATCGCGCCGGCGCCGTGCTGGCGCTGGTTGGCGTCATCAACGTTCCGATCATTTACTTTTCAGTGAATTGGTGGAATACCCTGCATCAGGGCGCTACGATTCGCATACTTCAGAAACCGACGATCCGCGGATCGATGCTGGCGGCATTGCTGATCATGCTTGCAGCCTGCTGGTTTTACTCCGTGGCGGTTGTGCTGATGCGCCTGCGATGCATTATTCTGGAGCGAGAACAAAATGCCGCTCGCTTCGCGGAGGTGGGAGTATGAACTGGCCAGACCTGTCGATGGGAGGCTACGGCTTCTACATCTGGGGATCGTATGCGTTCTCGTTGATTGCCATCGTTTGGGAACTCGTGAGCCTAGGTCAACGCAAAAAAGCGTTAACGCAACGACAACGGCAATCATCTGATACTGTTCCCGCTTCCGTTTTGAGAGGTAGTGCTAATGAAACGACGTCATAAGCGGATTACGTTCATTGTTGTCGGACTCGCGGGCCTCGCGCTCGCGGCGTATCTGGTTGCCAGTGCTTTCCGAAATAATCTCGTCTTCTTCTTCAGTCCCACTGACGTGGCAGCCAAAAAAGCGCCAGTCGGTCGCACGTTTCGAATCGGCGGTCTCGTTCAGCAAGGCACACTCAAACGCGACGGGCTCAACGTTCAATTCATCGTAACTGACACCGCGGCCAGCATTCCGGTGGTTTACAACGGCATCCTGCCTGACCTCTTCAAAGAAGGGCGCGGGTGCGTCGCGCAGGGCAAGATCGGAGCTGACGGTGTTTTCCACGCCGAGCAGGTGCTCGCTAAACACGACGAGAACTACATGCCGCCCGAAGCCGGACAGGCAGTCGACAAGGCGAAGCACGCACGTGAAGCCGCCAAGACAGTGATTGATAACTAATCCGTGAGAATGCGTGGCTAATAAATGGTTCCTGAAATAGGTCAATTCGCACTAATCGTCGCACTGTTGCTCGCCGTCACGCAGGCTACGTTCCCACTCATCGGAGCGTCACGCGGAAATCGCACGTGGATCGCACTCGCCGCGCCTGCAGGTCAGGCGCAGTTCATCTTTGTCGCGATCGCTTTCTGTTGTCTCGGCTATTCATTCATCACTAACGATTTCTCCGTTCTCAACGTCGCCACCAATTCGAACTCACAACTGCCGCTGCACTATCGTCTCGCCGCGACCTGGGGTTCGCACGAAGGCTCGCTGCTGTTATGGACGTTTATGCTCGCGGTGTGGACAGTTGCCGTCTCACTCTTCAGTCGCCACCTGCCGGAGGAGATGACGGCGCGAGTGCTAAGCGTGATGGGAATCATCAGCGTGGGCTTTCTGTTATTCATGCTGCTGACGTCGAATCCTTTTACACGCATGAATCCCATGCCACCGGATGGCCGCGACCTGAATCCACTGCTACAGGACCCGGCGATGGTGGCCCATCCGCCGATGCTCTACATGGGTTATGTCGGTTTCTCCGTCGCTTTCGCTTTTGCGATCGCCGCTTTGCTTGGTGGCAGGCTCGATGCGACCTGGGCACGCTGGTCCAGGCCATGGACCACCGTCGCATGGATGTTTTTGACGTGCGGCATCGCGCTCGGAAGCTTTTGGGCTTACTACGAGCTCGGCTGGGGCGGCTGGTGGTTCTGGGATCCAGTGGAAAATGCGTCGTTCATGCCGTGGCTCGTTGGCACCGCGTTAATACACTCGCTCGCAGTCACAGAAAAGCGCGGCGGCTTCAAGAGTTGGACAGTGCTGCTCGCGATCGCGGCGTTCTCGCTTAGCTTGCTCGGAACTTTTCTCGTTCGCTCAGGTGTGCTGACTTCGGTTCATGCCTTCGCAACGGATCCCAAGCGTGGCATCTTCATTCTCGCGTTTCTGGGCGTGGTTATCGGCGGCTCCTTGGCGCTTTACGCATGGCGCGCACGGCAAGTCGGACTTGGTGGCAAGTTCGACGTGATCTCGCGCGAGTCGTTGTTGCTTTCGAATAATGTTCTGTTGACGGTCGCTGCCGGTTCGGTGTTGCTCGGAACGCTCTATCCGCTAATCGTCGATGTGTTTGGTGGAGCGAAACTCTCGGTTGGTCCACCTTACTTCAATCTCGTGTTTGTGCCGTTGATGGCGCCCGCGATATTCCTGATGGGTGTTGGACCAATCGCGCGTTGGAAGAAAGCGAGCCTGCCGGATCTCGTGACGCGGTTGCGTTGGGCATTTGTAATTAGTCTTGTGAGTGCGGTGACGTTGCCGTTTGTTTTCGGGCAGTGGAAGGTGCTCGTCAGTCTCGGGCTGTTGTTAGCGATCTGGATCGTGGCCACGATCGCTGTGAACCTCTGGGAACGCGTGCGAGTAACCTCCGGACAACTCACCACGTTTCAAAAGCTCCGCGCCCAAACTCGCAGCTACTACGGAATGCAAGTCGCGCATCTTGGCGTTGCGGTGTTCATTGTCGGCGTCACGCTCGTCACCGGATACCAGACGGAGAAGGATGTCCACATGGACGTGGGCGACACCGTGACCGCCGGTGGTTATGAGTTTCGCTTCGATGGGGTGACGAATGTGACTGGTCCGAACTACATCGCCGGACGTGCAGACATCACTGTGAGTCGCAACGGAACCGAAATCGAAAAGATGCATCCCGAGAAACGTAACTACACGGCCAGCGGCAACGTAATGACCGAGACTGCGATCGACACTGGCATACTGCGACACCTTTATGTTTCGCTCGGTGAACCGGCCGGTGGTGGCGCGTGGACGGTTCGGGTTTACTATAAGCCGTTCGTCGGTTGGATCTGGGGCGGCGCAATCCTGATGGCGCTCGGCGGCGGCCTGGCGGTCAGCGATCGACGCTACGCGTTAGCGGCCCGCAAAGAGCGTGAGGCGCGAGGCGCAGTGAAAGCTTCCGAGGTTCCTTCAACAGTGGCTGCCTCGGTACAAACAGAATCGTAATCTCGGCGTTCTCTGCGATCCACTGCGATCTCTGCGTGGTAAGGCGCCTCTCAACGCCGAGATCGCGGAGGTTCGCAGAGAGCCGCAGAGACAATCTATGATTAAGTATTTAATTCCACTGGGTATCTTTCTCGTTCTCGTTGTCTTTCTGGCAATCGGGTTGGGGCGTGATCCGCATGAAGTTCCCTCTCCTCTGATCAACAAAGCCGCGCCAACGTTTCGTCTGCCGCAACTGAAAGATCCTTCGAAGACTTTCTCTGCCGAAGACATGCGCGGCAAGGTCTGGGTGCTTAACGTGTGGGCTTCGTGGTGCATCTCTTGTCGCGACGAACATCCGCTGCTTATTGAATACGCAAAAACCAGAGCCGTTCCGATCTACGGTCTGAACTGGAAAGACTCGCGCGAAGACGCGGTCGCGTGGCTTGATGAGCTGGGCGATCCCTACGTCTTGAGCGTTGCCGACACCGATGGTCGTATCGCGATCGATTACGGAGTTTACGGAGCACCAGAAACGTATCTGATCGATCAAAGCGGCACGATTCGCTTCAAACAGATTGGCCCCGTGGCACCCGATGTTTGGTCCAACAAGATCCTGCCGCTGGTCCAGGAATTAAACCGCCAGGGAACGTCTAAATGATTCGCTTTACTCTTGTTTCATTATTGCTACTCTGCGCGATCGCTCCGTTTGCAGTCGCCAAAGAAGCTCAATCTACCAGCGGTGACGATCCGGCAGTCGAGCAGCGACTCAAGAACCTGTCCCAGCAGTTGCGTTGTCTCGTCTGCCAGAACGAAACCCTCGCTGACTCGCAAGCCTTCCTTGCCGAAGATCTCCGTCGCGAGATTCGCGAGCAAATCATAGCCGGCAAGAGCGACAAGGAGATCATCGAGTTTCTCACGGCGCGTTACGGGCAGTTCATTCTCTATCGTCCGCGCGTCACGCCGACGACTTACCTGCTCTGGTTTGGACCGTTTGTTTTGTTGCTCGGCGGATTGTGGATTCTGTTCAACTACATCAAGCACCGACGCGATTCACTTCAAGAAAAACCGTTGAGCGCCGACGAGCATCGTCGCGCCGAAGAGTTGCTCGCCTCCAATTCAGGAAAGGAGACGACGTGATTCTCTTCTGGGTAATCTGTGCCGGTCTCATACTGATCGCACTCGCGTTCGTGTTGCCGGCCTTGCTCCAGCGCGCTGACGAAGCAGCCGTCGCGATGGAGGACAAGCGGAAACAAGCAAACATCGCCGTCTATCGCGATCAGCTTTCCGAACTGGAGGCGGATCTGCGCAACGGCATCGTCAGTGAGGAGCAGTACGCACAGGACCGAGAAGAGATTGAACGTCGTCTGCTCGAAGATACGGCCGTACCCAAAGGCAAGAAGACTGTCACCGCGCCCGCTGTCGCACGAAATACTGCGTATCTGCTCGGCATTGGTTTGCCGCTCGTCGCTGTCATTTTTTATCTGAACGTCGGTAGTCCGAAGAGCATTTCGGAACCACCGCGCGTAGCAGCATCGCGGCCGGCACAGGAGCAGCCCGCAGAACGGACACCGGCGCAGATCCAGGCAAACGTTGAGAAGTTGGCAGAGCGGCTGAAGTCAAACCCCGGAGACGCGCAGGGTTGGGCCATGCTGGCTCGGTCTTACAATTCGATGGAGAAGTGGGGCGAAGCGACAGGCGCTTACGCCAAGGCTACCGAGCTCTCTCCTAACGATGCTGATCTCTGGGCCGAGTATGCGTTCGCGCAGGCGATGGCCAGCGGCAAGAGTCTCGAAGGCAAACCGCTGGAGATGATCGATCGTGCTTTGAAAATTGACCCGCAAAACGCGAAGGCGCTTCAACTCGCCGGCAGTGCCGCGTTTCAAGCCAAGGATTACAAGAAAGCGATTGACTATTGGCAACGCATACTGAAACAGGTTCCAGCCGACTCGGAAGTAGCGCAAGCGATCAATGACCGAATCAACGAAGCGAACCGATTGGAAGCGAGTAAATAGCAGATAAAACATGTCGAGAGAGAATCTTCTTTTTGCAATCATCGGAATCCTGCTGGGGTTCATCGTCGGTTTCATGTTTGCGAGTTCCATGAGCCAGAAGCAGGCGTTGCCGCAAACGGCTGCGGCATCACAGGGACTGCCCGCAGATCACCCGCCAATCTCCGGCAGTCAAAACGCTCCCGATCCACAGGCAATGCGCGCTGAAGTCGCTGCTTCGCTGGAGAAAGCGCGCAACGAACCAAACAACTTCGACGCGCAGGTCAAAGCCGCCGAGCTCTACTACCAGATTCAGCGCTACGACCAGGCGATCGAGTTTTTGCTCAAGGCCAATCAACTAAAGCCGACTGACTATCGCACCGTCGTGATCCTGGGAATGGTGAACCTCGATGCCGGACACTATGACACTGCTGAGAAGTGGTATCGAGCGGCGATGAAGATGAAGTCTGACGACGTGATGGTGCTTTCCGGACTGGCGGCCGCGACGCTCGAGAGAGGCGATGCAAAAGCAGCGGAAGACGCGATCGCGAAACTCGAGAAAGTCGATCCTAACAGTCAGGACCTGCCGCAGTTTCGGGATAAGCTTGCGAGCTTGAAAGCAGGTAAGTAAGCCGCGGCGCTAAGGTGCAATCGACATGCGCACCACGTCTATCAAAAGGAAGCGTTGGATCTTCCCGTCCTTCCCCGTAACCACCACCTGACCATTCTCAACCGTCACACGTTTCACCGTACTCATCGACCGGTTGATTAACGTTCCGTCATTCGTTTCGATCACGAGGCGTGGTCCAACTTCAGGTTCGGGCTCAACCGGCGGAGGCTTGGGCTTCGGTACCTCATCGGCGGCGACAGTGTCTCGGGTACGCGGCGTTGTCGCAGGCGCAGGTCTGCGTCCTGCGGGTCTGCGGGTGCGAGTGTTTCGTACCGGCGCCGGCTTTTCAGGCTTCTCCTCGGCCGGCTTTGCTTCTTCCTTCGGTGTCTCGACTGGTTTCGCTTCCGGCGTTGGTTCAGGCGTTGGTTCCGGTGTCGGCGCGGCTGCGACTTCAGTTACCGGCGGCGCCGGTTCTTCAATCCTCGCTCCCACCGATGACACGCGTTTCGTTTTACGTCCGCCGGCCGGCGTTTCCGCGGGTGATGTAGACGGCGTCTCTGCTTCGGAGATGTCAGGTCCGCCGGCGATCGGTTGAAACGATCCGCCAAAAGTCACTCGATAAATTCCCTCATTATCATCCGGGCTGCGTGCCTCGACGCGAAGGATCAGATCTTCGCGCCGGCGAAGGTAAATACCCTTCGTCACTGGCGTCGAGATCTCAGCGTACAGCGTGACCTTGCCCAGTGGTCGCAAAGTGCCGGCGGTAAAGATGTCGACGTCGCCGTTCAGGTTGGTGCTTTGAATCGTGATCAGCAGATCGCCTGGCGTGCCGGTGAAAGCATAGTAATGATCGGTGAGTCGTGCATCGCCCAGATCGCGTGCTGCGATACGCGCGGTGACGGTATTGTTGCGCACCGGCCAGGGCGTATTCGGATCGGTCGACTGCGCGTACACAGACGCCCCGAGCGACAGTAGCAACGCGAGAAATCCGGAACGAAACAACACCATATCGATGCCGCAAAGCATATCAGATCCGGGCACCAATCCGCCTACGTCCGTGTTTAGCTGTGGTTCTTCAATCGTAGCGCATTCCCGATCACCGACACTGAACTGAAGCTCATCGCCGCCGCCGCGATCATCGGGCTCAACAAGATTCCGAAGAACGGATACAACACTCCCGCCGCGATCGGAACACCGAGCGTGTTGTAGATGAACGCGAAGAACAGATTCTGTTTGATGTTGTTCATCGTCGCGCGACTCAGCGCGCGTGCTCGTCCAATCGCGCGCAAGTCGCCTTTGACCAGCGTCACATCGGCGCTCTTCATCGCGACGTCTGTGCCGGTTCCCATCGCGATTCCAACATGCGCCTGTGCGAGTGCCGGTGCGTCGTTGATACCGTCGCCTGCCATTGCCACGATGCGGCCTGCGCTTTGGAGTTTCTTCACCACGTCGACTTTCTGATCCGGCAACACTTCCGCCTCGACCTCGTCAATTCCGAGATTACGAGCCACCGCTTCAGCAGTCGTGCGACTATCTCCCGTCAACATCACGATGCGAATACCTTCTGCGTGAAGCTGTCTGACCGCTTCCGGTGTCGTCTCTTTGATCGGATCAGCAACGCCAATCAGTCCCGCAGGTTTTTCGTCAATGATGACGAACATGATCGTCTGACCGTTGGCTCTCAGACTCTCAGCTTGCGCGGTCAAATCATCTGCGATGGCGTTGAACTCCGCGAGCAACGCACGATTACCGACAGCTACTCGATGTCCCTCGACTTCTCCGACGACTCCCTTGCCCGTCAGTGAGTGAAAACGCGAGGCGTCAATGAGTTTCACACCACGATCTCGAGCGCCCGAGACGACCGCGGCCGCGAGTGGATGCTCGCTGTGTCGTTCAAGACTTGCGGCGAGCCTCAGTAATTTCGCTTCATCGATTTCACTCGTCGTAACAATGCTTTGAATCTGTGGTTTGCCTTCGGTCAGCGTCCCCGTCTTGTCAACCACGAGTGTGTCGACCTTGCGCATGACCTCGATGGCCTCTGCGTTTTTGAACAGGATGCCGTTCAGGGCAGCCCTGCCGGTGGCGACCATGATCGACATCGGCGTCGCCAGCCCCAGCGCGCATGGGCAGGCGATGATCAGCACCGCCACCGCGTTGACCAGAGCATGCGCCATGCGTGGCTCGGGTCCCCAAATACCCCACACCATAAAAGCAAGGGCGGCGATCACTACAACCGCCGGAACGAAGTAGCTGGACACGACGTCGGCGAGTTTCTGGATCTGTGCGCGGCTGCGTTGCGCGTCAGCCACCATCTGCACGATCTGGGCCAACAACGTTTCCGAACCAACGCGCTCTGCGCGCATCACAAACGAGCCGGTGCCGTTGACAGTCGCGCCGACCACCCGATCGTTCGCGTGCTTTTCAACCGGAATCGGCTCGCCGGTGATCATCGACTCATCGACACTGCTTGAGCCTTCGAGCACCACGCCATCGACAGGTATCTTCTCGCCCGGCCGTACTCGCAGCCGATCGCCAACATGCACCTGGTCCAATGGAACGTCTTCCTCTTGTCCGTCCTGGCGCAGACGCCTTGCTGTTTTCGGAGCAAGACCGAGAAGCGCCTTGATCGCGGCGCCGGTTTGACTGCGTGCGCGCAGCTCGAGCACCTGGCCCAGCAGCACGAGCGTTACGATTACTGCCGCGGCTTCAAAGTAGACCGGCACGGCACCGTGAGCGTCGCGGAACGATGCCGGAAATATTCCGGGTATCAAAACTGCGATCACGCTGAACAGATAACCAACCGCGACGCCGAGCCCGATCAACGTAAACATGTTCAAGCTGCGATACACGATCGACTGCCACGCGCGTACGAAGAAAGGCCAACCGGCCCAAAGGACCACTGGTGAAGCGAGCACGAGTTGCAGCCACGCCAACGTCCTCATCGAGAAGATCTGTTGCAGCGGCTGGCCGGGGAGCAATTCGCTCATGCCGAGCACAAACACTGGAATCGTGAGAATGACGGCAGTCCAGAACCTGCGGGTCATGTCCATCAGTTCTGTGTTCTCTTCTTCCTCGAGCGACGGCGTGAGCGGTTCGAGCGCCATGCCGCAGATCGGACAACTGCCTGGAGCATCGCGAATGATCTCGGGATGCATCGGGCAGGTGTACTTCTGAGCTTTCGTCAGCAGTTTAGGCGCGTGCTCGACGCCGACCGGTTGCGGCTGAGTCTTTTGCAGAAAACTCTCCGGATCTTTTTGGAAGCGGTGCAGGCAGTGTGTGCTGCAGAAGTAGTAAGTCTTGCCTTGGTACTCGAAAGATCCCGCGGCGTTTTCTGGATCTACAGTCATGCCGCAAACGGGATCGATGACGGACTGGATTACCTGGAGCGTGCGATTCATTTCCTTGCTTTCTTACTTAATCCGTGTGGCATCGGGTTCGAATGCACGAGTTCTGTTTCTTCGATCAAGCCACAGACGTGGCCATCGAGTTCGCCTGTTTCTTCCCACCTGGCAAACGCTGCTCCTAGTTCTTTACGGTAGCGGCGCATTTCTTTCATTTTTTCGTCGAGTTCGGCGAGACGGTGACGCACGATCTCACGCACTTCGCGACAGGGGCTGCGACCGGCAGTTTTGTCGGCGATGATCTGTTTGATCTCCTGGAGCGAAAAACCGAGCACCTGGGCGCGTTTGATGAAATCGAGACGCGTTAGTACCTCGGCATCGTAGACGCGATAACCGCTTTCAGTGCGACCGGGGCGTCCGAGCACCCCGCTGCGCTCGTAAAAGCGAAGCGCCTCGATACCGATCCCGCTCGCCTTCGCCACCTCGCCGATCTTCAGCGCACCTCGCGGTGTTTGGGTTTTGGGATTTAATCTCATTGCAGAGATATTCTAGACCCCGTAGTCAAGTACAGAGTCAAGTGTGATAACGCCGAGGCGTTCTCTAATTTCAGCCCAGAGTTGGAGCGCAGCGACAACTCTGGGTACGCAATTCCAAATGAGACCTTTAACCCTGAAAAGGGTTTGCCGCGAGAGAAACCCCTTTCAGGGTTAGTTCGAGGGTAAATGTGATGTAACCCAGAGTTGTCGCTGCGCTCCAACTCTGGGCTGAAATTAGCCAACGCCTTCGGCGTTACGTGGACCTTACGCTACCGTTTAGGCGAGGACTTCCCAATAACGAATTCTTGACACCGGCGCTTCGGCGAGCAGCGCGCCGGCGTAATTTGCACCAACATCAAGATCAAACATCGACCAACGCGACGCGTCTTGCCCTTCCGCGCGCATGAGCTCAGCGGCTTCGCCGGGCGCGAGTGTTACATCAAACGCGTCAAGCGGCTCCGACATCCCGCGCCCGATCGCTTTGATGTACGCCTCCTTCCTGGTCCAACACCGGAAGAACGCGGCAACCTGCTCGTCCTTCCGCAACGCATTGAACGCCGCCACCTCGAGACGCGAAAAGAAACGCCGCGCAATGTCCTCCGTCGCGAAATCCGCGCGAACGTGCTCAACATCAACCCCGAGCTCTCTGTCCGCTGCCACTGCAAAGAGCGCCACGCCATGCGAGTGCGACACGTTGAACCGCACCGCTTCGCCAGCCAACGCGGGCTTGCCATACACGCCATACGAAAACCGCAACTCCGCTGGCTTCACACCGAGGTAGCGCCCCAGCACGTAGCGCAACCCACCCCGTCCTACAACAAAATGCCTGCGATGTTTCTCGAAATGAAAGCGACCGGCCCGTTCAAGCTCATACGCCTCGAGCGTCTCGCGAAACTCCGCCAACACACGGTCCGGCTGGTCCAACGCAAGACGCCAGACATGTACTTCACCCGTCGCCAACGACAGCGCCGCCGGCGGTTCGGACCATGCTTGAGCTTCAGCCATTTCCGTAAAGAACTTAAACCAGAAACACACCACACGCCAAGGTGACAAAAAGAACACTTTCATCTGCGAGGCTGTGCAGGCTAAAATCAGCCAGCCCAGATTTTAGTGGCCGTCTCCCCCGACTAAACTCCCCCCGACTTCTTTTGCGAAAGTTTGTACTAATTTGGATGACCTCAGGAGGGGTTCTGACAATGTCGCGAACTATTTACACTTTGGCCCGCCTGGCAATGTGCGGGCTCTTTCTTTTCTCCTTAGTGAGTACGGCACACGCGCAGTTCCGAGCCGGCGTCCAGGGCACAGTTTCGGACTCCGCGGGTGCACTCGTTCCCGATGCCAAGGTTGTTCTCACAGATACTGAAACGGGAAAAACGCAGGAGACCACGAGCAATAACGATGGTTTCTATCGCATCACTGGTCTTGCTCCGGGAAAATATGAATTGACCGTCGAGAAGAGCGGTTACAAGAAAAGTATCGCGCAGAGCCTCACCGTCAACGCTGAGAACATTCAGGGCATGGACGTGATCCTCGAGATCGGAGAAGTCACTGCCACGGTCACTATCACCAACGAGACCACTGCACAACTCGAAACCGAGAACGCGAATGTCGATAAGGCAATCACTACCCCGGAAGTAAAGCGACTCCCGCAAGTCGGTCGCGATCCATACGAGCTGGTCCGGCTTACGCCCGGAATCTTTGGCGACTCGGGGCGCAGCGCAAACGGCAACTCTTCAGGCCTGCCGAATTCTCCCGGACCCGGCGGTTCGAATAATTCAATTTTTCAGGCGGAGAACCAACCGCAGATCAGCGCGAATGGTCAACGTATCTCTGCCAACAATTTTCAGATCGACGGCGTGAGCGTCAACAGTCTCAGCCACGGCGGCGCGGCGGTTGTCACTCCCAACCAGGAATCGGTTAAGGAGATCCAGGTCTCATCGGTCAGCTATTCGGCCGAAGATGGACGAAACTCGGGCGCCCAGATCAAAGTGGTTTCGCAGAACGGAACCAACGAGTATCACGGCAGCCTTATTTTCAAATACGACAGCCCCAAGCTCAACGCATTTAATAAGTACGCAAACGACTTTGGCCGCGGACGCACTGAGCGCGTCGAGCGCTTCTTCCGGCAGTACGGCGGCAGCGTCGGTGGTCCACTCATCCTGCCGCGCTTCGGCGAAGGTGGGCCATCAACGTACAACGGTCGAGACCATGTGTTCTTCTTTGTCTCTTACGAAGCACTCCGCGAGAATTCAACATCGCCGACGACCGCTTACGTCGAGACGCCGCAGTTTCGACAAACTGTTATCAACGCACGACCGGGTGGCGTCACTGCACGGATACTAGCCAGCGACGGTATTCAGCCGCGCATCAGCGGTGTGCTGACCCCGTCTTGCGGGGACGTCAATGGCAACATCCCCTGTCAGGTTGTTGGCGGCGGCCTCGACATCGGGTCGCCGGGCGGCGCGTTGGGCCAATACCTGCCGTTCTCAAATCTTGGTGGCGGCGGTCTCGACGGCATACCCGATATTCAAAAGGTGATAATCGCTGCGCCCACCACCAACCGGCCGAAGCAATACAATGCGCGCTTCGATGTTCTGCCGAACCAAAATAATCAACTGACATTCAGCACCTATCTCACGCGCGCA
>Ga0126376_10000705_pt1 | contig 16955 bp, 14 predicted proteins | sample PanSoiMetPlot_15_FD_92760 | JGI IMG/M metagenome (GOLD analysis project Ga0126376, IMG submission 92760) | Tropical forest soil microbial communities from Panama - MetaG Plot_15 | ecosystem: Environmental > Terrestrial > Soil > Tropical forest > Bulk soil | place: Panama | collected 2016-02-17
AAAGCCTGCCTTTACGACGCAATCTACCCCCAATAAGTTGCCGTTCCAAAAGAGGTAATAGGTGCAAGACTTATCGTGATTTATACTGCCCGCGTGCATCTTCCTTTTCTTTCAGTTTTCTTATTGATTGCGACTGCAGTAGGGGCGTCATTTCCCGTCCGAGACGGCCACGCGGAGAATGGCCAGCGCCTCTCGACGGCGGAAGTCAAGGCACTAGAGGCGAAGGCCATAACCGGCGATGTGGAAGCAGAGCTCAAGCTGGCTAGAGCATACGCGGGCGGTGAGGCCGTAACGAAAGATCCGCTCCAAGCAGCCAAGTGGTACGAAGAGGCGGCAGAGAGAGGTAGCGCGGCAGCTCAGACCAGCTTGGGGCTGGCTTACATGGTAGGTGACGGAGTTGAGCAAGACAAAGCGAAGGCTGTGACGTGGTACAAGAAAGCGGCGCGACAGAACGATCCCAACGCCCTATACAGCCTAGGCACCGCCTACTATAACGGAGACGGTGTCGACATCAGCGATGCCACGGCCTACAGGTGGTTCCTGCTGGCTCGGGACGCGGGGAGCAAAAACGCAATCGACGCCGTACGACGCGCTGAACAAGAACTCAAGCCTGAGACGCTAGTGGCGGGGTTGAAAGAGATCGCCAGAGACTACGAGCGAGGAGATGTCCTGCCGCGCAACGAAACACTTGCCGCGAAGTGGTGGATGGAAGCCGCCAAAAAAGATGATGAAGATGCACGGATCAAGGTGGCGAATAACTATCTGGACGGTCGAGGAGTTGCCCAAGATTTGTCGCAGGCGAAAATCTGGTGCGAGGACGCTGTGAAGCGAACAGAAGCGCAAAAAGAGCCCGACGCCAGAGCGTATTACTGCATGGGATTTCTGTCCGAACACGGGCCGGAGCCGGACGCGAAGCGCGCCAGGGAATGGTATGAGATGGCCCTCAAGCTTAGGAGCGCACAAGCGGCGAGAGCGTTGGCGCGGATGTATGCGAGCGGAGCAGGGGGAAAGGTAAACCGCCCAGAAGCTTGGCTTCTGTACTTTGCGCTAGCGCGAAGCCGGGACTATAGCGTGAAGCCACAGCTGATAGAACTCAGGAGCCAGATGGGCAAGAAAGAATGGGACGAAGTCGTAGGACGCCTGAACGCAATACATGTCGACCCCAGAACCGTGGATCAGTTGCTCGGGACGGTTCCAACTGCGAAGTAGTTCTAACTACCTAAGCGCCGCAGGCATTCCTTATTCGAATCACTGGTCCTAACCATCGTTGCCGAATCGAGACATCGATTTCTACAATGGAGGTTCGATTGTCCGGAGGCAGGAATGTCTGAGAAGAAGCAGAAGATGAAGCCGCAACACGCGCCAAAGGCGCCACACGAAGATGTGAAATTCATGGCCAGCACGCCGGCGAGACCGTTGCGGATTTTGGCGGAGTATACGAATCCGCTGGTGCAACTGAAGCGGGAAGGGATCGGCGACACGATCGTAATGTTCGGATCGGCGCGCCTGGACTCGCATGAAGTGGCAGCGGCGCGCTTGACGCGGTTGAAAGAGCGAAAGCTTTCGAAGCTGAACGCGGCTGAAAAAGCGAAGCATCGCGCAACATTGCGAGCGGCGAAGAGCGCGCTGGAAATGTCGCGGTATTATGAAGAAGCGCGCCAACTGGCGCACAAAATTACGACCTGGTCGCTTTCGCTGGGGCCGCGGCCGAGGCGCTTTGTGATTTGCTCGGGCGGCGGGCCGGGGATTATGGAAGCGGCGAACCGCGGCGCGTACGAAGCGGGCGGAAAGTCGATTGGGCTTTCCATTGAACTGCCGCACGAGCAGTTTGCGAATCCGTATATCAGTCCGGAGCTGAGCTTCAATTTTCATTACTTTTTTATGCGCAAATTGTGGTTTGCGCAGATTGCGAAAGCGCTGATCGTGTTTCCGGGCGGATTCGGAACGATGGACGAGCTTTGGGAGATGATGACGCTGCTGCAGACGGGAAAACTTTCGAAAACCAATTTGATTTTGATTTACGGGCGAAAATATTGGGACGAAGTGCTGAACTGGAAGGCCATGGTGCGGTGGGGCACGATCAACGAAGACGAATACAAGTTGCTGCAATTTGCAGACACAGTGGATGAAGCGTTTGATCTGGTGCGCGCCGGGCTGGAGAAGTACCACATGGAAGTCGATCCGTTCTTGCAGGCGTATTAGTCAGCGCCAGAAGGGCAGCCACTAACGGAAACATTTGCATCAAATTAGTGTTAAGTGAAAGAGCCCTAGGAATTCCTTGCCCTCCTAGGCAAAGGAGGCAAGGAACTATGCAGCGATCCAGAGTATTCACGCTGCTCTACAAAGCGGCAATGGCGGTGTCCTTCCTTTCGGCGACTCTGATACTCGCACCGGTTCCGCGGGCCCAGGCGGACGAAGGTTGCCAGAGACGACTGGTTCACGCCGACCACAAGTTGCATGAGGCCATTGAAAGGCACGGCTATGAGAGCCGACAAGCCGACCACTGGCGGCATGAACTGCGTGAAGCGAGACAATGGTGTTGGGAGCACGGTCACCGTTGGTGGAATGAAGACGAACGCCGGTGGCATACCGACCACGACTGGGACGACAGAGACCACGACCGGCACTAAACGCTCGGTAGTAAATCGGATGTGAAAACGGCGCAGTTCTCCTAGGCTGCGCCGTTTTTTTTCGTTGCGCGCGAAAACGCGCGTAAATACGACGGATTTTTAGGGTGTGCAACTTTTGAGGAAGCGATGTGTTTTATTGGCTGTCCCGCAGGGGCCGATCTGAGGGCCTTGGATGTTTGGGAGGAGAAGATGAAAGCGATTCTGGAACGGGGAAAGAACTGGATTGGACGCGCGGCGCTGGCCGTGGTTGCGCTGGCGGGATTTGGCGGTTTTTTGGGAGTGGGCACGGCGTCGGCAAATCCACGAGTTTTTGTTTATGGATATACGCGGCCCCATACGGTGGTTGTGGCGCCCGGATATTTCTATGGTCCGCGGCCCGTCTATGTCGGGCCTGTGTACCGACCCTATTATCGGCCGTACCGCTACCATCGCGCGTACCGCTTTTGGGATGAGCGGGACCGCTGCTGGCGCTATCGTTAGATACCACTAAGAATTACCTTCAGCGAAGAGAGAAAAAAGGGCGCGGGAAAATGTTCCTCGCGCCCTTCGTGTTTTTACTACTGTGGTCTGCAATGGGCAGAAAGTCTTACCGAGCAATGAGAGAAAAATCGTCCGAAAAAACGGCACCGAAGCGGCGCTCTTCGTCCTGATCATGCAGGAGCACAACGGGGACGACACGCAACTGGCGCTTGCACACGTGGCACTGCGTGACTTCGCCCTGCAAATCCTGAAGAAATCCATCCGTAAAGCGGTAGAGGGTACGCTCGCGCCGTGCGTTCTTCTGGTCACGCGCACCGCAGTGGGGACAGACAAACTCGACGGTGTCCTGCTGCGGATCGCGGTCCAAAGCCGCCCAACCGGTGCGACGAACCCCGAGCGTTTCGGGATAGTGCCGGTCCATGGGATTGGCCCTCCTCGGATCCACGTCCTTAGTGCAATGGATGCACGAAAGCAGCGATTTGTTACACGTAGGTAAATTATTGAATCGACAAGGGTTAGCGACAAGGGTCAGCGACAAGGGTTAGCGACAAGGGTTAGTGGTTTATGAAAGGCGGTGGAAGTTAAGGACTCTCCGAAATGGGCGGTCAAAATTGTCCGTTCCGAAGCTAACAAAGCGGTAAACAGACGGGAACCCGAATCGCGCGGCGGTGTCCAACGAACGGAGAGGACGCGCGCACCTCACATCCCTGCGAGCGCTGCGCCGGCGGAAGCAAGGCAGCCTGCAACCGCCGGCGTGGCAAAACTTCGGTTGGCTCGCGGGAAGAATTTTTGGAGAGGTGTGTGATGTCCGAGCAAGAAGACAAGAAAACCGGCGAGCAGATGGGCACGCTGGGAGGTTGTTTGATTGAAGGCGATTCTGAGCAGAAGGCGCGGGAGCGAAAAGTAAAGCGGCGCGCGATTGCGATTTCGATTGGGCTGCAGTCGGCGGCACTGGTGGCGCTGGTGGTGACACCGCTTTTGGCGAAGCCGGAGAAGTTGGCGTTCACTGTCGTCACGTCGGTACCGCCGTATCGACCGGCGTCGGTGCGGCCAGAGGGAGACACGCACCGGCCAAGTATTCAAAGGCATGGCATTTGCCTAACGTGCATTCACAACGTTTCCCCAACTCCAATTTCCCACGACGGCACAACATTGATACCGCCGACGACGGGCGACGAATTTTCTATCGGGGATCCTTCACCTGATAGAAGCGGATTGCTTTCAATGATTGGGACGCAAAGCGGCCCGAAAGCACCGACTGACACTGTCGAGCAAAAGAAGCGGATCACGGTGGGAGGGGCGGTGCAGCAGGCGATGCTCATGCACCGAGTTGAGCCGGGATATCCGCCTTTGGCGAGACAACTTCATCGGTCTGGACAAGTGCACATTCGCGCGCTGATTTCGATTGACGGAACGATCGCATCACTCAAAGTGCTGGATGGGGATCCATTGCTGGTGCAATCGGCGAGGGATGCGGTGTCACAGTGGAAGTACAAGCCAACCTATTTGAACGGGCAAGCAGTCGAAGTGGAAACCGTCATCACCGTGATCTATACGCTGAACCAGTAGCGTTTCTTAAATCGTGTCGTAAGAAAAAAAGGCAGCAGCGAGCTTATTGCGGCTTTTTCCGACAAGAAGGAGAGGAGCTGAAGCCGCGGCTGCCTAAACTACTCCGCGGCCTTCAGCACTCGTGGCAACCAACATCGTTTTAGGGCTTCAGGAAGTAGCCGTCGATCTTCGACGGCGGTCTTGCTGACCTACAGTTAAGGTTGAGGTGCTTGCCTGAGGCAGTCAGGCTGCGTCCCGGTAAAAGAGCGCCGGGACTGCGGATAAAAGGTCAATAGGGATTGCCGCTTGAAATCTTTGCTTGAAATTTCGGAGCAATCCATCCATTACGTGGAATTTAGAAGTTGAAAACCACGCCGGTCGAAACGCGCAAATTCTTCTGCGATGTGGGGTCGACTCCCTTAGCTGCGAAGCGCGTCAAGAGGTAATCCACCTTGACGGGGCGAATGGAGAAGTGGTTTGAGATTTTCGTGTCAAAACCGCCACCGACGGTCATGGCAAAGCCATTGTCCGTTCTGCTTGCCGTGGCAGTGCTGGTGCTGACGCGCTCCGCGCCGAAGAGCACTTCGCCAAAGGGTGTGACGCGGCCCAAGTGGCGATAAGAAGCCCGCGGACCAAAAAGATAGGTGGACAGCGTGAAGTCCAAGCCACTGTTGAGAACGTTGCCGTTATGATACCCGCCGAAATCGGCGACGCCGCTGAGCCAGTTGTTCAAATTGACGGCGACGGAAGCGCTACCGCCGTTGAGATTGAAGTTTTTTGCTCCATCCCACCGATCAAAGGAATACCCGGCAAAGATGTCCACTTTGGAATGATCCTGGGCCTGGGCCACCCCGGCCAAGAGCACGAGAAACGCAAATAAAGACACCACGAACTTACCCTTCATTACATCCTCCAGATTGATTTATACGCACAGGCCGCGGAATTTCGCGGTGGCGCGTGGCTGCTGGGTGCCCTAGGCAGAGAGGCAGCGATCCGCAACTCACTTGTGTTTTGCTCCTGGTGAGATGCTCCTGTTGTTGATTCGGTTGGCGGGAAAACAGGCCGGTCGTATAGATAATTTCGTGTTTTTAGTGGCGCGTCTAAGCACGTGATGACGAGCCAATATGGATTTCTGCTTGAAATCTGAACTGGAAATTCCAAGCAGCGCACCTTAACGCGAAATTTGGAAATGGAAAACGACACCAGTCGAAAACACGGAGATTGTTTTCTGTTACGCGGTTCGTCGTGGCTTTCGGCCGGTTAGAGGAAAAACGGGCTTTTGCCGTCAACGTTACAGGAGCGGTTCGTCGGTGAAACGCGCAATTGCTTCGCGGCTGGCGTCGCGCAAACGCACGAGCTCTTGCCAATTGGCCGATTGAGAATCGCCGGCCCGCTGCGGAAAGATGGGAGAAGAGAGCGTGATGGTGACATCGCCGGGACGCGGAAGGAAGGACCCGTCGCGAAGGAAATTGCGCGTGCCGACGAGCGAAACCGGAATGATCGGAGCACCGGTGGAAACGGCTGCCTTGAAAGCGCCGAGCTGGAAAGGACGAATGCCGGGTTCAGGAACGAAGGTGCCTTCCGGGAAAACAAAAACGGAATCGCCGGCGCGGAGAACTTCTTCGATGGTTTGCGCAGCTTCGCGACGCGATTTGTTTTTTGATCGATCGAAGGAAAGATGGCCCATTTTGCGAAGGAAGGTTCCGATGAAGGGCATCTTGTGCACTTCGCTCTTTGCGACGAAGCGATACGGAACGCCGAGGCCGAGCATGAGCGGCAGCACGTCGAAATAGCTGGTGTGGTTCGAAACGTAAATCTTGGCACCTGGAGCGTTCATAAATTCTCTGCCGACGACAGTGACGCGGCAACGCGCGATGGCGAAGAGAGCTTTTAGGGCCGCGGAGGTGTAACGGCCAGCGGCGCGCTCATCTTTGAAAAAAAGCACAATGCTCCACGCAGGGATAATCCATCCCACGAAGAGGCAAATGAAGGAGACGCCGCGAACGATGTCCCAAACACGGTGCAGGCTGGAGGTGACACTGCGGCCCGCAGTGCGAGCCGTGCTGGAAGCGCCGAGGCGAGCGATCTGCAACCAAGCGGGAGCTTTCTTCGCAGACAGCCTGCCTGCAACATACAACTGTTTGGTTTCTTCGCGGCGTAATTTACCGCTGGAAGTTTTTGGAATGCTGCCGGGAGGGATGAGTTCGACACGATCGGGAGGAAGGCCGAGGCCTTCGGAGACCTGATCCGTGACGGCGGCGGCGATCTTGGCGCGCGTGGTGGAATTAGATTCACGCGATTCGGCCACGACGATTAATTTCTCCGTGCCGGTGCCTTCGTCTTTCAGACCGAAGGCGACAATGCAGCCTTTGCGAATGCCAGGAGCGCGGCCGGCCAGCTCTTCAACTTCGTGCGGATAGAGATTGCGGCCGCCCTTGATGATGATGTCCTTGACGCGGCCGGTTACGTAAATTTCGCCATCGGCGCAGTAAGCGCGGTCGCCGGAATTGACCCAGCGAGATTCTTGGCCTTGGGAAGCCTTGCCCAGCGGAAAGAGTTTCTCTGTCGCTTGGGGGTTGTTGTAGTAACCGCCCGTGGCGGAAGCGCCGCGAAACCAGAGAAAACCTTCGGTGCGCTCTGGGACTTCTTCTCCGGAATCGTTCACGATGCGGACTTCGTGGCCAGCAATGGGCAAGCCGGAAGAAACGAAGGCGATGGAAGAGTTTTCGTCGTCGGTAGGAACGGCGCGGCCTTCCGAAGTGAACGTTTCGCGCTCGACGCGATCGACGAGCGGGCCGCGATTGAGCGGAGGAACGGTGACGGCGAGCGAGGCTTCGGCAAGACCGTAGACCGGAAGCTGCGCCTCGCGACGGAAGCCATACGCTTCAAAGCGATCGGCGAAACGTTCGAGCGTTTCGGGATTCACGGGTTCGGCGCCGTTGAGCGCAGCGCGCCAGGAGCTGAGATCGATGCCCTGAATATCTTTGTCAGCGATTTTGCGGACGCAGAGTTCATAAGCGAAATTCGGCGCGGCGGCGATGGTTCCACGATGTTTGTGAAACGCCTTGAGCCAACGCTCAGGGCGCGTGAGAAATGCCAGCGGCGACATGACCGCGACTGGAGTGCCGTAATGCAGCAGGGTCAGCCAAGCGCCGATGAGGCCCATGTCGTGATAGAGCGGAAGCCAACTGATGCCGACGTCGTTCGAAGTGAGCTCGACGGCTCGGCCAATGGCGCGAATGTTGGCGAGGAGATTCGCGTGCGTGAGCGTGACGCCTTTGGGCTCGCCGGTGGACCCCGACGTGTATTGCAAGAGCGCAATATCGCCGGGCCTGCGAATGCGATTGCCGCGCAGGTCGGCTGGCAACGCTCCCGGAGCGGGAGGCGGCGCCTTGTCCGCGGAGTCGAGAAGCTTTTGTGCGTCCAAAACTGTTTCGAGAGAGCGGACGCGCGGCTTCAGAAGTTTTGCGACGGTTTCCGCGCGGCGGAATGTGAGGAGCAAGCAAACTTCCGCGTTGTTAAGGATCGCCGATTGGCGGCCCGCGTATTCCTCGATGCGATCGGCGCGGAAAGGCGGGTAAATGGGAACAGGAATCGCGCCCGCGAGGAGAATTCCCGCGTAAGAAACGAAGAAAGCGCGGGAAGTCGGCAGCATGAGAGAAACCCTGCCGCCGGGGGGAACGCCGAGCCGCGCGAGTTCTTCGGCACAGCGCTGTGCGGCGGCGTAGAGTTCGTCGAACGTTAATATGAGATTTTTGTCACCTGCTTCGGAATCTTCCGTGATGTCCAGATGGATGCGTCCTCGGTCGTGGAGGGCGCGGTAGCGGAGGACTTCGTTGATCGTGTCCGCTGTGAAGACGCCATTGTCGTCTGCTTCGAGATGAGCTTTTTGCGTTTGGATCGCGGCGCGGAGGGGCGACGAGACTTCTTCGGCAGAAACACCGCTCGAAGGAGAACCGTCAATTAAGGCGGCAAGATCTTCGGCGGAACTGGCTTCTGCCGCAGCAAGATCCGGCAGGCGCACGCCAAATTCTGATTCGAGGCGAGCGATAAGCTCGACGCGCTCCAGGCTGCCGAGTCCAAGGTCGCGATCGAGATTCGATTGCAGGGTCAGCACCGGAAGCGCGCCCTGGCTGCCCAACTCGACGAGCAACTGGCGCACAACTTCAAGGACGCGAGCGCGCAGCGCCGAGCTATCGAGTTGTGCGGTCGGTGTCGCCACAAGAATTTGGCCGGGGGCTTGCGCGGTTCAGCGTGAGGCTACCATGCGAAGACGCAGATTACCACCGCGGTTGAATCTAAGCGGTTGTCTTTTTAGCCTTCTCGGTGGAATAGCCACGCGGAAGGAGCGTGGTAGAGAGGTCGACGCCGGAAAGATCGGCTTGCGATATATCGGTCTCGCGCAGAATTGCAACGCCCAAATCCGCGGCGGTGAATTTTGCGCCGTTGACATTGGCGTTTCGGAAATTGGTGTTGCGCAGGCTGGCGCGTTCGAAATTGACGCCAGACATATCGCAGCGGAAAAATTCGACACCGCTGGCCTGCGCTTCCGCGAGATTCGCGCCGGGAAGAACCGCTTCGGTCATGTCGGTATTGCGCAAGTCAGCCTTGCGAAGATTGGCGCCGGAAAGATCGGCGTGGGCGAGCTTGGCATTGCGCAAGTCGGCGCCCTCGAGGTTCGCGTTGCGGAGAAGGGCGCCGGTCAGATTGGCGCCGCTCAAGTCCGCAGAGCTGAGGTTGGCACCAGTGAGATCGGCGCGAGCGCCGCCGTTCTTGCCCGCAAAGTACTTGTCATGAGCTTCGAGAACGTCCGAAAGGCGCTTGCCGTTGTGCTTGATGGATTTGGGTTTATTGAGCCCCATGGCGTGTTTCCCCTGTGATGGATTGAACCTTCTATTTTAGCGAACTCCCATTGTTGGCGAAATGGGTGACGCTCAGGGCAACCCTGCCGCGAGTTTGTGCTACTGTGCAAGTATTGTGACCCTGAGCGGAATCCAAAAAGCCGCCGAAAGTCTCCACTTGCCGGCGACATTGCTTACGGCCCTTTTCCTCTGCAGCGCCCTTTTTGCTTCTGCCGCATTGGGGCAGCGCGAAGGCCAGGACGACGAAATCGTCACCAGCCTGAGCGGCGGGCGCGTGATTCTCCACGTTGCGAAGGAGGCGATTCTGTTTGCGGCCGTAAACCAGCCAGTGGAACAGGGAGCGCCTCCGCCACGGGCTGTGGACCTCGACGGTCGACACATCGCAATTCTTTTTGGCGCTTCCGAATGGCGCTCGCTCGCCGACCCCAAACCGATACGGCTGGACCGCAATATTCAAAGAGTTTCCGGCCCCGATCCGCGAGCCGGCGGATTTGAAGACGTGGCTGATCCGGATCTGGAAATTATGGGTACGGAATTCCTGGAGAAGCTGCGGCCGCTGGTTTCGCGGCTTCGGCGAAAGATCGACTTTCCTGCGGACCAGCCGTTTTTTGAGATGGTGGTGATCGGGTATGGGCCGAAGAATTACGGGCCGGAAGCGTGGACCGTCGAATATCGCATCACGCAGCAGCTCCTGACCGCAAGCGACAATTTTTGGCAGACAAGAGTAATGCGGCCACGTTTTACTCAGATTTATCCGCCCGAGAAACACGCTCCGAAGACATTGGTCGAAACGAGTTTTCCCGCTGCGGAGGGTGGGCCGACGCTGCAGACGTTGCTTGAAGGCAACGATCCGCGGTTTTCTGGCTTTCGCTCCGATCTCAAGATGGCGAAAGCGCTCGACCTGATCATTAAAGGGCAAGCACAAAAAGTTGAACCTTCCGATGCTTCCGAATTCTTGCGGGCCGCAATTCCGCTGCTTTATCCGAAACGCGAATTCTTCCTCGGGAAGATGGAAGACCAACGGGGATTTGACTGGATTTTGCCGCCACAGGAGCCAATCGAGAAAGTGGAGCAGGAAGAAAAGAACCGGCCGCCGGAGGCCCCTTCTTTGCGAAAGAAACCCACCAGCCCGAATCATTGAGGCCACTCGGGGCAGCCATTCTGCCTAGGCTTCAGAGCTTTTCGATCGCATCGCCCACGCGGATGTCGCCGCCTGCGAGGACACGACACAACATGCCGCGCCGCCCATAAATCTCTCGCCGCAAACCGGGGCGAATCTTCTCAAGCTGGTCACAAGGGGTGCAGACGCCGGTCACTTCAAGGAGAGCCGGGCCGATCTGAAGGCGTTGGCCGGGCCCAAGCCCGTTTACGTTAATGCCCTCGGTGGTGATGTTTTCCCGAATGATACCAGGTGGAAGGCCCATTGCATCCAAGGTCTCCTTGTCAACAAGGAGCACTTGGCGCTTGGACCCTTGGCGCCCGTGAGCGCAGCCTTCGAGGCCCAGGTCGGCGACCAGGGAAACGCTCTCTAAAGACTCCATGGGAAGGCGCTTTTGAGGAGCGCGAAACAGGTGAGCCACCCTTGACATGGCCTACTCTCCGGCCGAGCGAGCGAGGCCCGCTTGTGTGCCGATGTCGCGGCGGTACTGCATGCCTTCGAACTGGATATGTGTGACGGCGGCGTAAGCTGAACTAACCGATTGCTCGAGGGTTCGACCGGTAGAAGTGACTCCAAGAACGCGTCCGCCTGAAGTTACGAAAACATCTCCGACAAGTTTCGTGCCGGCATGAAGGACCTTAACACCAGTATCTTCATTCAAACCGGTTAGTCCTTGAATAGGCTTTCCCACAATATTCTTGCCAGGGTAACCCTCGGACGCAATGACGATACACACACTCGCACCCGGCTTCCATTTGAACTGAGCGGGATCGAAGCGGCGAGTAGCGAGATTGAGAAGTAGTTCGGCCAAGTCGCAATCGAGTCTGGCGAGGATGGCCTGAGCTTCCGGGTCGCCGAGGCGACAATTGAATTCGAGGACTTTCGGGCCGTCACTCGTGACCATCAGCCCGATATAGAGAAACCCCTGGTAGCGAATGCCGTCGGCTGCCAAGCCCTTAAGAGTGGGGAGGACTATGTTTTCAGTGATTTCGCGGTGAAGTTCGGGAGACAAGAGCGAATCGATCGAAAACGCACCCATGCCGCCGGTGTTCGGGCCACGGTTGCCGTCAAAGATGCGCTTGTGGTCTCGCGTGGGAGCGAGCGGAGCGTAGCGATCTCCGTCGGTGACGATAATGAAGGAAAGCTCGTCGCCCTGAAGCTCCTCCTCGAGGAGGAGCTTACGGCCGGCCGGTCCCAGTTCCTGCTTGCGCATCGTGCTGTCGAGGAAGGCCAGCGCCTCTTTTTCGTCGGCGGCAAGGAGCACGCCTTTGCCGGCACACAATCCATCGGCCTTCATAACGACTGGATAGCGCACGCTTTTCAGGGCGGCCGCGGCTTCGTCGGCGTTTTCGAACGCGCCGTACATAGGCGCGGTCGGAATGTTGTGCCGCAGCAAGAATTCCTTCGAGAAGATTTTGCTGCCTTCCAGTTGCGCGGCGATTTGCGAAGGGCCCACGATCGAGAGGTTGCGCGCACGGAAAGCGTCAACGACTCCGTTGACCAAGGGAAGTTCCGGTCCGACGACGGTCAAGTCCGGCCGCACCTTTTCGGCGAAAGCGACAAGGGCGTTCACATCTCCGCCCTGGATGGGAACGCACTCTGCCTCCGCCGCGATACCGCCGTTTCCTGGAGCACACCAGATTTTTTCGACGCGAGGACTTTCGCGCAGCTTCCAAACGAGCGCGTGCTCCCGGCCTCCGCCACCGATAACCAACACTTTCACAAGCAACCCCAGACTGTTTCAACGGCGTTCTTTTTTCGACGATAGACGCCGCGTGGCGCGCTGTCAATGGCCGCGACCGATCGGTCGGGGCACGGCTATTTGACGCCGTCCGCGGTCTCCTTCTAGGATGCCACAGCCAATGAAAACGCGGAGCGCGGACAAAGCACGAACGAAGCGGCCAGCCGCGGCAAATCCTTTTCCGTCAAGAAACGGCTACGGACTGTTGCAGCTTTGTTTCTTCCTTTCTGGCGCGGCGGGGCTGATCTATCAGGTCGCGTGGATGAAATCGCTCGGGCTGCTGTTTGGTTATACCGCATACGCGACAGCCACGGCGATTGCGGTGTTCATGGCGGGTCTAGCCCTGGGCAGTTTCTGCTGGGCCCGATGGTGCGAGTCGCGAGCGGACGCGGTGAGAATCTACGCCTGGCTCGAGTTTGGAATTGGATGCATGGGCGCCTCGTCCGTGGCGGGACTTGCTCTGGTACGGGCAGCCTACCTGGCCGCCCACCCGTTCCTGGCGACTTCCTCGATAACGCTGTTATGTTTTCGAATTATTGGCGCAGCGTTCGTGCTGGGCGTTCCCAGTTTTCTGATGGGTGGAACGTTCCCCATTTTGATTCGTGCAGCGGTACGCCAGAGGCAACAATTTTCCAAGCGAGTCGGAAGGCTGTACGCGGTCAACACACTCGGGGCTGTTGCCGGAACGCTTGCCGCGGGCTTCGTGATATTGCCCGCGATTGGATTGCGATTGACCGTGTTCGTGGCTGCCGCTTTGAATTTCGGCGCCGGCATGCTCGCGCTGCGAACAGCCTCGCCGCTGAGTTCAAACGACCCTGCCACCCAGACTCCACGACAAGCTGGCAAGGCAGCGACTGCTACACTCACGCGGCGACAAACGCAATTGTTGCTAGGCGCTTTTGCGCTCGTCGGATTTACCGCTCTCGTTTACGAAGTTTCCTGGACGCGAGCGCTTGCAACATTCCTGGGCAGTTCTACGTACGCCTTCACGCTGATGCTGGGCACGTTTTTCCTGGGAATTGTGATTGGAAGTCTCCTTTACGAAAAATTCTTTTCCGGAGCCCAGGCGAGCATCTCAGGGTTTGTCTGGACGCAGACGGCAATTTCGGCGGCAATTGTGGTTCTCCTTTTTTGCTTCACCGCGCTCCCCGGGTTCATTCCCTCCATCCTTCGCGCAACTGGAAGCTCGTTTGGAGGAATGATCCTCGCCGAGTTTGTGACCTGTTCCCTGGCGATGTTGCCCGCGGCGATCGCATTTGGCGTCAACTTTCCGCTCGTGATTGCCGTGCTGGCCGGTGGAAATGCGGAGGAGACTGGCGGCGCGGTCGCCGGCCGAGCCTACGCGGTGAACACCGCAGGCGGGATCTTGGGTGCGCTCGCGGGAGGGTTCCTGCTTTTGCCGGCACTCGGAAGTTTCCGGTTGATGATGGCTATGGCCGTTACCAATGCGCTGCTGGCAATTTTGCTCGGTTGCTTTCCGCGGCAGAAGAATTGGGCGGCAATCGCCGCCAATTTCGTGACCGTCGCGCTGCTCGCGTATTTGGGAATCTCCGGAGCGGCTTACAGCAAGACGATTGCGGCATTTGGCGCTCTGCTCTACGGCAACTATCACGACGAACGCTTGACGGTGCGCGAGATCGCGGATACGGAGGATGTTGTTTTTTTTCAGGACGGCGTGAACGCTACGATTTCCGTGACCAAGTCAGACGACTACGTCGCGCTGAAGACGAACGGCAAGGTCGACGCCAGCAATCTGGATACGTCCACACAGCTGTTGCTGGGAGATTTGGGAGCAGTCTTCCATCCTCATCCGCGACGGGTGTTGATCGTGGGTCTCGGTGGAGGAATGACGGCCTCGGCGGTAGCGCGATTTCCGGATGTCGAACAAATCGATTGCGTGGAAATCGAGCCGGCGGTTCTACATGCGCAGCCCTTTCTGACGCGCCTGAACCGCGGCGTGCTTGCCGACGCGCGGTTTCACTTGATTGTTGATGATGCGCGAAACTACGTGCAGACGACTTCCGCACGCTACGACCTGATCATCTCCGAGCCATCGAATCCATGGATCGCGGGTATTTCATCGCTTTATACGCGCGAATTCTACACGGCTTTGCAGCACAGACTGGAGCCAGACGGCATGTTCGTGCAGTGGATTCAGGCTTATGGACTGACGCCGGACAGTTTCCGCATGATCGTTGGCTCGTTGGGCCCGAATTTTGCCGACTTGTCGCTCTGGCGCAGCAGCGGCCGCGACTATTTAGTGCTTGCCCGCTTGCAGCCGGGAAACTTTACCTTCGACCGGGCTCGGAAACTTTGGGGCGTGCCGGGCCTGCAGCAGGACTTCCAAGAGTTGAAACTCGCGGCACCGGAAGGCTGGCCGGCTTACTTTCGATTGGGCGATGCGGAATTGCGGAAGATCGCCGCAGGTGCTTTGGCGAACACGGACGACCATACGCGGCTCGAATTCGAAGCACCGAAGCGACTGCTGGCGGAATCTCTGACCGAGGAATTGGGATCGTATCTTGCCGGATTTTCGAAGAGTGCGGTGCCAGAAAACCTGTTGGCGGAAGATGTGCCGCTCGTACGGCTCGCTGCGGCCGAAACGGCGCTCGATGCAAACGACGCGCGAGCCGCCAAGTGGCTAGAAGCGGTTGCGGGCGCCCCGCCCGAACGAGAGTCCTACCTGCGAGGAAGGCTGGCGTTGCTTCAAGGGCACGCGGAAGAAGCGGCATATTTGCTACGCAGAAGTATAGAAAAGAATTATAGTCCATTATCAGTATTATATTGGCTATCCCTGGCCGAGGCACAATTGGGCGAGACGCAAAAGGCAGCCGACCACTTGCAGCAAGTCCTGGCCGAGCGGCCGCGCGACGAATTGGCGCTCACGGCACTTGTCCGAATCGCGGAAAACCAAAGAAATTGGAACGAAGCGATCGCCCTCCAAATCCTCCTCGGCGACGCGGAGCAAGCCGCGAATGCGAACAGCTTTTGCCGGCTGGGCGATTTCTATCTGCGCAAGTCGGATTTAGCAAATGCCGAGCGGCCGCTGCGGGAAGGAATCGCGCGCGACCCGTATGCTTATCTTTGCCGCCGCGACCTCGGTGAGTTGTTACGAGTAAGCGGGAAATTGTCGGAGGCGGACGCCGAACTTCAATTCGTCGTGAAGCATTTCCCGGAGGCGGACCCGAAGACATTTGCGTCCATTGCCCTGTTGTATAAAGCACAAGGCAGGCAGAATGAGGCGCAAGAGATTCTTCTGAAGGGGCGCCGAATTTTTCCTGGGGATTCTCTGTTATCGAGAATGGCCGCGAACTAGAAAGCGCGGCGCTCTAGGCCTGACTCATAGCGCGAATCGGGATCGTCACGCTCGTTGCCGCGTCGGAAGAGCCAAGCATGTGGCAACGGCCATCGAAGATGCCGCCTGGATCGATTACCAAACAAGGGGAATGAACTTCGCCCGTGACCACACCTTTGGCCTGAATCTCCACGCGGCCCTTGGCAAAAATGACGCCGTCATAACGGCCGGCAATCACCACGCGGTTGCCTTCGATCTGGCCCTCGACTTTTGCGTTTTCTCCGAGGATCAACGTTTGTTCGGAGATGACGTTGCCCTTTACGTTGCCGTCGATGCGGAACGTGCCTGTGACGGTGAGCGTCCCTTCCATCGTGACGCCCTGGTCAATGAACCCTGTCCACTCTTCGCTGTTTACGCTGTTGCCGGATCCCGGCCACTTCCAAGCCATGAATGCCCCCAAAAACTTTTGCGACCCTTTCCACTTTAGCCGCGTGCAAAAACAAGTCAACGATTCCGATAGTGGAAAGTGTCGAATCCGCTGACTGGACTTTCGGTCAGTTGCTTGACCGCGTGGGTGACCTACTTCATCAAACGATCATACAGGCCCATTAATTGGGCGTCGTCGTAGTATTCGAGAATCAACTGACCGGCACGCATTTTCGTTTTTTGATGCAAAATAACTTTTGTGCCCAGATGGCGCTGCAGCTCTTCGAGCGCAGCCTTTACGTTTGCGTCCACGTGGACTTCAGCGGGAGGGCGCTGGCCGCGCGCGCGGCGCGAGGCAAGGCGCTCTATCTGGCGAACCGTAAGGCCGCCTCGCGCAGCGCGCAGCGCATATCGCATGCGAAGTTGAGGATCCAAGACTGCAAGGAGAGCGCGGCCGTGACCGGCACTCAGTTTCCCTTCTTCAATCCATTCCTGAATCGGGGATTCGAGTTTGAGCAGGCGAACGGCGTTTGCGACGGTTGTGCGGTCTTTGCCGGTGCGCTCGGCCACAACGTCCTGCGTTAAGTCGAATTCTTTCATCAAGCGCTCAAATGCCCGTGCAGCTTCGATGGCGTTCAAATCTTCGCGCTGGATGTTTTCGACGAGCGTCATTTCTAACGCCAGCTCATCCGGAACTTGGCGGACAATTGCGGTGACTCTGCCGAGGCCGGCGCGCTGCGCTGCGCGCCAGCGGCGCTCACCAGCGATTAACTGAAACCGATTGCCAACCGGTCGAACGACCAAGGGTTGAATG
>Ga0126376_10000706_pt1 | contig 16940 bp, 19 predicted proteins | sample PanSoiMetPlot_15_FD_92760 | JGI IMG/M metagenome (GOLD analysis project Ga0126376, IMG submission 92760) | Tropical forest soil microbial communities from Panama - MetaG Plot_15 | ecosystem: Environmental > Terrestrial > Soil > Tropical forest > Bulk soil | place: Panama | collected 2016-02-17
GTTGTCGATGCCTACGATGATGTCGCCCAGTTCGACGTCGCCCATCTCTGTTTGCTGCACGCCGCGAAGACCCGCAGCGGCTGCACCACCTCCACGTGCCACCTGGTAAATAAGCACGCCATCCTGCACCGGCAGATCGATCTGGTTTCGGAGCGACTCAACGTCGCGTGTGCTGATGCCGAGCTTTGGACGACGCACGCGACCGTTTTGTAGCAACTGCGGCACAACCCGTCTCGCGATACTCACCGGCACCGCAAATCCAACCCCCGCCGAACTACCGGACGGTGAGAGAATCTGAGAATTGATGCCAATCATGCGACCGTGCGAATCGAGCAGTGGTCCACCTGAATTACCGGGATTGATGGAGGCATCAGTCTGAATGGCGCCTTCAATCAGGCGATTGTTGCGGGCGCGAATCGGTCGCTGTAATCCGCTGATCACGCCGGTCGTCAGGGTGCGGTCGAGACCAAAGGGATTTCCGATAGCGAGAACTTTCTGGCCCACGACGAGCCGGTCCGAGTCGCCCATCGGCACGACGGTGAGTGGACCAGCCGGTTTCTCGGTCAAACGAATCACGGCCAGGTCCGTATCCGGATCGCCTCCGACGACTATGGCCGGATAGTCTTTCTTCCCGCCCATGCTGACTGAAAGTTTTTGGGCACCTTCGATCACGTGGTAGTTCGTCAGAATGTTCCCCTGTTGATCCAGAATCGACCCGGAGCCGGAGCCTTCCTGCGGCTCAACGAAACCGAAAAAGTCGCGCGCGTACAAAGTGGAATGGATAAACACGACGCCCGGACTCAACGTGCGATAAACCTCGATGTTGTTTTGTTCATCGGTCGAGGTTGAGGGGTCGGTAATACCGGCCGGCGGCGTTTCGGTAAATGCTGCTTCCGACGGCTGAAAGCGATTAACAACACGGTCCAAAATCACAACAACTCCGGCCGCGAATAATCCTGAGATAAGAGCTATCAATAAAATCTGGCGTGCGGAAAGTTTGTACATAACGCCTCTTTCTTCTCTAAAATATGGATGGCAGGTGGTGAACATCGGTTCTAAGATGCTGCCGGAACGGGCGCCGTTGCGAGCAGATTGTATCAACGCAGGACGGTTGAGGCGAGTTTCGTTTTCTCTAAACGAAGAGGGAAAGAAAGGCGTTCTGAAGGTTCGCGAAATAGCCAAGAACAACGACTGGCGTCTGCCAGCCGAGGGCCACGCAACCCGTCGCGACGTGCACGACCATTAGAATCACATAAATGCCGAGCACGACGGTCAGGCCATGTTTGGCGATAGGCCGGTGAGCACAACGGTACAGGGTGTAGGCGGCGAAAGCGCCGACGGCGAGTTTGGCGCCGAGAAACGTCAGCTCGCCGTGTTCAAGGATGCGAGCCATCAACTTGTTGCCTTCCGTGGCAACGCCTAAATGAATCCAGAGAAGGGTGAGTTGAGCGTCGAGCCAATTCAGGGCAAATAAGAGACAGCTTTTGGAAAGTGCACCCACTGTGCGACCTCTCGCAGCTAACGTTGTTAAACTCCACTCCTATTACGCCGGAACCCCCGAAGCCTGTAAGGCTCCGAGGGTTCCGTCGTCACGGGAGGAACGAGACTCGTTCTTATGTTCAGTAGAAAGATTCAATCACGGTTCGCTTCCAAAAGGGCCACAAGAAGGCACAAAATGCAAAAACGAATATGAGAAGTTCGATTGCTGAAGTTCTGAAAGAGGCGGCTACGATCTTAGAGAACGCTGGTGTGCCTGAAGCGCGGCGTGAGGCTGGGTCATTGCTTTCATTCGTATTGGCGAAGGATCGAACGTTTCTCATCAGTCACGCTGAAGACCAAGTTAGTGACGACTCGTTCGAGCGGTTTCGAGAATTTATCGAACGTCGGGCTGCTGGCGAACCGCTGCAATACATCACTGGCGTTCAGGATTTTTTCGGACGCGAGTTTCGCGTCACACCTGATGTGTTGATTCCACGTCCTGAAACAGAATTGCTTGTCGAAGCAGCTCTGGAAAAAGTCGGTGCTTCAGCGCCGTTGGTGTGCGACGTCGGAACTGGTTCGGGCTGTATCGCAGTGACGCTGTTGTGCGAATTACCCGACTCGTGCGCAGTGGCAGTTGATAAGTCTACGGCAGCGCTGGAGATTGCGGGGCTCAACGCGCGGAATCACTCGGTGGCAGACAGAGCCGCGTTTTTGGTCTCCGATTGTTTCGACGCGCTCGATTCCGGTGAATATCAGTTTGACCTGATTATCTCTAATCCGCCTTACGTGGCAGAGGCGGTGGTCGCCGGGCTGCAACGCGAGGTGCGGGATCACGAACCGCTGGTTGCGTTGTCTCCAGGACCCGACGGGCTGAGCATTATCCGTCGGTTACTCAAGGAAGCGCCAGCCTTTCTCAAACCGAACGGACATATGCTTATGGAAATCGGATTCGACCAGGGTGAGGCTGTTCAAAGCCTTGTCGACGACGTTTTCTGGTCAATGCTCGACATTCTTCCAGACTTGCAATACATTCCTCGCATCGTGGTTTTACAAAGGAAGTGATTTAATTACCTGTCACAACACTCCTCCCCGTGGTGTTTAACGTTCAGAGCCGCAAGAAAGCGAAAAACAGACAACCCCAGACATTTTTAAGGAGACCGATATGTACAGGTTTTTAGGCCGAGGCGTGCTGATTTTTTCATTAATAATCTTCACAGGCATCGCTGTCCTTGCCCAAAAAGACAAAACGAAAGACAAAGAGAAAGAACGAAGCGGTCCGCTTTCTTGTCAGGAACAGAGTTGGTACAGCGAGCGGATGATCGTGAGCTGCGAAATGCGCGAACAAACCCTCGCGCTGAGTGGCGGGCCAATTGCGATTGACGGCAGAGAAAACGGAGGCGTATCTGTTAAGGGTTGGGACCAGAACCAGGTCCTTGTTCGGGCTCGCGTGCGTACCGGCGCAGAGACTGCGGAGGAAGCAGCGGCACTCGTCAAGCAGATCAGGGTCGAAACAGGTGGTGCAAAGATTTTCGCCACTGGTCCGGAAACGCGAATGTTTTATCGCTGGGACGTGAGCTTTGAGGTTTTCGTTCCGCGTCGCGCAGATGTTTCGGTGGAAACAAAGAATGGTGGCATCGTGATCGCCGACGTAAACGGACGTCTCGATTTCAATGCTATGAATGGTGGTGTAGTTCTCAGGCGAGTGGGGGGAGCGGTACGCGGTTCGACGATGAATGGAGGGCTGGTGGTCGAGTTGAGCGGCGATCGCTGGGATGGCGACAGTCTGGACGTTAGCACCACTAATGGCGGCATCGTCATGTCGGTCCCGGAAAACTATTCCGCGCATCTCGAGACAGGCACGATCAATGGAAGCATCAGTGTAGATTTTCCGGTGACCGTCGAAGGTCGAATCACGAAGCAACTTGCGCTTAATCTCGGATCAGGCGGAGCACTGGTCAAGGTGACGACAACCAACGGCGGCGTTCATCTCAAACGAGCCACCGCCAACGAATAGGCCGCAAGAGGCAAGAAAGTTTCAGCCGCAAAAAGGCACAAGAGTCACAAAAGATAGAAAGCCCGAGCTTTCTCTCTGAAAAAATGTTTTGTGACTCTTGTGCCTCTTTGTGGCTGACTGTTTTTGTCGCTTGCTTTGCGGCTTTTCTGATTTTCATTTACTCTGTCCCGCATCGTGGACAAGTTTCGTATCTCGGGTGGCCGCCCACTTCACGGCAGAGTCTCAATCAGTGGCGCCAAGAACTCCGCCCTGCCCTGCATGGCGGCGGCATTGCTCACGCCCGAAACAGTTACCCTGCACAACATCCCTTATGTGCGCGACATCATCACGCAGCGACGACTGCTTGAAGATATCGGCGCCACTGTTCTAACTCCCGAGCTCCGCACCCACAAGATTACCGCGGCTCATGTCGAGCTTTTCGAAGCGCCTTATGAGTTGGTGAAGACGATGCGCGCGTCAGTCCTCGCGCTTGGACCCCTCCTCACTCGTTTCGGCAAAGCAAAGGTCTCGCTGCCAGGCGGATGCGCCATCGGTACGCGGCCAATCGATCTGCACCTCGCGGGCTTCGAGGAGTTTGGCGCACAAGTAAAACTCGAAGCCGGAAACGTCGTCGCGCGCGCCCCCAGCGATGGACGTTTGCATGCTGCGAACGTTCATTTCTCGAAGGTCACTGTAACCGGCACTGAAAACCTGATGATGGCGGCGACGCTCGCGCGTGGAATGACGACGCTTCACAATGCGGCACGCGAACCGGAAGTCGTCGATCTGGCTGAACTGCTCAACAAGATGGGTGCACGTGTTAATGGCGCCGGTTCAGAGACGATCCAGATCGAAGGCGTGGGGTCACTCGGAGGCGCGGAGCACACGATCATTCCGGATCGAATCGAAACCGGAACCTTCCTCGTCGCCGCTGCCCTGACGCAGGGACAGCTCGAGATCAAAGACTGTCGTCCGGATCACCTGGAAGCGGTGATCTCACAACTGCAATCAGTCGGAGTCGTCATAAAAGAAGTTAACCCGACGACGTTGGAAGTCAGTTGTCCTGACGGGCTAAAGGCCGGCAACGTTATTACCAAGCCCTATCCGAAGTTCCCGACGGACATGCAGGCGCAGTACATGGTGCTGATGACACAGGCCGAGGGAAGATCGGAGATTGTAGAGACTGTTTTTGAAAACCGCTTCATGCATGCATCAGAACTTCAGCGCATGGGTGCGCAGATTCACATCGATGGCCGTTCAGCAGTCGTGAGTGGTCCAACAGCGCTCAACGGAGCGCGTGTTATTGCCTCAGATCTCCGCGCCTCCGCATCGCTCGTGCTTGCGGGATTGATTGCAAACGGCGAGACGCTGATCGATCGCGTCTATCACATCGACCGCGGTTACGAGAAGATCGAAGCCAAGCTGCGTGCTGTCGGCGCTGATATTGAACGCATCATCGCACCGGTTGTGACGGCGCAACTGCTGGAAGCTGTTTAGACTCACGGAGGGACAGAATGTCAGAAGAGAATTGTTTGTTTTGTAAGATCATCGCCGGAAAGATTCCCGGCGACTTCGTTCATCAGGATGAACGTTGCGTCGTGATTCGCGACATCAACCCGCAAGCGCCAACACACGTGTTGGTCATTCCGCGTGATCACATCGAATCACTCGACGATGCATCTCAGAAAGATGAGGGATTGTTAGGGCACTTGCTGCGCGTGGGTGCGCGCGTCGCGAATGAGTTGGGTCATGCAGAAGGTGGTTATCGAAGCGTGATTAATACGGGTGCCGAAGCGGGACAATCGGTCTTTCACTTACATGTTCATGTGCTGGGAGGACGCCCGATGAATTGGCCTCCGGGTTAGGCAGGTTACAGGATTTTGCAGGAGGCACAAGATAAATCCTTATAATCCTGGGAAATCTTGTAAATCCTGTCTACAACTGTCTCAGGCTTGGGGCGCGACTGCCCTCACTGCATCAGAAACGCCCGCCTCATACTTCTTAAAGTTCTCGTTGAATCTTCTGGCAAGATCTTTCGCCTGGCGGTCGTAAGCTTCCCTGTCTTCCCACGTATTGCGCGGTTGCAGCACTTCATCCGGCACGCCAGGACACGAAACCGGAACGTTCACGCCGAAGATCGGATCGGGCCTCGTCACAGTTTGTGCGAGCGAGCCGTTGAGTATCGCGCGGATCATCGCACGCGTGTAACTGATCTTCATTCGCTGCCCGACGCCATATGGTCCACCACTCCAGCCTGTGTTGACCAGCCAGCACGCAGCGTTGTGACGTGCCATTTGCTTGCCGAGCAGATCAGCATAAACACCGGGATGAAGAACCATGAACGGCGCACCGAAGCACGTCGAGAAAGTTGCCTCCGGTTCTTTAATACCTCTTTCAGTGCCGGCGACTTTCGCCGTATAACCAGAGAGGAAGTGATACATCGCCTGTTCGGGTGACAAGCGTGCCACCGGCGGCAGCACGCCAAAAGCATCAGCCGTCAGCATGATAATGTTGCGCGGATGACCGGCGCGTCCTTCGGGCACGATATTGTTGATGCTGGTGAGCGGATAAGAAGCGCGCGTATTCTCAGTTTTGCGTGGATCGTCGAGATCGATCTCGCGCGTAATCGGATCGTAAACAACGTTCTCCAGAATCGTGCCAAACATCTTCGTCGTGCAATAGATGTCGGGCTCTGCCTCCGCCGACAACTTAATTACCTTTGCATAGCAACCACCCTCGAAATTAAATACGCCATTATCAGACCAGCCGTGTTCGTCGTCGCCAATCAAGCGACGTTCAGGGTCTGCGGAAAGAGTTGTCTTACCGGTGCCCGAGAGACCAAAGAAGATCGCCACGTCTCCTTCGGCGCCGACGTTTGCAGAGCAGTGCATGCTCATCACGTCACGCTGCGGCAACAGGTAGTTCATGATCGTGAACGCGCTCTTCTTTGTCTCGCCCGCGTAGGATGTTCCCCCGATCAGGACCAGACGCTGGCTGAAGTCCATCAGGATGAACGTCGGAGATCGAGTGCCATCGCGTTGCGGATCGGCCTGAAAACTTGGGAAGTTGATAATGGTGAATTCCGGTTTATGTGCTTCAGATTTACTGCTGTCGCTGATGAACATCGTGCGAGCAAAGAGTGAATGCCACGCCAACTCGCTGACCACGCGAATCGGCAAGCGATACTTCAGGTCGGCGCCGACGAAAGTGTCCTGCACAAACAGCTCGCGGCCTTTTGCATGGGCCATCATTCGCTCTTTCAGCGCGTTGAACTTGTCCGGTGGAAAATCTTTGTTTACGTCGCCCCAGAAAACTTTGTTCTCGCTATCGGGTTCGCGCACTATGGCTTTGTCTTTAGCAGCGCGGCCGGTGTGTTCACCCGTGTCGACAAGCAGGGCGCCGTAGTTGGAAAGTACGCCTTCGTTGCGACGCGCAATCTCTTCGTAAAGCTCTGGTGTGTTGAGATTCCAGTACACACGAACGGCATCCTTGATGCCGTAGCTATCCAACTCGGTTGTAGTGTTTTTGCGACCCAGATGTTCAGTACTAATGCCGGCGGTGCGAATAGAAGCCATTAAAATCTCCAATCAAAGACAAAGAAGTTCCATAGAACAAGGCAAACGATAATCATAAGATGTCCGGAGCCTGGCGCTGTTCTGCAAGTTCGCGCAAGGCATCGCCGAGGTCGCGAGCAGCTCGCTCGATACGATCGGCCGCCGTTTGCAACGACTCAATCTCATCTGGTGAACGAGAGACGACGGCTGCCAACGCGGCATCCACTTGCTCTCGGAGACGGTTTGCCTCATTTTCGGTTTCTTGTTCTGCGCGAGTTTTTTGTGAAGCTGTAGCCTGCTGGTTCATTGCTGGATAACGTCGAACGGAAATAAGAAGTAAATTCCGCTAAACTCAACTTGCCTGGTGATGCCGCGGAGTTGAGCAGCGTTTGATAAGTCTGACATTTGCGGTTCAATCAGGCAAGTGCAGTTAAGGCTTTTGTCGTATCAGCCAACAAAGTCACCGATTCACACATGATCCCTGACAAAAAATGCTTCACGGCGGCGGAGTGGAAACTGGTGCAGCGGCTCAACACTCCCGCGAAGGTGCAACGCTACTTCAGTTCGATACCGTACAATCGGGAGCATGGCGGCCCGACGACGAGATCGTTTCGCGAGCTTGGCAAATGGAAGGAAGCTCATTGTCTCGAAGCTGCGGTTGGGGCGGCAGTGATCCTCGAACAGCACGGTTATCCACCACTATTGCTTGATCTCGAATCACAGGACCTGTTGGACCATGTACTCTTTGTCTTTCAGGAGGACGGATGTTGGGGATCGATCGGGCGTTCGCGTGATTTGGGATTACATGGGCGCAAGCCAGTGTTTCGATCGCTCAGGGATCTGGCGTTGAGTTATTTCGATCCGTTTGTCGACTTCACTGGTCGGCTGAAAAGCTATGGGCTAACGAGTCTTTACGACCTGGGAGACTACGATTGGCGTTTTTCGCCTCGTAAGATGACTAAGATCGAGAACCACCTCCGCGCCATACCTCATAAGCCGATTCACTCATCCGACACACGTTACGAAAAGCTACTCGACCGCTATCAGCGGTACAAGCAGCGCTACCCCGATCGCTCTCCAGGCTACTACGACAACCGTGCCACGTGGATGATTTAAACTCTCTCACTTGTGTTATACTCCACCGCATTAACCTCATCGGAGTTAATCTCATGGCCTGCATAAGCACATCACCATTAGTGAAGACTTACACGCTCGAGGAGTTTTGGGAGCTTCCTGAGCCGGCAGACCATTCAAAACTAGAACTAATCGCAGGAGTCCTCTATATGTCACCCCCTCCTACGCAATTGCATAACAATACTGTGAGTCGGCTTTTACGTTTGCTGCCTGATTATCTAACGAAGAGCGGCAATCAAGGTGCTCTGTTTGTACCGCGGGCCGGCATAATTAAAGGACCAAATAGCTGGCTCGAACCAGATCTCTTCTATATAGCATCTGAGACGGATGCTTATTCCGATCCGAAGTATCCTCAATACCATTCCACGGCGGATCTCGTGATCGAAGTGATCTCTCCTAGTTCAGCGATCTACGACCGAAATACGAAAGCTGACACTTATGCGGCGCTCGGCGTGAAAGAATTGTGGCTCGTTGATGAAGCATCTGGGATCATTGAGTTTCGTACGTTGGACGGTAATCAATATGCTCCGAGTATTGTTCTCGAGAGAGACGACTACCTCAGATCGGTCGTGTTACCGGGATTCGAAGTTCAGGTACGTAGAGTTTTTGGCGATTAGCCGTGGGCGGGCTCAAACGCGCCCGCGTTTGTTCGTCTCTTTCCTCGCGCATTCAGGAGCATATGGCTGATGACCGCGGCAGTGATGATGGCGCCGCCAACTAAGGCCCATACCGAAGGACGTTCACCTAGCACGAGAAAGACCCAAACAGGATTCAGCACCGGCTCGATATAACAGACAATACCAGCATCCAGCGACCTCACGCCGCGCGCCATTCCGACCGTAAAGAGCGTGTAGGCGATCCCGAGTTGTACCACGCCAAGATAGCCGACACCGATCAGGTCATGAACAGTCATGCTCGAAAGCGTCGCAAGGCCCCACGACGCGGTCATGATCACTGCCAGGGCGTTGCCGTAAATCACCGACGAGGCACGGTTGACTTCGCGTGCTCGTGGATGACGCAGCAACAGAAAGTAGACCGCAAAGCAGAGCCCCGATGCGAGTGCGTAAATGTTGCCCATGACGTCCTGCGGTCGCAGTTGGCCCACGAAGAACAACGCCATACCACCTAGACACACCAGCACCGTGATCAGATCACGCGAACGAAATCTTTCTTTGTAAATTATCGGTTCGAGTATCAGCAGGTAGACCGGCGCCGTGTATTGCAGGAAGATCGCGTTCGCGGCAGTTGTGGCTTTGGTGGCGACAACGAAGAGGATTAGCAAAACGGAATAAAGCAAAGCAGCCACTGCGGTGAGGCTATTGAGACGGAATCCCTCGTGTCTGGTGAAGAAAGCGACGGTGAATAGCGCGAAGAAGGAACGCCAGAACGAGAGCTCGAGCCCCGAGAGCGTGGTCCACTTGATGAACAAGCCGCCCGTGCTCCAGAGCAATGCCGCGGCAAAGATAAAGAGTAGGGGTGTGGCGTGTTTGCCGCGCATCAAGTCAGGCCGCAGATCAACGCGGATTTTTCAGATACTTCCCAAACACACCATTCCATGGCGGAATCACAATCGACACCGCACCCATCGCCTGCGCCTGGCAGGCAAGACGAATCAGCGGCTTTGCTTCTGAAGTATCGACGTAACCAAACTCCTTGATCTTCTTCCCTTCGCGCGCAGCGACATCCGAGAGCTTCTCCGCGCCACCAAGAACGCCAACCCAACACGTACCGCACGACGCCGAGCGACACTCGACCGGAATCGGTCCCTCGATCCGGCGTGGATCAATCTCACGCCAGTTGCGAGACCGATCGTCAGCGGCGCCCCACGCCAGATCCTGCATGTGATTAAGACGGTACTTCGCACGGTCGTCGTTCTCGTCGTAAGTAACAGTCCACTTCTTATCGACCGTTTTGAGAAAACTGAAGAAGCCCTGGCTGTCGTCGACCGCTCGTTCTCGCAAAACTTCTGCTGGTGACTTGCGTGCGTGTTTCTTGTCGATGAGCATCTGGCCCGGTGCTGCTTCAAACGCAGCTAAACCTGCTTGCCTGATGATCATGAAAGCCACTGCGGTGATGCCAATGATCAGCGATTGATCGATCTTTGCTTGCCGTGCAACTTGTTGAGTGACTGACAAGATTTGATCCGCGAGTGATCTCGTTTCACTCGCCGAAAACTCGCGCGCATGTTTTTGCACGGCCTTTTTTACTTCCGGCCAATAACGATGCCCGTAGAGAAACGTGTGTGAAGTGTCAATCTGATCTTTCAGAAAGTACCTGCCCTGGAGCAGCAAGCGCTGGCAGAGCGTCTCCCGATCATCCGCTTTTTCAAGCGCTTCAAAGAGCGAAAGCGGGTAGAAAGAGAACCAGATCTGCGTCGCATTGCGATCGACGTCATGAATCGAGCGCAACAAGGCCGTCAACGTTGCCGACCACGATTCCTCATCGTGTTGCTTCAGAAAAGTTTCGAACGGTGTCATATCAGCCCCAGCTTAGCACTCATTTCCCATAAGGATGAGCTTGGTTCTTTGTACTTTGTGCTTTGAAGCGAGCAAAGTACAAAGAACCAAGCACAAAGCCCGTTATTGACAATGCTTCGTCTGGAGAGTAAAAGTCAAAGCACCGCAGATTACCCGCCCGGGAGGTTTAAAGATGGATCCGAATCGACCAGACGTTGCGAAATCAGGGCGTACTTTTGATAGCGCTTACGGCTTCTCGTTCAGCATTGCCCTCGGCCTGATACTCTTCATAGCCGGACTCGTAATCAGTCTGACGCTTGGTCAGGGCGCGACCATCGGCCTAATCTTCGGTATCCCACTACTCATCGCCGGCCTGGTGTTGCCGGTATTCATGATGCGCGACCTCTTCCAGCACAATGTAGTTGACGGTGCATGCCCTTACTGTGGCGCTCCTATCAAAACTTCCGACGCCACCATTCGCTTGAACTGCCCTTCATGTAAGCGCTTGATCGAGGTGCGGGAAACAACACTGCAACCCGGCGAGTAAGTTTAGTAGGTTTGAACCGAAATCCAATCGCGCGTGAAATAGTCGCTCAATGTCAGCGCGAACATAATTCCTATCCAGAACAACGCGGAAGCCACAATCACCCAAATCAGACGTATGCTATAACGCACGTGCATGAAATAAAGCACGACTAAGGTTGCTTTGGTGGTGGCGATCGTCAAGGCGACGATGGTATTGAGCTGCCACGGAAAATTGATAAACGCAGCCGCAACAGTCAGGGCAGTTCCCAGCAGGAGCGCCAGGAAGATGACGATATAGATTCTAACGGGAACTATGTGCTCGCTCATTTGCTTATCTTGTTCAGGATTGACATGATTTATCCGTGCTCGAAATGCCGCCCCAACAGGTAGAGCAACGGGAACAAAAATATCCAAACAATATCGACGAAGTGCCAGTACAATCCGATCACTTCAACCGGACTGTGATACTCAGGATCGAAATAGCCTCTCAGTGAAAAGATAATCAGGTACGTCAACAACCCCGCGCCGATGATCATGTGCAAGGCGTGCATACCGGTCATGGCGAAGTAGATCCAGTAGAACATCTCTACCCTTTCTTTAGTCGCGCCGGGCAAGAGATGCAGCTTGTGCGGATCGATTGGTTGGCCTTCCTGTTGTACTGCCGGATCAAAGGGATTGCCGGGGAACAGCCGGCCAGGAATCAGATGATCCTCGTACTTGTCGTGATACTCGACTGCTTTCACGCCCAGAAACGTCAACCCCAGGATCAGCGTCAGTATCAAACAAGTTACTTGCGGACGTGGCTTGCCGGTCTGGGTGAAGTAGACGGCCATGGCCATCGTGAAACTACTCAAAATCAACACGCCCGTGTTGAGCGTGCCGAGCGCGATGTCCAGGTGATTGCTGCCGGAAGCGAAAGCGGCCGGATACAGATTCCGGTAGAGCGTGTAAGCGAGAAACATTCCGCCAAAGAACATGATCTCGGTCACCAGGAAAACCCACATGCCGAGCGTGCCCGCTTCGCGCTGCTGCTCCATGTTTTCGAAATGGTGTTGCAGCGACCGGTGGCCGTGAATTTCAGGTGCTGTGGTGGCTTCGCTACTCATCTTAAGTACGCTCTAACTCCGGCCGGAATCTACCGACAACCTCAGTCTCCGCGCGCGGTGCAAACTCATAAGCATCCCAGGTAACAACCGGCGTCACATCGAAATTCTCAGTGGGCGGCGGCGACTGCGTGCGCCATTCGAGTCCCGGCAAATGCCAGGGATTTGCCTCGGCGTGCTTGCCGTAACGCATGGACCAGATAAAATAAATTGCGGGTATCAACATGCCGAAACCGAGAATCGATGCGCCTGCGGTTGAGAGCACGTTGAAGACCTGAAACTCAGGCGGATATGCATGATAACGGCGCGGCATGCCGAGATAACCGGCGACGAATTGCGGCAGGAACGTCAGGTTGAAGCCAACGAAGATCACGAGAGCGCTGAATCTGCCCCAGCCTTCGGGATACATACGGCCGCTAATCTTGGGCCACCAGTAGTGAAGACCACCGAGATATCCCATCAAAGCGCCGCCGACCATGATGTAATGGAAGTGAGCGACGACGAAGTAGGTATCACTCAAATGCACATCTGTGCCGAGCGACGCCAGGAACAGTCCAGTCATCCCGCCAATGGTGAATAGACCGATGAACCCCAGTCCGAAAAGCATCGGTGTATCGTACGAGATCGACGACTTGTATAGCGTCGCAGTCCAGTTGAACACCTTGATTGCCGAAGGAATGGCCACCGCGAAACTCAGAAATGAAAAGATCATTCCGGCGTAGACCGATTGCGGCGTAACGAACAGGTGATGTCCCCAAACGAGGAAGCCAAACACGGCAATCGCCAAACTGGAGAAAGCGACGAAGCTGTAGCCAAAAATGTTCTTGCGTGAGAAGTTTGCAATCAACTCGCTGACGACGCCCATCGCCGGCAAGACCATGATGTAGACCGCCGGATGCGAATAGAACCAGAAAAGGTGCTGGAACAGAACCGGATCGCCACCCAGCGCCGGATTGAAAATGCCGACGTGCGCGAGGCGCTCAAACGCCAGCAGTAAGATCGTAATCGCTATCACGGGCGTGCCGAGCACCATGATGAGACTGGTCGCGTAGTGTGACCAGAGAAACAGTGGCATACGAAACCACGTCATGCCGGGTGCACGCATCGTGTGAATCGTGACAATGAAATTTAATCCGGTCAGGATCGACGAGAAGCCGTTAATAAAGATTCCCAACCCTGTAGCAACGACATAGGAATTGGAGTAAGTAGTGCTGTAAGGCGTGTAGAACGTCCAGCCAGTGTCCACGCCGCCCGCAAGCAGCGCATAAATCGTGATCAATCCACCGGCTAAGTAAATGTACCAGCTCAGCAGATTGATTCGCGGGAAGGCCAGATCCTTCGCACCGATCATCATCGGGATGAGGAAATTCCCCAACGTAGCCGGTATCGAAGGGATGAGGAAGAAAAAGATCATTATGATGCCGTGCTGCGTGAAGACTTTGTTGTAGGTCGTCGACTGGAGGAGATCACCCTGCGGGGTCAGCAGCTCGAGACGAATCATCATCGCGTAGATGCCGCCTATGAAAAAGAAGAACGTAATCGAAACAAGGTAAAGCAGGGCGATGCGCTTGTGATCCCTGGTCAGCAACCACGACTTCAGCCCGTAGCGGGCATTAAGGTAATTGACTCTCGGTGGCAGTGGTACTTCGAATGACTCTATCGGTTTCATAAAAAAGCCTATTTCAGCCGCAAAAAGGCACAGAAATTTTTAGCCACAAAAAGGCACAAAAGCCCAGAAAGAAAACCATGAAAGGAAAGTAGCCTGAAACTCAGAAAAACCTTTGGTGCTTTTTGTGCCTCTTTGTGGCTCATCTGACATTCCTCGTTGGCGATGCGCCTGGTTGTGCACTGGGCGCGGGATTCGCGGCCCTCGTTGGCGTCGTCTCTCCGGTTGCGTGCAGCGATTTGATATATGCAACCAACTGCACCAACTGGTCTTCACTAACCTGTCCCTGAAACGTCGGCATGATCGGGCCAAACCCTACTACCAGCTTCGCCTGTGGATTGATAATCGACTCGCGAATGTAACCCTCGTCGACGCGCACTGACTGGCCGCTTTGCAATTGCGTCGTATTCCCGAAGATGCCGGCGAGCGTCGGGCCGCGCCCGCCTTCACCATTCGCGCCGTGACATGACGCGCAGCCAAGCGATTGGAACAACTGCTGCCCGGCAGTCGCCGGTGTCATGTTGCTGGTGTTGCCACTCAGCCAATCGTCGAATTCTCTCGGCTCCATCACGATTACGGAGCCCGTCATTCCCGAGTGGTTCATGCCGCAGTACTCAGCACAAAACAGGTGATAGCGGCCTGTTTTAGTCGCTTCAAACCAGATAGTCACGTAGCGGCCTGGGACCACGTCTGCCTTGGTTCGAAACGCGGGCACAAAAAAGTCGTGAATCACATCTTCCGTCGTCATGATCAATTTGATCTTGCGACCGACGGGCACGTGCAGCTCGTTGATCTCGCGCTGGCCGGTGGCGTGTTGCAGCTTCCACATCCACTGCTTGCCGACCACGTAGACTTCCATTGCATTCTCGGGCGGTTTGTACTGATCGAAATAAACGCGGGCGCCCCAGGCAAACATCGTCATTGCGATGATGAAGGGAATGACAGTCCAGAGAGTCTCGAGCTTGTGCGAGCCTGCAATAGGACGCGGAATTTCATAAGGCGTACGCCGCCGGTAACGAATGACAAAGAAGATCAGCACGCCCGAGATCAGAAGCGCGAAAAAGAGCGTGACGCCCGAAAGATAAAAGTAGAGCGCGTCGACGTTCCATGAGAAGGTCGACGCCCGCTCGGGCGTAATTGGAATCCACGACTGCATTTACTCGGCTGCGCCTCCCACCAGCTTTGGGCTGCGCCTTTTGAGAGCCATCAACATCGCAATGATTGAAAGCACCGTAATAACTCCGGCAACGCGCATGATCTTCATCACTGCCGCACCATACTTACCGGTTGCCGGATCGTAGTGGTAGCAGTAGAGCAGCAGTTGGTCCACCGGAGAGCCAATCTTGTTTGCTGACGATTCGATCAACGCCAGGCGCAGATCGCGTGGCGCATACTCGATACCGTAGAAGTAATGTGAGAGTCTTCCCTGCGCGGTTGTCACCATTATCGCGCTGGCATGCGCAAACTGTTTCGTCGCTTCGTCGTAGCGATAGCGAAAACCGACTGCATCAGTTAACCGCGTGATGCTTGCCTGATCTCCGGTCAGGAAGTGCCAGCCGTTGCTTGCGGTTGGACGCATCTTCTCGGGCAGGTAGTCGACGTAGAGCTTTTTCTTCGCGGCTGCGAGAGCGCTTGTCTCGCGCGGATCGAAACTGACAGTGACAACGTCAAATTCTTTGCCGGGCTGAAAAGGCAGCACGCGAAAGGAAGTGACCATGCCGTTGAGCACCTGAGTACAGAGCATGGGGCAGTCGTAGTAGACGAGCGCGACCACCACGGGTTTTTGGCCGAAGTACTGTCCGAGTTTTACGGGCTGTCCGTTTTCATCACGAAAGACGAGGTCGAGCGGCAACTGCTGATCGAGTTTCTGTTCGATACGAACGTCGCGCAGTGCTGAAGGCAGACCGGTGGAGGGGTTTCCTAGTTCGGATCGTGCGCCGTAGAGGGGCGAGCTGGGCCCTGGAGGCCGCTGTGCCATTGCAGACGGCAAGACAAACAGAAAAACCAGCCACAGATTACACAGATAAAAACGGATCATTGCACCCTCTTTTCCGTTTCCCTGCCGGAACTTGCAGCGGTTGGCATGCTGATCGCATAGTCCGTCAGTTTCCCGCCACCTTGCTTTACTCTCGAAGGCAAACCTTCCGAGACGACTTTGTCCATTGCGGTGTCGATCGGCATGCCCACGACTTTGCCTGTTTGATCCTTTAATCCTGTCTTGAGATTCTCGTCCCACTGCTGCCTGAGGACTCGATACTCCAATTGCGGAGCAGCCAGCTCAAGATTCTTCTTTTGCCCATCTTCCAATGTGACTGCGAATCCGCGAGCGGCCTGAAGCCGCGGCTCGGGAGGCAAACGTTCGTGCTTCGCAGCCATTGGCCCGGGACGAGGTTCTCTGGCTTCCTGCGCGTTGAAGTACTTGAACAACATTGCGATGCCGAGGTGAATGGCAATCCCGGCAATCGTCAGCGCGACGACGAACGTCATCACGCCGCGAACGCTGACGTCGTCCCGTTCGTGCGTCACCTCGACGTTGCGAAGGTGTGAAACGTCGGGCGTCTCTGTTTTGTGTCCGTTACCTTTGTTCTCTTTCATTTGTCTAATGTCCCGCGTGCATCTGCTCGAGCGTCGATTCAAACTGCGGATCGTTGATCGGAATCAACGGTCGACTGCTCAACTGCCAGATAAAGAACGCCAGCCACAAACCGCCAAAACCAAGCAACGCGATCACGTCCAACCAGATCCACCTGTGATCTTTGAATGCAGGCGCGAGCAACCACTCCAGATCAACCATACGCATGATAATTATCAGCAATGCAATCATAGCCAGCGTGCCCGGACTGCGTTTCACATTTCGCGACAGCAGGAACAAAAACGGCGCAGCGAAGTGGAGTATCGCTATCATGACAATGATCGCGCCCCAGGCGGTGTGCGTCCGTGCGAGGTAGTACGTAATCTCTTCCGGCAGATTGCCCGACCAGATAATCAGGTATTGCGAGAACGCGAAGTAAGCCCAGAGCATCACCA
>Ga0126376_10000707_pt1 | contig 16934 bp, 27 predicted proteins | sample PanSoiMetPlot_15_FD_92760 | JGI IMG/M metagenome (GOLD analysis project Ga0126376, IMG submission 92760) | Tropical forest soil microbial communities from Panama - MetaG Plot_15 | ecosystem: Environmental > Terrestrial > Soil > Tropical forest > Bulk soil | place: Panama | collected 2016-02-17
CATGTAGTACTTGAACGAGCCCACTCCCTGCTCGCCGGCGAGCCAGTCCACCTCGTCGAGCTGCTCGGTCGTCATCACGCCGATGTGATAGCCGAAATCGGTGTGCGCATGGCCGACGGTGGCCGCGACGACCTCGGGGAAGATGGTGCGGTACGGCCCGGTCTTGTTGAGGTAGTTGAGTCCCGTGCGGAAGTAGCTCACCACGGTGGTCACGCCGCCGGCGAGGGCCGAGGCGGTCTCGCTGCGCGCGTCGGTCGCCAGGTCGCGGTAGATGCCGATGTGAAAGTGCGAATCGACCGCGCCCGGCAGGACCAGCCGGCCGCGCGCGTCCACGACGACGTCGGCGTCCGACGGCGCGATCGAGTCCACGACGGCCGCGATACGGCCGGCCCGGATCCCGACGTCGCAGCGCAGAGCGCCGACGTAGGGAACGACCACCGTGCCGTTGAGAACGGCGGTATCGTAGCGGGCCATGGCGAGAGAGCGAGACGCGGAGGGTGGAGCGGGTCCCGTCAGTGAGCGGCGGCGCTGAGAGCGGTTTTGATGACCACGATGAAATCGATGACGAGGGCCACGACGAGGATCAGCGAACCGATGTTCAGCCCGAGTCCGACGCCTTTGTCCATTGGCTCCCTCCGGAGTGAGTTCTCGGCGCGACCCTAGCACACTCGCCGAGAGTCGACAAAATCCGGAGTGCGCTGCGGGACGCGCCGGGGTGGGCGTCGCTGGCCGAGGCGCGCATACAGATCAAGGGAGGACGACGATGCGGCTCACCGGGAAAGTGGCGCTGGTGACCGGCGCCCAGCAGGGAATCGGGCGTGCCATCGCGCTGGCGTTCGCGCGCGAAGGCGCCGATGTCGGCGTGAACTACCTGGACGATCGCGGCGCTGCGGAAAAGGTCGCCCAGGAGATTCGCGGCGACGGCCGGCGCGCCGCACTCGTGCAGGGCGACGTCGCGCAAGTCGCGAGCGCGCAGGCGATGGTGACGCATGTCGTGCGCGAGCTCGGCGGCGTCGACGTGCTCGTCAACAACGCCGGGGTCTATCCTCGCGTGCCGCTGCTGGATATGCGCGAGAGCGACTGGGACCTGGTGCTCGACGTGAATCTCAAGGGCGGATTCTTCTGCGCCCAGGCCGCCGCCCGCGCGATGATCGCCGGCCGGCGCCGCGGCTCCGTCATCAATATGGCCTCACAGGCCATCCGCGGTGCCGTGCGCGGCGTTCACTACTCGGCCAGCAAGGGCGGCGTCGTCTCGATGACCCGCGCCATGGCGCTCGAGCTGGCGCCCCACGGGATTCGCGTGAACGCGATCGCGCCCGGGCTCACCGACACCGCACAACCGCGGTACGGCAACACCGACCAGGAGCTCGCGGTGATGGCGACGGCGGTACCGCTCGGGCGCATGGCCCAGCCGGAAGACATCGCGGGGATCGCCGTCTTCCTCGCCAGTGACGAGGCGGGGCACGTCACTGGCCAGACGCTACACGTGAACGGCGGCTCCTTCATGCCGTGACGCCGACCATTCGTCAGATACGCGCCGACGAAGGCTCGACCTTGCGCGCGCTTCGTCTCCGGGCGCTCGCGGACGCGCCGATGGCGTTCGGCTCGACCCTGGCGCGGGAGCAGGAGTTCACGGACGACGTGTGGCGCGAGCGCGCGCAGCGCGGCGCCTCAGGCGACAACATCACCTTCATCGCGGAGCACGAGGGCCGATGGCTCGGCATCGTCACCGGCCTGGCGCGCGACCCGGACGTGCCCGACGATCCGCGGCCGGAGCTCGTGGGCATGTTCGTCGCACCCGACGCGCGCGGACGCGGCATCGGCGCCGCGCTCGTCGACGCCGTCGTCGGTTGGGCGCGAGCGCGCCGGGCGAGCGGGCTCACTCTCTGGGTGACGGTCACGAATCGGCCGGCCGTTGGGCTGTACGAACGGTGTGGCTTCCGGCCGACCGGCGAGCGCAGGCCGCTCGATCACTCACCCGCTGTCGACTTGATCCGGATGACCCGCGATTTCGCTGGATTGACCGCGTGAAACACCGCCGTGCTCCGCCTCGTCCAATGCGACGGGAGGATTTGTCATGGCCCGCATCAGATTCGGCCGCGTGGCCGCTTCGCTATTCCTGGCCGCAGCCGTTGCCGTGAGCTTCTCGGGATGCGTTCTCGTGCCCGCGCCGGTCCCGGTCGTCGCCGCTCCGCCCGTGATCGTGGCACCCCGACCGGTGTTCGTCCCGAGACCGGTGTACGGCTACTACAGCCCTTACTACTACGGGCGCGGTTACGGCTGGGTCCGATGAAAATCGAGCGCGAGCCCAGATAACATTTCTTCACGGCGTGTAACTCTCGCCCGTCGGCGCGCCGGCAATGAGCGCGTCGTGGGCGCCCGTTTTCGTGGATCTACACTTTGGCAGTCCCGTTGCTAATTCCGTGTTCGGCTTTTGAATAATCCGCCAACAGACGCGGCCGAACCGGAGACGGCCGGGAGTAGGAGATGTCGATGAGACGCCCACAGACGATCCTCAGCGTGGTCGCAGCAGTCGGATTGCTGGCCCTCGTGTCGGGGGTCGCCGCTCAGCAAAACGCGCCGACCAACACCAAGCTCTAGAGAACCGACCGCAACTTCATCATGAAGGCCGCCAAGGGCGGGCGAGAGGAAGTGGAGCTCGGACAGCTGGCGCAGGGCAAGGCCTCCAGCGACGCGGTCAAGCAGTTCGGTCAGCGCATGGTCGAGGATCACGGCAGCGCGAACAAAGAACTGATGGACTTGGCCTCGAGCAAGGGCGTTCAGCTCGACGAGAAGGCCGCGAAGAAGGACCCGATGCTGGGCAAGCTCAGCAAGCTGCAGGGGCAAGCCTTCGATCGCGAGTACGTCAAGGAGATGGTCAAAGACCACAAGCAGGACGTCGCCGAGTTTCGCCGCATGCACTCCGGCGCGGTCGATCCCAACCTGAAGGCGTGGATCGACAAGACACTGCCGACGCTCGAGGACCATTTGAAGACGATCGAAGGCATCCAGGCGCAGACGGCGTCGGCAAAGAAGTAGCTCCGGCCGGCCGCACGGCCGCGGAGGCGAAGCTCGTGACGAAGAGGAAGCTGACGACGAAGAAGCCGTCCAACGCGAAGAAGCACCCGCGGACGAAAACTCGCGCTCGCTCGCGGACGAAATCCGGTCTGAAGCGCGCCGAGCGAGGGGCGCCCGAGGTCGAGCGGGAGAATGCGACCGGCGCGCTATTGCGAGAGCTGTCGGAGCACACCGCCGTGAGCCCCGCCGACACGGGGGGAGACGTCGACGCCGACTGGCAGCGCGCCCAGAGCTCCGGTGAGGAGACGGTGGGTGGAAACGTCGCGACGCCCGATCAGGACGTCGTGGACGGGCTGGCGCGTCCGTTCGGCGTGGAGAGACCGCCCGATGCTCCCGTCATCACGTCGGACGAGATCCTGAGCTCGTGAGATCGCCGGCGCTGGCGCGCCGAGCAGAGCAGAGACGAGCGGGCTCGGGATGCCGAGGAGCCCTGAGCCGGCTCAGGAGGGCGTGAGGCGACGCCGCTCCTGGTTCCAGAGCTGAAAGCAGTCCGCGTGGAGAGTAATCGTCTCCATCTCGGACGCTTTCAACGATTGCGGGGCGCAGAACGGAATCCTCATCATCAAATCGCCGGGCGGGACGATTTCATCGCACGCCGCGCACGCCGAGCCATTGCCCGGTCCTCCCACGATCGTCGGTGGAATGTCCCGGTGAGGCAGCCTGCCGTCCGCCAGCTTGAGCCTGATGGCCAGCCGCAGCGCCTCGAGATCCTTCGAGTCTGGCCGTCGCCGCGTGTCGCGAAGCGCGGCGATCGTCGCTTCGGCCTCGCGCATCAATACGTCCGCACGATCCGCGAGCTCGTTGCTCCGCTTGATGAGCCTCTCGGCCGCTTCGCGGACGGCGCGTGCGCGCCGCCGCACTTCTTCTGGCAGCATCGCGCACGTGTCGAGATGGGCGCGGATGCTCTCGGTCAGGTCTTCACGGCAGCTCGGGCAGAGATGCGTCCGGTGGTGGATGGCGAGATCGGACTCACGAAAGCGGCGCCGGCATCGCGCGCACTCGGCGATCGGGTGGCCGGAGCAGTAACCGAGGGCGGAGCGCTCCTCGAGGTTCAGAGCCCGCGGCGCGCGGCAGTCGAGATGAGACGGTGTACCGTCGGGCGCCACGATGACGCTGTCCTCTCGAAAGAGAGGCCTCGAGCAGCGGCGACACGTCAGCTCGTCTTCCATGGCAAGCGCCGCGAAGGAGAGGGACGGCACCTGGATCGTACCATGCCGCTCCCCCGCGTCCTCAGGTACTGGGTCGCGTCGCCTTGAGGGCTTTCCACAGGTCCCGCCGGCAGTCCTCGACCGCCGCCTCGGCTTCGCTGATCAGCACCTCAGACCTGTCGCGCAGCTGCCGGCTCTCCTTCACGAGACGCTGCGCCATCTCTCGCAGCGCCTGCGCCTTTTCCCGCACTTCGGTCGGCAAGACCTCGCAGCCGTACACGTGCGATCGAACGTTGTCCGTCAAATCTCGCCGGCACTGAGGGCACAGGTGCGTTCGGCCGCCGAGGAGGTCGGCCACGAGCTCGCTCAGATAATAGCTGCGCGCGCAGCTCGCACATCGCGCGACGGTGTGGTTCAAGCAGTAGTAGAAGAGAAGGGCTCGCTCGTCCGCAGTCAGCGAACGGGATGAGGGGCCTCTGGATCCGTGCTCCATCGCATGCCCTCCCGGCAGTCGGGCCACCCACCCCAGCGGTTGTCGGCGGCCATATTAGCCGAGAATGGCGTTCTACGGACGCGTTCGTTCGCCGGCGTGAAATTCGTGGCATATCGGTTGCACTCCTAGGCGTGACATGGCACCTCGTGCACTCTGGAAAGGCTCGATCAGCTTCGGTCTCGTGACGGTCCCGATCAGTCTGGTCTCGGCCACCGAGCCGCGAGAGACGCTGGCCTTCAACCTGCTGCACCGGAAAGACCTGAGCCGTATCGTCGAGAAGCGGTTCTGTATCAAGGAAGACGTGGAGGTGCGCTGGACGGACGTCGTCAAGGGCTACCAGTACGCCAAGGATCAGTACGTCGTCGTCACCGACGAGGACTTCGCCAGGGTGCGAGTCCCGGCCACACAGACGTTCGACATTCGCCGATTCGTTCCGGCCGCCGACGTCGAGGACCTGTACTTCAACTCTCCCTACTACGTGGTGCCGCAAGGCAAGTCGGCGGTGAAGGCGTATGCGCTGCTGCGTGACGCCCTCCGGGCGACGGGGAGGCTCGCGATCGGGACGATCGTGCTCCGGCAGCGCGAGCATCTCGCGGCACTGGAGCCCGTCGACGCCGCGCTGGTCTTGACGACGATGCGGTACGCCCACGAGATCCGTCGACAGAAAGATCTCGATCTGCCCGCCGCCGGCAAGGGCTGGGGCGACTCGGAGATGAAGCTGGCCCGTCAGCTCGTCGACGCGCTGTCCGGCGACTGGGCTCCGGCCGAGTACCGCGACACGTACTCCGACGCGCTTCGCAAGATGATCCGCGCCAAGGTCGACGGCAAGGAGCCCGCCGCAGCGGAGCAGCCGGAGCCGGCGCGCGTGACGGATCTCATGGAGGCGCTCAGGCGCAGCCTCGAGAAGCGGCCGCGGAAGCTCGCCAAGGCGACCGCCAGACGCCGGAACGGACGCAAGGCCGCGGTCGCCTGACGGCAGGATTTACCGTGTAAGTGCTTCCTCGAGCCGGTCCACGATCAGACGCGGCGGGGCCTCGCGACCATCCGATAGAGCACGAGCAGGACGATGGAGCCGAAGACGGCCATGGCGAAACCGACCGGGTCGCCTTCGCGATACCAGCCGACGGCGCGGCCGAGGTAACCACCGAGCAAGGCGCCCGCGATGCCCAGGAGCACGGTCACGATGAAGCCGCCCGGGTCGCGTCCGGGAGTGAGGAATTTTGCCACGATACCGACGATCAGGCCGAAGATGATCCATCCCAGGACGGCCATGCGTTCCTCCTGCAACCTATAGTCATGGAACCTATAGTGTCGAGATGACAGCAAGAAGCGTTCCGGGGATCGCGCGGCTCTCCCCGAGCGCGGAGAGGAACACCATGCAGGACGCGGAAGGAGCCCGTCCGGCCGGCCGTCAGCGCTGGCGCGATCTCCTGTTCCTGCACTGGCCCGTGCCGCTCGACTCGCTTCGCCCGCTGGTGCCGCGCGGGCTCGAGATCGACTCGTTCGCCGGAGAGTCGTACGTCTCGCTGATTCTCTTCGAGATCATCGAGTCGCGCCCCGAAGGAGCGCCCCGCGTCATGGCTTCACATTTCCTGGAGACGAACGTGCGCACGTACGTGCGGGACGCCGACGGCGAGCCGGGGGTCTACTTCTTCTCGCTGGAGGCCTCTTCGCTATTGGCGGTGACCGCCGCGCGGCTGCTCTTCGGCCTTCCCTACTTCCACGCCGCCATGTGCATGCGACGCGAGGGCGCCGAGACCCAGTACACATCGCGCCGGCGCGGATCGCGCGACGCGACCATCGAGGTCGCGTGGTCGATCGGCGATGCGCTGGACGCCGCGGCCGACGGCAGCCGGGATCACTTCCTGATCGAGCGGTACAGCCTCTACGTCGCCCGGCATCGTGGGCTCTATCGTGGACGAGTCCGTCACCGCCCGTACCCGCTCCGCCGCGTCACCGTGAAACGCCTGCGCCAAACGCTTCTGAGCGCCGCGGCGCTTCCCGCGCCGAGCGCCCCGCCGATTGCTCATTACTCGCCCGGCGTCGACGTGGAGATCTTCTGGCTGAAGCGCGTCAAGGGCGTGTCGCGTTGAGGCCGCAAGAAGCGCCGAACGAGCTCGGTCACCGAGCCATACACGAAGTGCAGGCCGAGCTCCCCCGCCTCCTTGCCCACGGGCTGGCGCAGTGGAGATTCAGCCAGGCCGAGTGCGGGCACCGCGATCACGTGGGCGCCGAGCCACACGGCCGCGCCGAACGGCAATCCAACGGCGCTGCGTACGATCGAAACGATCTCGGCCGCGGCCCCGTAGACAGCGCCGACGAGGGCGCCGAACCCATAGTGCACGACCGAGCCGGCCGGTACCTTCTGATCCTGGGCGAGCCGATACCCGGCCAGACGCGTCGCCGCCGATGCGACCTTCACAGTGGGATCCCCGGCCGGTGACGACGGACTCTCGCGCGCCTAGCGGCTTGGGGCGGTCAGGATTCGGTGGACGACACTCATCGCACCCGCGGCCAGCAGACCTCCGACCAACCCGACCATCGCTCCGCGCGCCACATCACCGCTCTTCATGATTTTTCGCGGCAGCAAGACGTGTGCCCGGAGACGCGCACCGAGTGGACGGTGGCGTGCCTCCGTGGAAGGATGAATTCATGGGGCTTCGCGACTATCGACGCAAGCGCGACTTCAGGAAGACACCCGAGCCGGCGGGCGCCGTGGCGGACGTGTCTCGCTCGAAGTCCCGCACGTTCGTGGTCCAGAAGCACGCGGCGTCGCGCCTGCACTACGATTTTCGTCTCGAGCTCGAAGGGGTTCTCAAGAGCTGGGCGATCCCGAAAGGGCCCAGCCTCGATCCGGCCGACAAGCGTCTGGCGATGCACGTCGAGGATCACCCGCTCGAGTACGGCTCGTTCGAGGGCATCATTCCCAAGGGGCAATACGGGGGCGGAACCGTGCTGTTGTGGGATCACGGCACGTGGGAGCCGGTCGGCGATCCGCACAAGGCCTATCGCGCGGGCTCGCTGAAGTTCACGCTCAACGGCGAGAAGCTTCGCGGCGGCTTTGCGCTGGTGAAGATCGGCGCCCGGCGATCCGATCGAGCCGACGATCGCAGCTGGTTGCTCATCAAGGAGCGCGACCGTCAGGCCTCAGCCGGCCACGCCAAGCCGATCGTCGAAAGCCAGCCCGACAGCGTCACGTCCGGCCGAAGCCTGGAGCAGATTGCCGCGGCCGGCGATCGCGTGTGGCAATCCAATCGTGGCGGCGACGCCGAGGCTCCACCGGAATCGGCACCCAGGCGCGCCGCGCGCGCCGTGGACGGACACCGGTCGAAACAGTCGGCGACCGCGCCGGGCGAGACCTCCGTCGCCGGCGTACGCCTCACGCACGCCGACCGCGTCCTCTACCCGCGGCTCGGGACGACCAAGCTCGATCTCGCGCGGTTCTACGAGTCGATCGCGGAGTGGATCCTGCCGCACCTCGCGGATCGACCGACTACCCTCGTACGCTGTCCCGAAGGCGTGGGCAAGAAATGCTTCTACCAGAAGCACACCGGCTACTGGGCGCCGGAGAGTCTTCGCCGGGTCAAGATCCAGGAGAAGCGGAAAGTCGGCGAGTATCTGATCGTCGACTCGCTGGCGGCGCTCGTCGGGCTCGTCCAGATCGGCATTCTCGAGATCCACACGTGGAACTCCGTCGTGGCGCGGCTCGAGCAGCCCGACCGTGTCGTGTTCGATCTCGATCCGGGGCCTGGTGTCGCGTGGGCCGACGTGATCGAATGCGCTCGGCTGATCCGCGACGCGCTCGGCGACATCAAGCTCGCGAGCTTCGTGAAAACGACTGGAGGCAAGGGCCTGCACGTCGTGGTGCCGTTCCGACCGGGTCCGAGCTGGGACGAGACAACGGAGTTCTCGCGCATCGTCGCCGAGGCCGTGGTTCGGGCCAACCCGCGCCGCTACGTCGCGCGCATGGCGAAGGCGGAGCGCCGGGGCAAGATCTTCATCGACTATCTGCGCAATACCCGCGGCGCCACCAGTGTGGCGGCCTACTCGACCCGCGCGAAGCCCGAGGCCACCGTGTCGGTCCCGCTCACCTGGGACGAGCTCTCACCCCGGAACACCTCGGACCACTTCACGCTCGCAAACTTGAGAGCTCGGCTGGCCGGACTCAAGGCCGACCCGTGGGCCGCGTACTGGAAGACCCGTCAGGCGCTTCCGAAGGACTCAGGCAGGTCGTTTCACCATCAGGCTTGAGGCGCCCGCGCGCGTGCGGGCGAGGTGCGCGAGGCACGCCTGGCTACGCGCCAGCGCCACCTGACTACGGCGGATCCGGCTGACGCTGGCCATCGAGGAGTCCAGGCTGCGCTGCATCCGCTTGGCGCTCGCGTTGAGCGCGCCCGAATGGGCGCCCGTCAGCTGGCGAATTCGCAGGCGAAGCTTGCGAACATCCATCAGATCCCAGCGTAACACGCTGGCATGGATGACCGCCGCTCGGGCGGCAGCGTGCCAGGGCGGAGTCGCTGCCGCCTCGCCGGTGCCGACCGGCCATTGACGATGCACCGGGATGTGCTATCGTCCGGTCCTCCTGGCGGAACAGATGACTCAGCCGATTTGCCCGCGCTGCCGCCGGTCGATCGCCGAGAGCGACACGATTGCGTTCGACGGCGACCAGATCTTCCACCTGGACTGCCGAAAGCCGCGGGATCTCAGCCACGAAGAGCGCGCACTCCTGTTCAAGTACTGCTTCAGTCACGCCGTGGCCATGTGCCCGGACTGCAAGCAGAGCTTCCGCCAGCAGGAGCTGGGCTCGGACCTGCTCGGAAATCGCACACACCTCTGCGCCCATTGTCGGGTGGACCTCACGGACGGCGTGCGCGCGCATCTGTACGCCTGCGCGATACTGCCCGAGACTGTCCGCCGGAAGGCTCGGGAAGCGCGCGAAGCTGCGCAAAGGCTCATCAAGGAACGTGACCGACTCACGAGCGAGGCGTTCGTGCTGATCGCCGAAGCCGAAGCGGCCATCGCCGCGCTGCGCGAGACGATGCGGCGAGCGATGTGAGGGCGCGGGTGCGCCCTACCAGGGCATGTCGAAGGCGAACGGGTAGCCGAACTGCACGCCGAACTTCACCCGGTTCTGATCGGCGTCGAAGTCCTGCGTCGTGTTGAACCGCCCGACCCGCTGCAGCAGGAACGAGTAACCGCCGAAGAACGTGACGAACGGATTCAGCCGATAGGCCGCTCCGAGCCCCAGGGTGAATATGCCGACGTCGACGCGCTGAATCTGCCGGTCACTCAGCGACTCCGCCTTCGTCCAGGCCGGAGTGAAGACGACGATCCAGTCTCGCAACGTCGACACGACCAGCGTCCCGATCACGCTCTTGCTGTCGGTCGGCCCACCGAACCCGCCGGCCACTTGGACGTTCTCGGAGTAGTACGCGCTCGCGTTCCCGAACGGTAGCCGCCAGTTGACGCCCGCGCTGACGCCCGGCGTGATGAAATCCTCGCTGCCGAGGCTGGTGAATGCTGGGCCGCCGTCGATGCTCATGGTCAATGTCGGTGTCAGCCGGTACGTGAAGCCGACGGTCGGGTTGTGCGTCGTCGAATTGTCGCCGTGACCGGAGCGCAGGTCGATGTAGGTGAAGTTGTACCCGACCATGCCCGTGAAGCGCGGCGTGAAATTATGGCTCAGGTTGCTCATGAACCCGTACGTGTCCGACTCGATCCCCGAGCCGGTTCCCTCGAACCGTATGATGTTGTACGTCGCGCCGAGGTGCAGCCGCGTCTGGGGCCCGATGTTCCAGCCCATCGCCGGAGTCAGCACATTGCTGATCGAGGCCTGGCCCCCCATGGCGAACCCGCCGGCGCGAGCGTCGGGGCTCTGGTCCCGAAGAAACGTCTCGGCGAGGGTCAACGTCAATTGGGGTGACGGTTGCCAGAACGTGCCAACGATGAGGTTCTGCCGGGCCCAGGCGTCGTTGTTCCCGCTGTTGCGCGGGAACAGCTCGGCCGTGTTCGCGAAGCCGGCGGCCAGCTGGAACGTCGGGCGATTCGCCAGCAACGAGATCGACGGCGTGAAGCCCGTGATGAAGTCCCACCGCTTGTTGTCGTTGTTCAGAAAGATGTTGTCGTTGAACTCCTCCGAGATGGCGATCGCGGGGAGCAGGTTCACCTCGCGGCGCTCCAGCGGCGACATCAGGAGCCCGAGCAGCTCGAGCGGATACCCGGACAGGGCGGGAAAGCTGGGCGCGAGGGTCGGACCGATGACGGGAATCCGCAGCAGCGGCGATCCTCGCCGCACGACCTCTTCTTCTGCCTCGGGCTCTGGCGTCGTCTGCCGGAGAACGCTGGGCGGAGGCTGGGGCGGCGGCTGCTGGCCCCACGCGGGAGGCACCACGGAGACCGCCAGACCAAGCATCGCGCACGCAATCGTTGCCCGTGAAGTCTTCATGCTTGAACCCAAACTCTAAGGAACGTGCGCACGGACACTATGGGGCGAAACCCTGATGCTCCGTGGGGTGAATACCTGAGCGCTGCAGAGGCGTCGTGTTTCCACTGGTGGTACGCTTCGGGAAGAGGTACGCGGCCATGAACAGGCTTCGACTGGGGCTCCTGATCGGTCTGATCGTCATTTTTTCCACGGCATGCGCCACGACCGGCGCCGCACCGCCCGCCGGGAGCACGCGGTACAACACCCTGATGTCCGGCTGGGAGCAGCACTTCAAGATCGACTGGACTGCGGCCGAGCAGGGCCCGAGCGCCCGAACGGTCAGCGGGTATGTCTACAACCAGAACGGTGAGTTTGCTACGCAGCTTCGGGTGCTGGCGCAAGCTGTCGACTCGTCGGGCGCCGTGATCGGACAGCGGATCGGGTACGTGCCCGGCGGCGTCGGCGGCTTCGGACGCGCGTACTTCATCGTCTCCAATCTGCCCGTGGCCGACACCTATCGGGTCAGCGTGTGGGACTACACGTGGTTCCAGGCGCCCAAGGACCCGCGCTGACGTCGATGAGCGAGATCACGCATCGCGAGGTCGAGACGAACGGCATCCGCATGCACGTGGCCGAGCAAGGCACCGGGCCGCTCGTCGTCCTGTGCCACGGCTTTCCCGAGTCCTGGTACTCCTGGCGCCACCAGCTCGGGGCGCTCTCCGCGGCCGGCTTCCACGCGGTCGCGCCCGATATGCGGGGCTACGGGCGCACCGAGGCGCCGACAGACATCGAGGCCTACACGCTCTGCCACCTCGTCGGCGACATGGTGGGGCTGGTCGGCGCGCTCGGCGAGACGTCGGCGGTGATCGCCGGCCACGACTGGGGCGCGCCGGTTGCGTGGCACGCCGCGCTCCTGCGCCCCGACGTTTTCCGCGCCGTGATCGGCCTGAGCGTCCCCTACCGGCCGCGCGGCGCGGTGCGGCCCACGACCGTGATGCCGCGCACCAACGACGCGATCTTCTACCAGCTCTACTTCCAGAACCCTGGAGTCGCGGAAGCCGAGCTCGAGCGCGACGTACGCGCGACGATCCGCCGGCTGGCCTACGGCGGCTCGGGCGACGCGCCCGTGCGCGGGACCATCGGGATGGTCCCGCGTCACGGCGGCTTCCTCGAGCAGACGGCCGACCCCGAGAAGCTGCCGCCCTGGCTCACGACCGCCGACGTCGAATTCTACGCGGGCGAGTTCGCCCGGACCGGCTTCCGCGGCGGGCTCAACTGGTACCGCAACATCGACCGCAACTGGGAACTGCTGGCGCCCTTCGCCGGCGCCCGGGTCAGCGTGCCGGCACTCTACGTCGCCGGCGATCGCGACCTCGTCGTTCGGTTCCCGGGCATGGATCAGCTCCTTCCGAATCTCTCGAAGTTCGTTCCCAAGCTTCAGCAGACGGTGATGCTGCCCGGCTGCGGCCACTGGACGCAGCAAGAGCGGCCACGCGAGGTGAACGACGCGATGCTCGAGTTCCTGAAGAGCGTGTAAGGGCTACGCCCGTCCCTGCAGCGCGCGCGTGAGCTGATCGAGGTGGTTGTCGTCGTGCCACGCCATGAGCGACAGAAAGCCGTCGATCGTGATCCGGCCGCGAACCGGATGGATACCGCCCTTCTCCCACTCCGCGGGCGTGAGCTTGCCTAAGGTCTCGAGCGTCTCGGCCCGCCGCCGGCGAAACGCGGCGAGCGCCTCGTCCGGGTCGTTCCGCAAGTACTGACGCTCGTCGGCCAGGCGATCGGCGGGTGAGCCGATGAGGGCCGGGTCGACGTCCATGGCGAGAATGAGCTGGAAGCGTGTTCCGAACGCCTCCTCGGTGTCACGCAGATGGCACACGACTTCCTTCGCCGCCCAGTTCGTCGCGTCGGGGCGGCGCGACAAGATCGCATCGCTCTGGCCCTTGATCGCGGCGGCCAGGTCGTCGGCGGTACGGTTGAGGCGCCGCATGCGCTCTTCCCGCGGCTGCTTGGCGTACTCTTCCATCGTCGGCATCGATGTCCACCTCGTCTTTTCCCCGCATGATCCTGCGCTAGCGCGCGAGGATCAATTACCCCGGAGGTAATTCGGCGCCAGGCTACGGTATCCGCTCGAGCTCGTAGGTGCCGGTATCCGCCCGCAGCGATAGATACAGACGGCCGCCTTTCAGGCTGTAAGACCGAACCTGGGGCCACTGCTTGACGAGGTGGTCGTGCATCGATCCGGGAGGGCACATCACCCGCGTCAGTGCGAGGGGCCCGAACCGGACCTCGTTCGGTCCGTTCAGGATCCACGTGCCGCGGCCGCGGTTGCAGTCGAACCGGACGTTCAGGTCGCCGTTGTTCGTGAAGGCGACGGTGTACTTGGTCTTGTCGTCGGGCGTGAGAACCGTGCCGTCCCCGCCCTGGAATTTCACGAGCTGCCACGAGGTGTCGCCGAGACCGGCCAGGTGCATTTTCGGACCCATGCAGCCGGCGATTGCGCCGAGCGTGACCATCAACAACAGAAATCGCTTCATAGGATGACCTCCCCTACCAATGTCTGCCGCGGCGAGGGATCAGTCGCGCCGCTTGCTCTCGTCGGGAGTCGCGCGATGGATGCTGACGCGCTCATGAGCGCCCCAGCTGCGGATCTCGGTCACCCCCGGCTGCTTGAGCGATTCGACGCGCACGTGAACCGTCTTGCCGCCGCCGGTTGCATAGGGGCGCCCGATGACCTGCCATTCGCTACGCTCATCCGCCAACCGATCTCCGAGCTGGAGATCCATCGGCAAAGCGCGGACTTCGACGGGAGCCTTTTTCTCGGGAGATGACTTGGCCATATGAACTAGTTTCGCGCCGGACCGCCGATTCTCAGCCGTTTCTTTGATCCGCCGATCCGGCAAGGAGTTACGCCGGCTTGGCCGTCGCGTTGTCCCGAAGGATGCGGCAGGACTACACTGGGCACCTCCCATGTCGAATCTCGACGACGACGACCGCGGCCTCGATGAGCGGGGCGCCGGGTCGACCGAGACCCCGCGACTGTGGCGAGTGGCCGGCCCGCACCCGCCCGAGTGGCGGGACACCTTCCTCAGGCTCGCGGCGGAGACCGCGGAAGGCCGCATGCTCGCACCCGCCTTCCACGGCAACATCCTGAGCTTCAACGCCGGTCCACAGGGCAGCAATGTGCTCAGGCTGATCAAAGACTTGATGGTCCAGGCAACCTTTGCCGTCGAGCACCAGGGATGCGGCGGGGTCAAGTCTTACGTCGGCGACACTCGGATCTCGATGACCTGCGCGTGCGGCGCCGAGATCGTCCGCCGACTCACCGGCTAGCTCCTTTGATCGATAGCCGCGCCTCGGCCGGCGGGACCCCAGCCCCGCGACGACCTGCAGCGCGCACTACCGCGGCTACCGTGAGCAGTCGTTTCGTGAGGGCGGGCCCGGGCGCGCTGGTGTGGGGGCTTGCCCTGTTCCTGGCGGCGTGCGCCATCGCCAACACGCCGCAGCAGGAGCTCGCGTATGCGCGGTGGGATCAGTGCCGCTCTCTGAACGGAGAGCTCGTGCGAATCGATCTCGACGGCCGCATCACGTTCAGGTCGAGCACGGCGGGAGGCCGGCAGGAGGTTCTGCAGTGCCTCGCGGACGCCGGTCGCTCCGGTCCGCCGCTCCCACAACCCGTGGCCGTCGGCTTCCCGGGAGGTCCCTGACCGGCCTGCTAGGGGAAAGCCTCATAGCAGGCTTGAGGCTTGCCCGCATGGACTGCCGCGGTGGATTCGGTGACGATGAGATCACCGATCATGAACTGGGCCCTCGTCATCTCGGCGGCTGTTCTCGGCGTTCTGTTACCAATTGTCCCGTATGCGGAGCCGCTGGCTGAGGCTCCCCTGGCGGACCCGGAGGCGGGCGTCGCGTGCCCACTGGGCCGGGTGGCGATGGTGCGCGGCAGCGATGCCGAGGCGCGAGAAGGGGGCGGCTTCGAGGCGGCGCGCGGCAACGGGATACACGGCGCGGTCGATCTCAACGGCTCAGTCGGCGAGCCTGTTTTCGCCGTGGCGCACGGCAAGGTGGTCGTGGCGGCGCGAAGCGAGTGGGGGAAGCTCGGCAAGACGGTCATCGTGGATCACCTGGACGGCGGGCACACCATCTACGGTCACCTGCACACCGTCGACGTCACTCTGAACAGCGTGGTCACCGCTGGTCAGTTCATCGGTACGATGGGCTACTCCGGCAACGCTCGCAGCCTACGGGCAAAGCATCTGCCGCCCCACCTGCATTTCGCCTACGTTCGCGGATTCACGCCGCTCGCGAGAGTCAGAGAGGCCGGCGATGTTTCGCTGGCGAGCCACGGCGCCCTGGTCGGAGTGACGGGCGTGCTCCATCCGATCTGGGCCGTCCGGTTCTTGAAGTGCTGGGAAGATCCGCTCCCGGTCGGCCCGCCTTCTTTGCCGTCGCGGCTGATCATGCGCTGACGTTCCGCTCGCGCCTCCGAGTCTCCCCGCCGACGCGTCGCCACACTCTCCAGCTTTCCGTCGCCGAGCAATCGACACCGTACAATCGAAGCTGGGCGATGCCTGTCAATTACCGTCGCGACTCCAATCCGCTCAGCGCGTTGTGTCGCGGATCCGGCGCGAAGCGCGTGGCGATCGTCACGATGGCCCTCGTACTCGCCGGCTGCGCGCATGCGGCCGGTCTTCGCTACACGTTCACGCCCTGCAATCCGGGCTCTCAGCGCGCCGTGGTCGCGTGCTATCGCCAGGCCGGCGGTGCTTGGCCCGCCGAGGCCTACGATTTCTACGCGGATTCCGGGATGGTGGAGAAACAGTGGAAGCAGCAGTACGAGAGCTGCATGTTCCGGCGGGGCTACAACCAGATCGACGAGCCGAAGATGTGGCAACCCAAGGAACGGTTCAACGGCGCGGAAGGATGGCCGTGGCCCGACGACCCGCCCAAGAGCGCCTGGACCTGGGTGAGGGCGGCGGGCACCGGCGACCGGCACTACTACGATGCGGTCTGCGAGCCGTAAGGCGATAGACTGTCCCATGCTCGTTTCCTTCAGGCTACGAACCACTGGGCAGGTCCGCGGCTTCGCCATCGCGCTGCCGCCCGGCGCCGATCCTCACCTCGTGCCGACCAGCGCGGTCATCAAGTGCATCTCCGACGCGGCGGGTGTGCCACCGGAACAGGTGGAGCTGCTCGACTTGTGGAACGAACGGTAGAGGACGAGCTGCCGTCGCGCGCGATTCGCGGCATCGTGCCGCCGTGTCGCCGCTACTTCGCGACGGTGATCTCGTCGATGAGGCCGTAGTCGAGCGCTTCCCGAGCGTCGAGATAGCGCCCGCGCCGGATGTCTTCGGCGATCTCCTCGGCAGGCCGCCCCGTGCGCCGAGCCAGGCGACCGTAGAGCTTCCAGAGTAGCTCCTGCTGCTGGCGACTTCGCGCGCGGATCTCCTCCGGGCTCCCGGTGAGCTGCGTCGTCGTTTGCGAGAGACGGAAGCGCGTATGCGGCGCGGCGACGCGATGATCGGCGGCCGCGACCAAGGCGATCGCGGGTCCACCGACTTGTCCCCGGCAGAGAACGCGCAGCGTCGAGCGCAGGGTGTCAGCGGTGTCGATCAGGACGAATGCCGCCTCGAGCGAGCCATCTGGGCTGTCCAGATGAACTTCGATTGGCCGATCCTCGCCGGCGTCGAGCGCTAGAAGTGCGGCCGCGGCCTTCGCCGCCGCAGCGTCGTCGAGCCGACCCGTGACGAGCACGATGCGGCGCGCGAAGAGCTGCTCCTGCAGCCACCCC
>Ga0126376_10000708_pt1 | contig 16932 bp, 15 predicted proteins | sample PanSoiMetPlot_15_FD_92760 | JGI IMG/M metagenome (GOLD analysis project Ga0126376, IMG submission 92760) | Tropical forest soil microbial communities from Panama - MetaG Plot_15 | ecosystem: Environmental > Terrestrial > Soil > Tropical forest > Bulk soil | place: Panama | collected 2016-02-17
GCATCACAGCCAGTCGGACACCTTTGACAAAGTCTGGAAGGATGAATTGAATCAGGGGGCGCAAGTTCTCGCGGCTTGGGCTTACAACACTGCACAGCTTTCGGAAATGCTCCCGCGCCGTCCGCTGCCCTATCAACCCGACGCCGAGGCGCGCAAAGCCGCTGCCTCCATTCCCGATCCCATCTCGGACATGGATAAAAAAATTCTCGCGCAAGTCAAACAAGATCAAGCGCAGCTCAAAGCCGACCTGACGCATCTAACGGAAAACATCGGGCCTCGCCTCACTGGCTCGCCGCAACTCAAGTACGCCAACGAATGGGCCGCCGAACAATTCAAGGCCCTTGGTCTCTCCGATGTTCATCAGGAACCGTGGAAGATCGCGAAAAGCTGGACTCGTGGCGCGGGAACCGGCGCCTCTGGAAAAATCATTTCTCCCGCAGTCCATGAGCTGACGCTGGCCGCGGCAGGTTGGTCTCCCGCCACCAAAGGCACGATCAAGGGAAAAGTCGTTGGCGTTCCCATCACGACTCCGGAAGAACTCGAAAAGTTTAAAGGGAAACTGGCGGGAGCTATCGTCGCTTTTGGCCGTCCTCGCGACACGGAACCGCCGAAGAATCCGCTCACGACTCCTTGGAAGGAAGACGTCATTCCCATCGCCCGGCCCAAAGAAGACAAAAATTTCGAGTGGCGCGCGTACATCCGCGCCTTCCGCGATGAAATGAAGTTTCTTGCGGAGGAAAAACCCGCCGCCGTCATTTTCGGTTCCGAAAAGCTCTATGGACTCGAAAACATGAGCACTCTTTCGCGGGACTATAAGGGCGGCGCTTTTCCCGCCGCTTATGCCACCGGAGAAAGTTTCCGCCAGCTCTGGCGTTTCGTGGACGTAGGCTCGGTCCAGGCCGAAATCAAGATTGACGGCAGTCTCAGCAAGGACGAAGTCGAGGTCTACAACACCGTCGCCGAAATTCCCGGTTCGGAAAAGCCCGACGAGGTCGTAATCATTGGCGCTCACCTCGATTCGTGGGATCTCGGCACTGGCGCTACGGACAATGGCACGGGTTCGATGGCCGTTCTGGAAGCCGCTCGCGCCTTGATGAAGTCCGGCGTCAAACCGAAGCGCACCATTCGCTTTATTCTCTTCAGCGGCGAAGAGCAGGGGCTCAACGGTTCGCGCGAATACGTCAAAAAGCACAAAGACGGCCTTGGGAAAATCTCCGCTGTCCTCGTTCACGACACCGGCACTGGAAAAGTCCTTACCATCGGCACCATGGGCAACTACCAAGCGCGGGAAACGCTCTCTTATGTTCTCAATCCGCTCGCACGCGCGAAAGAAGTAGGCCTCTCCGAACCTACTCTGCGCGAAATGGGTGGCACCGATCATGTCCCGTTCGACAATGAAGGCGTGCCTGCCTTCTGGTGCGTTCAAGATCCGGCCGACTACGATCTCACCCACCATTCGCAAGCCGATACAATCGATCGCGTCCGCTGGGATGACCTCGCCGAGGGCGCGCAAGTCCTGGCCGTCTTCGCCTACAATGTCGCGCAGCTTCCCGATTTGCTTCCTCGCAAGCCGGCTAGCGCGATTCACAAAGACGGTATGTAACGACGCAAATGAGAGCGGTTCTCCAGCGAGTCAGCCGCGCGCGTGTCACGGTCGATGGCAAAGTCACCGGAGAAATCGGCCATGGCTTGACGATCCTGCTCGGCGTCGGAAAGCAGGATTCCGGCGCCGTAGCCGCCTCTTTCGCCGAAAAAGTAGCGAACCTGCGCATTTTCGAGGACCAGCAAGAAAAGATGAACCTTTCGCTCCTTGACGTGAAAGGCGCTGCGCTCGTCGTCTCTCAGTTCACGCTTTATGGCGACGCGCGCGGCCAGCGTCGCCCCAGCTTCATTTCCGCAGCGCCTCCGGAACTCGCGAAGCAGCTTTACGCAGAATTCTGCGAAACGCTTCGCCGCCTCGGTGTCACCGTCGCCACCGGAATCTTTCAGGCTATGATGTCCGTGGAGCTCGTCAATGAAGGCCCGGTCACCATCCTCCTCGATTCCGAAAAGACATTCTGACCGCAAGCCCGCAAACTGGGCTTGCGCGCGGGTTGTTGCGGAATTGCGGCGTCTCGGGGAAAAGCGCAACGTTGAAGGCATGGCGCGCTTTGGCATCGTAGCGAAAGACGTCTGCGGCGTCTCCAAACCCAAGCTCGATGTCCTCGCACGCCGGATCGGCAGGAATCACAAACTAGCTATCGAGCTTTGGGGCTCCGGCGTTCACGACGCCAGAATCCTTGCGGGCATGATCGACGAACCCAAACTTGTCACCGCCACGCAAATGAATCGCTGGGTCCGTGACTTCGATAATTGGGACATCTGCGATGGCAGTTGCTGCCATCTGTTCGCTTTCGCCGCACCCGCCTGGGATTGCGCGATCGCATGGACAAACCGAACGCCCGAATTTGAAAAACGCGCTGGTTTTGCGCTACTCGCCTACCTCGCCTATCGCGACAAGACGGCCAAAGATTCAACTTATCTGCGCGTCCTGCCAATTCTGCTGCGCGAAGCGCACGACGACCGCAACTTTGTCCGCAAAGCCGTCAACTGGGCTCTTCGCAACATCGGCAAGCGCAATCTAAAGCTGAATCGCGCTGCCATCCGTACCGCCGAACACATGCGCAAAATGGATTCGCGCTCCGCCCGTTGGATCGCTGCCGATGCTTTGCGCGAACTCAAAAGCGAGGCGGTACAATCTCGTTTGCGGCGGAGAAAGGTTGATCGTGGACTCCCGGGAAAATTCCCTAAGAATTAGAAATGCCAGAACGTCCGATGTGCCTCGCATCGCCGAGCTCAGCGGCGAGCTCGGTTATCCCACTGCCGAAAAAGAAATGAGAGAGCGCTTTGCTCGAATTAGACCTCCGGGCGCTCACGCCGTCTTTGTTGCGGAATTCGAGAAAAATGTCGTCGGCTGGATTCACGTTAGCATCACGCCGCTTCTCGAAGTCCCTCGGCGTGCCGAAGTGAATGGCCTCATTGTTGCCGATGGCCAGCGCAGTCTTGGCGCCGGAGCAAAACTTCTTGAAGCCGCCGAGGCCTGGGCGCGCAAGAAAAAGTGCACCGGCATGTCGGTCCGTTCCAATGTTATCCGCGATCGCGCTCACGCTTTCTACGAACGCCACGGCTATACTTGCATCAAGACGCAAAAAGCCTTCCGCAAACCGCTGACGTAGTGAACTCCAACTTCGTTCACTTTACAGATTCTTTCGCGGACTTTTGGAAAATCAGGAAAAAGTAGTTTCGGTCATTGTCGGGAGGCGTGAATCCCGGATCCTGACGCACGAAGCTGAAGCCATTCCGTGCCGTGTCTTCCCGCACCAATTCCTCCGGAATGCGATGACGCTCAAAATACCTTTCCCGGGGTTCTCCGGACTTGGCGCCGGCGTCGATGATGGCTAGCAATCCACCTGGCTTCAACGCGCGAAAGATCGCTCCGAGCATCGCGTCGTGCTCCCGCATTTCGTGGTAAGCGTTAACGATAAGAATCGCCTCCACGCTCTCAGGGGGCAGTCGTGGATCAGTCTTGTCTCCTTGTACTGCCTCAATCTGCGTCAGCCCCTCTTTTGTGGCCCGCTTGCGAATCTTCTTTACTTCGTCCTCCAGAATGTCCACCGCGTATACCTTCCCCTTTGGTCCCACGCGTTGCGCCAAGTGAAAGGTAAAGTACCCGCCTCCCGCTCCAATATCAGCCACAACGCTTCCGCTTGCGATCTTTAGCGCACTCATGACCTCTTCTGGTCTTTGCCACGCGTCGCGAACTTTTGCTTCATCCTGCGCCGCTGGCGGCGCCGCGCAACAGGGAAGCGCGGACATCAGAATCGCCAGAAACACCTTTGTGCGGGCTTTGTACTCTAGCGGGCCACTGAAAAACTTACGGTTTTGGGAGAAGGGGGCTTCGGCCCCCGCGTAAGCTCTTTGTTTTGACTGGGGCTTTAGCCCGCGAAGTGACCGAGCGGACGCCTTTAGGTAGCCTGTTGAAATTTGCATCGTAGACTCTCCAGGCGACCCAATCCTAGATCGCAAAGCTTTATGGAACCACAAAAAAATGTAGTTCGGGTATTTGTTTTCTGTCTTGCGGAACCGCTAGCGGCCGGTACGCTCAACGCCGGCGCGCTTTCACGATACAACACGCTAAAAACAACAACAGTGAAAATATATCGCTATACGATATAATAGATCTATGCCCGACAGAATCACTTCCGCCGAGTATCAGGCCCTCGCTGAATTGCGTTATCGCATTCGCCTTTTCTTGCGAGAAGGTGACGCCACTGCCGTCGCCGCCGGTCTGGAGCCTCAGCAGTACCAGCTGCTTCTCGCGATTCGAGGGCTGAAGGACGACGAAACGGCCACGATCGGCGCGCTTGCCGAGCGCCTGACCATCAAGCACCACAGCGCCGGCGAGCTCATCGACCGCCTCGAAAAGCGCGGCTTCGTAAAGCGTCTTCGCGACAAAGAAGACCGGCGGCAGGTTCACGTTGCGCTTCTGCCGCGCGGCGAAAAAGCCCTTGCCGACGTGGTAAAAGAACGCATCAGCGAACTGCGCTCGACAGGTGACGCGCTCGTTCGCGCCATCGAAACGCTGCTCGAACGCAAGAAATAGAACTCTCTATCTGAAAAATATGGGACCTGTACTTGAACAGCAAAAATCATCGGAATGAGTTAGGCGACTTCACCACTTCTTTTCGGGTTGTTCCCATTTGTTTACTCGCGATTGGTATCGGGGCTATCTGTGCGTTTGTGGCTTTCGCCCTGCTCCGCCTCATCGCCCTCTTTACGAATCTTTTCTACTTCGGTCGGTGGAGTACCGCGATGGTATCCCCTGCGGGAAATCATCTAGGCTATTTTTCCATCCTCGTTCCCGTTGCCGGCGCGCTCATCATTGGTTTGATGGCTCGCTATGGTTCTGAACGCATCCGTGGCCATGGTATTCCGGAAGCCATCGAAGCCATCTTGATTAACGGCAGCAAAGTTCAGCCGAAAGTCGCTATTCTCAAGCCCCTCTCTTCTGCAATTTCAATTGGATCCGGCGGGCCATTTGGTGCCGAAGGCCCTATCATCATGACTGGCGGCGCGTTCGGTTCCATGATCGCGCAGCTCTTTCACCTCACGAGCGCGGAACGCAAAACGCTTCTCGTTGCCGGCGCCGCTGGCGGAATGTCCGCTACCTTCGCCTCTCCCGTTGCCGCGGTTCTGCTCGCTGTGGAGCTTCTGCTCTTTGAATGGAAGCCCCGCAGCCTAGTCCCCGTAGCTCTTGCCAGCGCCGTCGCCGCCGTTCTCAGGCGCTACATTCTCGGCCTCGGTCCGCTGTTTCCCGTGCCCGAGCACCCACTCTTCATCGGCCCGAAAGCGCTCCTCGCTTGCGCGCTCGTCGGCATTCTCGCTGGTGCCTTGTCCGCGCTTTTGACGCTCTCGGTCTACGCAGCCGAAGACGCATTCCTCAAACTGAAATTCCACTGGATGTGGTGGCCTGCGATCGGTGGTCTCGCGATAGGTCTCGGCGGTCTCATCGTTCCGCAGGCGCTCGGGGTCGGTTACGACACCATCGGCGCTCTCTTGCAAGGCAGCGTCGCGACCAAAGTCATCCTCGGCGTCCTTCTTGTGAAATGGTTCATTTGGGCCGTCTCACTCGGTTCTGGCACGTCGGGTGGCGTCCTTGCTCCGCTGCTCATGATGGGTGGTGCGCTCGGCGGCCTGGAAGCTCTTGTCTTCCCGAATGTCGGGACCGGCTTTTGGCCACTCATCAGCATGGGCGCCATCCTCGCCGGTACGATGCGCTCGCCGCTCACCGGTATCGTCTTCGCTTTTGAACTCACGCACGACGCCAACGTCTTCCTGCCGCTCCTCGTCGCGGGAGTAATGGCCCACTTGTTCACTGTTCTGACGCTCAAGCGCTCCATCCTTACCGAGAAAGTCGCGCGCCGGGGCTTCCACCTCAGCCGCGAATACGCCGTCGATCCGCTCGAACTCATTTACGTCCGCGAAGTCATGCGCACGAACGTCGCCGTCTTCTCGCCGACGGTAAAAGTAAAAGACATCCTCCATTCGTTGCGTACAGACTGGCGGCACAAACAACGATTGCTGGTCATCGTCGACAAGGCCGGAAAGCTCACCGGCGTCACAACTCGAGGAGAGTTGTTTGAAAGAATGGAAAAGGATCAACAGATACTTCTGGACCGCTCACTGAGCGAAGTTGCGCAAGCGCCGTCCGCCGTAGCTCGCCCTGACGAAACTCTGCGGACCGTTGTCTACAGGATGGCTGAAAGCGGCTTCACCCGCATGCCGGTGGTCGACTGCCAGTCCGGCAAATTGCTTGGTCTAGTCGCCTTGGACGATTTACTGAAGGCCCGCACTCGCCACTTGGAAGAAGAGCAACGCCGTGATCGGCCGCTGAAACTGAGATTCTTGTTGCCGGATCGCGGTACAACCGAGGAATCGGACGCTGCGGTGGTCCATTAGCTAGAAACCGCCGCCTCCGCCAAAACCGGAGCCGCCCGAACTCCGCGGCGCCGACGCCATCACGCTACTCGCCTGCATGGACATGGTGTTCAAATTGTTCACGAACATATACGGATAAAAATTCGGCCCGTACCCTCCGCCCTGGTACCACGACGGCGGCTGGGTATAGATATTCTGAAACGCCTTGCTTCAGTTCTTCTCGACGCCCAGCACCATCGCAAAAGGCAAAAACTTTTCAAACATTTCTGGCGTCTTGATCATGCGGTTGAAGCGGTCCGACTCCACGTGTGCCAGAAAATCTTCGAATCCCAGCACGCCTTCGAGAGCTCGCGTCCCGGAAATCGTCCGCGCCGGCATGAACCAGCCAAACACGCAAATAACCGCCGCCGTCAGAATTCCAGCCATGATGAACGGCAGCGGCGCCATTCCCAGGAAGTTCGCCAATGGCACACCGCCCCAGATGCTCAGGAAACCCACTACAACTCCGCCCGCGATGTACCCGGAACGCACGCTATCCGGCCTTCGCTTGTAATATCCTTTCGAAACCAGCGAGCTGAACACATTGTTCTTGATCGCGGGAATATTTTTGTAGAAACGATTGTGAAGCTCGGACAGGGTAACCGTCTCTCCTTCCATTCCGCCACCGGCAAACAATCCATCCAATAGTTGCTGCTCGTGCGCCTTAAGCGCGCTCCATTCCGTCGACGATTTTTTCAGGTGAAAAATGTAGTCCTTGTCGTGGATCAGCCCCATCATATGGCTCTGATCCTTTTCTTCGATGGTAATAAATCCGCGCACCGCCAAATCTACAATCGCCGCCGTGATGTCTTTCATGTCCACGGAGTTATCAATCAGCGTACCCACTTCGCTGGGTGTCAATTCATCGGGCGGCTGATACTGCGCTGCAATCGGCCGCAGCCGCGGATCGCGCCCGCGGTTCCACCACAGCCAGAACATTCCCAAAAACGCAAAAATCGGCACGACTAGCGGCCAGTTGCTTTGCAGAAACTGGCTCGCGCGATCGATCGACGACGGCTCGTGCACAATCCCTTTATCGAATGCCACCGCCACCGTTAGCCCTTCGTGATATTTGAGCGCCGCAGTGGTGTGCACTTCCACGCCGTTCCCGACCACCTGCGCTTCGGCCTGCTTTCCAGTCGAACGATACGCGCCTGTAAAAACGTTCGTGCGAATCCCCGTCGCACCCACAGGCAGCGTAATGTTTGCTGTCGCGCTTGCGATCGGCACATCCCATTCATCGCCGGTTACGTTCCAATAAAATTCGTCGAACTCCTCGTGAAACTTCAGCGCATCCGAAACCGTGTACTCGATCACGATCGTTCTGGTCGTGTTCTCCGCGTTTGGAACATAAATCTTGAGCTTCCGGTAATGTCGCTCGCGGCTCGAGTCGTATTTGAGCTTTTCTCCGTCGCCGTCGCGAACGCTCTTTAAGGTCAAGAAAAGAGAATAGTTCATGCCCTGCGGCGTGTTGTATTCGACTGGGATTTCGCGATAAACGCCGCGCCACGACCCAATGAATCGGAACGTGATGTTTTCTGTCACATCCACCGACCCGTTCGGAAGCACCGTCACTTGCTCGTCGAATTTTTCAATGCGCAGTTCTCGTGCGGCAACAATCGAAGCAAAAAACAAAAGCGCGCCAACCGGAATCAGCGCGCTTCGAAAAAATGTCTTCACGCAATTCTGTTTGAAGCCTGAAAAGCCTGCGCGGGCCATCGTCCTGCCCGTTCTCAAGCTGTTGGCGCCGTCGAAGTATTGAAGCTCACTTTCGGAGCCTCTCTCTCTGCCGTTGCCGTCACCTCGAAGAATTCGCGTACCTTGAATCCCAACATTCCCGCAAAAATGTTTGTCGGAAACTGCTGAATCTTCGTATTCAAGTCGCGCACGACCGCGTTGTAATATCGCCGCGCGTTTTGCACCGTGTCTTCAATCTGGCTCAGCGAATTCTGTAGGGAAGTGAAACTCTCGATGGCTCGCAGCTGCGGGTAGGCTTCCGACAGCGCGAACAAGCTCTTCAGCGTGCCGCTCAGCATGTTTTCCGCCGCCGCTTTGTCCGCTGGGGAAGTTGCCGACATAGCGCGATTCCGCGCGTTGATCACGGCCTCCAACGTCCCCTTTTCGTGTCCCGCGTAACCCTTCACCGTCTCCACGAGGTTCGGGATCAGGTCGTAGCGCCGCTTCAACTGTACATCAATGTCCGCCCACGCGTTATCCACCTGCACTTTTAGTCGCACCAGGCCGTTGTACATCCCGATTACGACAATCACGACTAGGGCGATTAGCCCAAGGATCACCCATCCAATCATGAAAACCTCACGCGGAAAATCCGCACCTCGAATAACCCGACTATACGTGGCGAAAAACGAGGTGTAAAGCAAACCTAATGCCGCCGTGTCTGAAGGTGTGCAAACGACCTCCCCACTCCCTGGGTGCCCCACAGACCTAATCAGTTTCTAGTTATGTTTTTCTGCCGGAAAGGCAGCCTCCCGCTCGTGCTCTGCAAGGCGTTTAGCGCAGCTGTTTTTCCCGCTCCAAAACATGCCTGTGGCTGTTTTGGCGACCCGCGCCTTTCGGATTCAAGTGTACGGGTTTCAATTTGCTCCGTTTGTTGAGCGCGACGTTGCTACCGTTGCCATGCCGTCCCGAGTTATGCTCTCAGCCAAAAATCGAGCCACTCCATTAGGAGGTGTCATGGACCAATCCCCCCAAGTCCGCCTTCTTCCCCTCGCTGTCAAGACCGTCATCTGCCACACCATCACCTATTTCGTGATGGGTTTCTTGGCTTTTACCTTTCTCCATTACGCCGATTTCATCAACAAACCAAACTCCGGGATGCGTCCTACGACCGATACTTTGGTGATGTTGGGGCCGGTGCTGCAGATTGCGCGCGGCGTGCTCTTTGCTCTGGTCTTCTATCCATTTCGCGAAACGCTCTTTACCGGCAGAAACGGCTGGCTGTTGATTGCCTGGATTCTCATCGGTGTCGGAATCCTAGGAACGTTCGCAGCACCTCCAGGTTCTCTCGAAGGCTTCATCTACACGACTGCTCCGGCTGCGTCTCAGTTTCTTGGCTATTTGGAGGTTGTTCCGCAGGCAGTACTGCTCTCATTCCTCCTGCACTACTGGGTCAGAAACCCCGGCAAGAAATGGCTGAACTGGACCCTCGGCGCGGCCTACGCCATCTGCGTCCTCCTCCCCATCCTCGGCCTCCTCGCGCCAAAGAAATAGCGAAGCCGTCCAGTACCGCACTCTCAACTGCTTTTACTCGGACTGACCGCCCTAGGTTTTTTTTCTGCCATGTATATGTAATTTAACAGCTACTCTCTGACTTGAATCCGCCAGTAACTTTCTTATTCACCCGCCTCCATTTTGCTTCAGCTCCAGAATCATTTCCACTTCGCTAAAACTTCGTCATGCAGACTCCTCTACGAAGCCCTCAAAAATGCGCAAATCATATCTTTACTGTGCCCGGAAAATGCGAGCAGGTCACCATCGCGCATCGGCTGTTTGAGAGCAGCGTTTCTCTGGTGGGGAGGGGCAAGGTATCCGGGCAAGAACTTGGCCTTTTAAATCGCTTCTGACGAACTTCCGCTAGTGGCGTCACTTTTCAAAATCTACCGTCTGTCCCTTGAAGTCAATCCGCACGGTCGTGAATTCGTGCAGCACATCTTCACTCAAGATCCCGTCAAAGCGCGCGCCCATTTGTCTTTGCACTGTGTCGAGGTTCACTGCAAGGAATGGTTTGACGACTCGGAAGTCGCCTAAACGAAGTTTGGCTGTGACTCGTTCCGCTTGGCCGTGCGTGGCTTCGCCCGGGCGCAATTCAAGTACCTCTCCTCGAACGGTAAGACCTGAGATTTGTTGTGAAACAGCGCTAAATCGGGAACCTGTGTCGAGCACGAGTACGGCGGGCTTGTCGTTTACTTCGACTTCCAGCAAGATTATTCCGTTGGCCGCGTGGAATGGCACGCGGTACGTCCGCGCTTGCTGTGCCGACGCAATACCGAGGAAAAAGAGCAGCACAAGCGAGAATGTGCGGCGTATCCCTGTACCGCTCATGCGGATTCCTTGTGTCGCGCCTGCGCCATTTCTCAACTACCTTCACTGAGGTTCAACACAGCCCAAAAGAATGGCTGTTCGGGATACTTGTCGTGATGGCGTGAGTTTTCTAGGGAAGCCAGGCGGAATCAATGCATGGAATCGCACATTTCGGTAACTGCGGCGTAACAGGATAACCTTATGGAACCCTTGAGCTTATGGGATTGCGGGTATCTTTTAGCCACTGAAATTGTGGTAGCATCTGCCCAAGTTCCACTCCGCTATGCCGTTCACCGCTCCACCACATGTCCGTTTCGGTGAGTTCGAACTCAATCTCCAATCTGGGGAACTGCAAAGGAACGGTCACCGGCGGCGCCTCCCCCAACAGTCGTTCCGCATCCTTACCATCCTCTTGAAGAGGCCCGGCGAAGTGGTGACGCGCGAGGAGTTGCGAAAGGAACTTTGGCCGGAAGACACCTTTGTTGATTTCGATCACGGAGTGAATAGCGCGGTAAGGCGACTACGGGAAGCCCTGAATGATTCCGCCGAGGAGCCTAAGTTCATCGAGACACTGCCGCGGCTGGGGTATCGCTATCTTGGACCGCCCGTAACAACCCGGCCGCGAAACGCTGAGGAAGAGCGGCAGACCGTCGTCATCGACGAACCGGCAGAGTTGCCCAGAAACAGCAGTCCCGAGCGTCTCGGCAACGCGCCTCGCTATGGGCATAGTCCGGCCTTTGACGCCAAGCCGGTTAAGCATGGGCGCAGGAACCTCCTCGTGCTTTTCGGCGCCTGCGCGGCACTCATTCTGCTTCTAACGATCATCTTGCGCCGCTTGCCGCACGAACCGCGAGTGACGCGTGTGGTCCAGCTCACGAGGGACGCGAGAATCAGATCTCCGATCAGGCAGCCCGTCACCGATGGTCTTCACCTCTATTTCGTGGAAGGGGCAACCACGTATAGCGGCTCTGGAATTGCGCAAGTGTCAGTCACTGGCGGGGAGACCACTCACCTTGAGACCTCCCTTAGCGAACCTTCCGCCATCTTCGGCGTTTCTCCGGATTTCTCGGAACTATTAGTCGCAAATGGTCTTAGCGCGAGGCCCGATCCTGCCACGGGAAGGCCCAGGGGTATGGCCGAGGTCTGGGTGCAGCCGCTACCCGCTGGAACTCCCCATCGCGTCGGGAACATTTACGCCTCAGCCGCCTGTTATACGCCGGACGGAACTCAGATCCTCTACGCGGATGGGCACTCGTTGGTCGCCGTCAATCGAGACGGTAGCAATCCTCGCGAGCTGACCAAGGTCCAGGGAGCTGTGTCGTGGCTTCGTTACTCGCCCGACGGTAAACGGATCCGCTTTCACATGGGAGGCTGGCCTTTCGATCACAATTCCTTGTGGGAAATTGAGGCAAGTGGCAGCAATCTTCATGCGTTCCTGCCGAATTGGAAAGACGCTTCGTCTCACTGCTGTGGAAACTGGTCGCCGGACGGCAATTACTATTTCTTTCAGGCACGCCAGGGAAAAGATCAGGCCATCTGGGTCGTGCCCGAGCACCGGTACATTTTGGCGGGTGGTCCGGGAAAGCCTTCGCGCCTCATTCCTGGGCCACTTCGCCTGGGTGCGCCAGTCCCTAGTCTCGACGGGAAAAAGCTCTTTGTCGTGGGAGACGAACTCCGCGTGGAGCCAGTCCGCTATGACTCGAAAACCCAACGCTTCGAGTCTTACCTCAATGGTATCTCCACCAACGTGTTCGAGTTTTCGCCTAATCGCAAGTGGATTGCCTACGTCTCCTACCCCGATATGACCCTGTGGCGAATGCGTGTGGACGGCACGGATAAAACGCAGCTCACCTTGCCGCCTGTTCGAGCCTTTGGCCCGCATTGGTCTCCTGATGGTTCTAAGATCGCCTTCATGGATGTCCAGTTCGGGCGCCCCTTCGCAGTTTCGCTGATCTCGTCCTCAGGGGGACTACTGCAATCGTTTCCCGGCGTCGATCCAAACTGGACACCGGACGGAAGGTCGATCGTTTATTGGACATTTTCCAACCCTGACGCCAAAGTGGGCTTCGCCGGAATATTTCGACGGGATGTTGATAGCGGTAAGATCAGCTCGATTCCCAATTCGGCGGGGCGGTACTCCTCTCGAGTGTCGCCAGATGGGCGGTACTTAGTCGCTTTTTCTTCAGCGGCAACAGAACTACACTTGTTTGATTCCAAGACCGAACAGTGGTTCACCTTGGCGAAGAGTGAACTGCTTAGTTTTAACTTGTGGTCGCCTGACGGCAAGTATGTCTATATGCGGGACAACCCCGGCTCTCCAAGAATTGTTCGCGTCCATATTCCGGATGGAAGAATGGAGGAGGTTGTAAGCCTCAAAGGGTTCCCTCAGCTTGGGGAACCGTTTGTAGGTTGGTTTGGGCTCACTCCGGACGGCGACTTGGTAGTGATTCGTGACCGCAGCACTCAAGAAATCTATGCGCTCGACCTCCAATGAGAATCCACCGCTTGACAAGTTACGGTCGGACGTCCGCCTGCAAAATTACTGCGTCGCGCGGAACTCACATTTACTATTCACAAGAAGCGGGCTGCAGCAGAACGTCGGTCCCAAGTTCTTCCCGCGGGTGGCAAGCCCATTAGAATCTGCAGTTACAGAAAAACCTAGACCTGCTCCTCTTCACCCCGGACGTCCCTTGTGAGGGACCCGGCGGGGTCTTGTACTGCCAGCCGAGCCACTCAGGTTTTCAAATTCCTAACAGCGCAGGGGGAACGGCCAACGGCAAACTGTAGCCACCTCAATTGTCCTTGTTCTTGCTAGCCACTCACCACCCGCCACTCGTTACTGTTCTTCATCCCTTCCGCGCCATTGACGGCACCGCTTGCGCTGTGTTACCCATACAAAGCCGCAAAAACCCCGCTTTTTAGCGTGGTGACGAGCCGGATGGCGCCAGATACCAAGCACCTAGAAGTCACTCTCGAAACCCAGGTCGAAAGTGTGAACCTGGCCGAAGAAATGTGCCTGCGTTTAGCGGAGGCCGTCGGCTTTGGCGAAGACGAGTGCTACCGCATAGGCATGAGCGTCCGCGAAGGCGTCATCAACGCGTTTCATTACGGCAACAAGGAAAAGCCAGAAAAGAAAATTCATCTCGCCGTCGATCTCACGCCGGAAAAGATGGTCATTCACGTTGCCGACGAAGGCACCGGCTTCAAACTCTCCGACGTTCCAGACCCTCTCGCCGAAGAAAATCTGTTGAGCACTTCTGGCCGCGGCATTTTTCTGATGCGCGCTTTCATGGACGAATTTGAGGTCGTACCGGCGCGTACTGGCGGCGCGGAAATTGTCATGTCCAAACGCTTGCCGAATCTCGGCTCGCCGCAATCCAACGGCAGCCACGGCTCCGCTCCGCACAGGGAAGCTTGAAAATGGCCCTTCACCTAACACCGAGAGATTCCGGCGCAATCACCGTTGTCGACGCCAGCGGACGCATCACCCTCGGCGACGGCAGCGCCATGCTGCGCAAAACGATTCGCCAGCTCGTCGAGGAAGCGCATTGCAAAATCGTGCTAAATCTCGCCGATGTGGACTACATCGATAGTTCCGGCATCGGCGAACTTGTCAGCGCCTACACCGCCGTGCGCAGCAAAGGCGGCGAGCTGAAACTTCTGCATCTCACGAAAAAAGTGCATGACCTCCTGCAGATCACAAAACTTTTCACTGTCTTTGAAGTTTTTTCCGACGAAGCGTCCGCCGTTCGCAGCTTCAAGTAGCACGCCATGTCACAGCATCATCCGCGCTCCGTTCCTCTCTCGCTATCGTCTGGACTCAAAACAAGTTTTGTGACAGCATACGCCCGCGTTGGTCAGCACCCAGGTTCGATGCCTCACGCAGGCTGCCGCAGCGGTTCTTCCGTGACAAGCGTCCGACCCAGCACGACGCGAAATCTACGCCAGAGGAGTACCGAAGTTGAGCAAAGAGCAAGGTGTTGTGAAGTGGTTTAACGCATCGAAAGGATATGGTTTTATCCAGCGGCAGTCCGGAGAAGATGTGTTCGTGCATTTCTCCGCGATTCAGTCCGATGGTTATAAAACACTGAATGAAGGGCAACGTGTCGAATTTGAGGTGAAGCAGGGCCCGAAAGGGTTGCAGGCGGAAAATGTAACTCCTCTTGGCTGAAATCGGACTTTTCCAAGCCCCTCGAGAAATCGAGGGGCTTTTTTATTTTGCCCTTTCTTTTTGAGAGGCAGAAAATAGAAATTGGAAAATCGGGAAACGAAATTCAAGTGGGATTCATAGCGTGAAGAAAACGGCGGCAGATACGGCGTGGATTGCGGAGACGGCGCGTGCGCTGGGATTCGATTTGTGTGGCGTTGCGGCGGCAGAGAATTTTCCTGAGCTGGCGAAGCTGAATGACTGGCTCGAACGCGGCTATGCTGGCGAGATGAAGTATCTCCACGATCCGCGCCGAGCGGATTTGCAGGCAGCGATGGGTGGAGTGCGCAGCGCAATCGTTTGTGCGGTCAATTACAACGCGCCGCAGCCATATTCTACGGAAATGAAGCGAGTGGAGAATGAAGCGCCGCGCGGATGGATTTCGCGGTACGCGTGGGGAAGCGATTATCACGAAGTCTTGTGGGGAAAACTGAACGCGCTCGTGGCAGAGATGCGCAAGAAATTTCCGGGTCTGTTTGCAGCGAAGGCTTCGGCGGACACAGGGCCGGTGCATGAGCGAGTGCTTGCGAAATATGCGGGGCTTGGATGGATCGGGAAAAATACGCTGTTGCTGAACCAGAAGATGGGATCGTGGCTGTTTCTTGGAACGATTCTTACGGATCTGGAGTTAACGCCGACGGTGGAAGGCGAACAGAAACTGCCGGCGGATTTGTGCGGGAGTTGCTCTCGGTGCATTGATGCGTGCCCGACGGATGCACTGGTGAATCCGTATGTCATGGACGCACGGCGGTGCATCGCGTATCTGACGATCGAATTGCGCGGGCCGATCCCAGAAGGGTTTCGCGAGGCCACCGGCAATCATGTTTTTGGGTGTGACATTTGCCAGGATGTTTGTCCGTGGAACCGGAAGTCGCCGCGAACAGAGGTTCCGGAATTTCAACCACGGGCGTTCGGTGATTCGAGGCCATCGCTGTTTTATCCGGAGCTGGAGTGGCTTGCCGGTTTGAGCGAGGAAGAATTTCGCGCGGCGTTTCACGGAAGCGCGATGAAGCGCACAAAGTGGCGGGGTGTAGTTCGGAATGCGTGCAATGCGCTCGGGAATGCGGATTTGAAGAACGTAGAAGAAAGAGAACGAATTCTGGTGTTGCTCGAGAGATTGACGAAGGGCCGCGACGAGCTGATTTCTGAGTCCGCGCAATGGGCAGTAGTGAAGCAAAGAAGCAGCGGAGCGATGAAGTAAAGACGAAAGGAATTGCTAGCGCGAGGTCGTTGGCAGCGATCAAGAGATGACTGGATGCAGTCAGGGTTTGTGGAGTTTGGCGTAGTCGCTGCGGAATTGCTTCAGGACCGGGATGTCGGGATCGGCTTCTTTCCAGAGAGCGAAGAAGTCTTCGTAAGCCGAGCGGGCTTTTTCGGTGTCGCCGGAAAGGGCCGAAGCGCGGGCCAACTCCGCCATAGAGAGCGGTCCGACCCAGCCGTTCATGACCACGCCTTTTTGTTCCACAATTCTTTGAAACTCTGCTGCCGCAGCGGTTGCATCACCGGTCTCTAAGTACGCCAGGCCGCGCAGATATACCGAGTACATGTTCCCGATGGGAGAAGCAGTAACCGGGAAAGGGTTGGCCAGGTCGTAGGGCGTTGCATCCTCTAGAAGCGCGATCGCGGCCTTTCCGTCGCCGCGATTGAGCGCGAGCGAAGCGCGAACGACGGGCAGCCAGTAATAGCGAAGCAAGGTATCGTCGGGATAGCTTTGCTGGAGCTTTTGCACCAGGCGTTCGGCGCGCGCTGCATCGCCTGCACGGGCGAAGGTCAGTGCCGCCAGAGCCCAGACCTGTTTTCCGCCGGAGCGAGCAGCAGCCGCTTCAGCTCCACGAAGCGCGGACTCGCGATTGCCGAAGTCGGCTTCGCGCAGTGCGGCATTTCCTTCCCAAACCGCCGCGTTTTCGACCATATCACTGCGTTCGGAGGCTTCCGCGGCGCGTTGCGAAATCGCACGTGCTTTCTGCAGGTGTCCGTAGTAAGCGGCCGTGTCGGAATCCGCAGAAAGCAAAAGTCCTTCGCCAGGCTTGTGGGCGGCCCAGGCAACTTGGGCAGCCATGGCGGCGGTATCGCGGTCGAGAAACGCGAGCTGATATTTGGTGAGTCGAAGGATAGTGCTATCGACTTTTTGCGCTGCTTGGTCCAGGACTTGCTTTGCTTGAGTGCGC